>Ga0247729_10001116_pt1 | contig 10021 bp, 16 predicted proteins | sample UWRJL133311R2_FD_180958 | JGI IMG/M metagenome (GOLD analysis project Ga0247729, IMG submission 180958) | Plant litter microbial communities from Arlington Agricultural Research Station in Wisconsin, United States - UWRJ-L133-311R-2 | ecosystem: Environmental > Terrestrial > Plant litter >... | reverse complement strand
CAGAGGACATTCGGTCTCGCGAGTCGATTTCCTAAAGATATATGCGCTGCCTTCTGCCCGGTGTCACGGATTGACTGTCTCTCTTGGCTTGATCTTATGAAGTCAGATGCATTATTGTGGGAGAGATATGTAACCTGATATTTCGTATGGCATTATTTTCGCCTATGAAACTGGTTGGCCCGAGTCGTTCGTTCGGTCGGAATCTCACTTATCGACTTGGCGCAGACAAGATGGAGAGCGTTGACGTATGGGAGATTCTTCGGTTCTCTTCCTACGGACGATTATCATTTGGCGGTCCGCTAGCACTCTTCCTCGGACGATATCGATCGAGGTTACAAGAGTCGGTGTGAACGTCTTCACTTGTGGAAGGTCGTCAACAATCTATCGCCGGTAAGCTTGGTCGGATGTCGTCTAAGTCTTGGGTTACACATGATGCGCGTCTGATGGCTATATGCTCGCAGTAGTCGACGAGCAACTCGCATTTCTGCCGATGAACGGGTCGGACCATTCACGTATACACTCTGAATAGCGAGAAATTTTTGCCATTGGGCAAATTTGTTCCTTAGACAGAAAGTTTGGGGGGATTTAGAATTAGCACTAAGTTAGCGGAAAAAGAGTGCCAACAAACGCAGCGAACTCGGTCCACTCACTGTCGAGTTCTTCCATCCATGTGTCCCATTGAGCGTGGATAGATGAGCCTGATTTCAGACGACGTCTCCCATGAATAAACTTCTGGTGCTGGGAAGAGAACAGCCTAGTTCTACATATAACGAGCTTGAGTGGGCCGCCTTCTTAAAAAGAGCCGCCATTATTAAGGAGCAATGTTCAGAAGGAAGGTTGACAGCACTTACCAATAAAGCAGACGGTTCTGTTCAGATCATATTAATAGCCCACATTCATGTTCTCAGCTTCTTCTTCTCAGCATTGCAAGAGTCATTAGAGCATGACATGATCACAACTTGCACATATGTGGCTGTGTTGATCGTATCAGTACGGGCGCTCTGTCCAAGCGCCTGTAGAGCATAGATGGTGATGAGAGTTAGTCCGAGTGAGTATTATATTGGAGCAATGTGTGACGCAAGGAAAAATTTAAGCTATGTGAGAAAATTTCCAAAAAACCAAAGTAGATTTATGATGCAGGTTTAGGACAGTAGCGTCGATGGGTTTTCCAATCACTAGAAGTGAGATTATGTGAGCTTATTCCGTCAGTTGCAGAACGGAGTCCAAACTACCTGTCTCGACAAGCCGTTCCACAATACTGCACCTGATGACATGCTGAACATCTTCCAAAAGACTCGTTCGTCTCGACTATGAACGACGAGCAATCGGCGTAGCAACACCCAAAGACGGGCTCGACTAAACGGTGAATGCCTACGAGTGTCCCTAGTGTGTTCCATTGGAGAGTAGTTGGTGTCAGTAAATGGTACTTCGGAAGTGCATCAGTTCCCTCCAGCGCACGGAGATCGTCGAGAGTTTTCTTCCATAGCGGACGAAGACGCTCAGCTAAGAATGACATGAAATCCTTCTCGACGAGTTTCCAGTGCTTGACCTTGATAATTTCGTCAAAGATCACAGGAAGAAGGAACATTTTGCCTCCGTAGTCTTCACGGAAAATATAAACAACATGTGGCGCTGATAATGCAACAGACGTACATGATCTGTTCATGCCTTGTGGCCCACAATCTCTGATATGATTCTTGATTTGGTTTTCGGTCGGTTCCGCTGTCTTGAATACGTCCAGGGTCTTCGCAAATTGAATGGCGGCAGCGGCCATGAGAATGACGCAATCATCCTTCATGGCAATTACGCCCTTCAAAATCACTAAAGACGAAGATGATCCGTGTCTCATGATATTCCTAGATTCAGTGCATAAGGGCCGTCAATCCAGTGCAACAAATAACTGTACAACCCACCGTATGATGTCGTTCGGTGAGGTGAACATTTTGAGGAGGTGGTCGTACGCCATTTCATCAGGACGTGGGCCGCATTGACGTTTAAGAATCGACAGACACCTCAATAATGCTTGTCCACGAAGGGCAGGTGAAGCTTGACCAGATGTGATTGTTTCGAAGTCTTGTAATACCAAGAGAGCGCAATCATCGGCAACAGTTTTACTCTTCAAAATGAGCTGAAGTTGAAGAGAGGCCCGTTTTGGACCAATGTCGTTTTCGAAGTAATCCGTGAATGCAAAGTCTGCTTGATCTACTCCTAGAATTGTGTCAAGGGTCGTCCAGCAATGTCGTCGTACTTCATTTGATGTCGCATAGAAAAAGCAGTGGATAGCAATGCTGATAACCACTGGACAAGTTAGACACAAATCTCTAGAGTTCGAGTTACCATAAACAGATGCCCGCAGAGCGAGATTGGAAAGGCCAACGTACATCAGATATAGTTCTGACTTGTATTCCTCTCCGAATGTGCTATCCATCAAGTTGAAAAGACTGGACAGAAATTTGCTAGTTGCCAGACAAAGTTCATCCGCCAGTGGCTCGCTTTGGAAAGGATGGCGAGCCATGAGATTGTCCGACCAATGGTATCGAATAATCTCGTCTGCTTCATATCGAAAAAATCTCTCCACGCAGGTTTTGTGAGCCTTATCCATCTTTTTTGGGTAACGGTGTATAAAGTCGAAGCACTTCGCGAAACCGTTTAGGATATTTATCTGCACCCGTTGAGTCAGGTTTCAACATTCTGCAAAGATGCACATCTCTGCACTTACCAACGATTCCTCAGATGGGTCGTATTCCAGCATTGCTTCCGCCAGTTGGCTTAGTACACCCTTTTCGCGGAGCTTTGGCCACTGATTCTCGACGTCCACATCGACCTTATCGATGGCAGCCTGAAAAGCTGGACCATCTAGGTCGCTGTCCCATCCTTCAAAATCCTCACCAAGATCAGCCCTAGTGGTGGACATTGTGATGGTGGATGGCGGATGTCATCGCCAACATCATTATGACAAATATTTCACAAGACACGACAGCCTTGGTACGTAAGTCGAAGATCCAAGCTCAAGGGTCATGCTTACCAGATTTAGGTTTCGCGGTGGGCTCACCTTCTTACCCTACGATTAAATTATCATGTCAGCGACCAAGGAAAATACTAAAACAACGTGGGTGCAAATCAAGGTTACAAATAGGAAGGAGTTTTGGATGACTGTCTATCGTACACGGGATGTCTAACTCATGGGTGCGACGCCGCTTTGCCTTCGATGCAAGCTCTTCACTGACCGACAAGCTCCTTGAACTCGTTACCCCAGGTTGGGTTCCTCTTGATGTCCTCTACAAAGAGGTCAAACTTAGGGCTAACGCCAATACTGATCTTGCTGAGCGCAGCGACGGCACGTAGGGCACTTCTCTGCAGCTCTGCGGCTCGTTCAAGATCTTGTTTAACTGTATCTTTAGTGACGGTTGCGCCCTTCATAGTCTTCTCGAGTTGAGGAGTCGCCTCGTCCAGTCTCTGAGCCACAGCTGCAGGTGCAACCTGAGACAGCCGGAAGAGCATCATGTGCGAGATGACTTTAATTTCATCCGAGTCATCAGAAAGGCCAGGAATGACACGTCCAAGGAACTCATGGAGGTTAAGCTTAGCGAGACATGTATCGAGCTGTGAATGGGCCAAATCATGAGAACAAGCACGCATTTGAAGAGATGGGGAGATGTACCAGGGTATACATGGTCTCGTACGCAGTCTTCCGTGTTTCGAGACCGTCGTCCACCTTGTGTGTCCAAGGTCCCATCTGCACGGTTCGTATCAATGCAGGATCGATAACAGTCTCCTTGTAGAGATTCGGAAGTAAAGCTACGAGATGGTCTCGAACGAGATGAGGCTTTGTTCGTGCAGCAGAATTCAACGAAGACAGCGCAAGCCTGCGAACAACCTGAGAGAAGATGAGCCACGGACGTAATCCACCAGAATGAAGGTGTGCGTACCAAGTTCTCATCGACCATGAGAGAGAGGAAGTCAACAAGAAGAGGAGAGAGCAGCTCGTCGTAAGACTGTGACGTATCGGCGAAGGTGTAACGGATAGCAGAAACCACAGTCGCGCGTGTATCTGGGTTGGGATCCTTGACGCGATCCTGAAAAAGAAGGATTGAAACAGAGCGCAGCAACAGGAAAGAAGATTGCTTACGTGCAATTGGGGCAGATACCTTGATGGATGGGTAGTGGCCAACTTTCCAAGACATGCTGCAGCAACATTTCTGGTCGTCTCTTCGGCGTTCTGGGAATTCTCGAAGAGCGGGCCCCACAGAAGATCGGCAACACCTTCCAATTGGGCATGGGAGCAATGTGTAACGACCTAGCAGCCGTTTGTCAATGTGGCGAGAAATAAACCTTGGTTCAAAAAAAAAAAGAGAGTTACCTCCTTGGCCGCATGCAATGCGAGCAATCTCTTCTTAGGATCAGTTTCCACCATGTTGACAATTACGGGCAGGAATTGGTGGAGATTCCCGATCGCGATGTTACCTGCTGCGAAAGCGGCGGCAGCACGAGTCTCTTCTTGTTCGGATGTAAAGTGATCAACAACATGTTGGAAAATATCTTTCTGAGGTACCATATCACTGGTGGCGAGATATCAGCGGCGAACACAAAGATCTCACAGTAGAGACTCACATGAAGCGTCCAAGTTCACCAACTATTAACAAACTGAGAATGACGAGTGATGGTTTGGCTTTTGTTCCCTTCTGTAAAAGTGACTGGCATCAGTATGTTCCAGCAAGTGAGACTCAGATGTATTAACCTTCAGGTGCTTCCCATATTCTGCAATTGTTCCGGCCGCAACACCGCGTTCAGTCTTCACGACTTGAGCAACACATTTCGCGACATTGGCAGGACTCGTCTCCGCCTTTGGAGCTTTCTCGGCAGAGATGACGAGGTTCGGAACTACATGAGTAGCAATTTGATTATCTGCTTGAACGAGAGCAGCATAAAAGCGGAAGAGTGACTCAAGCGCCAAACCAGAGATCAAGGGTGAGTGTGTGACATTGTAAATGTCGTTGAGAAGATCGTGCTCGACCTCAGGGAAAGTGACAGACGGTGCAAGTTCCAGGAGTAGAGACAAAGTGAGGAGCGCCTGGGAGAGAAGAGAGATGTCGGAAGTCGAGATGTAGGTCTTGACCTGAGGGACTAGCGAAGATGGGAGACCAGTAGGGATTCCAGACTGGTAACTAGAAAGCGAATTTCAGGGCCTGATGCAAGAATTTAAAAAATGAACGCTACCTCTTCAAAAGGACGTCCAGGGCCCCAAAGACATCAGCCTTACCCAACCTTCCACTCTTTTTCAGCAGACCCATAAGCCACGAAACACATCCGTTGACCCAACCATCATCCACTTCAACTTCATTGGCGACCTTGGTGATGACCTTGACGGCACTGTCCGTCTTTCCAGTCGTCCTGCAGATGTACTCCCATTCTTTCTTATCCTTTTGACGGGTAACGTCCGTAGCGCAGATCCAGATATCGGCCATGCAATCTTCAGCGCATGCCCGCACCTCTGCATCGGTGTCGTGGTTGCTCAGCCTGTTCAAGGTCTGTTCATAAAGGGCCACGGGCCAGTCGGTGTCCTTGAGCGGCTTCAAGTTGTTGAGAAGAGCGGAGAAGACGCGGAAGCTCTCGGAGGCGATCTTTGGGTGCCTTTCTCCTAGGGATTGAAGAAGGACAGGTGTGAGCGTAGTAAGGGATGATGAAAATATCGTTGCTGCGTGTGTGGAGAAGAAGAGCGCCAAGAAAGACAGACAAGTGAGGTGGAGTGTCGACGTCGAAGTAGATGGCGCTTGCGAGAGGACGCTCTTGGAGGTCGACATAATCAAAGGAACTTGCGTGGACAATGAACCAGGGAGCACGGTCAGCAACGAATGGAGGAGACTGAAACCTGCTTGAAGAACTGCAGGCGAAGTTTTGGTAGATTTCATCTGATTGAGGAGCGCCTTCGAGAGGGCTGGGACTTGGTTCTTGAGAATGGTGTATGGTGTTTCCTCAGTATCCATTGGATCCTCATTGTCGCGCTTCCTCTTTCCGCGAGGTGAAGACTCGTCCTTGCCGTCCGGAAGACCGCCATAGAGAGTAGTTTGGCCGAGAAGCACAGCATAGGTAGCCCAGACCTCTAGCCGAACAGTTTCTTCACGGTCGCCGAAGCGCGAGATGAGGACAGGTGAGATATCTTTGTAAGTACGCGTCAGACGGTCTGGACGAGTACCAATCACGGCGGCGAGTAGCTTAGTCGCTGAACGACGAATCTTGTACGAGGTGTCTTCGTCATCAGAGTATCTGAAAGAAAACGTGAGAACATGAGGGCTCGTAGTTCGCAACGACAATGCTCACTCGTCCAATTCCTCGTCATCCTCGTCTTCTTCTTCATCAGGATCGGCCATGTCTTCGTCGTCGTCGTCGTCAGCAGCGTAATTCTAATATTATATGAGTCACAAAGCAGAGAACGAATGTAAGCCACGGACAGGGTCGTGCTTAATGAACTTGTTGCCTGCTTCCACGATTGATGGCAAGTATGGATCACTTTCGGATGGGCACCTCAACACGAGTGCCTCAAGAGCCTAAAAACTATAAGATAACAATCATTTGGAAATCAAAAAAGTATAATTTACCTGAAGCGATCCTTCCCGCAACTCGTCGTCGTCCTTTTCGATAGCATGCAAAATGCCAGGAACAATTTGGTCAAGAACAGGAGCAATCTGCGAGGGTGAATGTCGAGCAACAGCTGCAATAAGCTGCACTGTTGTTCGCTGCTTCTCTACACCTGCGGATGCACCAAGATTGGGCAAAACATTCGACTGCAGGAGATCGGCGAATAAGGCTGGTGGAGAGATGGGTATGAATTGGGAGAGGGTGACGATCGCACGCTTTCGAACGACGGGCCGTTGATGGGAAAGGAGTGGTGCAAGAACTGCCAGTGGAGGTGGTGTGTAAGAGGTAGTTGATATATGATTAGGGAATCTGCTGATGAGGATGGATAAAATGGCGAGGGTTTCAACAAGAGCCTCAGGGGGTGTGCTCGGCTGTAAGGCTGATCAAAAATCACGTCTGGTGTTGATTGAGAACGATCTTACGTTCTGAATTTGCCCGAGGAGTTTAGGCGTCAATTTAGCACACGCTGTTGCAGCTATCTTGCCATCAGGAGGAAGCTCCGCAGTAATCGTTTTCAGCGCTGAACACAGGAATGAGCGCATTTCCTGCTGTATAAGATTCGACACACACCAAGCCCAGATATGTCTCTCAGCTCCTCATCTTTGCCACCTGAAAACTCAATCAACTTGTCAACTACGAGCTCCATATGGTTCTGCTTCAATATCTTGATCAAAACTCCAAGACTAAACCACAAGACAGTCAGAAACAAGGAATGAGCGTGAAATCTATAGCGTTACCATTTGACTGCCTGATTTTTCACTTCAGAGATCTTGTCCTCGACCAGTGAGAGTACCATGTTCAAAACTTTCAGCTCAACGGTCTCGTCGCCCGAGAACGAAGAAGGATCCTGTTTGATCTCTGACATCAAATCATTGAGACCCATAAACCTATGAGCTCGTTGAATTCCTCAAACTCGTAGCAAAGACGCGTCTCTGATGCTCACCGAAAGTCCTGGTCTGGCGACTGCATCTAGGAGCACAACAGGTTATTCATTAACAAATTTGAGACCAGATTTTCGATCGCTTCTACCTTTTCGATGAGACTATTCATAAGGTAACCCTTCGTCATCTTGAAAGCCGATCTCTTTGAATGATAGAAGATGAAAGATAGGTTATGGGTCTGGCCAAGCTGCGCCCCTGCCGCGAGAGATCAAATGGCCCATCATGTCACATGATCCAATATAAAACACGTAAAGGCTCAGAGCCGCCATCCTGGCAGGCAACAGCATGTTTGCTTTCTCTCTAAAACTATCACAACCATTGTGTCAGCTCTTCAATGTCCCAGAGATTATATTGCTCAGCCATGGCTGCGGAAGCCCACGACGATCAGACCATATTCAGTCCGAGATTCCGAGTACGGGTTGAGTTAGCGAAAGCCGACCTGAGAAAGGAATGGCCCATTCTCCGGGATGAGTTCAAGGTCTTCCAGAAGCTATCCGAAGGCATTTCAAACCCGACCAAGTCTATTGATATGCTAGTGAGCTGATAACAACTAACAAGAGGTGCTGATGATGATGCTGTCCCAAAGGTCCAGCTTTTGGACAACTATACCGCTTGCCTGGAACTTCTGCGACTATACTCCAAAAAGCCTGATAAGGGACAGAGGTCTGCATTTAAGCAGGTCCTTGAATCGGACGCTCCTAAAATGATCAAAATGCTGTGGATGGACGAATTCAAAACTATGCATCCCTTCACCAACACACCTCTTAATAATTCTCTCTTGGATTCAACCAGTCAATATCTGTTCGCGTTACAGTTGGTTGTTTCTGGCGCTTTGGAAAAGGATTATGAAGCTGGTCGATTTCTCAGGTATGTCGTGTTTTTTGTGGGTGACGCGTTACGGTTATCATCCCCTGCTCTAGAAACACGTTAGACCCGGCAAAGTGTGGTCAAGGCATCGAAATCGTCGGGTTGACCACCCATTGCTTTATGTATGCCCATTCACCGGAAATACGGGATATGTGCAATGCAACCAGTGATGCGCTCCTCGACTTGGCCCTCGACCACGCTGATGGGGCCGGAAAACGTGTTGATGAGTATTATTCGAAAGCCATTGGATTCGATCGCACTATGCAGCAATTTAAGACCCTCATGAACGGCGCTCATCTTAACGACTCATCTCTGTTTCTATTACTACTGGAATTCCGAACCATTGCTGCTGGCAGGGCACCGGTTGAAGTGTACAAAGATACACTTTCCAAGAGCATCTCGCTACTGGAAAGGTGTGTCTCCAGGAAGGGAAAGCTTGAATTCGAACGATTTTTGGACGTTTTTAGGCTCCCGAATGTTGTATTGGAGTAAGTCTAGATCTTTTGCGCAGTCGCTATTCTAACGACTGCTATAGGTCCTACCTAGATCGAAATTTTGCTCCTGCTTTGGACATCTTAGAGGAAATCATTATGCAATCCAACGCAATCAAGTTGGAGGCATCTGCATGTGTGCTTTACGCCCAAATCGCCAACATTCTAGGTCATCCACCAGCCCCAAGTCGAATGAGGTCTCTCAAGAATCCCTTCTTGACCGAAACGCGTGAGTCCACCACCCGTACCGCAGTATCCAGATTTGACGCCTCACCTTTCTCAGTGTTCGAGGGAGATATGTTCCTAGCTCCGATCATAATCAGAGAATTATCTAAAATCAAGCGTTGGGGAACTCGAGAAGTTGAATTCGTGGCCGTTCTCGCAAATGCTCACAAGAAAATTTGGAAGAAAACACTTAGTGACCTACGCAAGCTCGAACGCAGGCCAGGAGACATAATTCCGAAGATCATCTCAACTTGGAGCACTTACGGAACTTTGATAGGCGTGCAGAAATTGGCGGATCCTGTTGTCGGTTGCTGCTATGCGCAATGCACTAGCTTCATGACAGACAACGGGAGGCCAGTCGGTCGATGCACTGGGTGTCGTGAGGTCCAGTACTGTACTGGAAGCTCTGGTTGCCAAAAAAGGTAGCTCCAAACTTTGTCCACTGAAGAACCAACCCATTACTGATTCGTCCTTGCGCAGCGATTGGAAGATCCACAAACGTCACTGTAAAAATGTGACAGCCTAAGAACCCCATATTGCTGCTGCCTCCGACTGGCTGGTTTTGAGTTAATTACTTGAGTATGGACGGGGTGTTTTCACTGAGCTCAGAGCCATCAAGAGTGGGTTCACGTGCGGTGCCTATCCATCCTAGTAAATCCATCCCATGAGCCAGTAGTTGCTTCGTTAACCAAGGGAATGGACCAAATAATATACATTCCGAGAGAAATAAATTCCTATGCGCCATCATTACCTATGAAGACGATTAGTGCTATATTTAACAGGGGGGGAAAATACATACCAGACTCCTTAGTCCATTCATCGTGTCGTTTGATATCAGCCTCCGTCACGGTCGGACGCGTC
>Ga0247729_10001115_pt1 | contig 10025 bp, 10 predicted proteins | sample UWRJL133311R2_FD_180958 | JGI IMG/M metagenome (GOLD analysis project Ga0247729, IMG submission 180958) | Plant litter microbial communities from Arlington Agricultural Research Station in Wisconsin, United States - UWRJ-L133-311R-2 | ecosystem: Environmental > Terrestrial > Plant litter >... | reverse complement strand
TACTTTCCTCAGCAGGACTGGTCTTGGCTCACAGATGACCTCCAACGAGGCTCTACCTCCATGATGGAGCTACACCCAACTGCTGGCTCAGATTGTACATGCTCAGGCCACCACCAGTGCTGCCAATTCCATTGGAGCCCACGTTCATGTGTTATTGCCACTGCTATGGCCAGCGCTGGAGTTTCACACTCGCGTGACGTGTATGCCCCTCATACTGGAGTTCTACACTTACGTGACACTATGCCTCTCGTGCTGGAGTTCCATGCTCGTGCAATGCTATGCCTCTCACACTGGAGTTACACACTTGCGTGACACTGTGCCTCTCGCACTGGAGTTCCACACTCGTGCGATGCCTTGCCTCAGAGTGGATGATGGCTACAGTCTGCTTTCGAGCAATGTACAGCATCTCCTATGAGGACAGCAGACATTACCTGCGTCCTGCTTTCGAGCGACGTGGTGTATCAGCTATGAGACTGTTGTGCATTGCTGCAAATGGTCGCCACGTCCTGCTTTCGAGCAATGTGTTGCCTCAGCCATGAGACCGTTGTGCATTACCACCAACGGTAGCCATGTCCTGCTTTCAAGCGAAGTGGTATATCAGCTATGAGACCGTTGCATGTTACTGCAGACAGTGGCTACATTTTGCTTTTGAGTGATGTGTTACCCACATCCTGCTTGTCAAGCAACACATCATCCACATCTGGCGTTTTTAGCGACATTGGGTATGAGCTATGGAACCGTCGTGCTTTACCACAGACGGTGTGTATAAGCTATGAATGCTCTTTGCGCTCCCCTTAGTCATTTCCCAAACCACTGAGGTGAGCTCTTCCTATCTACCATTTCACATATCATTAGACTGACATAATACTATAGTATTACATTCTAGACCTCCTACAGAGAGATGCTCACAAGGTGCGTTGTTAGACCCTCTACAAGTTCGTCATTGATGAGCCCACCTCTCTTTCAACCAGATTGACACATTTACGAATAGTTTAGAAACTCTAATTACACAAAATCTTATGTATATTGATAATACTATTGAAAAAAAAAGAATTCTGAAAACGTCCTGAAATACCTCAGAGCAGTATTTAGAGATCGATTAGTAGAGTCTTTGGCGACAGAGAAGCCACACCTAAGAAAAACTCAGGTTTGTCAATAGAATATCCTAGGTTTTGTCAGGACATCCTAGGACATCCTGAGTAATCCTGAAATTATTGATTATATCCTGAGAATCCCTGAGTAGACCTGACGTCTTGAGCATCCTAAGCGTCCCAAGAGACACCTGAGCCGTCCTGGGAGTCTCTTAGAGTAAAAGTGTTTTTCCTGATGTAGATTACTTAAAATGACTATGTCTCACAGTTTCATGGTGAAGTTATAGTCAAAAATTATTTGATATTATTATACTACATAGCTATGGTACAAGTGGCAAAACTGAACTACCAGTATTAGATGACATAGGTGCTGTCAGTGTGCACGATGCACCCAGTTGCTGTCTGTGCCACCACCTGAAGCCCCTATAGACAATGACTCACCTGGTTACCATGTCAACATGCCTCAGACAAGTCTCCCAACCCCACTCACCTGTGAATCTCCCGAGTGTTGTCCAAAGTCCTGCGCAATGTCAGTCACATGACTGGTGTGTAATATAAGTGACATACCTCGTAATGTGGATATAAGATAAGGAAAAGAGGGGAGGGGGAATCGATGGGGATGTGGGATACTGATGATAGGAATTATAACCTGTTGACTTTAGGGCAGGTGGGAAAGGACTTAGAAAAGAGATTTATGGGGAGGATGGGACCATGTGAGGTAAAGGATTTGAGAAGCGTGTAAAAGTAAGGACATCTTGTCCTCAAAAGTGGTTGTTTTACCTTGCATTTTATCTCACGTGATGTGTCCAGGTGACACAAAGCCATAAGGGATTTTTCAGAACACGCTATGCACCGTGTTGAGAATGCTATAGGGTGCTACATAGTATAATGAACAAAGTCTGTAGCGTAATATAGTACTCGGACACTATAATGTACTACAATTTGCAAATATGATACTATACAGATAATAGACCCATGCTATGGCTTACTAAGAGCCAAAATCAGGAATTACTGATGTGTATTGATTTGGACCCCATAGATGTGAACTTCATCAGAACATGAAATTTGGCTGTTTATTTCAACACCCTGTTTTTGGTGGGGTATACACCATACTATTGGCTAGTTATACAAGTAAACATACCTCACCATTGTATACTATCAGAAAAATGATCTGTAAATATCAATAAAAATGCTTTTCAAATGATTGTTTTGAGCCTAGCCATCTTAGAATGAAGGGATTGGAATGACTTGGGACCACTTGGGAATGCACTTGGGACCACTTGGTGTTGAAATTGTACAGGACCATGCAAAAAAGATTCGACAAGTTTTTTTGGCCAAGTGATCTGTAATTAGTGACTTGGCAAACTTGGGAGCACTTGGATGGCTTGACAGCACTTGCCCAAGCCAGCCAAGTGATGTGCGATCTTGCTGATGCTTTGTTGTTGGTAGAAGATTTGCAATTAATGATATTCAGAGTAATGTATTCCTTTCTACAACTCACAGTGCTGTCTCTTGTTGTCATGCTTGATGAAAAGGTGCTATGCCCTGTGGGAACTTGACAAGATGTTGGCAGTAGCACATCAAGAAGGTTATTGGTACTTTTGACTCTGACATTGATATCAACTACTGATTTCAATATTAATATCAACATCAACAAATCCAGCAATCCCACATCACCTCTCAATACTGTTGTATTATTCTCAGAGATACTCAGGAACAAAGTCTTACTAACAATCTAGATGTAATTTGTTGAATCACTAAAAGCCAATGTATGAAGAAATACTAAATAATAGTGATATCACTGTCAATCTATGTAGATACTAAACCTGCTTCCTTTGAAAGTGAATAGAATATAGAGGTGCTATTATTCAATAGATTTGATGGTGTGTCAAATTCAGCAACCTTAGTGATAGTATTAGATTTTAGATAGCATAAACTCAGAATATGTGCTTACACAGCCAGCATCCATAACCAAAATACGATCAGATTCTAGGATTGTATTGAGGCGATGGCTAATCAAAGATTTAGAAAGTGTCCCCAGCATTATTTTGAACATAACATACGCAATTGTCAAAATAGTGACATCTTGAAATGCAGGCCCTTGTATAATCTCCTGGATGGCTTTATCTGTGTCCAAATCCACAGCAGATGTTGCTAGAAGAATATAAGTGAAATAGTCACTCAGTAGTTAACAAAAATGCACACCTTCATCAAGAACCAGAATTTTCGACTGAAAAACATGTTAAAGATTGATCAATATATATGACAAATAATGTCACCTTTCGGAGCAAGGCTCTTGCAAAGCAGAGCAACTGGCATTGACCTGATGATAAGGAAGAGCCACCTTCTCGAACTGAGGCATCTAACTTCCCTATCTGACTCTCCACATAGTCTTTCAGATGAGCCTAGCACACCATCAGATTGTGGGTAGTCTGACAACACCAACACATACCTGTTCTAGTGCAGTCCAGATATCTGCATCTGAGTATTCACCAACAGGATCAATATTTTCACGAAGTGATCCCTCAAAGAGATCAGGATGTTGAGGAACAATAGAGAGCCCTGATCGTACTGGATACTCAATCAGTATTATTCAGACCCTAAACAAGAGAGTATCACATACAATCATGGAGACCAATTTTTGAGATATCAACTGAATCAATGTAGATGGTTCCAGTTGTAGGTTCAATGATACGGAATAGAGCAAGTAAGAGCTGTAAAGGTACAATTAAAGCTGCTTCTCAAGATATGTAAGATATAATAACTCACAGATGATTTTCCGGCTCCAGTTCGGCCACATATGCCAATCTTTTCTTGTGGCTTCTAGAATGATTCACACAAAAATGAGAATAATAATTAAGAAGTAAGGCTTGGACTTACTATATCCAAGCATATGTTCTTCAGCACCAAATCTAAGCCTGGCCTATAGCAGGTTGAATATTCCCTAAGATGTGCTTTGAGTTTTAGAATTAGGAGATTAAGATGATGCTGAAATAATACCTAAATTCAATGGCACCTCGCGAAGGCCACATTTGATCAGGCTTCATGTCCGGAACTTCTTGCAATGCCTCTGGTTGAACATCTGATTGATGAAGAATTCTTTCAACGCTGACTATGTTCTGTTCAACTTCACTGGCTGATCGGACAACCCAGTTCTAAAATAGGTTTGAGCATGGAAATGTATCTGGATTATAATACTTACCAAGGATGATGTGGTGTTCAATGCATATGAAAGGACCAGCCCCACAAGCCCTGCATCTACTCCTGTAGTTATAAGGGCGGACATGGCCAGGAAGGCAACAATCAAAATGATTATGGCTCCAACAAATTCTAGGCGGACAGCAAGCCAACGATTCACTGAAATGCTGGGCAGATAGCATATTTGGTTGTGGTCGATACGCTTCTGATTCACAGATATGAAGATAGATTGCTGATGAAACGCACGAATGGTTGGAAGCCCAGCCAGAGATTCGGAAAACCAAGCAAAAATTGGCGACCGAGTAACAGCATCAATACGCTTCAGTTCACGGGACGTAGCAAGGTAGTACCTACACATCATCAGTACATGTGTTTCTAGTCACAGGGAACCGCTTACCGCATGATACGAAGATATGACCAACCAAGTGGGACGACAGCGATCAGGAAGGGAGGGAAACTGCCTCCAATAACCACTACAATAGACAAGCAAATAGCCAGTGTGCGGATAAGGCCTTGAATCACACGAGCAAGAATTTGATCAACAACGTAGGTATCACGCGAGAAGAGATTGAGGATCCTTTTCGAGTTATCAGACATAATCAGGCGCCAGTAGCACAGAGCACTCACCGACCGGTTGGAGTGAGTTCAAAGAAGCTAAGGGGTGCTCGCATCAGCGATTCCAACATCTAGAAGTACATTAGTCAAGGCTGAGGTACAACGACGACCATGCTTACAGAATCGTGAAGGCGCCGTGCACTCCGCAGCGCACAGTAAACCCACATAGTGATCGCAGATATGACACCAAGGAGAGTGGATGATAGAGAAAATAAACCATATACCAAAAGAAACTTGAACATCCCGTTGTTGCTTCCAGCGTCCCGATTATGCTCACCCCAATATCGCAAGGTCAGGGTGGCAAAGACGGAGGCGGCTTGCTGTGCGATAGCAGTAAAGACAAAGAAACAAAAGCCAGTCTTCGAAGCCGCCTGAATATACTGACGGTAGACATGTGCTTTGACTTGCCCTTGTTCCTGATGTTCCTTGGAAAGACTATTTGTTGGTGTATGGAACGGTTTCGTGCTGACGATCCGCGCCTTCTGGAAACTTTCTCTGTGTCGCAATTTCTCTGAGACGGCGGAGATATGTTCAACAGCCTTAATTGTATCATCCTTAGCACCAACAATCTCAGGCGTCCTTGTGCCGCTGAAAGGTGTTGAGGACCCAGACGAGTTGTTTGTGCCATGTCCTTTCCTGTTGCGGATATGTAAACTACAGGGGCATAATTGCGAAAGGATCAAAGACTTACACAAGCTTAGAGACCTCGCTATTTGGGTTTGCCAGCAAAGTATGATACGTTCCATGTTCGATCATAATTCCCCTACGAATGAACGCGAGGGAATCAAAATGCCTGATAAAGGCAATACTATTGGTGACCAGAACACGGGCTTTTGTGGATAGAAGACCATTTGGACCGATAACTTTGTCTGCCATACAGGTTCATCAGTTTTGTGTGATACGGCGAGAACATAGACATACCAAATACATGTTTGGCAACATGGCTATCAACGGCCGCAAGACAATCGTCGAGAAGAACACTGGCCTACTGTCAGCTTAACATGAAGCATACAAGGATGAAAAACATACAGATCTGCACGCGCATAAACTGCACGAGCAAGCGCGATGCGTGCCCGCTGACCGCCACTTAACTAGTACAGAATCAATTCATGATCTTAAATCGTACCGATAGGAAAGTTACCGTTATTCCTAGGATCAAGTCAGGTTGGTTTCACCCTCTAGGTAGGAATCAGCAATACATACCTTTCTCCCCGACTTCAGTCAGATCACCGTCAGCCATCAACCCGAGATCTTGTCCAAGTGCGCAACCTACCAACAGGAATTCAGATGAAGGGAGGTGGGAAACACGTGTAGCATTTACCCTCAATCACAAGATTGTAGAAGGTCTCGTCATACTCATGTGAGAACAGGATATTGTCACGAATGGTGGCAGACATGATCCTGTGTGGTGCTGGATCAGCCACAATCAAAAGCGTAAAGGTGATGCTTGCGCTTACCAAGGATTTTGAGGTGCATATGCGATATTTCCGTAAATTGTGACTTCACCTTCTCTACGGTTCATGTCACCAATAATAGCAGAGAGCAGACTCGTCTAACAGGGACATGAATACCAGGGCAGAACGCGCAAAGAAATTTGAAAACAAGGTTTACCTTCCCAGCCCCAACACGACCGAGAATGCCGAAAAGTTCTCCCTTCTTCACGGACAGCGAGATGCCTTCTAGGGTAGGCTCCAAACTTGTTTTTGACCAAGAGAAGTCAGCATCTTTGATTGACAACACCTGAACAATCAGCTCATCAGATATATGGATAGATTGCAATGGAGGATTGCATGCCTCCTCTCCGATCTGTAACTGTTCTCTTTCGATCAGCTTGCGAGCATCGGCCTGAAGCTCGTCTGCCCCCAAGAACGATGAAAGGCGCTGAATAGATACAACGGCCTCGATGATATTAGAAGTAACTTGAGCAAACTGAAGTCCTTGTTAGCTAAGCAAAGATGAGAAACGTATATCAACTTACCATTGCTAAGGGGAACTGCAGGAGCATGAACAATGAGATCGCTGGGAAAATAATGTCTGAGGTCAAGGGCTTTGAGTTGGTGATGGCAGCCGTCGCAAAAGAGCTGAATGCAACAAGCAGAGGTATGCCAGTCCAGAGAGCCATATTGCACGACTTTGATAGGAAAACTATCAGCGTCGAACGATGCAAAGCTCTTTACACTTACCGTAGCAATGCCAATCTTCCGTAGCATCTTCAGCTCTTGGTTATTACGGACTTCGGCGATTCTCCGAATAAAACTATATTCCCAAGCATACAGCTTGATACTGGAAGAAAATTTTATTTGACGTGATCAGAGGATACAAACGGAGGACAGAAATTCACCTTTTGATATTAGAAAGTAGTTCGCTCATCAGGCGCGTGCGCTTGTCACGATTCTTCATTTGCTCTTCTTGCATACGCTTCAAAATCCCGGCGATGACTACGTAACACACAGTTAGGGAGAAATGCCAGGCGAGAATGCAAAGAGAGCGTACAGGTGTTAAGTGGAATGGAGAAGATCATGATACCGACACCAACAAATGCAGCCCACCCAAGCAGGTCGTACAAAGATATGAAAGCAAGAGTGATCTAAGTGAAGGGTTAGCAATCGGGTTCACGTCATTGGCGTCACAATGCTTAGCAACCCACTTGTAGAGGCCCAGAGATGGCAATGAGCCCATAAGTGCAAAGGTCTTGCAAACGAGTTGCATCGACAGACATCAAGTTGACAATGTCGCCTGAAGCCCGACTACGTTCGTCATTGGAGAGGACCAGCGCTTTACCGTAAATTGCTGTGACAAGTCCCGCACGAACGCGCATGCCGGTTTCAAACGTACGCTGGAAGTACTTTATCAAAGTGTCAGATATGAGATAGATGCTCGATATCCAGTGGTAAACCTACTTGGTTGAGCGCGACAGTTTGAATTACGGAGGCAACAAACATGATAATTGCTATGGCAAAGCCTTCAAGCTTGCTTGGCCTCTCTTGAAGATGGAAGTGGGTATTCTGATATGCGGAAATGTAGCTCAAGAGCCAGCGGAGAAGCTGTGGTTGTAGGAATGCAAGAAGATCCTGAACAACCTTGAGGACGGCGGCGAAAGCGTAAGGACCTCCATATGCAACAAAAAGGGCTTTCCATAGGGTGCTACAGGAGTCATCAGAGACGCGATTGATGGATCCAAGAGAGAGCTTACTGTGTCTTCAGTGCGTTTTTTAAATCTTCGCCGAGTTTTGCGGACTCGTCAGACTTGGTGAGAGGTGGAAGGTCTTCCTCTGTGATAAACTGTGTGGCACCCTTTTTCATAAGAGGCGTCATCCAAGAGAATAACTGAAAAAAAAAATAAGCTTGATAAAAGACGTTTGGAGGACGGACGAACCCAAACGCTATAAATACTGGCCGTAAGGACAGGATTCTCGCTATATGTTTTGTCCAGTACGGGGCTGCCAATTTCAGGGCCCATGCATTCAAAGATGTAGGAGAATGCCCCTGTGGCAACTGTTACACCCCTTAGAGCCAAAATAAAAAGAGTGGGGTTTTGATCCTTCGCGAGAGAAGTCCTGTACCAGATGGCAAGAACGACGAAATAGAGCGGCCAAAAAACGAGAAGAATGGTGGAAGCTCTTCTAGTGCGGGTGTGGTTGGCGTATGTGAAGATAGCTATGGATGCCAACGCGGTGGGTTCCAAGATATACGCTTTGAGGACAGGAACAGGTTTGTCGAAGTAGACGATGAGGACGACATTCACAACACTTGTCACACAGGAAGTGGCTAGGAGGGCCTACGACAGGATAATTAGTAAGTAGAAATAAGAGACAGCACGAGAGTAACAGACCAGCTTTGCCCTCAATAGCCAAATGCTCCTGTGGGACCTCTGCAAAGGTTCGTATAAACTTAGTGAGAAGAACCTTATGAGGCCCAACACAAAGACGCTTCCAAGTAATCCAGAAATGAGAATTCCTTCTTCAAAGCAAGGCGTGGTATCGAACTCTCGGATATGAGAGCTGGGGCTCCAGCCCTCTATGTCGCGACAGCTGGCCATTGTGATGGGGTCGAGGTTGAAAAAGAGACGCGTCTTGGGAATTTGAATTTGAATTTGATTACAAACACACACTTCAATTACAAATCGAATTCGAATTCGACCTGCAGGTTTTGTGACCCGCTGATATCGGAAATTGGCAGAATTATTACAGGAATATTAATGCAGGTAAAGCCAGCGAGAACGAACTCTTCAATAAATCAGGAGAATTTATAGTTTATCGATTTTTTTTTGGCCTTATCTCACTTGGCCCAATGTCTATTTGGACCAATGTCGCAGAGGCGCTGAATGAGAAACGAATTTAGTGCTACAAAGGCATTGGTCAATACATAGCACTTGTCACACAAAATAGAAGTTTATTCAATCATCCAGAGACGGGAGAGTATCGCTGCAGATTTCTTCCCCCTGAGCAACCTTTCTGAATAACTGATACGCTCTGTCCAAGTCGTCGTTGATGATGACGAGATCGTGGACATTAGGCTCCTTTGCGAAGTTAATTTCCTTCAACGCTGTTTCCAATCGCTTTTTCACTGAGGCATCTGTTTCTGTTCCACGCTGCTGAAGGCGGGCACGAAGTGCGGCCATCGATGGGGGGGAGATGAAAAGATAGACAGGATCTAGGTTGGTGTTCTTTATTTGACGCACGCCCTTAACAAAAAAAAATCAGTTAAAACTAGGAGCAAGGATGGGAGAAGTTACCTGTGCTTCAATATCCAGAATGCAACGGCGTCCTTGCTGCTGAACTTGACGGACAGTCTCAAAGCTTGTACCATAGTAATTCCCCGAGAATTCCGCATGCTCTATGAACGCCCCATCACCAATGAGGTCTCTGAATCGCTGAACAGTGACAAAGTGATATTGTTTCCCATCAGCCTCCCCTGGCCTTGGATTGCGAGTGGTGTCTGGAGATGCGTGAGTGTCGTATAAATCATGCTTTAGAATTACTTCGTACGAGAGACACTGAAACCAAACTTATCCGGAAACTCTGCGAATAATCGCTGGAGGAGTGTGCTCTTACCAACGCCAGAAGGCCCCGAGAGGACGAGCGGCCTGAGGAAGTCGGGTCGAGGGGACATCGGTTGAAG
>Ga0247729_10001114_pt1 | contig 10028 bp, 13 predicted proteins | sample UWRJL133311R2_FD_180958 | JGI IMG/M metagenome (GOLD analysis project Ga0247729, IMG submission 180958) | Plant litter microbial communities from Arlington Agricultural Research Station in Wisconsin, United States - UWRJ-L133-311R-2 | ecosystem: Environmental > Terrestrial > Plant litter >... | reverse complement strand
AACAGCTTCCCTGACGTAAATCTATTTTGTGAGTTTCCTCTTGAGAGTTTTATTTGATTATTGAAGGTGTTTTCTGGTACTGTCTAGCTGCATACTCAGGAACGCAACGATGTAAGATGTAAAAGATGTAGACAGATACACACATCACTTTGAATAGAAGACCATATTTAAGCCTCGATTCCAACTTTAGAAATAAATCCTTCATTGAGAATTGATTTGTCTAGCTGTTCAGAAAGCGGCAGCGCCGATTAGAAACCTTCGGCAAATACCGACGACGCACGGTCCGGAAAAGATCCCTCTTTTCTTTGACGTCTCTGCAAGACCATGATGTCCGTATACCCAGACAGTGTACCGAATGGCCACGTAGGTCCTCGTCCCACCCCCACACATCATCACATCTCGCATCATGGACACAAACGACGAGCTACGCTTGAATATCCAAAGTACGCGCCTCCTTGCCTAAGTGGCGGTTTCACGCTGACTGTCTATGGTGTAGTGGCGACCTTCTGTCACTGAGCGACCGCAATGTATGGTACTACCCTATGCATGGACACGATTCGGACGAAGAGGAGGAGCTTAGCGTTGGGATGCCTGAGGGGAACTGGGGCCATAAGAACACAAAGGGCGCTCGCTGGGTGAGACGAGGCAAAGTCGCTGCATGGGGTCCTGACATGGAAGAATGGGAGGTAAGTGCGCTCTTTCTGGATATCAATTGAAAATTCTCATTTGAGGAACAGACGGAAGAACGGGCACGGAAGAGGATCAAGCTGATATTACCCCAAGAGCGCCGCTCCCCGTCGCCACCTACATTACCCCATCTCGCTAGATCTCCTTCGCCTCCACTGGTGTCACCGTATCCACCTCCCAGCTCCCAACATCTAAATTATACGTCATTCGTGATGGATAAATCTGTAACGCATACATTCCGGTCGCATCTCGTAGATGAGCTGGAGAATGCGACGAATGGGCTTGTCGAAGGTGAGGCGAACCTCAAGAGGGCCCTAGGGCGTCTATGGCAGGTGATGTCTGAAGACCCGGACAAGAAGAAGCAGAAGAAAGAGGACGCGTCAGTGGTGCCCAAACGCGAATACGAGGATGACGAGGCGGATGAGCATGATGATCAGGCGCGCAGGGTGGCCCGGGCTCCTGACCTTACTCCCTCCACACACAAGATATTCCTTTTGTCTTATCCGCCTGGCGTTCCACCCAGCCACGACCCTTCGCATTTTGCGTCTCCCGAACAGCAAATGAACACGCTAGAGAAGAACTTGGCAATACTGAGAGAGCTGCAGGACGATGGGCGGGAATATGTGGAACGTTTGCATGAGATACGAGAGGGTTTGGGTGAGGTACGGATGCAGAGGGACATTATTTGGAACCTAGTGCGTGAGAGGGCTGTCAAGGAGTTGCAGGAGACTGCTATGTCGACTGTCAGAGAAGCTTAGGAAATGTGTACTGTAAGACTGAGCGGGTGTATTCATTGCAATTGATATTTCTGCAGTGTCGTCTCAATGTGTGGATCTGCGCGGTGCGGTGGTTTTGTCTGTGCGACTAATTGTTCAAAGAAGGATGGTTTGCGTCACCGATCAAGGAATTATTACACTCCACCCCGTTACGGCCAAAGCATTCAAGTTTCGGCGGGTACCTTACTTTTACTTTTTTTGCCCACAATCCACCACCACCACCATATTGCCTGGGGTAACCACCATGGCGCTCCCGGATATCTCGAATCTACATATCAATGGCAATGGCTACCCAACGACTCGTACAACCAACGCATCTGGTATTCCAATACCAGAAGATATAGAGGACACCCACGGGGACCAGTATATGGAGAAACTGAAGCAATACGCAAAGTCGGTTCCCTTCTCGATAGAGCCATACTCGCAGATGCTCGAACTGCTTGATTTCTTCCTCCTCCGATTGACTCAGAGTGTCGAGGCAAAAGACTTTGACATCGGTTTCTTGCAATGGGATAGTATGTTGACCTAGTGAGTGGCGCTACTCGGTTTCTTGTCGGTTTGCTGACGCGTACACTCCAGTTGGTTTACGTTGAAATATCCTATTCCGAAGGACAGACGTATCAAGCTTGCAAAGCTATATTTCCACCTCAGTATCACACCTGGGATGCCGATCCAATTGGTGGCGACTTGCGCCGATGGGTTTAAGGCGTTGACTAGGTCGAAAGTGAAGATTACCATCGATGACATGAGGCTACCATGGAAGCCTATCTATGATATTCTCAGTCAGGACTTGTTCTTGACGAGACGTCAGTTCGAATACACGTATGTGCAGCATACTTGTCTCCATAGGCTTTTCTAATGCCATTTTCAATAGACAATTGTCCTGGTGCATGGGGTATATTGCGGATAATTCACGCAAATTCTTCCACCCGGCGGCGATCAATGAAATGCTTTCTACCTTCTTGCCTCAGCTTGATGGTACTAAGCTCGACGTGCGTCTTTCTATCCTTGAATGCGTCATTTTACTGACATTCTTTCAGGCCATCTTGTCATCCCACTACTATCTAATGACATTCCTCCCGTTAAGCCACCCACAACACTACCTCCCCATGTTGTTCCGCGTGTGGGAGTCGCTCAACTCCTACAAGTACGACGAACGGATGTTGCACTTTATTTCAAAGTTGACAGAGATGCATACCAATCCCGAAATCAGCAACCCCAAGAGGATTGATGAAATCCCGGACGATGAGAAATCCGAGGGCGAAGGGCGACCGAATTGGGGCCAACCTACCTCATCCGTTTATTTGTGGGGAGGGCTATATAAAGATGTTGGAATTTTCACTGAGCATGAGTGGAACTTCTTGATGTGTAAATGTCTCGCGTCAATGGGTAAGCCCTTGTCGGTGAAATCGACGTTGCATAAAACTAATGCTTGGTCATAGAAATTCCTCTTGCGGACGGTGGGTCATTGACTACAGGGCCATCCGCAGACAATCAGGTTGGCTTCGAAATTAGTCGTCTGCCAAAGCCTCAATGGCGTATTCGTGCGTCAATTCCCTATGGGTCAAGGTACTTTATTGACTTTGCGCTGTAGCATCTCTGGCTCGAATCATCGTCTACTCTATGGCGACTGATGGGGTTCCCGTGCCCGCATCGAACGCGCCTACGCCGGTGTTCTCGCCTCTCCCATCTGGGGTAAGCACACCTATGGGGGGAAATGCCGGAGATTATCTCTCTGCCCCGTTGTCGAAGAAAGTACACTTGATGAAGCCGAAAGCCTATTTGGCAGGCTCGAAGGCACTCGACTCATTAGCTCGAATGATTGCGTCAACTGAAAGCTTCTTCCACCCGTCCAACTCGGGCACTTGGACAGCAGATGTGAGTATATGTGTTCCTATTCTAATTTCTAGTCGGATGTTGATCTTGAATGTCTCTAGTTGAGCGCCTTCATCAAATACATTGTATTTGATTTTAACAGACGTACGTTTGTCACTCCTCGTGAGTGTTGTTCGATGCTCATATTCTGCAGGATGGCACGAGGAACAAAAGCCGGATTGCAAGACGCCTAAGGTATGTAGCCACCTACTGTCTTCAGCCGGAACTCTTGACGAAGAGGCTACTTTTCTAGAATCGCCGCTTGACAAAGCTGATGAAACGGGAGCTGGTCAAATCTCTGAGAACCGTGGCGCTCCTTGCCATGTTCTCGCAAGATTCGACCACTGTTGGCAACATCCAAGGTTGCTTGAAGTCGATGAGCGTCATGGAACCTGATCTCATTCTTCACCCGATTCTGGAACGTGCTGTGCCGTCTCTAGAGGCTTTGGTCGAGGTCAGTTTTCATGGCTCTCGGGTGTCGTAGGTTGAAATATTAATACTCATACTCGACCTCATAGACTCAAAGAACGATGGCTGTAATTAAGGCGCTTGGCGCTGTTGCACCTGCCATTGTCTCTCGTGGTGTCTACTACCCCGGAGCCAAGCATCTAGTTCCTATCTTACAACTACTCATTCCCGGCATTGACTTGGTACGCTATATCCGCCTGTCTGCGCAAGCGTATTTACTTATCATGTCGTCAGAACGATCCAGCGAAGACGGTGAGCTGGATCACGTTGGAAATTCGTCTTCAATTAATGCAATATCTCTAGCTTTGCACCACAGCTTTCTTGGTGGAGATTTCTCAATACATCAAGATTGGCGATCTGACCGGCTTTGACGAGTCGGCACCACATACCCAACTTGACGATGAGCCTACTTTACCGACAGGGCAACCCCTCTCACTCCCTTCATTCTCACTCGATGAATTGGAATCACCTTACATCGATCTGGGTTCGAGACTGACTGACGACGAGGAAGATGCACTTTTGAAGGATTCAACCCGCGACTTCCCAGATTGGATCACCAGCTTCATCCGTCGAGTAATCCAGCTGCTGGAGAATCTGCCTGAAGAAGGTCCAAACGGGACTGCTGGTGGCACGACTGAAGTACGAGTCATCGATGCGGTGACAAACGCTTGCAGTCAAATATGCGTTCACCTATCTGAACCCCTTTACGACATGGTGTTGGGAATGATCTACGAGTACGCCAGCACCAATGTGCGCCCCAACGCTGTCAGGGCCATCCATCAGCTGGTTGAATGTGTGGCCAACGCCGATCCAGTCAAGACGCTCGCCAGGTTCTTCCCTTTTTGTGCCCAGAATATTAGGGCCGAGTTAGAGAATGGTGCAAGCTCACTTCGGACGACGTCATCATCAGCACCACTTCCAGCTGATGCAACTTTGCACTGGAGTATGTATTCTTAGGTGACTGTATGCGCATGCACTGACTGCTGCTCGTAGATCTTGCCATCCTTCGAGGCGCTGTTTACAAGTACGTGGACTCCATTATTTGACTGTAACAGCATTGACCAATTTGCCCAATTTAGCGATGGTCGGGCTGTATGTCGTATGTTTTCTTACTACGGTAGTCTTTTAACCTCCTCCAGATCCTCAAATACGAAGATGAACTTATGTCACTCCTTCATCTTCTTCACGACAAAGCTTTTGCAAAGAGGGGCTACTCGTGGACTGGCAAAATGCTGTCAAGCTTGCTTCTAACGCTGACTCACAACTACCCTCTGGAGAATAAGTTCGCCAACCCAGACGAGTGGTCCAGTGAAGGTAACTTATTTTTTGGCTGAACCCTATCATTCTCAACACTGCCCGATTTTCTCAGAATTCCGACGAAGTCACCACCTACACTGGGGCAAGGTATTTACGCCAGACGAAATTAAGGTGGGATCACAAGCAACTTCTTTATTTGAACTATTCTGACCTGCTTTAGATATCCTGGCACGTTCCGACAAAAGGGGAAGTAGCATTTGCCTTGAGAATCTTCAAAGAACTCGTGGAACCTGCTCTATCCTCGTTAATTGCACTGCTGAAGCCCGGTCAGTTTCTAGTTGTTAGCTGCCTTCCTCTTCTTATTTAACAACAGGTATCGTACGCGATGCCGTATGGCGGAATGATTTCTGTCGGTAGGGAGTTTGTCTCTGCCCATTGTCATGCTTTTTACACCTGTTTCTTTAGGCACCTCACCATTGTTCGGAATGCGTTTGCGGGTACCCCTACCCTTATGAGGCAGACGATATCCAAGGAAGAGTCATTTGAAGCTACCTTTACCAGCGACATTCTGTGAGTCTTAAATACTCCTGCGTTGCAGACATTTCACTGAAGCTAGACAGAGATGAGATCCCTGAAATGATTGCGTCTGTCCCGCCTGTGAATTCTTGCTTTGTACTGACGGACCCAGAGGATCCTCGTTGTCAGTATCTGATGGAGGTACGACACAAGTTTGGCACTTTCCTCCACGATGCGTCCGTTGCCCTCCGTCAGCAGGGCGAGGAAAATACCGTTGATGCCGTCCAAATGCTGGTAAGTTATCTAATATGGTGATTCACTGATCAATACTGACAATCTTGTAGGTTAGGTCGATTCGAACGTATATGATGGAGTACGGCGACAGTCGAGATAGGTATGCGCTCCCCTAGGAATGTCTACTGATTTTATTGTCTGAAAATATGTTTTCAGTTCTGATGTCAACGAGGAGCAGTTCACCTCAGAAAAGAACGTTGCCCGTCAATATGCTGGGCAGAAAGTCTGGCCGAGAGCTGTCTACATCCGTCGGGCCCGGTTCGTTCATTTCAGCTTGAGCTCTAGTGGCGACTGTACTCATACAGCAACAGATGGTACAATGCGGCGCGCCTTCATTGGAACTCTATTGAACGCAAGAGAGGTCCAATAGAAGACAGCTTGATTGATGATCTCGTGGAATGGGCTATATGGCACTACCCAATTGTGCGACAGTATGTCCCCTTCTTCTCATACAATAATACAGTTAGCTGAATCCTGTTTCTTTCAGATCAAGCCAGTCCCACATCGAAGCAATCTGTGGGGTAATGTGTTCGTTCATTCGTTGCAGGTTCGTTGCTCAAATTATTCAGGTCTATGATGGTGTTCGCAGAAGAGCGTTGCCAGCCCTCCTCGGTGCTTTGAAAGTGGGCACAGACGATGACCGCATGAAAGGAGCGCTTTGGACTATAAATTCTCCATCCTTTGGCAAATATGCCATCTCAGGTGAGCAAACCTATTCTTTTGGGCCCTTCGCCTTCCAACGCCTTTGACTAGAGGCAAGTTTGGGCAACGATTTGCTTTCACGGCTCTTTTCTTGTCAAGTACATGAGAAGGTGCGCAAATTACTATATCATAAAGGCTGTGTGTTAACTTCGTCATAGCCCTCCATACAGGACTGTGTCTCCACAGTGTTTGAAAATTGTGAGTTATCTCTGTTGATCAGTCTTCTCCTCTCTTGAATATAGGCAGGCCTCAATAATTTTGTGGAACCCAACAACATGGTATACGACGTTCCAAATCCTGCGGTGGACGATGCAGTGGCTTGTTTGAAAGGGTTGTTCAAAACAGGTCCCAAAGATAACGCCATTATTACTCGTGCGCGAGCAAAACGTGTATATCGCACGGAGATCATCAATGAAGCGTCTCAAACAGCGGTAAGTGCTATGCCTGTGCCATCTCCACTTTCTAACAATTCCATTAGGTTCGGGATCTTCTGGAAATCGGGCAATCATCACGTACACACTGGAGATACGCTATTTATGCTATACGGTGTCTTCGGACACTTGCACGTCGAGACACTCCGTTGATTAGAGAACAAGCCATCTACTTCCTAAACAAAGTTCATGAAGATCATCCCACTATTGTAAGTAATAAACTTACCTCATTACGACCGCTCTGATCTGATGAACGTCTAGCGATACGTTCGTATTTTATTGATTACTCTGCTATTGGTCTCACGTGACGTTTAGTATGCGCAACGAGCCATCATGAAGACCGTAAGGAACATCAAACTGCGAACGTTTAGCAGTGGGCCTATCGACCTCGCGCTCATGAAGAATAACAATCCACTCAAGCATTCTGTCGAGGTAGAGCGAACTCAACAGTCAAGCACTGAATTTTTGAATCAGTATAAAGTCCCCATTGATCCGCACTCAAGAGACCATCGGCCGTGAGTGATCCCCTTGCAATGACTTTCCTGACTGACACGCCGTAAAGCATATTTTTCGATAAACAGCCGCCTGGTTGGTTGGTTTGGAGTGAAACTGTATCCCTCTACGCTCTACCAGATGCCTCGAAATCGACCTTCCAACCATGGGAGGCTGCAAGTGCAGATGTTATCCAGGCTTTTCGTGAAGTCACCACGAAGAAAAAATTCTGGGAGAGCGTTTCTATCTACTATTCAGAGGAGAACCACGAAACGGATATCATTCAGGACAACGTTTCTTGCGTGAAATCGATATGTAAGCTCCTCTTTTGGATCTACTTGGCTTGTGACTCACAATAAGTTAGTTCAATTGCTTGAGGACGAACCTTTTGAAGCCTTTCGGCCGGTCGTAGAAAAGCTAATAGTGGACAAGGATCAGAATAAACAACGTGCAGCTGCCGAGTTTTTGGCCGGCATCTTGGGAGGTGACATCTTGTCTTGTCGATTCAGTGGCTAGTTAACAATGATATTTTCAGGTTCCAAACACTGGCCAATTGCCAAGCAAGATGCTTTGTGGAAGTGGCTTAAGCCCAAAATCCCCATCATCTTGCAACAGAATCTCAAAACGGATACCCTGACAGTGTGGACAGGTTTCCTTGAGGTACTTTGGATTCTTTGCTCCAAATCTTTGTGCTGACGGACGGAACTTAGTATGTGTTTTACCACAAAGATCCTCGGAGAGTGCAGCCATTAGTCGACTTCCTCGTCGATGCATTCAATGATCTGGACTTTAATTCAGAGTTATCCTTTGATGTCATCAAAGTTACCTCTTTGTTCAGAGCTTTCTTTGAGGAACTCGGACCGAAGTTCTATGCATGGACTGACGGCATTGTCAAGCGATCTTGGGCAGAGATTCATGGGGAACATGATGACGTACGTCCATTTCACTTGTATTGGTTTTCGTAAAGCTTACAGTAGGAATAGGTCCGTGCCTTCATTGGGGAAGTGCTAACATTTTCACAAAACATTAATGTGAGTCTCCAGTTCCAATGTCCATATGCTTTTGACACTGGCATTAGTGGCGCCCAAGTCCATCAGTCCCAACCGCGGAGGTCTTTGTAAAAGAGTGCCGGACCCTGCCTCCAGATTTCGATATTATGGGTATGCGGGGGACCTATCATCGTGGAAGGGTTCTCGAACTGGTGGAGAAGTTCCAGAAGTGGCGCACAGAACGGATACCTGGCCCCCGTGCCTTCCAGTCGACTTATGATAGGTGCTTAAAACATTGATTAATCTCTATTCAAGGTCCCCGTTGCTGATCTAACTCAAGGGTTGGGACCACAATTTGCAAATGGCTTTATCAGTCATTACACGACCTGCATGCCATCTCAGCGTTTGACTATATTCTACCACTTATGGTACGTGAATCTCTCCATACATTCGGCCGTCTGACCAAGTATTCTATAGTCCGAGCTATTCCGTTTTACCGAAGGTAATTTAGGCAATGAAAGGACACAAGGTCTATCTGACGATCCATCTACAGTGAAAGACAACAACGACCTTGCGTTGCGTGCCACTAGTCTCCTGGTCCGGATGTGTGGTGTAACACCGCCTGTGTCCCTCATCAATCCCATTCTCGATGCAATCTTCGACGCTATTCAAACTTCACTGGTATGAAAATCTTCTACCCATGCTCCCTTTGGTCTAACCTTGAGATTGAATTTGAATAGTCATGGAGGGTTCGGCTGAAAGCTGTCCCCCTTGTCCAAGGTTTGTCTCTCTACTTTCTGAAAACAACTAAAGTACCCAATTCCACTCGTCAGTCTTCTACTTTCGCCATACCCCTCTGATCAGTGAGATCAAGATTGTCGAAATCCTGGAGGTGAGGTTTCCCCGTATTAGTATGTCCGTTTCCAACAAGTTCTTTGCTTATTGCGGAATTAGGTCTTATGCAGATGCCTAGACGATGAGATAGTCGAAGTCAGAGAGATGGCAGCGACGTGAGCGGAGACATCTGTAATTCATGGAAGCTATCTAACAAATTTTTCCTTAGAACATTGTCAGGCATATTACGACTGTCACCGCGGCGAAGTGTCTTGACACTGAAAGTCAGTCGAAGAAGGCGTTCCCCTGCTGACTTGGAATTAACCTCGCTGATTGGTGTTCTTGTTACCGCTAGGATCGCTTCGTAAGGCTGCTGAGGAACAGTCACCTTCCGGACAGACAGGACCCCAGTTACAACAAGGCTGTTCGCCAACGTCACGCCGCTATTCTTGGTATTTGTGCTCTTGTCGACAGTTACCCGTATACAGTGGAGAAGTGGATGCCTGAACTACTCACAACGATTCTTGCAGAGCACACATATGACCCGGTAAGTCGGACCATGTCCAGGATACATGCCCCCTAAATATCCTGGTACTACTGAATGTTTTACTTACTCCGATGGATTGACTAGATCCCCATCTCAACGACAGTTCGGAAATGTGCCAGCAATTTCAAAAAAACTCATCAAGATACCTGGCATGAAGATT
>Ga0247729_10001113_pt1 | contig 10044 bp, 8 predicted proteins | sample UWRJL133311R2_FD_180958 | JGI IMG/M metagenome (GOLD analysis project Ga0247729, IMG submission 180958) | Plant litter microbial communities from Arlington Agricultural Research Station in Wisconsin, United States - UWRJ-L133-311R-2 | ecosystem: Environmental > Terrestrial > Plant litter >... | reverse complement strand
GCGATCTCGTCCGGCGCCAGCACCCGCTCCGGCGCGAGAATCACCCAGACCTGCCGGCTGTCGTCGAACTTCAGCCGGGCGTGGCGCGGCAGCACCGGCCGGCTGGCTTCCTCGACTTGCATGCGGCGGCTGCGCGGCTCTGCCATGGTCGTTCTCTAGCTCGCGTCGGGCACGAAAGCGCCCGGCGGCACGTGGCCGTTCACATAGGCATGGTACAGCGCGTCGAGCTGCACCCACAGCACGTTGGTCTTGAAGATCAGCGCATTGCACACCAGTTCGCGCTGCGCCGGCGTGGTGGCGTGCTGGCGGACGTAGTCCAGCGCAAAATTGGCGTCGCGCGGCGCCTGGGTGAGGCGGCGGCTGAAATAGCTCATGATGTCCGGATTGACGAAGTCGTAGTGCTTCAGCATGCCGGAGATGCGCTCCTCGTGCAGGTTCGGCGCGAACAGCTCTGTCAGCGACGAGGCGATCGCCTCCAGCGGGCTCTTGTCGCGGACGAAATGCACATAGGCGTCCACCGCAAAACGCGTCGCCGGCAGAATGCCCTCGGCGGATTCCACATAGGCGCTGTCGAGGCCGAGGCCTTCGGTCAGTTTCAGCCAGCGCTCGATGCCGCCCTCGGTGCCGGGCTCGCCGTCATGGTCCTCGATGCGATGTCGCCATTCCATGCGGATGTCGCGGTCGCGGAAGCGCGAAATCACCACTGCATCCTTGATCGGGATCGTGCTCTGATAGTAGTAGCGGTTCAGCGCCCAGGCCTGCACCTGGCCCTTGTTAAGCTTGCCGCCATGCAGCAAAGCGTGGAACGGATGCAGGCTGTGATAGCGCGTTGCGCCGATATGACGCAACGTTGCCTCAAGCGCTTCGGCGCTGTCGAGCGGCGTGGTGGAGACCAGTGAAAAGGCGGTGAGGGCGTTCACAGGATGATCTCCATGCCGTCGTGGGGCATCGTCCAGCCGGCGACTATCAGTTCTTCCCGCTCGGGCGAATCGTGCAGCAGCGCCGGATTCGAATTGTTGATGTGCAGAAAATACTTCTGCTTAATTTTGGCATCGTCCAGCATGGCGATGGCGCCGTCGGCGCCGGACATCGACAGGTGTCCCATGTTCTGGCCGGTCTTCACGCCAAGGCCGGCGGCGATCAACTCGTCGTCGCGCCACACCGTGCCGTCGAACAGCACCAGCGGCGCGCCGGTCAGGCGTTGCTTCAGTTCCGGGGTCACCCGCGCGCACGCGGCGACAAAGAAGAAATACTGGCCGGTGGCCTTGTCTGCGATACGCAGGCCCAGCGTGTCGCCATCGGCATCCTCGCCGGCGGGATGCGCCTGTCCCTCGAGATACCAGGCGCTTTTGCCGGGCACGACGAACGGCAGCACATCGAGTCCGGACGGCGTGCCATCCGGCAGGACAGGCTCGAAGCTGTGGTCCACGGCGATGGCTTCGCGGCGCACGTTCTTCTCACTGAGCACGTTGAAGATGCTGTTGGTTTTCAGGATCGCGAGCACCCGCTGGTGCGCGTAGATGGTAAATGGCGAGCCTTCGCGCATGGACAAGAGGCCGGCGACAGCATCGACCTCGCCATTAGTAAGGATCACGCCGGCGATCGGCGTATGGCGCAACTGGCCGGTTCTCGGATGCAGTTGCGGTGTGGCGCTCAATTGCTGCCGCAGGTCGGGCGAGGCATTGACCAGAAACCAATTGATTTCATCGACGCTGAACGCAATCGAAGCTTGTGTGCTCTGCATGTCGGGCTGCTGTCGCGCCCGTCGACAAATGCTGCATCCGCAATTCCATTGCGGAACGCCGCCGCCGGCCGCGGCTCCAAGAACGATAACACGCAACATGACATCGCCCCTGATCCCGGCCGAGCGGGGCGCCTGCAGGTATGCAGGCGCCCCAGAGGCTAGGTCTTACTTGCGCGCCGCGCAGGCGTACATGTTGATTTCCATGCCCACCGCAACTTCGACGATCTTCGGTGCTTTCCAGGCCATTTCGGTCTCCCACATAGCTGCAGCCGGAATGCTGCAATCAATAAGTGTAATGCCTGCGCAAGAGTTCGCCAACTGCTTCTCACATCTTGTCACATTAAGTGTCGGTAAGGGTGCGCTGCAGCATCGATGTGCGATGCAGCAGAAAACGCGTTGATTGCGCCGAGGCGCGTCACATATACGGAGCATGGCCACCTCGACCGGGGCATCGATTTCGATCCGGACACCAAACCGATGCCACCCCCACACAGGACACCGTCATGCCGCGCTATTTCTTCAACACCCGCCTTGGCGCCGACCTGGTTGCCGATCCCGAAGGCAAGCCGTTGCGCGATCCCGATCAGGCCTGGGAGACGGCACGCGCCATCATCCTCGAACTGCTGCGGAGCGAAGGCACGCAGAAGGCGCTGCTCACGGCATCGCTGGAAGTGACCGACGAGGCCGGCGAAATCGTGCTGGAATTTCCGTTCAGCGAAGTGCTGCTGAGCGAGGCCGAGCCGAGCGCAACCCGGCATTGAAGATCGCGCGCGGATCGCCTGGCGCGCTGCGCAAAGATGTTTCCGCATGTTTCCATTGCGCGCGCCGGTAAAAATACCGAAGGTGGAATCGGGAGAGCCTCGGGGCGGCATCGCGCTGCCATCGCAAGCAGAAGGCTTCCCTGCAAGGGAGACATCCATGACCATTTACGCGTCCGCACGCCAGGCGTTGCTCGCCGGTGCATTTATCGGTGCGTGCACCGTCACCGCCATCGCGCAGCAGCCGGCTACGCCGCCTGCCGCATCCGCCCCTGCCGCGGCGCCCGCCGCAGCGCCGGCCTTGCCGCCCGGTTCGCCGCTGATCGGCCGTCCGGATGGTGCGGCCGCCGCCAAGCTCGCGCCCGTCGCGCCGCCGCCGATTGCTGCTGCCGCCGACAAGCTGCCGCTCGCCAAGCTGAAGCTGCCACCGGGCTTCAACATCGAAGTCTATGCCGCCGGCATGGCCAATGCGCGGACGCTGCGCGAAGGCGACAAGGGCACTGTGTTCGTCGGCTCCCGCCTCGTCGACAAGGTCTATGCAGTGGTCAACAAGGACGGCAAGCGCCAGGTCAAGGTGCTGGCTTCGGGCCTGTACCGGCCCAACGGCCTCGCCTTCAAGGACGGCACGCTGTACATCGCCGAGCTGTCGAAAATCTCCAAGATCGAGAAGGTCGAGGACGTGCTCGACGCGCCGCCGAAGCCGACCATGATCTACGACAACCTGCCGAAGGACGAAGCCCACGGCTGGAAGTTCATCGGCATCGGCCCGGACAACAAGCTCTATGTTCCGATAGGCCAGCCCGGCAATAGCGTGCTGCATGACGACGACCACGGCCAGATCCGCCGCATGAATCTCGATGGCTCGGGCGCCGAAGTGGTGGTGCGCGGCATGCGCAACACCGTGGGCTTCGACTGGAATCCCGAGACCAAGCAGATGTACTTCACTGACAACGGCCGCGACTGGGTCTCGGAAACCGTGCCGGAAGACGAACTCAACCGCGTCAGCAAGGACGGCGAGAATTTCGGCGCGCCGTTCTGTCTGCAGGGCAACATCCTCGATCCGGAATTCGGCTGGGGCAAGTCCTGCGCCGACTACACCGCGCCGGTCGGGCTGCTCGGCGCGCATACCGCAGCGCTCGGCATGCGCTTCTATAACGGCAAGATGTTCCCTGCCGCCTACAAGAATGCGATCTTCATCGCGCGACACGGCTCCTGGAACAAGTCGCAGAAGCTCGGCGGCGACGTGGTGGTGGCGAAGCTGAACAAGGATGGCACGGTGAAATCCGTCGAGCCGTTCCTCACCGGCTTCCTCAACGACAACACCTATTCGGGCCGCCCGGTCGACGTGCTGCCCCTGAAGGACGGTTCGCTGCTGGTGTCCGACGACTGGAATGGCGCGATCTACCGCATCACCTACGGCAAGCCAAAGGTGGCCGAAGGCAAGTGATCACTAGACGCTGACTTTGCTTCCCTCTCTCCGCTCGCGGGGAGAGGGAAGTTGCCGCAACATTCTCCGCGTCGTCCCCGCGAAAGCGGGGACCCATAGCCTCCGGCCTATCACATGATTTTCAGACGTCTCCACCGTGCCTTCGCAGGCCTAGGCGTGTATGGGTCCCCGCCTTCGCGGGGACGACATGCTGCGCTGCTGGCGTTGTCCCTCATCGCCGCATCTCCGCTGTCGGCCGAAACCATCGCCGAACGCGCCGCGCCGTGCCTGGCGTGTCACGGCGAGAAGGGCACTTCGGAGATGGAAAACACGCCGTCGCTCGGCGCGCAGCAGCCGGCCTATGCGCTGATCCAGATCTTCATGTTTCGCGAGAAGCTGCGTGTGTTCGAGCCGATGAACGAGATGGCCAAGAATCTCACCGACGATGATCTGCGCACCTTCTCGGACTATCTCGCCACGCTGCCGAAGCCAGTGCCGCCGGCGGATGCCGGCGATCCCGCGCGGATGGCCGCCGCGAAAACGCTGACCGCGCAGTTTCGCTGCGATAGCTGCCACAACGCCGACTTCTCCGGCCGCGACAGCATCCCGCGCATCGCCAGCCAGCGCGAGGACTACCTCGCCAAGACGCTGCGCGAATACAAGGACAACTCCCGCCACGGTTACGACGCCACGATGGCCGATGTGATGGGATCGGTCAGCGACGCGCAGATCGTCGAGCTGGCGTATTTTCTGGCAAGGGTGAAGTAGCAAGCGGCTTCCGCGTCGATCGCTTTCACCCTCCCCTGGAGGGGGAGGGTCGGCGTGCAGCGCGCGAAGCGTGATGCGCGCCGGGGTGGGGTGACGGCGCTTCGGTGGGTCAGGGCGGCCAAGTCCGGGGATGAACATTCACCCCACCCCGACAGTCATCATGCTTTGCATGCTGTCTGTCGACCCTCCCCCTCCAGGGGAGGGTAAGAACTCAGCTTGCTGCTTCCAGCCGTTCTTCCGTGAGCAGCCGCATCGCGGCGTCGGCGTCCATCGGTTCGCCGAAGGCAAAGCCCTGGGCGTATTCGCAGCCGAGCTGGTACAGCTCCACCGCGTCCGAATCCGTCTCGACGCCTTCCGCGACCACGTCCATGCCGAGGTCATGGGCCATGGCGATGATCGATTTCAGGATCACCGGGCGGGTGCCGCGCGCGGTGGTGCGGACAAAGGACTGGTCGATCTTCAGCGTGTCGAACGGGAAGCGCTGCAGGTAGCTCAGCGACGAATGGCCGGTGCCGAAATCGTCCAGCGACAGGCCGGTGCCGAGCTCGCGGATCCGGTGCAGCATCTGCGCGGCATGCTCCGGATTCTCCATCACCAGCGATTCGGTGAGCTCGAGCTTCAGCGTGCCGCGCGCCACCGAGGAGCGCGACAGCACGGTGCGGATGTCATGCAGGAGGTCGTGGCGCAATAGCTGCCGCGACGAGACATTGACGCTGGCGAAGATCGGCTCGCGGGCGCGCATGGCACGCTGCCAGATGGCGAGCTGCTTCGCGGTCTGGTCCATCACGAACATGCCGAGGTCGATGATCAGGCCGATCTCTTCGGCGATCGCGATGAACTCCACCGGCGACATGCGGCCGAGTTTGGGATGATCCCAGCGCGCCAGCGCCTCGAAGCCGGCGATGGAGCGATCTTCCAGCCGCACGATGGGCTGGTACAGGATGGTGATTTCCTGCCGCTCGATGGCGCGGCGCAGTTCGGATTCCAGCGTCAGGCGATCGGTCTTTCGCGCCCGCATGGCGGGCTTGTAGACGTCGATGCGGTCGCCGCCGATCCGCTTGGAATGGTACATCGCCAGCTCGGCGTCCTTGATGATCTCGTCGGACAGCGCGGTGGTGGGATCGGACAATGCTAGGCCGATCGAGGCGGTGAGGAAAATCTCGCGGTCGTTGAAGGCGATCGGCGCGCGGATGGTTTTGCGGATGGTTTCGGCGAAGGCGGTGATCTTGGCGGGATCGGTTTCCGACATCAGGATCAGGCCGAACTGGTCGCCGGCGAGGCGGGCCAGGGTGTCCTGCGGCTTCAGGATGCGGGTCAGGCGGCGCGCCAGCGTCAGCAGGATCGAATCGCCCACCGCGATGCCGACGGAATCGTTGACCTGCTTGAAGCGGTCGAGGTCGATCACCATCAGGGTCGGACGCAGCGTCGGCACGGTCTTGGCAAAATTCGCGACGCCGCCGAGCCGGTCGATGAACAGTTTGCGGTTCGGCAGGCCGGTGAGGTTGTCATGCACCGAATCGTGCAGCATGCGCTCTTCGGCGTTTTTGGATTCCGTGACGTCGGTGAGGGTGCCCACTACGCGCGACACTTCGCCGTCGGAGCCGACCACCGGGCGCGCCTTCAGTGCGAACCACATGAAATGGCCGTCCGGGGTGCGCAGGCGGAAATCCTGCACGAGGCGGCCGCGGCGCTGGTCGAGCACGCTGTCCAGCGCGGCGCGAAAACGGTCCTGGTCGAGCGGGTGCAGCACTTCCAGCCAGCCGGCGGCGGGGCCTTCCAGCGCGCCGCGCTTGAGGCCGAGCAGGGCTTCGGTCTCGGGCGAGGTGAACACCTTGTCGGCGGAGACGTCCCAGTCCCAGATCAGGTCGCCGGAGCCGGTCAGCGCCAGTGCGCGGCGCTCGACGTCGGACACGATGCCGTTGGTGGCGCCGCCGCCGGCAAAGGCGTGCTGCATCACCGTGAAGCCGATCAGCATCACGATCAGCACCAGGCCGCCGAGCAGGGCAGGGCCGACGATGTCGTTGGTGACGGAGCCGGCCACCGTCATGCCGGCGGCGACCACCCAGACCACGAGAAGGAACCAGGTCGGGATCAGCAGCACCGCGCGGTCGAAGCCGTGGGTGGAGAGGTAGACGATCAGGCCGAAGCCGGCGAAGGCGATCAGCACCAGCGAGATGCGCGCGATGCCGGAGGCAACGGCGGGGTCGAACAGCGCCAGGCCGACCAGTGATCCCAGGAACGCCAGCCAGGCCAGCGTGATGTGCGAATAGCGCACATGCCAGCGGCTGAGGTTAAGATAGGCGAACAGGAATACCAGCAACGTCGCCGCGAGAATCGCCTCGCCGGAGGCGCGCCAGATGCGCTCGGCACCGGCAGACATGTCGAGCACCTTGCCCCAGAAGCCGAAGTCGACGCCGATATAGACCAGCACGGCCCAGGCCAGCGCCGCGGCGGCCGGGAACATGATGCTGCCCTTGACCACGAACAGGATGGTCAGCACCAGCGCCAGCAGGCCGGAAATGCCGATCACGATGCCCTGGTAGAGCGTGAACGAGTTGACCTTGTCCTTGTAGGCTTCCGGCTCCCACAGATAGAGCTGCGGCAGTTTTCCGGTGCGCAATTCGGCGACGAAGGTGATCACCGCGCCGGGGTCCAGGGTGACGCGAAAAATGTCGGCGGTGGCGGAGTCCTGGCGCTCCGGGCGGTCGCCGGTGGAGGGCGTGATGGTGGCGATGCGCGATAGGCCGAGGTCGGGCCACAGCAGGCCGCTTGAGACGATTCGGTAATGCGGCGCCACGATCAGGCGGTCGAGTTGGTCGTCGGTATTGTTGGCCAGCGCGAACACCACCCAGTTCTGGCCGGCCTCGCGGGCGCGCACCTCGATGCGGCGGACGATGCCGTCGGTGCCGGGCGCGGTGGAGACCTGGATGCGGTCGGTGTCGCTGTGCTGATATTCGAGGATCGCGGTGAGGTCGATGGCAGGCGCGTCACCGCGGACGCTGACGGCGTCTATGGCGTGGGCCGGCTGCGCGGCAACGAAAATCATGAGGCCCAGCGCGAGGGGCGCAAGCCACCTGATCAAACGCAATGTCATTACTCCGCTATCAACGAACCCCGGGGGCCTGCGCGCAACAGCGAAGCAGGCCCGCGTCCCAATCGTCGATAAATGACATGAAAGCCAGATGAATCAAAGGCTTTCCGGCTGGTTTCCCGGCCTAAACGACCAACACAATTTTGCCAATATGTGCGCTGGTTTCCATCCGACGGTGCGCGTCGGCGGCCTTCTCCAGGGCAAACTCGCTGTCCATCACCGGCTTGACCTTACCCGCGTTGAGCAGCGGCAGCACGTTGGCCTCGATCGCCTTGACCATGGCAGCCTTGTCGGCGAGCGAGCGCGGCCGCAGCGTCGAGCCGGTGTAATGCAGCCGCTTCACCATGATCTTGGCGGCATTGATGGTCGCCTTCGGCCCGTTCAGCACCGCGATCTGCACGATACGGCCGTCGATGGCCGCGCAGTCCAGATTCTTGTCGACATATTCGCCGCCGACCATGTCGACGATCAGCTCGACGCCATGGCCGGTGATCTCCTTCACCCGGGCGACGAAATCCTCGGTCTTGTAGTTGATGGCGTGGTCGGCGCCGAGCTTCAGGCAGGCATCGGCCTTGTCCTGGCCGCCGACGGTGACGATGACCTTCGAGCCGAACGCTTTGGCGAGCTGGATTGCCATGGTGCCGATGCCCGAGGAGCCGCCGTGGATCAGCAGGGTCTCGCCGGGCTGCAGGCCGCCGCGCTCGAACACGTTGTGCCACACGGTCATCAGGGTCTCGGCGGTGGCGCCGGCCTCGGCCATGGTGAAGCCTTCGGGCACTTTCATCGCCTGGGCGTCGGGCGCGATGCAATATTGCGCATAGCCGCCGCCGGCCACCAGCGACATCACCTTGTCGCCGATCTTGTGCTTGGTGGCGCCATCGCCGAGCGCGACCACGGTGCCGGCGATTTCCAGGCCGGGCAGGTCGGACGCGCCGGGCGGCGGCGGATAGCTGCCGGAGCGCTGCGCCACGTCGGGCCGGTTGACGCCGGCGGCGGCCACCTTGACCAGGATTTCGCCCGGGCCGGGCTTCGGCACCGCACGGGTTTCCGGAATCAGCACCTCGGGTCCACCGGGAGTGCTGATACCGATGACGGTCATTTGCGCGGGCAGCTGTTCCATGATTTGTCCTTGGCGAGCACGGGATGCGAGCGGTATCTGTTAGACAGCCCGGCACGGGCTGGCAACGGGCAACAGGGCGCGGCACATGGCGATCGACGACGACGACAAGCCGAAGCGCAAGATCAGCCACGAGATCGGCCAGGATCTGGCGCTGCTGTCGGTCGAGGAATTGGCCGAGCGGATCGCGCTGCTCAACACCGAGATCGCCCGCCTGCAATCCAGCATGCAATTGAAGCGCGCCACGCGCGATGCCGCGGACCGGTTTTTCAAGTCATAGCTGGCGCGTCCAGGCACAATTCCTCGGCCGTCATTGCGAGGAGCGAAGCGACGCGGCAATCCAGAAGGTCACAAGCGAAGACTGGATTGCTTCGTCGCAAGCGCTCCTCGCAATGACGGCCATGGCGCCGAGCGCATGCATCGCGATCACAAATCCGCGAACGTCCCGATTTGGTACAGTTCGGCGGCCGCTGTTAGCAAACGCGGCCTTACCAAAACCGCTCATTTACGAGCAATTAAGCTTTCTCGCATATTACTTAAATTGTCCTTGTTTGGACACCGAGTGGCTCCTGTCCACTCTGTTTGACGCCTCCCTGTTATCAACTTTAAAGCCGCCGGAAACGGCGGCTCTTTTTTGTGTCATGGGGCCGTCACGTCGGCTGGAAACCATAAAATCTTCTTTAATTTTTCGAAGCTGGACTCTCCGCCGCCCACGCGTAATGATTTGTTCATCATAAGCCGCTCGCAGCTTCGAAGCGGGCTGCGTAACAAGTCGCGTGAGGCGTTAACTATGTCGGACCGTTTGCACAGCGAACCCGCGCTCGTCCAGTTCAGCGAGCGGCTGACCAATTCCGCTGCGTTCGGGACGCTGTTTCGCGAAGGCATGGACCTGGTCGAAGAGACCGCCTCCTATCTCGACGGTATCGGCCGCACCGAGGCCAAGGTGCTCGACCGCTCGGTCAGCCTGACCTACGCCACCGAAAGCATGCGCCTCACCACCCGCCTGATGCAGCTCGCCTCCTGGCTGCTGCTGCACCGCGCGGTGAAGGAGGGCGAGATGACCCTGTCGCAGGCCAACCGCGAGAAGACCAAGGTCAAGCTGTCGGCCGCCGATCCGAGCCCCGAAGACATGCTGATAAA
>Ga0247729_10001110_pt1 | contig 10064 bp, 8 predicted proteins | sample UWRJL133311R2_FD_180958 | JGI IMG/M metagenome (GOLD analysis project Ga0247729, IMG submission 180958) | Plant litter microbial communities from Arlington Agricultural Research Station in Wisconsin, United States - UWRJ-L133-311R-2 | ecosystem: Environmental > Terrestrial > Plant litter >... | reverse complement strand
CCTGGACGCAGACCCCCACCAAGTGGAGCAACCACTTCTTCGACAACCTGTTCAAGTACGAGTACGAGCTGACCAAGAGCCCGGGCGGCGCCAACCAGTGGGTGGCGAAGAACGCCGTGGCCGACATCCCGGACGCCTTCGACCCCTCGAAGAAGCACCTGCCGACCATGCTGACCTCGGATCTCGCGCTCAAGGTCGACCCGGCCTATGAGAAGATCTCGCGCCGTTTCTACGAGAACCCGGACCAGTTCGCCGACGCCTTCGCGCGGGCCTGGTACAAGCTGACCCACCGCGACATGGGCCCGGCGGTGCGTTACCTGGGCAAGCTGGTGCCGAAGGAAGTGCTGATCTGGCAGGACCCGATTCCGGCCGTCGATCATGAACTGATCGGTGACGCGGACATCGCCGCGCTGAAGGCGAAGATCCTGGCTTCCGGTCTCACCGTGCCGCAGCTGGTTTCCACGGCCTGGGGTTCGGCCTCCACCTTCCGCGGCTCCGACAAGCGTGGCGGCGCCAATGGCGCGCGCATTCGCCTGGCGCCGCAGAAGGACTGGGAGGTCAACCAGCCCGCCCAGCTCGCCACCGTGCTCGCCAAGCTCGAAGAGATCCAGAAGTCGTTCGGCAAGAAGGTGTCGTTGGCCGACCTGATCGTGCTCGGCGGCAGTGCCGCGATCGAGAAGGCGGCGAAGGATGCAGGCCAGACCGTCACCGTGCCGTTCACCCCCGGCCGCATGGATGCCTCGGCGGAACAGACCGACGCCGACTCCTTCAAGCCGCTGGAGCCGCGTGCCGATGCGTTCCGCAACTACATCTCGGGCAAGCAGCAGTTCATGAAGCCGGAAGAGGCCATGGTGGACCGCGCCCAGCTGTTGAAGCTGACCGCCCCGGAACTGACGGTGCTGATCGGCGGCCTGCGCGTGCTCGGCGCCAATGCCGCGGATGCCAAGCACGGCGTGTTCACCGCCAGGCCGGGCACCCTGAGCAACGACTTCTTCACCAACCTGCTCGACATCGACACGGTATGGGCGAAGGTCGAAGGTCAGGACGGCATCTACGAAGGCAAGAAGCGCAACAGCAGCGAAGTGAAGTGGACGGCGACCGCCGTCGACCTGATCTTCGGCGCGCACTCGCAGCTCCGCGCGCTGGCTGAAGTCTACGGCACGGCCGACGCCGGGCCGAAGTTCACCAAGGACTTCGTCAAGGCCTGGGTGAAGGTGATGAACGCCGACCGCTACGAAGTGAAGGCGGAGCCGATGCTGCAAGCCGCGGAGTAGTTTTCGCGAACTGAGATACTGAGTTGAAGAGCCTCCGCGAGAAATCGCGGGGGCTTTTTCTTTCTTCCCCTCTCCCCCAGCGCAGCGAAGCTGCGCGCCGTGGGAGAGGGTGCCTGAGCGCAGCGAAGGCGGGAGAGGGGAAGCCGCGCGCTCCGAAGCAAGAGCCCCTCTCCCGTCACGGACTTCGTCCGTGCCACCCTCTCCCGCCTGCGCAGCAAGTGCTGCTTGGGGGAGAGGGGAAGAAAGCGCCTGGCCGCACTGCGCGCCATCGCCACCTTGCACGCATCCCCGAATCCCCACACAACTGCACCTGCCTTCAACCGGAGCACCGCCATGATGAAACTCTACTGGTCGCCGCGCTCGCGCTCGTTCACCGCGCTGTGGCTGATGGAAGAGACCGGCGTGCCCTATGAGCGCGTGCTCACCGACATTTCCACCGGCGCGCAGCGCTCGCTGGAATTCCTCACCGTCAATCCGATGGGCAAGGTGCCGGCGCTGGCCGATGGCGACGCCACCATGGCCGAGGCCGCGGCGATCTGCGCCTATGTGGCCGAGCGCTATCCGCAGGCCAACCTCGCGCCTGATCTCGGCGACGCGCACCGTGCCAAATATCTGTACTGGCTGTTCTTCGCGCCGAGCTGCATCGAGCCGGCGATCGCGCAGCTCGCCGCCAAATTCGAGATGAACTCGGTGGCCGCCGGCTGGGGCGACGCCAAGCGGGTGTTCGACGTGCTGGAAGCCGCCCTCGAGGACGGCCCGTGGATTCTCGGCGAGAAGTTTTCGGCGGCCGATATCGCGATCGGCTCAAGCCTCAACTTCGCGGTACGCCAGTTCAAGATGATCCAGCCGCGGCCGTCGTTCGACCGCTATCTCGACCGCTGCGCCGCCCGCCCGGCGTTCCAGCGCGCCGCCGAAATGGCGGCAGGGGAGAAGGTGTAGCTCGAATGTAGGATGGGTAGAGCGAAGCGAAACCCATCGGCCGAGTTGGTGGGTTTCGCGAAGACGCTCAACCCACCCTACGAACTACGTTCTCCGGATGCTGCTCAGCGCGTCGCACGTGCGACGTGGTGCGCTGCTGATCCGGGGTCCCGGTTTTGAGGAATAAACCGGGATCCCGGATCTGCGCAGCGGCATGAAGGATGCCGCAGCGCGTCCGGGACACGCAGACTACTCCCCCACATCCGCCTTCAGCGCATCCGGGTGCGGCATCGAGATGATGTTGTAGCCGGAATCCACATAATGGATTTCGCCGGTGACGCCGCCGGACAGTTCCGACAGCAGGTACAAAGCCGTGCCGCCGAGTTCGTCCAGCGTGACGCCGCGGCCGAGCGGCGAGTGCTTCTGCTGGAACGCGAACATCGCGCGGGAATCACCGATGCCGGAGCCGGCCAGCGTGCGCACCGGGCCCGCCGAGATCGCATTGACGCGAATGCCCTGGCGGCCGAAATCCACCGCGAGATAGCGCGTGCTCGCTTCCAGCGCCGCTTTCGCCACGCCCATCACATTGTAGTTCGGCATCACGCGCTCGGAGCCGCCGAAGGTCAGCGTGATCATCGCGCCGCCGGGCTGCATCATTTCCGCGGCGCGCTTGGCCACCTCGGTGAACGAGAAGCACGAGATCACCATGGTGCGCGAAAAATTGGCGCGCGAGGTGTCGGCGTAGCGGCCCTTCAATTCGTTCTTGTCGGAGAAGCCGATGGCGTGGACCACGAAATCCAGCCCGCCCCACTTCTCCTTGATCGCCGTAAAGGTGGCATCAACGCTTGCGATGTCCTCGACGTCGCAGGGCAGGATCAGGTCGGCGTTCAGCGATTCCGCCAGCGGCTTGACGCGCTTGCCGAGCGCATCGCCCTGGTAGGTGAAAGCAAGCTTGGCGCCCTGTCCATGCAGCGCCTTCGCGATGCCCCACGCGATCGAATGATCATTGGCCACGCCCATGATCAGACCGCGCTTGCCCTGCATTAGATTGTTCATGTTGGTCCATTGCTCCGCGACATGCGCTGTAAGCTCCCTCGCCCCGCCCTTGCGGGGAGAGGGTTGGGGTGAGGGGCTCTTCGAGCCGGAAATGATATCGATGAGGTGGGCTTCGTGCGCCGCCCCTCACCCGGCACGCCGCTGGCGCGGCATGCCGACCTCTCCCCGCGCAAGATGCGGGGAGAGGTCAGGAAGAAGCATCACGCATCCAGGCGCTTGAATACCAGGGTCGCATTGGTGCCGCCGAAGCCGAACGAGTTCGACAGCACGGTGCCGACCTTCACATTGTCGATGCGCTTGCGCACGATCGGCATGTCGGCGAACACCGGATCGAGCTCGGTGATGTTGCCGCTCTCGCAGATGAAACCATTGTTCATCATCAGCAGCGAGTAGATCGCCTCCTGCACGCCGGTGGCGCCCAGCGAATGGCCGGTCAGCGCCTTGGTGGCGGAAATCGGCGGGCATTTTTCGCCGGTGCCGAATACCGCGCGGATCGCCTGCATTTCCGGCGGATCGCCGGCCGGCGTGGAAGTCGCGTGCGGGTTGATGTAGTCGACCTTGATGCCGCCGGTGGTGGCCAGCGCCATCTTCATGCAGCGCTCCGCGCCCTCGCCGGAGGGTGCCACCATGTCGTAGCCGTCCGAGGTCGCGCCATAGCCGATGATCTCGCCGTAGATTTTTGCGCCGCGCGCCTTGGCGTGCTCGTACTCTTCGAGAACGACGACGCCCGCGCCGCCGGCGATCACAAAGCCGTCGCGGCTGACGTCATAGGGCCGCGACGCGGTCGACGGCGTATCGTTGTACTTCGACGACATGGCGCCCATGGCGTCGAACAATACCGACAGCGACCAGTCGAGTTCCTCGCAGCCGCCGGCAAACACGATGTCCTGCTTGCCCCACTGGATCATCTCGTAGCCGTTGCCGATGCAATGGTTGGAGGTCGCGCAGGCCGAGGAGATCGAATAGTTGACGCCCTTGATCTTGAACCAGGTGGCCAGCGTGGCCGAGGCCGTCGATGACATCGCCTTCGGCACCGCAAACGGGCCGACGCGCTTCGGGCCCTTGGTGCGGGTGGTATCGGCGGCTTCCACGATGGTCCGCGCGGAAGGTCCGCCGGAGCCCATGATGATGCCGGTGCGCTCGTTGGAAATGTCGGATTCTTCCAGGCCGGAATCGAGAATCGCCTGGTCCATGGCGACGTGATTCCACGCCGCACCCTCGCCGAGGAAACGCATCGCGCGGCGGTCGATGATCCCGGTGGGATCCAGCGACGGCGCGCCCTGCACCTGCGAGCGGAAGCCGAGCTCCGCATATTTGTCGGCGCGCGTGATGCCCGACTTCGCCTCATGGAGGCTCGCAAGCACTTCCTGAGTGTTGTTTCCGATAGATGAGACAATGCCCATCCCCGTGACGACAACCCGCCTCATGATCGCCTCGCCCTCTAAAAATTCGTGTTGTTGACTGGCCGTCGCCGACAGGCGACTGCCGTGGATGCCGCGGTGACTAGACTACGTTCCCGGCTGCAATACGGCAGCGGCTTCCTGCTTGAACAGGCCGACCTTCAGGTCCTTGGCGCGATAGATAACCTCGCCATCGGCGGAAAGCGAGCCGTCGGCGATACCGAGCCACAATTTTGAACGCATCACGCGCTTGACGTCGATGGTGTACACCACCTTCTTGATATCAGGCAGCACCTGGCCGGAGAACTTCAGCTCGCCGAGCCCGAGCGCGCGGCCCGGACCGATACCGCCGGACCAGCCGAGAAAGAAGCCGACCATCTGCCACATGGCATCGAGGCCGAGGCAGCCCGGCATCACCGGATCGCCCTTGAAGTGGCAGGCGAAGAACCACAGGTCCGGATTGACGTCGAGTTCGGCGCGGATCAGGCCCTTGCCGTATTCGCCGCCATTGTCGGTGATCTCCACGATGCGGTCGAACATCAGCATCGGCGGCAGCGGCAATTGCGCATTGCCGGGGCCGAACAGCTCGCCGCGACCGCACGCCAGCAGGTCTTCGTATTCGTAGCTGCTGCGTCTGTCCTGAATCATGCCTGGCTTTCTAAGTCGTCATTGCAGTGCGGCCGTTGTGGAGCGTGCGGCGCACTTAGAATCGTTTCAAATCGGTCGGGAACCGTGCCCGTTGCGGGGCTCTCTATCACAGGCCTGTGAGGCGGCAAAGCGGCGCATTGCAGGGATTTAGCGGCATATTGGCGGGCGGGATTACCATGGAGGCCGGGCGGTGAGCCGAGCTCCGGGCGCATGGCTCCCAGTTGCGAAAATCTTGCATGTAGAGGCGTAACTTTCTATAGTGGGCTTTGGTTCAGTGTTTTTGAGTAAGAACGGCAGGATAACTGACGTGGATATGACTGACAGCGTTTCACAGACCTATGATGACGCCGCCGCCGTGGCGGAGATCAATCATGGCCGCCAGCCGGCATTGACCGGTTGCCCGTGGCATGACGTCAACGAGATGCTGCAATCGGTCGGCCTGCGCCCCACCCGCCAGCGCATGGCGCTGGGCTGGCTGCTGTTCGGCAAGGGTGCCCGCCACCTGACCGCGGAAATGCTCTACGAGGAAGCCACCCTGGCCAAGGTGCCGGTATCCTTGGCCACCGTCTACAACACGCTCAACCAGCTTACCGATTCCGGCCTGCTCCGCCAGGTCAGCGTCGACGGCACCAAGACCTACTTCGATACCAACGTCACCGCGCATCATCATTATTACCTCGAGAACAACCACGAGCTGGTCGACATTCCCGATCCGCACATGGTGCTGCAGAAGATGCCCGACGTCCCCCCCGGCTACGAAATCAGCCGCATCGACATGGTCGTCCGCCTCCGCAAGAAGCGCTGAGCCGTGATCGTAGGGTGGGTTGAGCGCCTTCGCGAAACCCGCCGGCAGAGATCACCCGCGACGCTCGAATGGTGGGTTACGGCGCAAGCGCGCCTAACCCACCCTACAGACCAAGAGGCATAACCTCTCCCCACGTCGTCCCCGCGAACGCGGGGACCCATAATTACCGTCATCCATATTACCGTCATCCATGATTTAAACGCCGCCGGCCGCCGCGCGTCGATGCATCTGCACGGCGTATGGGTCCAGGCCTTCGCCGGGATGACGGCAGGCGATCGTAGGGTGGGTTGAGCGTCTTCGCGAAACCCACCGGCAGAAATCAGCCGCGACGCTCGAACGGTGGGTTACGGCGCAAGCGCGCCTAACCCACCCTACAGACCAAGAGGCATAGCCTCTCCCCCGTCGTCCCCGCGAACGCGGGGACCCATACCCACCGAAATTAATAGTTTAAACGCCGCCGGCCGCCGCGCGTCGATGCATTTGCACGGCGTATGGGTCCCGGCCTTCGTCGGGACGACGGCAGGCGATCGTAGGGTGGGTTGAGCGTCTTCGCGAAACCCACCGGCAGAAATCAGCCGCGACGCTCGAATGGTGGGTTACGGCGCAAGCGCGCCTAACCCACCCTACAGATGACCCACCGTCATCCACCGTGTGAACTCCGCGCCCTCCCCGTCATTGCGAGGAGCGAAGCGACGCGGCAATCCAGAAGGCCGGAAAGCAAAGAACTGGATTGCTTCGTCGCAATGACGGCGGAAGGGCCGTTCAGTATGGGTCCCGGCGTTCGCCGGGACGACGGCAGGCGATCGTAGGGTGGGTTGAGCGTCTTCGCGAAACCCACCGGCAGAGACCAGCCGCGACGCTCGAATGGTGGGTTACGGCGCAAGCGCGCCTAACCCACCCTACAAGTGCCCGCGCGGCTAATCCTCAATCCACCTTCTCGTCGGCATACACGCCCCACAGGCGCTGCTGCTCGATCCAGCCGTCGAAGCCGGTGCCGATGACGCGGCACCAGCCGTCCTTGCAGCGCTTGACCTGCGCCACCACGCCGGCCTGCAGCTTCGCCGCCACCGGGCTCGCAGCGCTCGCACTGTCATAGATCGGCGCGAGATCGTCCTTGCTCTTCATGGTCACCACCGCGGTGCGGCGGCCGGACAATAGCGAGTGATACACCCAGCCCTCGGCGCCTTCGGAATCGCGCACCCGGCGCCAGTTCTCGTATTCCGCAGTGATCTCCACCGGCAGCCCGCTCTTGGTGTAGACCCAGGCCACGTCGTTGTCCTTGGTGGGACCGGCGCGGACATTCACATGGTCCGACTTCAGGCTGACATAACGCGGCACCGGCAGCCCGCTGGCGCCGACCTGGGTGTCCTTCGACGTATCCCGCGCTGCCGATCCCGGCTGCACCGATGCCATCAGCACCGCACCTGCGAACACCACCCCACGCCAAAACGCCATCCAACCAACCCCAACCGATTCCGCCGCCGTCGCATCGCACGCGCCGCCTTGGGTTCTTGTTTTGGCTTGGCCTTCTGCTAGAGAGGACCGAAGCTCACGGCGTCGAAAAACGCCGGGGAACCCGAGGAAACGGTGAGATCGCGCGATCGCGGCAGTTTCATTCAACCGGGTTAATGCGGACTGAACGGGTTAGCCAAAGCGCGGGTGAGCAGCATATGTCGGTCAAGAAAAAGCCCCTGGTGGTCGTCACCCGCAAGCTGCCGGATTCCATCGAGACCCGGATGCGCGAACTGTTCGACGCCCGCATCAATCTCGACGACGCACCATTGTCCGCCGAGCAGCTCGCCGAGGCCGTGCGCACCGCCGACATCCTGGTGCCCACCGTCACCGACGAGATCACCAAGGAGCTGCTCGACCAGCCCGACCTCAAGCTGAAGCTGATCGCCAATTTCGGCAACGGTGTCGACAATATCGACGTGGTCGCGGCGCAGGCCCGCGGCATTACCGTCACCAACACGCCGAAGGTGCTCACCGAAGACACCGCCGACATGACCATGGGCCTGATCCTGGCGGTGCCGCGGCGGTTGATCGAGGGCGCCGCGATCCTCACCGAAGGCAAGGATTGGCCCGGCTGGTCGCCGACCTGGATGCTGGGCAAGCGGCTCGGCGGCAAGCGGCTGGGGATCATCGGCATGGGCCGGATCGGCCAGGCCGTGGCGCGCCGCGCCCGCGCCTTCGGGCTGCAGATCCACTACCACAACCGCAAGCCAGTCGCCCCGAAGATCGCCGAGGAGCTCGGCGCGACCTACTGGGATTCCCTCGACCAGATGCTGGCGCGGATGGACATCATCTCGGTGAACTGCCCGCACACCCCCGCCACGTTCCATCTGCTGTCGGCGCGACGCCTGAAGCTTATCCGCAAGGACGCCTACATCGTCAACACCGCGCGCGGCGAGGTGATCGACGAGGAGACGCTGACCAAGCTGATCGAGTCGGGCGACATCGCCGGCGCCGGCCTCGACGTGTTCGAGCACGAGCCCGCGGTGAACCCGAAGCTGGTGCGGCTGGCGAAGGCCGGCAAGGTGGTGCTGCTGCCGCATATGGGCTCGGCGACCATCGAAGGCCGCGTCGAGATGGGCGACAAGGTCATCATCAACATCCGCGCCTTCCTCGACGGCCACAAGCCGCCGGACCGCGTGCTGCCGAGCATGCTGTAGCTCTTCTTACCCTCCCCTGGAGGGGGAGGGTCGGCGAGCACGCGCGCGCCAGCGCGCTGCGAGACGGGGTGGGGTGAGCGGTGGAGCGCCGTCGATGGGCTTTCACCCCACCCCGACAGCCATCACGCTTCGCGCGATGCCTGTCGACCCTCCCCCTTCAGGGGAGGGTAAGAAGACCTCACCCATACGCGCTCAAATCCACGATCGTCGCCGCATCCCCGTTCAGCGGGTTGTCCGGATCGCGCCCGTAGCGCAGCGTCTCGAACCGCATGGCGCGGGCGTCGATCATCAGCAGCCGCCCGACCAGCCCCTCGCCGAATCCCACGATCTCGCGGATCGCCTCCAGCGCCATCATCGAGCCGAGCACGCCGGCCAGCGCGCCCATCACGCCGGCCTCCTGGCAGCTCGGCACGGAGCCTGCCGGCGGCGGCTCCGGGAACAGGCAGCGCAAGGTCGGGTTCAGCACGCCCGCCGCATTCTTCTCATGCGGCCGCAGCGTGGTCAGCGAGCCGTCGAAAATCCCCAGCGCCGCCACCACCAGCGGCTTGTTGGCCAGATAGCACGCATCCGACACCAGATAGCGGGTGGCAAAATTGTCCGAGCCGTCGAGCACCAGGTCGTAGCCCGCCAGCAGCTCCATGGCGTTCGACGCGTCCAGCCGCACCGCGTGGCCGACAAATTTTACATGCGGGTTAAGTGCGTGGATCTTCGCCGCGGCGCTGTCGACCTTGAGCGCGCCGACATCCGGCGTGAAATGGATGATCTGGCGCTGCAGATTGGACAGCGAGACCGTGTCGTCGTCCACCACGCCGAGTGTGCCGACGCCGGCCGCCGCGAGATACATCAGCACCGGCGCGCCGAGCCCGCCGGCGCCGATCACCAGCACTCTTGCGTTCTGCAGCGCCGCCTGGCCCTGGCCGCCGACCTCGCGCAAGACGATGTGGCGGGCGTAGCGTTCCAGTTCCTCGGGGCTCAGCATGATTCTTTGACGTCCATATCGTTTCTCACGGCTCTCTCCCCGTCATTGCGAGGAGCCCTTGCGACGAAGCAATCCAGCTCTTCGTTTGTGGCTCTGGATTGCCGCGTCGCTTCGCTCCTCGCAATGACGGGGAGAGGCCTGCGCCTTGAACCCCCACCCCGCTGTCACCGACCCAGCAGATGTGCTTCAATTCGCCCACGTCAATCGTCACCCGGGACATGTCATGAGATCGTGGCTTACGGCAACATGGATGATCGCGGCCGCCTCCGCGGCGCAGGCGCAGACCGCGCCTCCGACCACCGCGCCGCAGAC
>Ga0247729_10001109_pt1 | contig 10074 bp, 14 predicted proteins | sample UWRJL133311R2_FD_180958 | JGI IMG/M metagenome (GOLD analysis project Ga0247729, IMG submission 180958) | Plant litter microbial communities from Arlington Agricultural Research Station in Wisconsin, United States - UWRJ-L133-311R-2 | ecosystem: Environmental > Terrestrial > Plant litter >... | reverse complement strand
GCAAACTGCCATTATCTCAGATGGTTGAACAAGAAGTTATTTTACATGACGGAACAGTGTGGAATATAGAAAAGTCTATCAACTGGAAGCGAATCATCTCTAACGCAAGGAATAATCTAGGATCTCATATCGGAGAGTCTCAGCCGGCATGGCTTAATGACATCAAATACTATCCGGCTTCGAACGCCGATATAATCACCTTGTTACTGATGTCGTTCGGAGAAGCTCTTTTAGAATCTATTACTAGCCAGCTAGGAAGCAGCGGTCAGCCCGTAATGACCTACATTGCCCGGCATGATCTTAATGGGATTGTCTTTCAAGAAAGCTTCTTTACGTTAACAAATCCTACGAAAATCAATGTTGATGTTTTAGTAAAAGTTGTTGACGAGCATACCAAGAAGAGGACTTTAATTGGCGCCATAAATTCTTCCAGGCCATTTTTATTGGGTCTCGACACTCATCGAGTTCCGGTTGTTGTCATAGGGTCTGAAGGTCAGCTTCTAGAACAATTAGAGCATGAATTTATTACTGGTCAGAATCCTACTGGATTAAATCGCGCTCAAAGGCGTGCTGCGCGCAAATAATTCAAGTTTATTTCGCTTTGGTGTCTAAAGTTGCAATAGAAGTTTTTAAGTGCGTAATTAAGGTTTCAATTTCACGACGCGTTTTCTTAAGTTGTTCGCTTGAAATCTGGGTATCTGGGTGTACTATTTTATTTCGAATTGACTGAATTTTTTTAATATTTTTTAAATCGGAATCGTTTAGTATATTAATTGAAATCAATGTTTTTGTTATCTTCATCATGTTTTCACCCGAAGCACCATAGCCCTTAAGGGTTAATATTGACCTAGAGAGGGATACAAGTTGATGGTATAACATGACAATTTCGTAAGGAGTTGTTTTGGATGTATCGAGCGGTGTTTTCTCGGTGCTGACGCTTTTGCGTAATTCAGATAGCCTTGCTTCATATCGAACGAAGAATTTATCCGATGAATATCTAATCGCTGCTCCGATGCCAAGCCCAATTACGAGGGCAGTTGCTGATGAAAAAAATACATTTTGTGTGATTGAGCTTGGTATTAAAGAAGCAATTAAATTTACGACGTATACTAATCCAACAAGTAGCGGGTAGATTAACCCTAACGCAGCAAGTGTATTTGAAATACCTTCTAAAATTTTCGTTAAAGGAAAAGGTCTGAATGTAAAACTTTTTGAAAGAATAGCGAGTGCTCCGAAGTACATTGCGAGAATCATGAGTGCTAGAAACACTAACGCTAGTTGAAATATAGTGAATGAGCCGATAAAGAGGTTTATATAAAAGTTTGAAATGTCGTTACGAAAAATACTTAGACCGAAAAGAACTGCAATGAATGCCGCTAAATAGCTAAGATTGTCTCGGAAATTACTATTGCTCATGGGATATCTCGAAGTTTATTAATGTAATTTAGTATGAGTATATCAAATAAGCCCAATAACCCAGCAAAATGCCCGCACCGGTAGGAGCGTTCATTTTGCTCACAACTTGGGTACGGGCGTATCTCGTTAGGTACTGACTTTTTGGACGTGGGCTTTTTCGAGGGGAAGTTGGGTGGTTTGCTTGAAGTCGGGCGTGCCGTCTTCCAGAAGGGGGACGTATGCCATTACTGGCTTGGCTCCCGGCTTGGGAGTTTCCATGTATACTTCGTACGCCTCATCGGGCGAATGATACCCGAAGAGTTTGCCGATATTCATGATGAGATGCCCCACGGGGGAGCGCTCATCGGACAGCTCGAGGATTTGTCCGCCGCTCATTTGAACAATCATGTTTTCACATCCTAAAGTGTTGTAGGTACAGAGATTTATCAATGATACACGCACATTTAACTCCCGGCAAGCATATTCAGAATTTTCAAACAGCATTAAACTTCGCCTAAGAATAGAATCCCAACTTCTACTTTTGCAAGGGTATGCAAGCGCCATGGGCGTGCTTTGGCCTGTTCAACGACAGGCGATAGCAACCCCATAGAGCGCCCTGAAAAAAGTAGAAGTTGGGATTCTATTCTGGGTGCGCTTTGAAGCTGTATTAGAAAGTTCGTATCTTATTGAACGGGAAGATTCGCATACTCACCGGGCCAACGACATCATAGAAAGGAATAGTTCCTAAGCCATTACGAGAATCGTAAGAATAATTTCCCGTACGGTGGTCACCACTGACGAATAATTCTTTTTGCGGTACGACTGTGTCGACTTCGCCGGTGGTTGGGGAACCTGGCTCGCCGTGGTTTTTGTCGTCAGGGTTAAAGCCAGCGGGGAATTCGGCATTAAATACGGTATATTTGCCATCTTTCAAAAGCACTCGTTCACCAGGGTAGGCGATAACGCGTTTTACAATGTACTCATCTTCAATACCAAGGCTGTAGTGGGGGTTTTTAAATACGATGACTTGGCCACGTTCGGGAACGTATTCTTTGCCACGAATTTGTGACCATGTTACAGGAACGCGGTCGACGATTAGGCGGTCGCCGGTATAAAGGGTGCTTTCCATGCTTGGCCCGACAACATTGAAGCTACGGAAAACGTACGTATTAATTAAGATTGTTCCAATAATGACACATACAACAAAAACGACCAGGCTGAGCAGGTCTTTCATAAATGGGTGACGGGTAAAAAAGGAAGCTTCCATGAACTTATATAATTATAGCATGCAGACTGTTGTGCAATCGTACTTAAGCTTCAAAATCCGAGCATAATCGGTTATAATACTATGAGTATTTATGAACAAGAACCAGACATCCATAGACGGGTTTATTCCACGTCGACCCGGCAACCGATTGGGTGAACTGAATCAGGTAAAGAACCCTGATGCTGCTGTCAAACCAATCGATCGTAGCCTCCACACCACCCAAACGTCAGCCACTCAAATGGTTGGCGCTCCTCGTGCTGGCCGTGAACTTGGTACAAATGATATCCACGAATCACTCCGTAGTATCGATGACGAAACACCGCTTGATAACGGCAAAAAGTCTCGTCGTCAACGACGAAAAGATAAAAAAGAGGGCAAAAAGCCGAAAAGCAAAGCCCGTCGAATTATTAAGTGGGTGTTAATTACACTTCTTGTTATTGTTCTTGGTATTGTTGGTTTCTTAGTAGTGAAGGGTTTAAACGCGAGTGGCAACGTGCTGCAAGGTAACATTTTCAACCTTATCCAAAACGAACCGCTTAAGCAGGACGCTAACGGCCGAAGCAACTTCTTACTTGTCGGAACATCTGAAGACGACAAGGGTCACGAGGGTGCTACCCTTACTGACTCTATTATGATTTTAAGCATCGACCAGAAAAACAAAAATGCCTACACCTTTAGTATTCCCCGAGACCTTTACGTTGAATACGGTGAAGCGTGTAACTCTGGCTACCGCGGTAAGATTAACGAATACTTCAACTGTTCTGACCCTGGTGACGGTGATGATGCTGAGCAAAACCGCCTTACGAAATCTCAAGCTTTCTTCGGAAATATTGTTGGTTTGGATATTCAATACGCAGCCCACGTTAACTACACAGTGTTACGTGATGTCGTAAACGCTATCGGCGGCAGCATTCAGGTAAATATTGAAGGTAACGCTGGTAACGGCCCATCTCCAGATATTGGTATTATGGATTCAAACTTCGACTGGAAGTGTGGCAAGGTGTCACAACGTAAAATTAATTGTCCGCCATCTGGCCACTTCATCGACTTTGAACCAGGTCTTCGAACCCTTGATGCCGAACACGCTCTTTACCTTGCACAGGCTCGTGGCCACCAGGCTCCAACCGTTGGCCTTGCGCAGTCTAACTTTGACCGCGAACGCAACCAGCAAAAAATTCTTGTAGCAATTCGCGATAAAGCGGTGAGTGCAGGAACGCTTACGAACCTTGGTGCAGTTACTGGTTTGATTGATGCCTTAGGCGGTAACCTCCGTACGAACGTCCAAACAAAAGAAATTCGTACTCTTATGAGCCTTGGCCAAGATATTAAGTCAGAGAATATTCGCTCGATTGATTTATATAATCAAGATGAACCTATGTTTACCACTGGAACACTTCCTGGTGTCGGTAGCTCAGTCTTTCCAAAAGCTGGCGTGGGCAAATACGACCAGCTACGTGCGTACATTGCCAAGCAACTAACTTCAGACCCAGTCGTTCGTGAAGGCGCAAATATTACTGTACTTAACGGAAGTGGTGTTGCGGGCGTTGGCCAAACTGTTGCCGACCAACTTACTGGTAAAAACTATCTTGTTGATGAAGTTAGCAATGCACCAGAAGGCGCCTATGCTGCCTACGAGGTATACCAAATTGGTACAGGCAATACTGCTACCGCTGCAAAACTCGCTGAACTATATAAAGTAACAATTAAAACTACCGCACCGCCGGTCAGCGTAACAGGGGAGACTGACTTTGTTATTATTGTCGGCGCCGACCCGAACGCGAATCGCTAAAGTAGTTAAGTTAAACTCTCGTTACCTCGTGGTATAATAAAAAGAATTATGGAGTTTTTAAAACTAGTACGTAAACGCTCATTTTTGAGTGAAGCGATTTACACCGTACTGAATATTGCCCTAGCTGTTGCTGTCGTAATAGTTATTCGTTATACCGGTTCAATTGGCTTTGCTATTGGACTTGTTGTCCTTAGTAAGTGGCGCGTGTTTGCCGTACGTCCACGTTTCTGGTGGGCAAACTTACGCTCTAACCTTGTAGACTTCATTGTCAGTATTAGCTTCGTGCTACATATGTATATCGTGAACGACGCAACTATCGCCGAACCGCGCAAGCTTCTGCTTTTGGCAATTCTTACCGTTCTTTACATTGGCTGGTTGCTATTCATTAAACCGCGTTCAAAACGTGCCTACATCGCTGTACAGGCTGGTTCAGCCGTCCTTCTAGGTACATCGGCGTTGTTTGCAATTTCATATAACTGGCCAGCTTCACTTGTGGTGCTCGCTATGTGGCTTATCGGGTATACCGCTGCGCGTCATATTTTAAGTGCTTACGACGATGAAACCCATGGGCTGTTTTTAAGCCTTGCCTGGGGTGTTATTCTAGCCGAGCTTGGTTGGGTAGCCTACCACTGGACTATTGCGTATAACTTACCATTCGTAACAACGCTGCATATTCCACAAGTAGCAATCCTCGCGACTCTTATGAGCTTCTTAGCCTTTAAGTCGTACGATTCATTCCATAAGCATGCCAAAATTCGTATTAACGATATTATCTTGCCACTACTATTTACACTTAGCGTAGCGTTAGTGCTGCTTACAATTTTCAACCGCGTTGGAACAGCTATTTAAGCTTTTCGAAAAGAATCCCATAATCATTGGTCTCGGTAAGTACGAGGCCATTTTTAATTGCTTCTTTCGTAATATCAGCGTGTTGCTCGGGGTCGGCTTCGAGTATAAGCTTTCCGCCAATAGCGAGTTTAGTTTTGGTTTGAAGGAGAAGTTCAAAAATAATTGCCAGGCCATTCTTCTCGGCAAATAAAGCCAGTGGTGGTTCGTGGTCGGTTTCTGGTGAACGTTCCCATTCCGGGTTTACGTAGGGGAGGTTAGCAACAATAATATCAGCTACAAACGGATACTCGGCCAGTAAATTACTGAGCAGTGTCGTAACGTCTGCGTGCAATGTTGTGGCGTTTGTTGTAGCAACTTTAAGTGCGTGGCGGCTGACATCAATAAGCGTAACGTCAAGTTCAGGGTGTTCAAGCTTTGCGGTAATACCAAGAATGCCGCTTCCGGTGCCAACATCAATTAAACGAAGCGGGCGCTCGTTAAGAAGTGTTTCATTTTTTGGCACAGCACCTTTTAACAATTCAATAAGTGCTTCAGATTCTGGACGGGGAATAAGGGTCGATGTGGTTACTTTGAAACGGCGGCCGTAAAATTCTTTGTGGCCAATAATATAGGCAACTGGCACGCGGTCGAGGCGAAGGTCTAAGCGGGCGTTAGCTATTTCTACCATGCGAGCCTCTAGTTGTTCGTCACCGTGGCCATGAAGCCATGTGCGGGGCTGACGAAGGGTGTGGGCGAGTAGTAACTCAGCGTCCAGGCGTGCGCTCGGCAAGTTATGAAACACTAATTGGTGAGTGGCCTGGGCCAACCAATCGTTAACGGTCAGTGCTGACGGCAAGTTCGCGTTCATATGCTTGTAAGTTCTCCACTAAATCATCAATTTGGCCATTCATTGCACCAGGAATTCCGGAACGGCTGTAACCAATACGGTGGTCAGTAATACGGTCTTGTGGGAAGTTGTAGGTACGGATTTTTTCGCTGCGGTCACCAGAGCCAATAAGGCTACGACGTTCGGCATCCAACTTAGCGTTTTCGGTATCGGTTTTAATTTGCAATAGGCGACTACGAAGGACGCTCATGGCTTTTTCTTTGTTCTTCAACTGAGATTTCTCGTCTTGGTTGATAACCACTAAACCACTTGGGATGTGAGTAATACGCACCGCACTGTCGGTGGTGTTCACTGACTGACCACCATGTCCACCAGAACGGTAAATATCAAAACGAAGGTCGCTTGGGTTAATTTCAAGGTCAGTTTCTTCAGCTTCAGGAAGCACTGCAACGGTAACAGTACTGGTGTGAATACGGCCTTGGCTTTCAGTTGCCGGTACGCGTTGCACGCGGTGTACACCAGATTCGTATTTAAGCTTCGAATACACAGAGTCGCCGCGAACGCTAAATACAACTTCTTTGTAGCCGCCGGTATCGTTGGCGCTTTCGTTAATAAGCTCGGTTTTGAGGTTGTGGTTTTCACAGTAACGAAGGTACATACGGTAGAGTTCTGCAGCGAATAGGCTGGCTTCGTCGCCACCAGCGCCGGCACGAATTTCCACGATAACGTTTTTCTCGTCGTTAGGGTCTTTAGGGGCAAGCATAGTAAATAGCTCATCTTCAAGTTTAGCTAGCTGTTCTTCGGCGTCGGCAGCTTCCGTCTTAGCGAGCTCGGCAAGCTCATCGCCACTGCCAAATAATTCCTTCGCTTCAATAAGTTGCGCTTCGAGGGTTTTACGAAGATTGGCCTTTTCAAGAATAGTGTTCAGCTCGATTAACCGTTTGTTCTTTTTAGTAAAGTCCGGGTCGCTATATGCGTCCGGGCGCGCCAAAAAGCTGTCGAGTTCAGCAAGCTCGGCAGTCAGTTCTTCAATATTGAGTGAAATCTTTGGCATATCAAGCAGTAGTATAGCAGAAAATAGGCTTAATTAACAGTAGTAGGAGAGGTGTGCGAGTGCGGGTTTTTTCTTTGCCAAGTTATAATAGAATTAATGAAAGAATTCTTGGGCAAAATTGGCGGGTATATTTTGTGGGGTTATAACCACACTCATTGGTTTACCGACAAAGAAGCCTGGTTTATCTTCCGCTTGGGTGCGTTTATGGAGGCGACCGGCTGGACGCTGCTCATATCGGCAATTATTTACCGGAGCTTTGGCTTGCCCGAATACGAATCGTTTATTTCCGTTGCGGGTCGCTTGCACGGTATATTCTTCGTGGCCTACTTCGCCTCTGTTATTGCAACGGCTCGTAGTATGCAATGGGGGATATGGCGCTTCGGTTCGGCCATTCTACTCGGAATCCCACCGTTTACTTCGCTGGTGTTTGAACAGGTGATGTCGTGGCACCGAAAGCATCGCCCGGTGTATGTAACCCCGCCAAAAGATATAGTTAGTTAATTCTTTTTAATACTACGAAGTCGGAAAGCTAGCAAAATAACGGCAACTATAGCTGCGAAAATAACAGATACTATATTCACAAAGTCAGTTTTATCAGAGCTGCCTATAAAAAAATACGCTAAGATATTTCGGCTTAAAAACCAGATTGCTATAAAGAGTAAAACGGATACAAGGATGCTAAATGTAACTTCCGAAGATATGTTCGTTTTAGGTTTCATAAGGTAAGTATACACCATATAAAAATAACCCCGATGTCGAGGTTATTTTTATAATGCGTAGATTAGCTGTCGCTTTTCTTTGCTTTGTTAGCTGCAAGCTTTTTAGCTTTGTTTGCAAGCTCTGTCTTACGTGCTTCAGCAGCGGCAAAACGGTTTTTGAATCGGTCAACACGGCCTTCGGTGTCGATGATTTTTTCTTCACCAGTAAAGAATGGGTGAGAGGCGCTTGAGATGTGCATTTTTACAAGCGGATACTCGTTGCCGTCTTCCCATTTAATGGTTTCAGTGGTTTGCGCAGTTGACTGTGTCAAAAACGCGAAACCGGCGACGTCATCGCTAAATACGACAGGTCGGTAATCGGTTGGGTGTAGGTTAGTCTTCATAATCTGAACTATTGTAACGGATACGGCTGTAATTGTAAAGGGTTGTAGGATGTGGTTTAATGCGACCATGGAAGATACTACGAAAGAACGTATAGCAGGAAAAACCCCCGAGGTACGGGGTGTTGATGAAATGCCACGATGGATTGAAGCTATCGACATGCATGCTTTAACCGGCGAACCTGCATATTTTTATATCAGTAACGATAAAGCCTTTACCGAGTTTACGAAACTTATTGGGCACGACAGTGTAAAAAGTGACCAGGTTATCGCTTACTACTACAGCGCTTTGGCCTATGAGCGATACGAGGCCGATGGTAAAGGTATGAATTTTAAGGGTGATATGTCTGTTTTGCGCATTCAAGAAATGATAGGCGACACAGGCAGCATGCTAGAGCACCCGAATGATTACCGCGTAAACTTGGCAATTGCTCTCGATGCCGAAACGATGGTTTTATATGGACATCAGATGAACTCAGAGCCAAATGTGTGCTCGAATTGCCAACATTCTACCGACCCGGATATTATTGAAGGACTTGAACTGAACGCAGGGAGGCATGGTTGCGGACATGCTGAAGATACCTATGATAGCCAGACTAGTGCCGTGATGATGAAGAGGTCTGACCCGTCCCTAGCGCTTGATCAGCTGTTTCACCTAATTTGATAACCGAAGTTTTACGTTGTATAATATACATTAGCTAGACATTCTGGTGTACCTACAAAAGAAGGTGAGGTGAGTGAGAATGACTTCGTCATTAGTGGCTTCTTCTTCGAAAAAAAGCCCAGATAAAGTCAAAGAAATTACAGAGCTGCTTCAACAACGTGAAGCATGCTTGCAGCAGATTTTTGCTGCAGAGGAAAGCAAGAAAGTTCGCGACGAGGAAACAGCGAAGCAGTACAAAGAGGCGGTAGGGGACGCGCCGGAAGAGCTCATCAAAATCGATGAAAAAATCGGCAAGATAATGAGCAAGCACCACTTCTGGATTACCCGGCTTTTCTCGCAGACGCTCGAGTTACCAACGGGTGTCGTAAAGGTTGTTTTCCGGTCGGTTGAAACTGTACTACCGAAAAACAAGAGGCGGCTTGCTGTTAGGCTGTATCGTGTTTTTGGCGAGAAATACGTAACGCTCACGCCAGAACTGAAACGCAAGGCTATTGGCCTTGCACCAGAGGAGGATTTCAAACGTATGATGCCTTGGGGTGTGAAGCGCTCGCGACACCTGACGGTATTGGTGAAATCACCTAGTGAGACAAAGTTCCGGACTATCTTCTCCAGGCTTTATGTAGAGCCTGAATCAACCAAGGAATGAGCTAGTAGGCTCCGGTTAATCCCGGGGCCTTCTCTCTGCCCTGAAATAGCGCTATGATATACATAACCTTAAAAGGAGAGCATATGCCAAGAAATGAAAGAATAGTAAAAGTTGTCAGCGATCAGGGTCCACTTGTTTGGGTATTTTTTACTGCCTACATTGGGGCAGTAATTTACTTTTTCCAATTCGACCTCACGGTTTGGGGCTTTCTTGTCGCCCTCGTTAAAGCAGCCTTTTGGCCAGCTTTTGTCATTTTCGAGATTCTTCGAAACCTCGGTGTGTAAAATTTAAACCGTAATAGTTTCAGGTTTTTTGCCGCGGTTGCGGTAGATGCTGCTAATAAATGCAGCTGCAATAAATATCACGCCGATTAAGCCGGTGATAATTTCATTGACGTGGAACCCGATGCTAATAAGTAAAATAACCGCCAAGGCGCCAATTGCCCAGTGCGCACCGTGTTCAAGGTAGACGTATTTGCCGAGTGA
>Ga0247729_10001108_pt1 | contig 10074 bp, 7 predicted proteins | sample UWRJL133311R2_FD_180958 | JGI IMG/M metagenome (GOLD analysis project Ga0247729, IMG submission 180958) | Plant litter microbial communities from Arlington Agricultural Research Station in Wisconsin, United States - UWRJ-L133-311R-2 | ecosystem: Environmental > Terrestrial > Plant litter >... | reverse complement strand
AGCTCGGGTGCATTGGGTACGAGCACGCCACCGCCCGGATTCGACGGCCGTGCGAACCGCCAGGGCCAGTACGTCGAACGGCCACTCGGGTCTCCTGGTCCGCCGATGAGTCCGGCACGTGCGATGACCGACCTACCGGCGCCGAAGCCGACGAGCACGGCGTCCTCGCCGGCGACCTTCGCCGCGCCGTAGTCGTCGGGCGACTCGTAGCTGTCGCTGTTAAGCGGTGCCAGCCGGGCGGCGTTCTCGTCGGCGCCGATCTGTTCCTGTTCCGCGTACACATTTCCGGTCGAGACGAAGATGAAGCGGCCCGCCACCGCGGCGAGGTCACGAACCGCACGTCGCACCTGGCCGGGCTGGCGGGCGACATCGATCACGGCATCCCACTCGGTATCGCGGACCGGAGCCAGGGCGTCGTCGACATCGCGGTCCGCCCGCACGAGCGCCGCGCCCGCGGGGATGTCCGTGCCGCGTGCGAGGCAGGTCACGTCGTGCCCGGCGGCGACCGCCGCCCGCGCCGTCTCGTGGCCGAGCCATGCGGTTCCGCCCAGTACCAGGATCTTCATGCTCCGATGCTGTCAGGCGCGTGGCCCGCTGCCCAGCCCCTCTGCTACCAGCAGAACGTGGTGCCGCGGCAGGCCCACACCTCCCGCGGCACCACGACTGAGCCCCCGGCTAGTGCGCTCTGCCGCGCGACGCGAACCGCTGCTGCAAGAGCACCGCGATCACGATGATGAGCCCCTTGGCCACCGCCTGCACCGAGGTATCGAGATTGTTCTGCGTGAACACATTGGTGAGAGTCGCGAAGATGAGCACACCGAGCACGGTGCCGACGATCGAACCGCGCCCACCGACGAGAAGCGTGCCGCCCACGACGACGGCCGCGATGGCATCGAGTTCGTAGAGCGTTCCGTGGGTGGACGTTCCGGCCGTCGTACGACCGAGCATCATGATTCCCGCGATCCCGGCCGTCAGGCCGGCGAGTGCGTAGAGGTACACGGTGTGGCGTTTCACGTTGATACCGGCGAGGCGAGCCGCCTCGCGGTTTCCGCCGATTGCCACGGTGCGGCGACCGAAGGTCGTGCGGTTCAGCAGGATCCAGCCGGCCACCGCCACGAGAACGAACATCCAGATGAGCACCGGGACGCCGATCAGGTCACCGCCGAAGATGTCGCCGAACTCGTTGTTGTTCACGATCTGCGTCGATCGCTTCGAGAGGATCTCTGCCACACCGCGGGCCGCGACCAGCATCGCCAGGGTCGCCATGAACGCGACGACGTTGCCGTACGCGATGACGACTCCGTTGATGATCCCGGCGAATACACCGACGGCGAGGGCGATGATCACCATCAGCGGCCAGAACGAGGTCGCCGCCGTTTGCACTGCCGCGAGCGTCGCGACGACCGAGGTGAGGCCGAGCACCGACCCCACCGACAGGTCGATTCCGCCACTGATGATGACGAACGTCATGCCGATGCTGATAACGCCGATGATCGACGCGAGTCGCAGCACGGTGAGCAGGTTGTTCAGCGAGAGGAAGCTGTCTCCCGAGGTCGCTCCACCGATGATCACCAGCAGGATGAGGGCGATGACGAGGCCGGCGTTGCGACCGGCCGATCCGCCGAGGATCCGCTTGACGATGCTTCCGGATCCGGCATTGCCGGAATCAGCCGGGGGACGAGCAGCGCTGCTCGTGGTTGTCTGCTCGCTCATGCGGCACTTCCTTTCATCACCAGGTCGAGAACGCCTGGTTCGTCGATCTGGTTGGCGGGTACTTCGGTGAGCACTTCACCGTCGGCTATGACTAGTACACGATCGGCGAGGCCGAGCACTTCTTCGATCTCGCTCGAGACCACGATGATCGCGGTCCCGGCAGCGGCGAGCTCGCGGATGAGGCCGTAGATCTCGGCCCGGGCGCCGACGTCGACGCCGCGGGTGGGCTCGTCGAGCAGCAGCACCCGGGTTCCGTGCACGAGCCAGCGAGCGAGCAGGATCTTCTGCTGGTTACCGCCCGAGAGAGTGCGAGCCGCGCGATCCGGATCCGCGGGGCGCAGTTCGAGCGACTCGAGCTGCGCACGTGCGGTCGACCGTTCGCTCTTCTCGTTGAGAAAGGTGAACCGGCCGAACCGGGCGAACGCCGACAGCGTCACATTGCGGTAGATGGGCTCGTCGAGCAGCAGGCCCTGGCTCTTGCGTTCCTCGGGCGAGAGTCCCATGCCGTTGTGGACTGCGTCACGAACCGAGCCTCGCTTGAGCACTGTGCCGCCGAGCTTCACTGTGCCGGTCGTGGCCTTACGCGCTCCGTAGACGGCCTCGAGAATCTCTGAGCGTCCCGACCCGACGAGACCGGCGAGCCCCAGGATCTCGCCGGCCCGCACCGTGAAGCTCACCGGGGCGAAAACGCCTTTCACGCTGAGGTTGTCGACGACCAGTAGTTCTGCGGCATCCGCTGCGATGGGTCTCGCGGGCGGGAAGACGTTGGCGACGGCACGGCCGGTCATGAGCTTGATCAGCTCGGCGGTCTCCATCGTCTGCGCGTCGAGGCCGGATGCCATGCTCCGGCCGTCCTTGATGACCGAGATGCGGTCTCCGATCTCGCGGATCTCTGCGAGACGGTGCGAGATATAGACGACAGCGATGCCGGACGCGGTCAGCTCGCGCACGACGCGGAACAGGTTCTTCACCTCTTCGGAGTCGAGCACGGCAGACGGTTCGTCCATCACGATGAGTTTGATATCCCGCGACAGTGCCCGCGCCATGGCCACGATCTGCTTGTTGGCGGGGGAGAGCGTTCCGACTTCCCGGCCGGGCGACAGGTCACCGTGGCCGAGCCGGCGCAGCAGGTCACGCGTTCGTTTGGTGGCTTCCCGGACGTTCAGCAACCCACCGAGCGACAGTTCGTGGCCGAGGAAGATGTTCTCGGCGATCGTGAGGCCGTCGACAACGTCGAGTTCCTGGTACATGGTCGCGATACCCAGCGACAGTGCCTGGGTAGGCGACGAGATCGTGACCGGCTCACCCTGCCAGATGATCTCGCCTTCATCGGGAAGGTGAACGCCCGCGAGGGTCTTGATGAGAGTCGACTTTCCCGCGCCGTTCTGGCCGAGAACGCAGTGCACCTCTCCGGGAGCGATGGAGATGTTCACGCCGTCGAGGGCCTGCACACCAGCGAATGCTTTGCGAACCCCGCGCACTTCGAGCAGCGGAGGACTGTGGTCAACGTTGATCATGCAGGCAATTTAGCAGACTAAACCCATTTTCAGAATCACAACCTGTCGATTCTCGCCAGACTTCTGTTTTATTTTGTCGAAAGACCTTTCCTCGTCGGCACTAGCGTGTTAGATTTCACGCACGTCAGTGTGGACAGAGTGATGAGCGACCGGAAAAGGGCGCCGTGCGGTCTTCTTCATTGGCGAAGAGATAGTCGCATTCACCCACTCAGGAGGAACCACCACATGCTTGCAACACAGTCGTCCAAGCGCAAAGCACTTCTCGCCGCCGGCGTATCTTTCGTCGTCATCGGCCTTCTTGCCGGATGCACGGCGGGTGGTACGGACGCCCCCAACGCCGCGCCTACCAACAACCTCGAAAACGACGAGACCGGCGACACCATCACCATTGGCTTCTCGGGTCCCGCCGCCGACCACGGCTGGCTCGGTGCGATCAACTCCGCTGCTCTCGCCGAGGCGGAGAAGTACCCGGACATCGACCTCAAGGTGGCGGAGGGCACCAACGATGCCAACCTGCAGATCAGCCAGGTCGAGGGATTCATCAACGACAAGGTCGACGCCATCGTGCTGCTGCCCACCGACGGTGCGGCCCTCACCGACGTCGCTATCAAGGCAATGGAGGCCGGCATCCCGGTCATCAACGTCGACCGCGAGTTCTCGTCGACCTTCGCCGCCCGCGCGACCGTTCTCGGCGACAACTATGGAATGGGCGTCAGCGCCGGAACCTACATCTGTGGCGAACTCGGCGACAACCCCAGCGCAATCATCGCTGAGGTAGCCGGTATCGACGCACTCCCCCTCACCCAACAGCGCAGCGAAGGCTTCGCCGACGCACTCGGCGACTGCGGCCTCAAGGTCTCGAACCGGGTGGCCGCCGACTTCACCGTGCAGGGCGGCGAAGCAGTGACATCGCAGTTGCTGTCGGCAGCACCGAAGATCGACGCGATCTGGAACCACGATGACGACCAGGGCATCGGCGTCCTCGCCGCCATCAAGAACGCCGGCCGTGATGAGTTCTTCATGGTCGGTGGTGCCGGCTCGGCAAACGCCATGCGCGACATCCAGTCGGGCGACAGCGTGCTCAAGGCGACCGTCATCTACCCGTCCACCCAGGCCGCCGACGGCATCCGCCTCGCGCGTCTCGTTGCGCAGGGCAAGGCGCTCGGCGACCTCGTCGAGGTCGAGGTCCCGAACCGCATCGTGCTGAACGCTCCGGTCGTTACCGCCGAGAACGTCGACAAGTACCTGCCGACCGCATTCGAGTCGTAACCCCGGAACACCACAGCAGGGGCGCTGGTCGCACCCGAAGGGAGTGCTCGCGCGATCGAGCGCGGGCACTCCCTTCGTTCTGTTCACGGTTCCTATGCCACGCTTCACCGCCCAGCAGCACCGCTCGGCACCAGCTCAACGGAAAGAAAACACGAAATGTCACGAGGTTCAGCCCCACTCAGGATCGGCATGGTCGGCTACGGCTTCATGGGCGCAGCGCACTCGCAGGGCTGGCGCGTAGCCCCGAGGTTCTTCGACCTTCCCGCCCAGCCGAGCATGGATGTGCTCGTCGGGCGCAACGCATCCGCGGTGGCCGACGCCGCCGGGAAGTGGGGTTGGCGCGAGTCCCTGGCCGACTGGCGCGACCTCGTCGCTCGCGACGACATCGATGTCATCGACATCGTGACGCCGGGTGATTCCCATGCCGAAATCGCCATCGCCGCCCTCGACGCCGGAAAACACGTGCTGTGCGAGAAGCCACTGGCCAATACGGTCGACGAAGCGGAGCGGATGGCGGATGCCGCAGCGCGCGCAGCGCAGCGCGGAGTCTTTGCGATGGTCGGGTTCACCTACCGGCGCGTGCCTGCCGCAACCCTCGCCCGCGACCTCGTCGCCTCCGGCCGCATCGGTGAGATCCGCCAGGTTCGCGCCAGCTACCTGCAGGACTGGCTTGCCGACGCGGAGTCGCCGATGACCTGGCGGCTCGACAAATCCCTCGCCGGATCCGGTGCGCTCGGCGACATCGGAGCCCATGCGATCGACCTGGCCCAGTACATCACCGGCGACCGGCTCGAGTCGGTGTCCGGCACCCTCCGGACCATCGTCTCCGACCGGCCACTACTCGCCGAGTCCCACGGCCTCTCCGGCACTGCGTCGGTCGAGCGCGGAACCGTGACCGTCGACGACGTGGCCCTGTTCACCGGCCGATTCGCGTCCAGTGCCCTCGGGAGTTTCGAGGCCACGCGGTTCAGCACCGGTCGGAAGAACGCGCTGCGGGTCGAAGTGTCCGGGTCCGCCGGCGCCGTTTCTTTCGATCTCGAGAATCTGAACTCGCTGGAGTTCTACGACGCGACAGCACCCGCCGAGACGCAGGGCTTCACGACGATCCTGGTGACCGAACCCGTGCATCCCTATGTGGGTTCCTGGTGGCCCGCCGGTCATATGCTCGGCTACGAGCACGGCTTCTCGCACCAGGCAAAGGACTTCGTCGACGCGATCAGCGCCGGCACCCAGCCGACGCCCTCGTTCGCCGACGGCCTGCAGGTGCAGCGCGTACTCGCCGCTGTAGAAAAGAGTTCGGGTGCCGGCAGCGCCTGGACGACGACCGACTGAACTTCACCCTCACCACCCCAAGCCAGACCAGAACCGACCAGGAGAAATCATGACTCGTCCGATCACTCTCTTCACCGGCCAGTGGGCCGACCTCCCCTTCGAAGAAGTAGCCCGCCTGGCATCCGAGTGGGGCTACGACGGTCTCGAGATCGCCTGCTGGGGCGACCACCTGGATCCGAACCGCTGGGACGATGAGGCCTACGTCACAGGCAAGCTCGCGCTGCTCGAGAAGTACAACCTCAAGGTCTGGGCGATCTCGAACCACCTGAAGGGCCAGGCAGTCTGCGACGACCCGATCGACCAGCGCCACCGTGACATCCTTCCCGACAGCGTCTGGGGCGACGGCGACCCCGAGGGAGTTCGCCAGCGCGCCGCCGAAGAGATGAAGAACACTGCTCGGCTTGCGGCCAAACTGGGCGTGAAGACCGTGATCGGGTTCACCGGCTCATCGATCTGGAAGTACGTCGCGATGTTCCCGCCCGTGACACAAGAAGCGATCGACGCGGGATACCAGGACTTCGCCGATCGCTGGAATCCGATTCTCGACGTCTTCGACGAGGTCGGCGTGCGGTTCGCGCACGAAGTGCACCCGAGCGAGATCGCCTTCGACTACTGGACGACGGTGCGCACCCTCGAGGCGATCGGTCACCGGGCGGCGTTCGGGCTGAACTGGGACCCGAGCCACTTCGTCTGGCAGGACCTCGATCCGGTGAGCTTTCTCTGGGACTTCAAAGACCGGATCTACCACGTCGACTGCAAGGACACGAAGAAGAGGATGACCAACGGTCGCAACGGTCGCCTCGGGTCGCTGCTGGGCTGGGCCGACCCGCGTCGCGGTTGGGATTTCGTCTCGACCGGACACGGCGATGTGCCGTGGGAAGACAGCTTCCGTATGCTCAACACGATCGGCTACGAAGGCCCGCTCTCGGTCGAATGGGAAGATGCGGGGATGGATCGCCTCCTCGGCGCTCCCGAGGCTCTCGAGTTCGTTCGCCGCCTGGCTTTCGATGCTCCGGATGCCGCGTTCGACGCCGCATTCAGCACCCGTTAGCCGCTGGCCGGCTTTTGCACTCGATCGTGCGAAACTAGAGACATGGTTGACATAAGTCGGGGTTCTTCCCTCGGATCTTCGGGAGCGAGCGAGCTCTTCCAGCTTCTGCGGGACGGCACTCCCCGTACTCGCGCGGAACTCGCGGCAACCACCGGACTCGCCCGGTCGACCATCGCACTGCGCGTCAGCGAACTCATCGAACTCGGCCTCGTCAGTCCGGTCAACGACGCCCAGTCGACCGGCGGTCGACCGTCGTCGCAGTTCGCCCTCAACCAGACGGCCCGCGTCGTGCTCGCCGCCGACCTCGGCGCGACCCACGCGACAATCGCCGTGAGCAATCTCTCCGGCAAGATCCTCACCCGCACCAGCGGACCGATCGACATCGCCGACGGCCCGGAATCGGTTCTGTCCTGGATGATCGAAGTCGGCAAGAAACAACTCGCGGAACTCGGCCTGGCGGCCGCGGACGTGATCTCGATCGGCATCGGGCTTCCCGGGCCGGTCGAGCACGACTCCGGGCGGCCGGTGAACCCTCCGATCATGCCCGGCTGGGACGGCTACGACGTCCCGGCGCGGGTGCACCAGGACTTCGACGTGCCGGTGCTCGTCGACAATGACGTGAACATCATGGCGCTCGGCGAGCAGGCTTTTGCCTGGCCGCGGGTCGAGAACCTCATCTTCGTCAAGGTCGCAACGGGTATCGGATCGGGAGTCATCTCGAGCGGCACCCTGCAGCGGGGTGCCCAGGGAATCGCGGGCGACATCGGCCACGTGCGGATCGCGCGCGGCGATGGTGTCGCGTGTCACTGCGGCAACCTCGGGTGCCTCGAGGCCATGGCATCCGGGCCGGCGATCGCCAAGAACCTGCGCGCCCTCGGGCACGACGTCGAGAGCAATGCGTCGGTCATCGAGTTGGTTCGCGAGGGCAATATCGATGCCATCCAGGCGATCCGCCAGGCCGGTCGCGACCTCGGCGAGGTGCTGACGGCCTGCGTGAGCCTCATGAACCCGTCCGTGATCGTCGTCGGCGGTTCGATGGCTGCTGTCGGCGAGCACATCATCGCGGGAGTTCGCGAGATCATCTACACGCGCTCGATGCCGCTCGCGACGAGTCACCTGACGATCGCGGCATCCGCAGCGGGCGCCGAGGCGGCGATACTCGGGGCGAGCCTGTTGGCGATCCACCACGCGCTATCCCCCGCCAACATCGACAAGCTGAGCGCTTAGCCCAACTGCACCGCCCCCGGACTCACCCCCGGGTTTGTGTATTTTTGCGGGTTAGAGCCGCTCGCACCCGCACATATCGACAGACCCGCTGGCGCAGCGCGGGTCAGGCGCGCGTGGCGAGGCTCTGCAGCTGCCAGGCGTGAACGTCGGGCAGCCAGTAGAGCGGCGCGTCCGAGCCGACCCGTGGGTCGTCAACCGGCCCGCGGTCTCGCAATGCCTCGACATAGGCGCGGTCGAGGTCGAGGCGGGCGCGAAATTGCTCGGCCCCGCCGACCGACCCGTGCCCGGGGATGACGACCGTGACGGCATCCGCCACGTTCTCGAACAAGCCCAGCGCGGAGAGGTAGTCGCCCAGCGGATCGGCGGCGTCCAGGTCGAGGAACGGCATCAGGATGTCGGAGACCATGTCGCCCGCGATGAGCACGCTGCCGTCGACGAGCAGCGCGGCATGGCCGGTGGCGTGCCCCTGGTGCTCGATTATCCGGATGTCGCGGCCGGCAAGGCGAAGCTCCGCGGCGCCGACGGGCAGGGCGGTGGTGAGCCCGAAGAGATCGAGAGGAATCTCGTCTGCGTGCTCGGGCGGCATGACCCCGGCGACGAGCGCCTGCCAGTCCGGAGTGGCGAGCAGGTCGGCCATGACCGCGGCCCCGCGAGCCGTTGCGTAGCGGGGCACGTCACCGAACTGCTCCGTCCAGAGCACGTGGTCCCAGTCGGGATGCGTCGAGAACCCGGCAACCACCGGCTGGCCCAGCTCACGGATGTCGTTCGCCAGGCTGGCGAGCTCGCTCGCCGTGATGCCGGGGTCGACGAGCAGCACGCCCTCGGCACCTTGGACGACCACGGAGTTGCTCTGGATGAACTCGCTCTCGTGAACGAGGATTCCGTCAGCTACGCGATTCAACATCAGCCGCCTCCTCCATCACCGACCTTGTCCTGACCAAGACGTGTGCCGCGACCGTACCCCGCGGCGCCCACCGAATTCAACCCCGTGCGCCGGACCATACCCCCATGCGGGAGCTCCCCGCCGGGATGACCGGCGGGGAGCTCCTGGTGGTGGTGGTGAGTCGTGGTGACTACTGCGCTACTTCACGCGCAGCGTCACGCGCGGCGACTTGTCTGCAGCCTGGGTACTGCTGCCCTTGTACTCGACCCACACCTTGTAGGTCCCCTTCTTCAGCTTGGGCAGGGTGGCCTGCACCTTCCCCTTCGACGAAGCAGTGAGCTTCAGCGTCTTCGTCTTCGACCCGTAGTGCAGCACGGCGGTTCCGGTAGCCGTCGTCGGATTGACCGTGACGGTTGCCTTCGCCTTCTGCTTCGTCGTGATCGACCGGTCGGCCAGCGTGACCTTGGCGACACTGGCGAGCAGCTTCACCGTCAGCTTCGAGGCATCGGAGTACGTGGTGCCGGCCAGGTTGGTGAAGGCTGCACGATAGCGGTTGCCCGAATCCTTCGCTGTCGGGGTGAAGGTGTACGAGGTATTCGTCGCACCCTCGATCGCCTTCCAGCTCGATCCGTTGTTCGTGCTGACCTGCCACTGCACGGTCGGCGCCGGGACACCGGTTGCGGCAGCCGTGAGCGTGACCGGGCTTCCGACCTTCACTGTCGCAGCAGCGAGCGGATCGGTGGTCACGTCGGGCAGCACGTACTGGGTGGCGTCTGCGCAGGTCAGGTAGTCGAAGCTGTCTTCAGCGAACTCCCTCGACGCGGGTGCGCCGTCGCGCTCGACGATGTAGTAGTCGACGTTGGCGGCCGCAGCCTCGAGAATCGGGGCCCACACGATTTCGCCCTCTCCGACATCCGTGATGTTGTCCCGGGGGACTTCGGAGGTGGGGATGCCGTCCTTGATGTGCAGCAGGTCGATCCGGTCTTCGTACTTCTCGATGAGCGCGGCGACGTCGACACCGGCAACGGCTGCCCAGTAGACGTCGACTTCGGTCGTGACCCAGCGCGGGTCAGTGTGCTCGA
>Ga0247729_10001107_pt1 | contig 10078 bp, 11 predicted proteins | sample UWRJL133311R2_FD_180958 | JGI IMG/M metagenome (GOLD analysis project Ga0247729, IMG submission 180958) | Plant litter microbial communities from Arlington Agricultural Research Station in Wisconsin, United States - UWRJ-L133-311R-2 | ecosystem: Environmental > Terrestrial > Plant litter >... | reverse complement strand
CAGAGCAGTGCGGCCCCGAGGAACACGCTGACCGCGGCGCTTGTCGCGTATTCGGGCAGCAGCCGCCCCGGCACATCCTGCCGTCCGGAGGTGAGGAGCGCCGTCTGACTCACCACTGTGCTGCCCGTGATCACCGTCGCCGCGATCCAGAACACCAGTCGCCGGTCGAGCGGCCGAATCGCCGGCACCCGCAGCAGCGCCACCAGGCCCAGCAACAGGATGCCGACGAACCCCGTCGCCCGGAACACGTTGACGAGGTCGGCGTTCGCCGACGGGTGGAGGGGGAGTGCCAGATCGCGCGCTCCCGCGGCACCCATGATCACGAACAGCGACACCGCGATGCCGAGCAGCGTCGAGCGTGCAGCTCCAGCGAAGAACAGTCGCGAGGTGACCAGCACCAAGATCACGGCGAGGGTGACCAGCTGCCAGGTGTCCATGCTCGCCCAACTGCTGGCGTAGGCGAGGGCGGAGGCGGCGAAGGCGGTGCTGAGCAGCGCGGCCCGCACCGTCGGGACGAGTCGGCCCCGGGCATCCGTCACCGTCACCGCCACGACCGCGGCGAAGGCGAGCGCCTCCCACCCGGTGAGGATCGCCCAGAGCGCGGGCAGCAGCGCCGCGGCGGCCAGCAGGATCGCGCACGCAGACCAGACCAGCGCGGGCAGACGGCGACGGATGACGCCACCGAACCACCATGCGCCGGCGACGAGCAGTGCTGCTCCTGTGACCGACCCGAGGGCCGCGAGGGCGGAGACCGGAAGGGTGAAGGCGATCGGGTCGGTGGGGCTCAGTGTCCAGGGCCGGACCAGCCCCAGGACCGGCGGAACCAGGGTGGAGAAGACCAGGGTCGCGAGAGCTGGCAGCCCGACGATGAGAGTGGTGACGGCCGACGAGACGAACGCGGCACGCAGGTGCGGTGCAGCGGCAGTGCCCCGGGAGAGTCGCCAGAGCACCTCGACGAGCAGCGTGACCACGGTGCCGAGCAGCAGGGGAAACACGATGACGGCCGTGGCGTTGCCGATGGCCCAGATTCCCGCCGGGAGCGCGGCGGTGAGGGCAGCGGCACCCACGATGGCGAACACCATCCCGAACCCGGTACCGACGCGGGAGGGGGAGGAGTGCAGGTCGAGCAGTGCGAGCTGACCCGCCGCCAGCAGGGCGACGAGCAGGAGAGCGACGGTCACGCCCCAGGTGGTTCCGGCGCCGACGCCGAATGCGGCGATGCTCGCCAGCACGATTCCGATCGCGGCGATGATGAGCGCGACCGTGCGCTCGACGGGTGCGGGGCGGCCCAGGAGGCGCGGGGCGAGCCGGTGCACTCCGGCAGCGATGGTCAGTGCCGCGGCGAACACGAAGGTGGACGCGGAGCCGGTCGTGAGCGTTCCCGCCACCAGCGCGACTCCGGGTGCGAAGGTGGCGAAGCCCACGATGCCGGGGGTGCGCAGTGGGGAGAGCCGGCTCCAGGCAACGAAGCCGACCGCGGTGATGACGAGAGTCCACCCCCAGTAAGCGCTCGCATCCGCTGCGGCAGCCCCGAACATGTCGTTTCCGCGTAGCGCGAAGGCATCGAGGTAGAGCAGCACGATCGCGAACATCGAGACGCCTTCGGCGGTGGCCGGAAGCCGTCGGCGCCGCAGCACGCTCGCACTCACGATGGCAGCGAGCGTGATCGCGCCGATGATGATCGAGCGCGCGAGCAGACCCCAGGTGATGAAGGCGTAGACGAGGAAGAAGATGGCGGCGATCGACAGCAGCGAGATGCCCACCACCACGAGGAGAACCTGGATGCCCGACCGCCCGGGTGCAGCCGGAGCCGATGCCGGTCCGGGAGCCGCAGCAGGGCTCCGCGACGAGCCGTCCGGTCGCTGAGCAGTGCTCTCCGGTCCCTGGGCTGAACTTTCCGGTCCCTGAGCTTGTCGAAGGGCAGTCGGCGCCGCGATGGCGTCGTCGACGAAGGCCCGGGAAGCGGCGGCGGCTTCTGCCTCGGCCTCCTGCTCGATGTCGTACCGGATGCGCCCGATGACGTCGAGGCGACGATCGAGCAGAGCCGCGGCATCCGTCGACAGCGTCGACAGTTCTGCCACCGCCGGATGCGCGAGGTTCAGCCCGCAGCTCGCGCAGACCGGTCCGGTCGTGGGCGTCAGGCAGGCCGGGCAGCGATCGACGGCCGTGAGGTCGTCGGGGGTGCGCGGAAACAGCACGCGGCCGGCGTAGCGCCGGTAGTCAGTGGGTTTCTCGGCCATGCCATGCTCCCCAGAACGGTGGTCGTGCGTTCAGGGTAGTGGCAGGGATGCGTCGCGCGCAGACGGCGTGCGGCACCTGTGGAGAGCGACCGCGATCGGCGGTGTGTCGCCGAATTCAGGTCAGACGTGATGCCCGGCTGGATATGGCGATCGCCACCCTGTCTGACCTGAATTGCACAACGCCGGGTCACCGATCCGCAACGAATCCGTCGCGCTGTGGCATACGAAGCATTAGTGAGGGACCATCAGAGGATGACCGCCCAGCCCCTCCACCGATGGCTCGCGCTCGGCGCGGCAGCGGTCGTCGTCGCCGCGCTCGCCGGCTGCGCGCCCCTCGGCGTCGCGTGTCCCGCGATCGGGTACGTCAGCGTCGTTGAGGTGACGCTGACCGGCGATATCGCAGCGGTCGATGCCGTGCAGTTCTGCGACGACGACGGCCAGTGTTCGGGCGAGTTCCCGCCAGACCCCACGCCGACGCAGGCGACCGTCCCGTTGGCCACGTCGAGCCCGATGACTGCGCCCGCGTACACGGCCACGCGCGTCGACGCTCGCCACTGGACCTTCACGGTCATCGGCCCCCTGCCCGACGGCGGCACCGCGACCGCCTACCGTGCCGACGCCAGCGCGGCCGGTGACGCCACGGTCACGCTCACCTGGAAGCGCGTGGGCGGCAGTGCGCAGTGCGGCGGCCCGATGCGGGCAGACCCCATCGTGCTGCAGATCGGCTGAGTGGCCATGCACAGTGGCGAACACCGGATGGATGTCCGCACCGCCCGCACCCTCATCACCGAGCAATTTCCGCACCTAGCCCACCTGCCGCTCGTGATCGCGGAGGGCAGCGGAACGGTGAACACGATCATCCGCATCGGCGCCGACTTCGCCGCACGATTCCCGCTCCTCGCGGGTGCCGAGCTCGAGGCCGAGGCCCGCGCGAGTGCGGAGTTAGCGCAGGCGAGCCCGGTGCCCACCCCGCTGCCGGTCGCTCTCGGGAGGCCGGGGCACGGGTATCCGTTCGCCTGGTCGGTGCAGACCTGGCTGCCGGGAACGGTGGCGACACCCGAGGCGCTCGCCGAGTCGCGGGTCTTCGCCGAGGACATCGCGGTGCTGATCACCTCCCTGCGGGCGGCCGACACCGGCGGGCGGAGGTTCGCCGGTTCGGGGCGCGGGGGAGCGCTGACCGATCACGACGGGTGGATGGAGACCTGCTTCCGTGAGAGCGAGGGTCTGCTCGATGTACCGCGGCTTCGGCGGCTCTGGGGGCGACTGCGGGAGCTGCCGAGGGGTGGGGATGACGTGATGTCGCACGGTGACCTCACGCCCGCGAACATCCTGATCGACGGCGACCGGCTCGCCGGTGTGCTGGATGGCGGCGGTTTCGGCCCGGCAGACCCGGCGCTCGATTTGGTCGCGGCCTGGCACCTGCTCGGCGAGGGGGCGCGAGATGCGCTGCGCACATCCGTTGGATCGGACGACCTGGAGTGGGAGCGCGGCAGGGCCTGGGCATTCGAGCAGGCGATGGGACTGGTCTGGTACTACCGCGAGACGAACCCCGCGATGAGCGCGCTCGGCCGCAGCACACTCGCGCGGATCGATTCGTAGTGGGCTGTCTGCCTCAGGGCTGCTTTCGCCCCTCGAAACGGATGCCGGGGCCGTGTCATAGTCGACCTCGTTAGTGCACTCCGCCTCTTCAGAGAAAGCCGCCGCCCATGGACCCCGTCGAACTCGTCGCCACCGCCAACAGCTACGCGGGAGGAAACCTCGCAGCCCCGACCGAACTCGCCGACGTCTATGCGGCGACGGAGGTGAGGTCGGACTTCAAGGGCCACCCCATCCTGGTGCGGTTCATCGAGTCGGACTCGAAGCCGGCCGAGCGGCGCTACAACGCGGTCGTGCATGATGCCGAGACCGGCTCGCTGATCACGACGGGCGGTGGTGGCGCGAATTGGAACGACGCCATGGCCGACATCAACTGGCTGAACCTCGACGCGTACTTCGGGTAGGTGCCGCGCCCCAGAGGGCTGTGGAGGGGATGACCTCGGGCGATAGTCTCGGGGCACACGGTCCGTCACCGCTGAAAGACAACATGATCGAATCTCGAGCCTTGAGCAGCGAGGCCGGTGAGGCCTCGGCCGACGTTCGCGGTGACTATCGATACACGCTGGTGAGAACATGGAACTCGACTGCTGAGCCGCTTGTGTTCATCCTGCTGAACCCGAGCACGGCGGACGCATCGCAAGACGACCCCACTATCCGCCGCTGCATCGGCTTCGCCAAGCGCTGGGGATTCGGTGGCATCGTTGTGGTCAATCTCTACGCGTACCGGGCGACAAAGCCGCGTGACATGCTTGCCGCGGAAAACCCGATAGGGCCAGAGAACGATCGAATTCTTGGCGAAACGGTATCGGGAAAGACCGTTGTCGCTGCGTGGGGAACCAACGCACAGCGTGAGCGTGTCACGAAGGTGCTCCAGCTCATCCCCGCGAGCACGCGGCTGCTGGCGCTAGAGATCACGAAGTTCGGGCACCCGCGCCATCCGCTCTATGTCCCTGGCGAGGCACGGTCCGTCCCGTGGCCGGCGGCAAGTGGTCTATAGCGAGCCCCGCCTTCGACGGTAAAGCGCATGTAACGGTCGCGGAGGTAGTTTTGGCGTGCTGTCAAGGTCGGTACTCCTCTAGCTGCGTCAACTAGGGCGCTCTGTCCCAGTAATCGATAGTCGCCGTGCACCCTGTGGGGACCGAGTTGCTCGAGCTTGTGTAGTGCGTGGATGGGATAACGAGAATCGGTGATGCTCCCGCTCGAAGGGACACACTCATTGCCAGAGATCCCCATGATGTCGTCTCCTGGTCTGCGTCGGCCGTCTCTGGCCCCTTCGCGGGCGATTTCGAGGAGTGAATTGTCCACGAATGGCGATTATTCAGTTCGCCGCCGGTTCTGAAGCCCGCGGTGGACATGCCGTTGGCGCTCCGCCGTACGGATGGGCAACGGAACTACGCGAGTTGGTGCCGGTACCCGCTGAGCAGGTCGCTCTGTCGAGGATGTATGAGCTGCGGTCGACCGGCCTGACCACTCGCGACATAGCGGACGCGCTCGCTGCCGAAGGCCACCCCACCAAGCGCGGAGGCCGATGGACTTCCGCTGTAGTGTCGCGCATCCTCTCTCGCCAACCCGTGACGGCGGAGGTGGCCCATGTCTAAGGGCAGAACTGCACTGGTGCCGGTGACGTCGCTACGAGTCGGTGATGTGTTCGTGGAGAGTGCGAATGACGCTGCTCGCGTGTTTCGCGTCGGTGCGAGCGGACGCCGGGTCTATGTTCGCGCCCGGTATGTCTGGACACCCGAAAGCGAGCCCACCTGGCAGATCGACTTCGACCGCGACGAGTACGTGTGGAAGGCGATCTGATGGCCTCCGTTAGAGAAGTGCAGCGCAAGAACGGTCGCGCTTATGAGGTGCGTTGGGAGGTCGCCGGACGGGACCGGCAGCGCACATTCCAGACCCGCCGGGAAGCCGAGCGCTTCTCCCTAAAAATCGAAAATGAGCTGGCAGAGGGCAACTCGACGGAGCCGCTGGTGCAACGTGGGAAGACCGTAGAGCAGGTTGTGGAGGCCTCACTGCTCGCGAGCAAGCCCAAGTTGAAGGCCAGCACGCACGCCGGGTACACGCACCTCTACCAGATGCGCGTGCTGCCTCGCTTCGGCAAGCAACGGATAGCCGCCGTCACCTCTGAGCAGGTTGAGGCCTGGCTCGGTGAGATGGTCGCGGCGGGTCGAGCTTCCTCGACGGTCCACAATCACTTTGTCGCGCTGAACGAGGTGTTCCGGTACGCCCTCCGTCACCGCCTCATCAACCCTGCGAGGCCGTTCAGCTCCCTCGGGCTGGGAACACGGCCGACTTCGCCCCGGTGTTCCTCACCGCGCAACAAGTCGAAGCCGTCGCCGCAGAGGCCGACAGCGAGCGTCCGTTCGGGACGATGATTCGGTTCGCCGCGCACACCGGCCTCCGCTCCGCTGAGATAGCTGGGCTCCGCGTGCGCGACATCAATCTCAACGCTGGACACGTCGAGGTGCGGCAGACGGTGCGCAAGGTCGCGGGGGAGTGGACCGTCGGCACTCCGAAGTCAGCCCGGTCGACCCGCAACGTACCGCTGTTGAATCGACAGTTGATCTCGGAGCTACGGTTGCTGCTGTTGGCGCACCCGAACTCCGGCGACCCCGATGCGTTGTTCTGGCCGGCACGGACGTATCACGGGCGCGGGCTGGACTGGGAGAGGGCTTGCGACGTAGGAGCTATCCGCCGCCACGTTATGACGCCCGCCGTCGCCGCCCTGGGGATGCGCCCGATGCGCTTCCACGATCTGCGGCACACGTTCGCGTCGCTGATGTTCGCCGCGGGGTTCAAGCCCTACGAGGTGAGCCGGTGGATGGGGCATGCGTCAGTCGCCACCACAGACGGCATCTACGCGCACCTGTACCCCAGCGACTACAACGAGCAGATCGCCAAATTCGAGGCATTCGTTGCAAAGGCGTAAACACTTACGCGACCCGATCTGCCGTCACTTCGGAAGGACCTCGTCCAGAACAGCGAAAACCCATCGCGTCAATTTCGAAACGTCCTCGCGCGCCGTCCCAGCATGAAACGCCTTGCTTCCGGTTGCATAAGTTTCCCGGCCGACCTTCCCCACCAGCTCGTCGATCAGAGCGTCGAGCTCCTTGACCTGGTCTGGGTTGCCGCGCTGCTTTTGCACGGCAAGTCGTGTGCGCTCCGCTTGCGTCGGGTTTACTTTCTCACCCTGCTTGTGGCCGAGAAACCACGGTTGGGCGCGCACTTCGCTGTCAGGTGCAAGTTCCTGAATTGCGGCACGCATTACTTCGCGCACCTCACCCGCAGGACCCACAAAGCTCAATCGTGTCGAATCGTTGATATCGCGAAGGGCCTGCTCCAACGAATCGGACAAAGGCTTCGACTGTTTTTCCAGCCGCTCCAGGACGGAGATGTCTTGCGCAGAAAGTGGACCTCGCGCAGGAACGACCGTGATCTGTTCGATTGTGCGCCCTGGTCGACTTCTTTCCCGAACCTTTACCTGGAACTCTCGAAGACGTCGAAAGAGATCAGGCGTCGGCTCGAACTCACTCGTCATTCTCCGTGGCGCTGTCAGGGCGAAGCACGTATCGCTGCATGCTTCGGAAAATGTCCTCGATGGTGGAGGTGCTTGCGTCCGCGGCTATATGAATTTCGATGTTGATGTTCACTCCCGATGAAAGCGCAACCGTCGGAGCTGATACGGCCGCCGCGGTTGATGTCGAGGGGGCAGTTGTTCGAAGGGGCGCATTTGGTGCCTGTTCGGCCGTTGTCGAGCTTGCGTCGTTGGCAACAGCTCCGGCCAAGTCGACAAACCGTTTTCCGCTCCACTCGCGAATGAATCCCACTGTGCTTGCGCCGTCGAGAATCAAGCTCAGGACATCGTTCGTTCGCTCTGATGGAACGCCCTTCTCAACAAGGACATTCCTAGCGATCGCGTCAGCGGGCAACGCGGCTCCGTCGAAATGGCGGAGGAAATCCCCGATCACTCGCGGGCGCAGCAGGGCTTCTCGCTTGGCGGCCAGGTCGTCGCCCTCGCTCGTGGGCCTTACGATCCGTAGACCAATCGGAGTCAACCCGATCTCGGACGAGTTATACGCACCCGTGGTTAGACCGTACGCGACGGCAGCACCAGTCATGCCGCGAAAACCGCCGGAAGAAGGCGTGAAGTTCATCGCCTGCGCCACAGCAAGGGGACGGGTCGGCTTATAGGCATTGCTGTCAGCGATGGCCTGCGCGACCTTTATCGCCTGTTCTAGGGAGTAGCCCGGAACGTCTTCTTGCGAGAGGCGCGCCTTTCGCGCCTTCGGGCCGGACGATGTAGATTCCGCGGCCGAGGGTGCGCCGACGTCGTTGTCACTCAAGGTGTCCTCATATTCTCTGGAGTTGCTTGGAGAATAGCGGCGAAGAGACACTTTCACCGACAGCGCATCGCAGTTGCACCCATTTCGCCCACCCACGGGGTTCTGGCGGGGATGTCAGCCGGTGCTATCCACCCAATTCGGGGGCCAGGGTGGCTGTGACCAGCATTTTTCTTTGGAGGGGATGACGAGAATCGAACTCGCGTGATCAGTTTGGAAGACTGAGGCTCTACCATTGAGCTACATCCCCGCAGCGGTCTGAGCGCCGAAGTTTCCCTCGGAACGCGACTGCCGATGAATACTGTACCCGACGTTGAGGCTCCTCGATGTTGGCACGCGGAGCGGCGGATTCTCGCGGATGCCGCGACTCGCGCTCGTGCCGGTGCTCCGACGCACTTCGTCCGCGGCAGTTGGCCGGGCTCGACGGGCTCCTCTCCTCCACAGGCTGCCTTCCCGAAGTGTTATAAACAAGCTGTTCAGGAGCGTATTTGGGCAGCGTGGAATGTCGGTGGTGGGTGAGAAACTCTCCACATGGAAACCTCCAGCCCACCGCTCCTCGAGTTGTTCGAGGAGCTGTCGCGCGCGTGCGCTGATGGGGTCGCCGGGCTGCCCGCGGACGACCTGGTGCGGTGGGTGACGGATGCGGGGACGCTGCAGCGCGGTCTCGACGCGATCCGGGTCCGGCTGGCGGGGGAGCTCGCCGCGCAGTCGGCGGTGCATCTGGGAGCGGAGGGCATCGCCCGCCATGCCGGGCATCCGACCCCGGCGTCGTTTCTGGCGGAGCTGTGGCAGATCAGCCCGGCCGAGGCGGCACGGCTCTGTGACGTCGGAGTCGCCGTGCGCCCGCGGCGCGCGCTGGACGGGTCTGTGTTGGCCGCCCGGTATCCGAGCCTCGGTGCTGCGGTGGAATCACTCGCCCTGGGGGTCGAAGCTGCCGCGGTGATCGTCCGTGAACTCGACCAGGCCGCACCCTACTGTTCTGCTGAATCTCGGGCGGCCGGTGAGAGGTTGCTGGTCGAGCATGCACCCGGGTTGACGGTGCGGCAGGTGCAGGGCTTGGCCCGACAGGTCCGCGACCGCCTCGATGAAGACGGTGCCGAACCACGGGATCAGATCCGCCGGCAACGACGATCCCTGACGCTGATCCCGCAACCCGACGGAATAGTGCGGCTGGTGTGGGACATACCACCGGAAACCGCGGGTCTGGTCCGGGCGGGCATCGACGCGCTCGTCGGTGAACAGTTGCGGGCGGCACGGGATCGGGTTCCGTCGTCTTTGGCCGACACCGGGGTCGCCGATGTTGATGACCGCACCCTGCCGCAACGCCGCGCCGATGCGGCCGAAGAACTCCTCCGCCATGCGATCAGTTGTGACCGACCCGGTGGGGACCGTCCCGTGGTGACGATGGTGGTGCGGATGAGTCTCGACCAACTCCTCGACGGCCTCGGCACCGCGCAGATAGGCACCGCGCAGGTCGACGGTATCGACGGCTTCGGTGGCGCCCGCATCGACGGAATCGATGCCGGGATCTCCGCCACCACGGCCCGCATCCTCGCCGCGGAGGCGCACATCATCCCCGCCGTCCTCGGCGGTGCCGGTGAAGTCCTCGACCTCGGGCGGGCACGGCGCCTGTTCAGTTCGGCGCAACGGCAAGCACTCGCCGAACGGTACGGCGGGTGCGCGTTCCCCGGGTGTGGGCACCCACCCGGCTACACCGAAGCACACCACCTCCAATGGTGGTCCCGCGGCGGACCCACCGACCTCAGCAACGGCATCCCACTGTGCTCGTTCCACCACCACCGCATCCACGACGACGGATGGGAGATCGACGTCCGGGATCGGGTGCCGTACTTCATCCCACCACCCTGGTGCGACCCCGACCGAACACCGAGGAGAGGAGGC
>Ga0247729_10001106_pt1 | contig 10080 bp, 9 predicted proteins | sample UWRJL133311R2_FD_180958 | JGI IMG/M metagenome (GOLD analysis project Ga0247729, IMG submission 180958) | Plant litter microbial communities from Arlington Agricultural Research Station in Wisconsin, United States - UWRJ-L133-311R-2 | ecosystem: Environmental > Terrestrial > Plant litter >... | reverse complement strand
GAAGCGGCAGATCATGAACGGCGCCAGCGAGTGTGTCGTCAGAATCGCGAGCGCACTCAGCATCATGCCCGTGTAGCAGAAAAGCAGGATGCGTGGCCGGCCAATGCGGTCGGCCAACGGCGGCACGACGAACGCGCCGGCCAGCATGCCAACCTGTTGGGCGACCAGCGCGGAGGTGATCGCGGTGGGCGCGACCCCGAAGTCCCTCGCGAGATCGGGCAGAACCCAGCCGACGATATACAATTCATATCCGTCGATCGCCGTCAGCAACGTGCACAGGATCAGGACAAGCAGATGGAAACGGCCGAACCTCAGCCCGTCCACGAAACTTTCGACATCAATCCGATCCGCCTCGCTTGCCATCATCTACCCTCTCCACGCGATCGCGCGCTGCTCCGTTCAATCGGCTGTCGTCGCCTGTCCGATCGTCACTATCACATGCCATTCGTTATCTGCAAACAATAGTATCAGCCTAGCTTAGCAAAAGCGCGTTAAGTGGAGGGCGATAGGCAAAGGCTGGGCAGTGTGGATGCGATAAGACGCAACAGCGAGGCTATGAATGTGGATAAGCGTCGAAGCGCCCCCCCCCCTTTAAGCCTCCTAAACATCTGTTAAAGCTAACAAAGCCGCAATTAGAAGGGGTCCCGATCGGCGCCGATCGGGACGCCTTTAAAAATCGTATTTCCTCGTGCTTTCAGGTAGTTGCGCTGCGAGCGAATAGGGTCCCGCTTCGACGCTTATCCACACCGACCTCATCCTTCTATGGCCGTCCGATGGATGTAGCTGGCTTTGACCTGAACCTGTTGAAGATCATCTCGGAATAGGCGGGCAGCATCATCGAAATGCGGAGTGCCGTTCCACTCACGATCCTTCAGCCGAGCAGGAAGGCGATATCGTCCTCCGTGAGGTGCGCTGGCGCAGCTGCATCTTCGCTCCACAGCGCTTCGGCCAAGCTCGCTTTGCGCTCCTGCAGAGCGAGGATTTTCTCCTCGATCGTGCCGGTCGCGATCATCCGATATACGAACACTGGCTTTGGTTGGCCGATGCGGTGAGCACGGTCGATCGCCTGCGCCTCGACGGCCGGGTTCCACCAGGGGTCGTATAGAATAACGGTGTCCGCTGCCGTCAGGTTGAGGCCGGTGCCGCCTGCCTTGAGGCTCACCAGAATGAGCGGCACCTCACCTCCCTGGAACCGTGCAACCGGCGTCTGGCGGTCCTTGGTCTTGCCGGTGAGTTCGACCCAGCCATGACCACGATGATCGAGCGCGGGCTTGATGAGATCGAGCATCGCGGTGAACTGGCTGAACAGGATGATCCGCCGCCCCTCTGCGACCATCTCGTCGATGAGTTCGAGCAGCCGCTCCAGCTTGGCCGACTGCGGTGGCTTGCTTTCCTGCCCCGGCAGCAGCCGGGGATCGCAGCAGACCTGACGTAGCCGGGTCAACGCGGTCAAAACCATGATCTGCGCGCGCATCAGCCCGACCCGCGCGATTTCGTCACGCACGCGCTGCTGCATTAGAATCCGCTGGCTCTCGTGAAGCGCGATCTGCGCCGGACCGAGCGTGATCGTGAGCGGCACGATGGATTTGGGTGGAAGATCGACGGCGACCGCGTCCTTGGTCCGACGCAACAGGAAGGGCTTGAGCTTGCGCGCGAGGCGCGCCTTCGCTTCGGCGTCACCATGTTTCTCGATCGGATTGCGATAGTCCCGAACGAAAGCACGCTGATTACCAAGCAGCCCAGGCAGGACCAGATCGAAAAGCGCCCAGGCGTCGGTCAGCCGGTTTTCCACCGGCGTCCCCGTCAGCGCCACCTTGCGATCGGAAACGAGCGCCTTGGCGGCGGCATGCCCGACGGTCTGCGGGTTCTTGAGCATATGCGCTTCGTCGAACAGGACGAGCCCGAACCGCTCACCGGCGAGCGCTGCCTGATCGCGTACAAGCAGCGGATAGCTCGTCAGAACGATGTCGTGCGTCGTGATGTCCTCGTGCCGCCCATGTCGATCGGGACCGTGTAGCAGCAAAGTGGACAGCGTCGGCACAAACCGCGAAATCTCCGCCTGCCAGTTGGGCAGGACCGACGTCGGTGCGACGATCAGGATCGGCTTGTCGAGGCCGCCGGCCGCCTTCTGCGCCGCGATGTGCGCTAGCGCCTGCACGGTCTTGCCCAGACCCATGTCGTCTGCGAGCAGTCCGCCCAGCCCGGCGCGCGCCAGCGCTTCGAGCCAGTCGAGTCCTGTCTGCTGATAAGGCCGCAAGGTGGCGCCGAAACTGGCGGGAAGCGGGGTCGGATCGAAGCGAAGCTGCGTCAGGTCGCGCGCAAGACGCCGTAGCGGCTCGATTCCGCTCCAGGGCAAGCCTGCGGTTGAGATTTCCATCTCGCCAAGCAGACCGAGCTCGAGGCGGGAAAAGCCGGGCTTGCCTCTTGATGTCGCTGATGTCGGGTCGTTCGCGGCCAGCAGCAGCAGGGCACGCAGCATCGGGAGAACACGGACCGCCTCAACCGTCACCACCCTGCCATCGCCGAGCGCGATCGGCAAAACGTCGTCGACCTCGGTGAGTTCATGCTCCAGAGTGTAGAGTTCCACCACGTCGATGGTCGCAAGCAACCGACGGAGCGCAGGTACGAGATCGACTCGCTCCCCATCGATCGTGGCGCCCAGCGCGATATCGAACCAATCGATGCCAGATGGCTCGACATCTACCGACAGGCTGTCCGCATCGGCCGCCACCAGCCGTAGGGGGAAGTCCGGTGCGACATCGACGCGCCATCCTTCGCCCCGCAGCGCGTCCGCATCGTGGAGCAAAAAGGATGTGAAGTCTGCAGCCGAGGCAGGCATGTCCGGCGCATGGTCCCAGCCCTGGCGTGGCGTGGGCTCGACATCCTCGAACTCGATCAGCGGGATCAGACCGGCATGGATTAGGCGAGCCATAGCGTCCATCTCGCCCTCAGGATCGCGGGTGAAGCGGAGCAGCCCTTCATCTCCGCGAACCATTATCCTTTGCTCGGCCATCGTCGCATCGATCGCCGTGCCGGCATAATCGAACAGGAGGCGCGCGACCGCGCAATCCACACGTGTCTTGCTCCCGTAGCGATAGCGCCCGCCATAGGTCACCATCTCGACACGATCCATGCGGATCGCGAGAACAGGCGTCGGCGAAACCAGGCCAAGGTCACGGATCGCGGGCACGGCGGGCGGCGGCACATCGGCGGGCACGATGTCCGACCAGCGTGCGGCCAGTGCCGAAACCGCCGCCGGCTCGATCGGCGGAAGGCGCAACAGGTGTTCGGCCATGTCAGGAGGAATTCCGAGATCGAGTGGCGAAATCGCACCTCCGGTATCGATCGATACCGGAGGCGTCGCCAGCGCGATGATCTGTTCCGGCGTTGTCCCCGTAACCGACAGCCGTGCGCGGCCGAGATCGTCATACGTCCAGCCAAGTTTGGCCCTGACCGTCTTCTCCTGGCGGAGCGACGAACCGCGGGCGGTCGCCCACCGGGCGCGTCCGGTCGCGAGGATCCGTTCGAGCAGATCCGCACCGCCCACACCCGTCAGGCAACCTTCATGATCCGTGTCGCCGATCCGCATCTGCAAACGTCGCGTGAGGAGCCGATCCTCGTCGGTCATGTGCGCGGGCGTGTTTGCGCCGCCATAAAATCCGGCCGTGTACACCTTCGTGCCGTTACCGACCGGCTCGCCGTCGGCGCCAAGCGGGACATCGATGGCCTCGACAAACAGCCGTAGCGCGCACCCTCGCGGCGCCAGCGAGGCCGCGGGTCGTTTCTTGGAGATGCGCATGTTTCCGGTGAGCGTCTGAACGCGAACAACGTAGAGGATCGCTCGGGAAGCCGTAACCGCGAGACCGCTTGCGCGCTCGGCGAACGGTCGCATCGCTGTCGCCCATTGTGACAGGATCGGCGGGAGAGGCTCCATCAGTAACGGAGGCTTGCCCGGAGCGTCCAAGGAGGCCGACGTCGGCCCCGGTGTATCGACGTCACGGCCCAAGCTGGGGCGCGCAGCGAACAGCGCGGCCGCGGCGTGCTTGCATCCCACACCGACCGGGCAGCTACACCGCGTCGTGACCGCGCCCCGCGCGCCAACGCGCACTTCCACTCGATAAGGTGTCGGTTCGCTGCCTCTGACCGACGCGAGTATAATTCCGTTCTCGCGATCAACGCTCAACCCGGAAACTGCCCCATATCTCCAATAGTCGAAGCCTGCACGCACCATGCGAGGTGTTGCGATGGCCCGTGTCAGGAAGGCGTCGGTAATCTCAGGCAACATGGCGCGTTGCTAAATCAGCTTCTCGCTGGACGCTATAGCTCCGCCCATCAACACCCGGGCGCGACGGAACGAACGTCGGTTGGATCGATGCCACGCGAGAGGTACGACTCCCAAACTGACGCGAAACGGCAGAAAGCCAAGAAGGTCCAGAGTGGGATTCTTCAGCATTCTTGCTCCTTCAGTTGTAATAGCTTGAGCCGCGGATGTTGGAGTGGATAATCGGCTCTTGCTCAGGGGATTGGGGAACGGGCACATGGTCGAGGCCCTTCTCGAGAATCGATTTGACCGACGGATAATTGCGCGCCTGGATTTCCAGCGCGCGCAGTGCCGCGGCTTCGAGCCGCTGGGCACCGAAGCGTTTCTCGAGCCCGATAATGCCCAAGCATGACCGGTAGCCCTGTTCGGGATGGGGTTTTGCCTCGATGACCTTCTCCACCAGCAAGGACAGCATCGGCCCGATCCGGCTTGCCTCTTCGCGGATCTTGGCCGGCGTCCATTCGCCGTAGCGCCGATGGCTGGAGGGCATGTGCTCGGGGACGGTGGTGTGTCTGCCATTCCCGCTTCCGCGCATGTGCACGGCGATACGCTCGCCTCCCAGGAAGATCTCGACGGTGCTGGCAGTGAACCGGGCTTCGACCTCGCGGCGCGCGAAGCGGTGCGGGACGGAGTAATGATGCCGCTCGATCGCGATATGGTAATCGAGCCCGACGCGGCAGCGGCGCCATTCGGCATGAACCCACGGCTCTGCCGGCAGCGGCTTGGGGTTTGGAACATCGACTTCATTGAACAGCTGGCGGCGCGTCTTGCCAAACTGGCGCAGCACCCGCCGGTCATTGAGATCGGCAAGGCACTCGGCGATCGCCGCGTTGACCTCGGCAAGACTGTAGAAGATCCGATTGCGCAAGCGGTCGAGCAACCAGCGCTCGACGATACCGACGCAGGCTTCGACCTGGCCTTGTCCCGGGGCTTGCGCGACCGCGTCGGCAGGATCGCCGTACCATAATGGCGAGCCATATCGGTGTAGCTGCGGTTCACCTGAGGATCGAAGTGACAGGCCTTGATCACCGCCGCCTTGGCGTTATCGGGCACCAGCAACTGGGGAACGCCGCGGAAGAAGGCGAAGGCGGCATTGTTGCCCGCGATCCAGTCAGGGAACTGTTCGGTCCACGTCGCCAGCGCAAAAGACAGGCTCGATCCGCCCATCACGGCGACGAAGATGTGGGCACCGCGGACTTCCCCGGTCCGCCGGTTCACCACGACCGGCACCGTGTCGCCAGCGTAGTCGAGGAACAGCTTTTCGCCCCCGGCATGGCTCTGGCGCATGACCAGCGGCAAGCGGCCTTCCCAGCGTCGGAACAGATCGCAAAACCAGCTGTAGCGATATCCGTCTGGATGCTCGGCGCGGTACCCCGCCCCACCTATTACGGCCAGGACGCATGCCTATGATCGTGATATTGCGAACGGAGCCGCCCTCGTTCCCCCCGGAAGGGGGCGGTCAGAGCCGGGCCGGTCCCCATCGGCCCGGCTCGCTTCCTTGTGTGCGCCCGCTCGAGTCGTCCTGCTTATCGCAGAATGCCAGCGGCAGCGGCCGATTTGAGCCACCCCGGATATTCGGCCATCAGCTTGTCGTAGAGTTCAGCATCGGTGTAGCTATCGGCGCTTGGCACCGAGAAGAAGTCGCAATTATCGACCTTGCGTCCTTTGAGATCGTCGAGTTTTTCGAGGAACTTGAACCCGCTGGAGAGCAGGCCGCTGCCGCCGATGCCCATGAACTGCCAGAAAATTCCCTCGGACGATGCTTCACGGATTTGCTTCTCGGTTAACGAGCGGTCCATCGTATCACCGTCGGTAACGAACATCACGTAAACCGGGACCTGACCGAAGTCCGCTTGGCCCGCGAAATCCTGGCGGATCATCTTGATGGTCGCGCCGTAATGGGTCGAACCTTCCAGGCTGTGTGTCCGCAGCATGTTGGGCACGAAGTCTTTGTAGGTCTCGATGTCCGCCGTGCCGATCCGGTAGGCGCCCGTCCCGAACGCATAGACCTCAATCGAACCGTCATCATCCATGTTCAGGCCGAGTGCGAGAATGCGCTGAACGAGCCTATCGACTTCACCGCTCTGATAGCGACCGTGCATCGATCCCGAGATGTCGAGCACCAGCACGACCTTGGCGGTTGCTCCGGCAAGCGATTTCTTCTCGAGGCTGACCGCTGCCGTCTTCGCGAGGCTGACGAGCTTCGGGTCGCGCTTTTCGAGGCTCACGATCCGCTGCTTGCGCAGATCGATCTTCGAGGGCGCGGGGGCAGGCGTCGCGCCAGAGGTGGGTTCATCCGCGACGACGACGCCGAAATGCTGGGATAGCGGAGCGAGGCCACCATTGAAGCCTTGCGCGATGGCGCGGAACTTCCAATCCGCGCCTCGGCGATAGAATTCGCCGATGATAATAGCAGCTTCGCTCATGCCCACCGTATCCTGGCCGAAAGCGACGACGCCGGGAGCCTCGAAATCAATGCGCTTGAGATCGGCGACCGTGCCCTGCTCGGGAACTGCGCAAATAGCGATGCGCTGAACGTCGGCCGCGACCTTTGAAAGGTCGATCGTAAAGTCCGTGCCGATGAGCGAAACCGAACCATCCCGAGTAGAAGGCTGGTTGAAGAAAATCATGTCCTCGTCACCGCGTACCTTGCCGGCACCGTCGAGCACATATGCTGACACGTCGGCACTCCCGCACGCAAATACGACGGTCGCCTTGATGACAGTGGCCGGAACGATCGTGTTGGCCCCTTTGGTTACGTGCTGCATATCTACATCTTCTCCGCTCGCCCAGTCGGCGAGATCATTGATCCGGTGGGGTCGCTGCGCCCCTCTTCTTAACCCAAAGCTCGCCCGTGCGATCCGTTACGATCAAGGTTCGAGCGGCCGCGTCTTCGCGCTTAGGTGAAAGAGTCTAACGCTGGTACTGGCGAATGTGGCGCGCATGCTTGTTCCTTTGCGCCTCGGGCCGGCGTCAGCAAGGAGATGACGGACGGGCGCGGCTTGATATGATCTGCAGCGCAGGTTCGTGCGGAACAGAAGGGAGGCAGAAGATGAGCAACTGGCTGGTCTCTCTTGCCGTTGGCTTCCCGATCGGCGCCCTGATCGCATCGGCCCCGGTGTTTCTTCGACGAGCGCTTATCCGACGCACTCGCCGCCGTCTTCGCAAGACTGGACTTCGGCCCTGCCTGCGCATTCGCGTGTTGGTCACTCCCGACGACGATCCCGATTGGGCGCACCTGACCGTCCACGTGAGTAATCGGACGAAGGACATATGGTGGCTCCAGCAGATCGATTTTCCAGTCGGGAAGGTCAGAGGCGCGCTGGCAAGCGATCAACTGTTTGCGGGGCTTGGGGGGAACCTCGCCGCGATGCTGGTCGATGCCCTGCCTGAAAGCGGCCCGCTGTTCCCGAGAAGGTCGATCCACCCCGACGATAGTTCGGCCCCGCATTTTACAGGTGTGGCGGATGGCACGTGCGAACATGCTTATCTCTACTGCCCAGGTGAAGGCGCCCGCATCGCTGTCGGTGTGACCCTTCGACGAATGAGCGGCAGAGGACGAGCGATCACCGTGAAAGCCAACAGGGCCGTGTTGTGGGAGCGGGGTGCGGACCACGCTGCGGCACTCCCTTTGCCATAACGCTTCGGGACTTTCGAGTTTGCGCCGTTCCGACAGGTGTGCTCGATTACGATCTGCGGCTTAGATCTTGATGGATGACTGTTAACGTATGTCAGGCAGCCAGTCGCATGAGGGCGCAGTCTCTCCGGGTCCATTCGTTCCATCGCCACAGCACATCGAACGGGTCGGCGATCTTTCCGACATGCAACGACGCTGCGTCGAGCTGGTATCGACCGGTCCATCAAAGGTGATCGCGCAACACCTCGGCATCTCTCACAACACCGTGGATGAATATCTGAAAGAGGCGTGCCGGCGGCTCGGGGTTCGCACGCGATTCCAAGCCGCGACCACCGTTGCAGCCGCCGACGCGCAAGCGCTGTTCCAGCCTTCTACGCGTCTCCCCCAGACTTGGGGGGTCCAAACGCCGGTGATTGCGCCCGACGATCAGGCTGGCATGCTCATCCCGTCAGATCGAGTGATCGACGCTGAACGGGGACGAGGCATAGTTCGTGATGCGGGCTATGTCGGGCTGGGGGCCACACCGCCTATCGTCACCGAACAGCCGAGGTCGCGAGACAGTGAACGTGATCGAGTGTCGCTCGCACGCACGCTGAACCGGGTATTGGCCTATGCGCTGGTACTGGCGATTCTGGCAGCCGCGGCCGTCTCGATCGGCTCCGGTTTCAATGCCATCGGCAACTTCATCGAGAGCAACGTTCGTCATCATTAACCGGTCGGGCCTCGCCCCGCCTGGGGAGGAGAAGTCATGCCCAAGACCCGTACCCAAGCCGCACAAGCCGTTGCACAGACCTTCCTGCCCGTGGAGCGCGCGGCGATTGCATTAGCGGCTGACGCACACCGCGCAGTCGCTGTCATGATGGAGGAACGCTCACGCGCCCGGATCGGCAAGACCGAAGGCTCGGCTGCGATCGAGCGCGTCTCGCAAGGCGCACATCTCCTGGTGACAGCGGCCAATGCGTTTCTCGAAGCTCATGCCGATCTGCGGGATCTCGGCGAACGCTATCAGCTCGAAACGATGTTCGGCCCAGAGTCCGCGAGCGCAGGGACGGTCGTTCCGTTCGAGCAGGCCGCTTAATTCTCGATTGACCATCGCGCGGCGGGTATGATCCGCTCGCGTGATGGATCTCTTCAATCTCCACCGCTCGCTCGCCGACTTTCTCTACCTCGGGTTGTTCTGGTTTACGCTGCCAGTCCTGCTGATTGCGGCCGGGCTATGGGGTGGCAAATCGGAACGGCTCGTGGCCGGGTGCTATGTCGCGGCATTGGCCGCGTCGAAGCTGCTCAAATCGGCACCGCAGCACGACTTCTTCAAGGTCGAGGCCGGGTTGGTCGTGGCGGACGCCGCGCTCCTAGCCGCGTTGATCGCGGTGGCAGCACGATATGGACGATCATGGGTGATCCTTGTAGCCGCGTTTCAACTACTCTCGACGCTTGCACATTTCGCGAGACTGATCCGAGCGAATCTGACGCCGCTCGCCTACAGCTTGATGGAAAGCGCCTCGAGCTATCCGGCGCTGATCCTGCTGGCGGTCGGTATCGTCAGCCATCACCGATCCGCGAGGGGCGACGCTGCCGGGTCCTCCTCAAGCGGCTGCTAAGCCCGCTAGAGGGGGTCGATGGTGTCCAGGCCACTGATCGCCTGCTGGAATACTTCGGGTCATTGCGGGCAGCACTCGCGGCCAGCCCGCAGGAGCAAAATCGTGCGGTGAACGATAAGCGCGTCGTGGCGCATCTCGGCGTGATTCGGCAGTCGATGAGATGGGTTTTGCGTAAGGAGGTCGAAAGCCGCGTCTTGATCCATACGCCAACCGCGCTGCGCGAATATCTGCGGCTCAGCCACGGCTCTGATCGATACGAAATCGTCCGAGCGTTTTATCTCGATGGTGGCGGCCGGCTGTTACGAGAGGAGCACTTCGAACGCGGTACGCCAAGCGAGGCGTTCGTGTGTCTCAGCCATCTTATCATGAGAGGCATGGAGCTCGGCTCGCGCATTTTCATGATCGTCCACAATCATCCCTCGGGCGATCCGACACCCAGCGATGCCGACAAGGCATTTACCCGCCACATCGCGAATGTTGCGCGCGAACTCGGCATGACACTTCAGGACCATCTCATCGTA
>Ga0247729_10001105_pt1 | contig 10086 bp, 4 predicted proteins | sample UWRJL133311R2_FD_180958 | JGI IMG/M metagenome (GOLD analysis project Ga0247729, IMG submission 180958) | Plant litter microbial communities from Arlington Agricultural Research Station in Wisconsin, United States - UWRJ-L133-311R-2 | ecosystem: Environmental > Terrestrial > Plant litter >... | reverse complement strand
GCCGGCACGCCGACGGCGCCCTGCCCGGCCGGGAGCTGGGTCGCTGTGTCTTCGCTGATCGGCCCGTCCTTCACGTGGATGAAGCGCACCCGCTCGCCGAGGGCGCGCAGCAGGGCGGGCGTGTCCGCTCCCCCGACGGTGGCCCAGAAGGTGTCCACCTCGAGAACGACCTCCGGCACCAGCCGCTCGGCGAGCAGCTCGAGCGCGTGCCTGCCGTCGATGAGGTTCGCCAGCTCCCAGGCGTGATTGTGGTAGCCGAAGACCAGGCCGTGAGCGGATGCGCGCGCGCTCAGCGCATTGATCCGCTCCGCGAGGCGCGCCACGTCGTCCGCTGTCTGCCACCGCTCGCTCGGCACGAAGGGGTCGATCAGCGTCCCGATCCCGAGCCGCACCGCCGCCTCGAAGAACACCTCGGGCTCCTCCGAGTCGATCACGGCGGCGTGGCCGGAGGGGGCCGAGACGCCGGAGGCCGCGAAGGCGCGCTCGTACTCCTCCGCCCGCTCGGCGAAGCCGTAGGGCTCCACGTTCCGCAGGCCGATCGCGGCGACGCGGTCGACGGCGGCGGCGAGGTCGTCGGCGATGGCGTCGCGCACGGAGTAGAGCTGCACGGACAGGTCGGCGGGCATGGGGAACTCCTTCGTTCGGGGTGGCGCGGTGCCTCCAGTCAACACGACGATCGATCGGCTGCGGAAGCGGTGCTTGACCTGGAGCGCGCTCCAGGTTGCAGACTGGGCACATGACCAATCTGCTGCTGCCGGAGCTCGAGCTCGTTGTGCCCGCCGAGGGACTCTCCATCGGCGACGCGGCGCGGGCGACCGCGACCTCGGTCGACACGCTGCGCTACTACGAGCGCGTGGGACTGCTGCTCGACCCCGCCCCGCGCAACGGCGCCGGCCGGAGACGCTACGGTGCGCACGACCTCGCCTGGATCGCGGGACTCGTGATGCTGCGCGACACCGGCATGTCGATCGCCGACATCCGCACCCTCGCCGAGCTCAGCCGGCGGGAGGGCACCGAGGCGGAGCGCCTGCGGTTCTTGCGCGCCCACCGGCAGAAGGTCGTCGACCAGATGGAACTGACGCGGCGACACCTCGCCGCGATCGAGAAGAAGATCACCGCCTACGAAGCGGTGGAGAACGGGAATGCAACCGAATGAAGACCACGATGATCGGCGACTCGCTGCGGGTTCCCGCACTCGGGCTGGGCGCGATGGGCATGAGCGCGTTCTACGGCAGCAGCGACGAGAAGGAGTCGATCGCCACCCTGCGGCACGCGGTCGACATCGGGGTGAACTTCATCGACACCGCGGAGGCGTACGGGCCCTTCGAGAACGAGAAGCTCATCGGCCGGGCGCTCGGCGACCGGCGCTCCGAGGTGATCCTCGCCACGAAGGCGTCCACCGAGACCGACGACGACGGCACGATCCGCGGGCGCAACGGCACCCCCGAGTACATCCGCAGAGCGGCCGACCGCTCGCTGCGCCACCTCGGCACCGACTACATCGACCTCTACTACCTGCACCGCGTGGACCCGCAGGTGCCGATCGAGGAGAGCGTCGGCGCCATGGCCGGGCTGGTCGCGGCGGGCAAGGTACGCCACATCGGACTCTCGGAGGCGTCGTCCGCAACGATCCGTCGGGCGCACGCCGTGCATCCGCTCGCCGCAGTGCAGTCCGAGTACTCGCTCTTCGCCCGCGACCTGCAGCACAACGGCGAGAAGGCCACGCTCGACGAGCTCGGCATCGGCCTGGTGGCGTTCTCGCCGCTCGGTCGCGGCGTGCTCACCGAGGGCGTGCGCAGCCTCGACGACCTCGCCCCCGACGACGCCCGGCGAACCCTGCCGCGCTTCCAGCCCGAGGCCTTCGCGGCGAACCGCCGCCTCGTGCAGCAGGTGGAGGCGATCGCGACCGAGCTCGGCGTCACCGTCGCCCAGCTCGCGCTGGCCTGGGTGATGGCGGATGGCGCCGTGCCGATTCCCGGCACCCGGCGACGCACCCGCCTCGACGAGAACGCGGCCGCCGCCGACATCGTGCTCTCGCCGGGCGACGTGGCCCGCATCGCGGCCGCCCTGCCCGACGCGGACATCGTCGGGACCCGCGACTACGCCGAGATCGTGCCGGGCACCGACCGCTGACGGCGGGGGCGCGTCGCCGCGCCCCGGCCGATCGCGGCCGCACCGAACACCAGCAGGAGCAGTGCCGCGGCGAGCGCCCCGGACGGGTCGGCACCGGTGGATGCGAGCCCGGTCGGCGACGAGGCCGCGAGCACGGTGATCCAGTCCCAGCCGAGCACGCTGCCGTCCGCGGCGTAGACCGCTATCCGGTGCGCGCCCGGCGCCAGGTCGCCGGGGAGCGTGACGGTGACGGTGCCGTCGGCGGCGACGACGCGGGTGCCGAGGTGGGTCGGGTTGGAGAAGACGTACACGTCCACCGTCTCGCCTGCGTGCTCGACGCCGACGAGGATGGTGATGGTGTCGCCCTGGGCGGCAGCATCCCGCGTGACGATCAGTCCCTGCGTCGCGTCTCCGAGATCCGCCTCGGACACGGCGCCCGGGCCGCCGCTGCCGGGGATCCCGGGCGTGGTGGGGACTCCGGGAGTCTCCGGCTCGGCCGGGGTCTCCGGCTCCGCGGGCGTCTCCGGCTCGGCCGGCGTCTCGGGCTCGGCCGGCGTCTCGGGCTCGGCCGGCGTCTCCGGCTCGGCCGGCGTCTCCGGCTCGGCCGGCGTCCCCGGCTCGGCCGGGGTCTCCGGCTCCGCCGGCGTCTCGGGCTCGGTCGGCACGCTCGTGTATTCGACCGTGATCGGCGACGGCGCCTTCCTCGGGTCCGCGGTGCCGCCCGAGCTGTACCAGTAGGACGAGAGCCCGGTAGCCACGTGCACGTCGACCCACGACTGCGGCCAGGAGCCCCAGCCCGCGCCGTCGCGCTTCTGCGGCGTCTGTCCGTTCGGAAGCGCGACCTCGACCGCGGCGTAGTCGGGGGTCACGGTGAATCCGCCGCCGGAATCGACCGTCACGTCGGAGAACGTCGCAACGACCACATCGTTCACGGGCGGGAGCGGCGTCTTGACGGTGGGATCCGCCATGCTTCCGGCATAGCCGGTCACATCCGCTGTCAGAGTCCCGTGTCCTGCTGCGTCGACGGTGAGCACCGGCTCGCTCAGGGTGAACGGGGCGAGTCCCCCGTAGAAGTTCACCGACCACGAGCCCGGCCAGGAGATCGTCGCCGAGCCGTCTGCCGAACGCTGGCCCGAACCGCCGGAGACGACGGCGACCTGCGTCGCGCCCGACGCCACGTGGTCGGACCGCGTGGCGTAGCCGGCCGGCGTCTCGCTGCCGTCGGGCGCGCGGTGCACGATCGACACCTCGCCCGCCGTCGACAGGTATCCCGCCTGGGTGCCGTCGGAGGCGCCGGCCGAGAAGTAGTTGCTGCCGCCGAACGGCGGGGCGGACTGCAGCTCCGCGCTGCCCTCCCAGTTCAGCACCGCGCCGGAGACGGGGGTCGGCCCGGCCGGTTCCTCGGGGGTACCGGGCTCCTCGGGCGTGCCGGGCTCCTCGGGCGCCGCCTGACCCACGAGGTACACCGGCGCCCAGGCGTCGAGCGAGCGGTCGAGGAACGAGTCCGTGAACGTCTTCGTGTCGGTCACCCGCAGGAACGCGCCGACTCCGTAGACGGTGTCCGGCTTCAGCACTCCGGCGGGCACGGTGATCGAGACGTTGAGCGCACCTCCCGTGGCCTCCGTGCGGTCGTGGTAGTACTGGCCCGAACGGGTGTCGTTCGAGGTGACCACCCAGTTGCGACCCGCCTCCTGGCCGGGCTGCCAGACGCTCGCATCGAACAGACCGAGGTCGAGAGCGGATGTCAGCGTGTGGCTGCTGTCCCAGTCGGGAACGTCGAAGTTCGCCCCGAGCACCGTCAGTCTCGTTGCGACGTTCGGGTCGATCGCGGCGTCGGGAACCACAACCAGCTGCGGGGCGCCGGTCGCGGCGAACACGCGCACGGCCACCGGGGCCGACACCGACTCGGTGCCCTCCGAGTTGGTCGCGGTCACCCGCGCGAGCGACCCGTCGACGCCGAGCGCGATGGCGGGGATCGTGAACTGCTGCGTCCCTCCCTCGATCGGCTGGTCGTAGACGGCCTCCGTCCACGTGGTCCAGGACGCGCCGTCGTCGTCGCTCCGCTGCAGCGAGATGCGCCGCGGGTCGAAGGTCGGGTTGCCCGACACCTTGAACGGCACGAAGACCCTGGTTCCCGCGATCGCCAGCACGTCGGTCAGGGGCTCGCTGAACGTCAACGCACTGTAGGGGGCGGTCACGATGCGGAACGCGGTCGACGCGGTCGCGCCGTCCGCGTTGGATGCGGCGAGGCGCACGTGGTTGCTGTTCCACGAGGGGTCCACCGACGCGATCTCGAGCGTCTGGCTGGACGCGCCGTCGATCGGGGTCCACGGACCATCGCTCGAGACGGCCCGCTCCCACTGGAGCGTGGTGGCGCCGTCGACCCGGGCGGTGATGCTGAGCGGGCGGCCCTCGACGTAGGGCGCGACGGCGTCCGTTGACGGATTCGCGAGCACGACGGGGATCTCCTTCACCTGCGGGCTCGTCTCGAAGCCCACCGCGATGTCGAACGGCGCCTTGTCGGGGTCGGCCGCTCCGCCGCTCGTGTGCCAGTAGGTGGACAGGTGCGTCTCGTACTGGAAGTCGACGAAGGACTCCGGCCAGGAGCCCCAGCCGGATGCGGACGCCTTCACCGCGGACGGGATGGCCGACGTCTGCGAGCGTTCGCCGTCGACGAGGGGGAAGTAGTCGATTCCCGCGAAGCCAGGCGTGATCACCACGCCGGCGTCGGTCAGGCGCACCTCCGGGAATTCGGCGACTATGACCTCGCGCGGCGCGACATCCTCGGTGTTCGTCGGGTCGGACATGTTGGCGCCCACACCGCCGGCCACCGCGGTGAGACGGCCCGTGCCGTCCGCGGCGATCTCGAGCTTCGGGTCGTCGAGGTACCAGGTGACCAGTCCCGAGTAGGCGTTAGCGGTGAAGGCGCCGTCCCACTGGATGGTCGCCTCTCCGCTCGCGATGTTCGCAGTGCCCGAGCCGTTCGTGAAGAGCACGCGCTGGTTCAGGTCCGTTCCGGAGCTGGGCAGGCACTTCGTGGCATCCGACACCCCGATGGCGCTGCCGTCGTCGAGGCGGTGGATGATCCGGACGTCGCCCTGGGAGCCGGCGAACTCCTGCTGCGATCCCGCGGAGAAGAAGTTGCAGCCGGTGTTTGCGGGGTTGCCGCCCTGGTAGATCGGGTTGACCGCCCACTCGAGGCTGGCCGCGTCGACGGGCACCGAGACGCCGTCCTCCAGGAACACCTCGAGCAGCGCGGGGTCGGACGACACGGCCGCGCCGTGCGCGTTGCCCACCGACACCCGGTACTGCGCGCCGTCGTCGTCGGGCGTCGACTTGAACGAGTAGCTGGCCCCGGTCGCTCCGCTGACGTCCATCCACACGGCGGCGGCGTCGGCCCTGCGCTGCCACTGGTAGTGGAAGGGTCCGGTGCCGGAGGCGACGACGGAGAACTCGGCCCGCTGGTAGGCCTGCGCCCGAGCGTCGCCCGGCTGCACCGCGATACCGGCAGCGACCGGCGTCACGGTCAGAACCGCGGCATCGGAGACGTGCTGCGCGAACGACGAGTCGAAGACGCGCACCGAGTACCGCGCACCGTCATCGGCGATGGTCGCGGTGAACGTGTAGTTCGCCGTGTTGCTGTTGGGCAGTGCGCGCCGCACCGTTCCGTCGTCGCGGTACCAGGTGTACTGGTACGCGCCCGGATACCCAGCCGAGAACGTGGCCGTCGCTCCGTCGGCCGCGGTGACCGCCTGCGGCTGCAGCGTGAATCCGGGGTCGGAGTCGGCGGACGCCGAGAGGGCCGGAGCGAAAACGAGCAGCACGGAGGCGAGCACTGCGGCGAGGAGGCGTCGGAAGGTGGTCATGCGTCGGCTCACGGAAGTCTCTCGATCGGGAGGAGGAGGGGGGTGTCGTAGGGGACCCCACTCTGTGAGGAAGTCCCGACTTCCAGAGCATAGTCATATTAGGAGAGCCTTACCTAATTAACAATTGGCGCGAGGTGGAGCCGCGCCCGGCCGCTACGACAGCGACTTGAGCCCGCGGAGGGCGGCGGGATAGTCCGCGAGGCAGAGAGCGGCACCGTGCCGCTCCACCTCGTGCAGCACGCCGTAGTCGAAGGCGTGAGCGCCCGACCCGGCCGTCGCACGCAGGTGCTGCTGCATCAGGACACTGTCGCGGTGCTCGCCGAGCAGGTCGTGAACCGCCTCGGCGGCGCCGGCCAGCCCGCGGGTGCGCTTGCCGAAGACCGCGGACTCCCCCTGGCTCACGGCCTCCGCCGCGTACCGCATCCGCTTCGCCGCCTTGCGCACCTCGTGCAGCAGCACGATCCTCTCCTCGTCACTGTCGGCGCGCCGGGCCGCCTTCGCCCGCTTCAGCACGCGGCGCAGGTCGGCCTCGAGGGCGGGCGGCACTGCGACTCTGGCGGCGTCCATTCCAGCGGATGCGAGAGCGGGCCGGGCGACGAAGGCATCGAGGTCGTCGAGCAGCGTCAGCCACTCCTCGCTCGACAGCACCTCGACCGCGCGCGCGTGCGCCGCCGCGTAGGCGTCCGACCAGCCGCCGCGCAGACGCTCCTCCACCCTCGGGAATCTCGGCTCGAATTCCTCGAGCAGGGTGTGCGCGCGGTCGCGCATCACCTCGGCGTCGCGGGCCTCGCCGAGAGCGGTGCCCACCGCCTGCAGCCGGGAGCGAAGCGGGTCCGTCACCTCGCGGTCGAAGACGGTGCGGAAGGTGGCGAACAGGCTGCGGATGCGGCGGATGCGCGTGCGCAGCTGGTGCACGGCATCGGGCGCATCCGCTCTCACCAGGGGGTCGATGCGGGCGAGGTCGTCCACGAGGGCACCGAGGGCCACCAGCAGCACCGCGGCGGCCGGGCTCGAGCGGTCGAGGTCGGGCTTCTCCTCGGTGGGCGCGCCGAGCTCGGTGCGTCCCAGCGCGGTGGCGAGCTTCGACCGGCTCGCCGAGGGCTCGGCACCCGCGGCGACGAGCACCTCGCCCACCGCATCGAGCAGCGCGCCGCGCTCGCGCTCGGTCTCGGGAGCGCCGTCCATCAGCTCGACCTCCCACTCGCGCCAGAGTCGGAGCACGCCGCTGGTCGCGTCCGTGGCGCTGACCGTGTCGTCGGCGATCTCGATCAGCTTCTCGCCGACGTCGTCGCCGTCGACGTCGGCCCCGATGAGGTGGCTCAGCACGCGGCGGGTGCGGAGCCGGGCGATCACAACCAGCTCGCGGTTGCGCACCCGCGAGCGGATCTGGTCCACGACCGCGCGGGGCGGGGTCTCGCCGGCGGATTCGGAGAGTGGCCAGTGCAGCTCGGTGCGGCCCTCCCCGGCGGGGAGCTTGATGTGCCAGCCCTCGTCCGCGCCTCCGTGGCGGCGGCGCAGCACAATCCGGTGGGCCGCGAGGTCGCCCTGCTCGGTGTCGAAGTACTCGGCCTCGAGCTCGACCTCGCCCGCCGCTTCGATCCGCGCGACCCCGGGCACGGACGACAGATCCGGCAGCACCGCCTTCTCGTCGACGTCGTACTTGCGTTCGATCTCGGTCTGCGTCGTCATCGTCATGCCTTCCGTTCTACCGCCTCCGGGTGGCGGGGTGCTGGGAAATCAAGCGGTGTCTGCGGGCGGGTAGGTGTCTGCGGGCGGGTAGCGGATGCGGTGGGTGCGTCTCGAGGACGGGTGTCTGTCTGCGCGGCGTGCGCGGGGCATCCGCTGCCGGCTCGTCACTCGCGTCGGTGATGGGTCGATTTGTGGGTTCGGGTTGTTCCCGGGGGTGGTGGCGGGGTCGGGAAGAGCCCGAAGTCACAAATGGGCTGGACGTGCTGGGCCTAACGCTCTGGGCTGGGTGTGGTGGTGTGGGCGCGACGGTGCCGGGCGTCCCTGTCGGGGCGCCCGGCTGTCGTGTTCTGCGGTGGTGCTGTTGTGGTTACTTCTGGGTGGTGGTGGTGGTGGTGGTGGTGGTGGTGGTGCGGCGTCCGGCGAGGGCCAGGGCGAGGCCGGCGAGCAGCAGCAGGGCGACCAGGCCGAGGACCGGCGCGATCTCGATGCCGGTGGAGGCCAGTGCCGACGGGGCCGACGCGGACGGCAGCAGTGCGCTGACGCCCAGCGCTGCGGTGCGGTTGGTGTTGCCGGTGTCGGTTCCGGTCGGGGTGGTCGGGACCACCGGGGTGACCGGGGTCACGGGAGTCACGGGAGTCACCGGGGTGACGGGCGTGACGGGGGTGACCGGGGTGACAGGCGTGACCGGGGTCACGGGAGTCACGGGAGTCACGGGGGTGACGGTGGTGCTGTCGCCGGCGACGGTGATCGCGTTGCCGCCGATGGTGATCGGCAGGGTCACGATCGGCAGGATCTGCGTTCCGGAGAGGATGCCGTCGTCCCCCGACGTGGTCGCGCCGCCGCTTGTTCCCTCTGCTGCGGGCGTCGTGACCGTGCCCGTGGAGACGGAGTCTCCGAGGACACTGATGGCATTTCCGGTGGCGGTGACCGGGGCGGTCACGACCGGGACGATCTGGGTGCCGGAGGCGATGCCGTCGTCACCCGTGGTGGTTGCACCGTTTCCGGTGGTTCCCGTCGGGGTGCCGGCGTTCGTGCCCGTGGTGCTTCCGCTGGTGGCGGAGTCGCCGAGGACGCTGATCGCGTTGCCGCCGACGGTGACCGGGGCGGTCACAACGGGGGTGACCTGGGTGCCGGAGGCGATGCCGTCGTCACCCGTGGTGGTTGCACCGTTTCCAGTGGAGCCCGCAGGGGTGCCACTGGTGCTGGTCGAGCCGGTGGTCGCCGAGTCGCCCAGGACGCTGATGGCGTTGCCGCCGACAGTGACCGGAGCGGTCACGACCGGGACGATCTGGGTGCCGGAGGCGATGCCGTCGTCACCCGTCGTGGTTGCGCCGGTACCGGTGGTTCCCGCAGGGGTTCCGCTGGTGCTGGTCGAGCCGGTCGTGGCCGAGTCGCCCAGGACACTGACCGCATTGCCGCCGACGGTGACCGGGGCGGTCACGACCGGGGTGACCTGGGTGCCGCTGGCGATGCCGTCGTCGCCCGTCGTGGTCGCACCGTTTCCGGTGGTTCCGGTCGGGGTTCCCGTGTTGCTGGTCGAGCCGGTCGTGGCCGCGTCGCCGAGGATGCTGATCGCGTTGCCGCCGAGGTTCACCGGGATGGTGATGTTCGGCAGGATCTGCGTTCCGCTGAGCACGGCGTCGCCGCCGCCGGTGCTGGCGCCGGTCCCGGTGCCGGTGCCGGTGGCGGTGCCGATGGAACCCGCAGGGGATCCGCTGGTGCCGGCGCTGGTTCCGCTGCTGGCGGAGTCGCCGAGGACGCTGATCGCGTTGCCGCCGAGGTTCACCGGGATGGTGATGTCGGAGACGACCTGGGTGCCGGAGCCGACACCATCCTCACCACCGGTGCTCGCACCGGATCCGCCGGTTCCCGCAGGGGTCCCGGTGGGGGTGCCCGAGGTGGAGCCGGTGGAGGCCGCGTCGCCGAGGACGCTGATCGCGTTCCCGCCCACGGTCACCGGGACGGTGATCGTCGGCAGGATCTGCGTGCCGGAACCGATGCCGTCCGAGCCCGACGTGGTCGGAGCCGGAGCAGTAGGTGCAGCGGGTGCTGCGGCTGCCGGTGCCGGTGCCGGTGCCGGGGTGGGGGTGCCGATGCTGGCCGCGTCGCCGGTGAGGCTGATCGCGTTGCCGCCGATCGTGACCGGGACGGCCGCCTCGATCACGGCCTGGGTGCCGCCGAGCAGCGAGTCCTGCCCGCTCGTCACCGGAGCCGGAGCGGGCGCCGGAGCAGCCGGTGCCGGTGCCGGAGCTGCCGGTGCGGGTGCGGCAGGTGCGGGTGCGGTGACGGCGTCGCCGAGGACGCTGATCGCGTTGCCGGTGGCGGCAATCGGGGCGGTGACCGGGGCGAGGATCTGGGTGCCGGAGAGCAGCCCGTCCTCTCCGCTGGTGTCGGCGGCGTTGGCCACCGTCGCACCGAG
>Ga0247729_10001104_pt1 | contig 10088 bp, 12 predicted proteins | sample UWRJL133311R2_FD_180958 | JGI IMG/M metagenome (GOLD analysis project Ga0247729, IMG submission 180958) | Plant litter microbial communities from Arlington Agricultural Research Station in Wisconsin, United States - UWRJ-L133-311R-2 | ecosystem: Environmental > Terrestrial > Plant litter >... | reverse complement strand
TAAACGCCCCTCGTAATAAGGGGCGTTTACTGGAGATGCTAATAGTTTACGAAGCGACAGGCTCGTAAGCTTCGGCAGCGGCGTTCCAGAGTGTTGGCTCTGTAAGATCACCAGTACCAAGGTAAGCGAATACTCCGTCATCATCTGGCTGTGCCTGTACAGTTACCGCAACAACTACAGGGTCGGTAGCGTTCTGTGTAAGCTCAACAGATGCAGTAACCGCACCGTTAGGGAGGTAAACGTCGTTATCTGAGTTAGCTTGGCAAGTGTAATGAATAACTAGCGGGGTGTTGGTTCGGGCAACACAGTCATTACCACCGAAGGCGACACGACCAGCTACTAGTGGGCGATCAACTGAAGCAGTGTAAAGATCGGGGAAAACAACCTTTAAGTAGTTCATGTTAGGTAGTGTTACGTTGAATACTGACATAGCCTCTTCGTAGATACCTGTTGGTACACGTATGACACCAGCCATTGTTGATATTTCTCGTACTGTTTCAGTCATTGTAGTCACAACACCACTGTCTGAAATGAATTGTGCAGGGATAGTAACGCCATTCAGCGATACATCAACCTTACCAGTTAGTTCATAATCCATTTAATTCTCCTTGTTATTGGTTATATTCTTACTATAAAACAGTAGGTATCATGTTATATATAATAGTGATATGAGGACTTGCTTATATCTTAATTGCCAACTGAAACACAAAGCACACGATTTATGCTCTAAACACTACCAGGCGTGGCGTAGAGGCTGGTTAGGAGTAAATAAGACTAGGCAAGTAGTTTGTTATGAGAATGGTTGTACACGGCCATATTACGCTAAGGAGAGATGCAATATGCACTATCAGCGTCTTAGGCTACGTTCTTCTTAAATCGAATCACACCAGACACAACAAAGCTATGTCCACCGTTTTCATCAACGCCTACAAACTCTGGGCTAGCAGTAGGTTCTATGGTCACGTTGCTATAAGTATCGGTTGTATAACCTGTTAATGCTGGTAGGTCACATATTTCGCTGTATGATTCCTGGAGATATTCAACTATTCTCTCGGCTAGGTTAGATGCAGCAAGTGGGTTTGTATTCCTAACATAAAAATCTACGTTCTGTACCTCAATCTGTGTCCTATTGATCGGATTGCCTCTAGCAATAATAGCTATCCCGTTGCGGGGGTCACCTTTAGTATCAATTGGCAATACACCCATTTGTAAGTCCTGATTAACAGTCCCGAAACCATCTATAGACATTTGTTGGAGTAAACTGTGAATAATCATGATAATTTCCTAAAATACTTACTTTTGTCACCCCTTGAAACACTATCTGCTGCTTTATCTAAGTAGCCAAGTGTCTGAGGGTTCTTTTTATTTTCATAATGACGGCGGCGGGCGTAAGGTACACGACTTGAACCATACTTGAGTTGGTAGGCTAACTTGCCTAGCCTGCTAATCTTGCGACTATTAACAAGGGCGCTAGTATCCCTAGGCGCAATGATAGCTGAACGCCTATCAACATCAGTAATAAGATCTAATAAACCAGCCTCAAGATTGACCTGCTCCGTGTTACTCCAGTTCTTATTGATAGTCAGCTTAACTGAACTCACGATGATTCTCCTGAATATGAGAAGTTAGTTGGGTTTAACGTCAAGGTATAATGTTCGCGGTTTGGTGTATGAGCCTCTACAAAGCTCTCAGTTGGTCTAATGTGGAGTGTAGCGCCTTGTTCTACGTTTTCACTGTTAGAAGCTCTTACGAGGCCGCTACGCAGCTTAAAGACACCGTTAGCAGTTGTACTGTCTACTATGTTAAGACCTGTAACTCCATCTCGCTCTAATTCATAAAATGTATACTCACTTAAGTCAAACACATCAAATACTGTTGGGCCACCCATTGAATAAGCATCACCACCAGTTGCGCCCACTATCTCGTAATCTTTACCCTGACAGTTTATGCCATGACCGATTAGTGATTCAAGCATCTAGCAGCACCTATCGTAGACTTTACCACTTGTGACGTTTATTACATTACAGATACTGTATTTATTTATTAACGCTAGATTATCATCCACGAATTGCTCCATGTCTGTTTTATCGTTTAGAGTGATAGAAAAGTCTTCTACTTTTTTAGATTTTATTCGACTTGATTTACTCGTAGCTAGATAGGTATCTAGTTTTGTAATAAGTGCTTGCAAATCAGTGGGTATTACCCACGTTGCCGATACTGTAACCTCTTTGTAGTTCTTATCTTTATCAATGACGATAGAGTTACGCACTGTTGCGTTCTGGTTATCCCAAAATGCTGGCGTATACTCTATCTCATCTCCGTCAACCTTCACGCTTGTAATAGTAGTGAAAGGGTCAAGGTACACTACACTGTAACCATCACGAACTGAGTAAGTACGCGTAGACGTTTCGGCCTTCAAGTACAAACAAGTCAATTCTTCTACGGTTGCGAGTGCAGTGTCCATTTATAACCCTTTTTTATTACCTAACTATTATTAACTGTCAAGAGCTGGGATAGCAATTGCGGCTTTTCGCTGTGAAAGACCACCACCAGCCCAGATTTCCTGTAGGTATTCTTGCTTGTTAGTCTTTAGGATGAAGTTCTGGAATCCTTCGATAGAAGTATCACCGACAACTTTGTATCCTGAAAGAACAACGACAACTGCATCATATAGTGGTGAGTTTACGTCGTTAAACCAGTCTGGCTCAATGATCGTATTAACACCTAGGATGTCAGTAGCACGAGTACCGATTGGGAATAGGTAGTCACCGTTGCTGTCTTTCGCAAAACGAGCGCGAGTAGCGTAACCCTTCTTAGCAATCAATACAACTTCACCTGGAGTACGGATTTCGTCAACTGCGAGTGCAACCATTTCAGCGGCGGCTTCGTCACCAGTTACTTCTAGTACATCTGCGAAGAAGTTACCAGCAGTAGCATCATCTACTATAGGGAAGAATCCTCGTGGAGTACCTTCTTGGATTTTGTAGTCATCAGAATCTGCACGACCATCACCAAGGACGATAGCACGTTCAACTTCACGAACAATACGCTGTGGAAGCTCTGCAAGGATGTAAGTTACTAGAGCGCCAGTAGAGCGTTGCTCTTTGATGTCTTCCTTGTTAAGTGTGATGTACTTGTACACGAACTGTGGGCGAAGGATACGAGTAGCAAATGTAAGTACTTGCTCTGCCTTTTCCTCGGCTTCAGAACGGCGGTAACCACGGGCACGACCATTGTTATCGTTTACATCGTCTTCAGTATCCCATGCAGCGTTCCATACGTCAGCACCAACTTTAGACACACGGTTCCAGATCTCACCACCATCTTCAAAAGCGTTTTGTATAGCTTCGATAAGTGGAGTAGGCAGGAAAATCTCTGGGTTAGTAACACCAGCTTTAACTTCTAGGTGTGACTTCCATGATGCACGTACAGCGTCTGAGCTGCTTCCACCCATTTCACCAGGGTTAGCTGCCAGAATGTCTGCAAAAGCGTTCATAGCTTCGTCAGTCTTCAAGTAGCTTTTTAGTGTTACTTGTGGCTTTGTGTCAACTGCGGCTTGAGCTTTAGGTGCAATGACCTGTGCAGCAGCAACTTCTTGTTTTTCTTCCATTATAGTTTCCTTTGATTGAGTTATTGTTTTCTCCGCTACAGTTTCAATCACTTCTGTTGCTTTGGTTTCTTCTTTAACTTCCGCTTTCGGCTCAACTGGGGTTTTTGGTTCCTCAGCAGGAGCTTCAACATTAGTCTTGGGTTCATCGGTAACACTGGCTACCTCCGCTTTCTTTACTTTCAAGCTCATGACAGGCTGCATTACTGCGCTCTGTACGTCCGATGCAAAGCTTAACGCATTTTTGATTGAATCAGATATGCTTGCTTTCGCTTTGACCGCTTCATCAGCAAATCCTAGCTCAACAGCATCTTCAGCAGTCAACCATGTTTCAGCTTTTAATAGTTCTTTAATCTTATCTTCTGTCTGCCCTGTACGTGCCACATAAATAGGCAACATACTTTCCGCGCATTTCTTGAGAGATTCTACAACCTGCTCTAAGTCTTCTGCGTTTCCAGCAGCCATTGTCCAAGGGTTATGAACCATCATCATAGAGCCTGGAAGCATTACGATTTTGTCACCAGCCATTGAGATTAGTGATGCAATTGAGGCTGCTATGCCGTCAACCTTTACCGTAACGTCGCCTTGATGTTCGTTAAGCATATTGTAAAGTGCTACACCTGCGAAAACGTCACCGCCTGGACTGTTAATCCGTACTGTAATGTTTCCTGAGTGTTGCGCTAACTCATCTCTGAACATCTTAGGAGTTACTTCGTCACCGAACCAACTCTCGCTAGCTATGACACCATCTATAACTAGTTCGTTTTCACCAGCGGCTTCGACGTTCCAGTTCCAGAATTTAGTGTTCATTGTTTATACCTTTCGTTGGAATTATTGCCACGTTCATGTAACGAACATCTCGGTTTTAATCCTATTATTAGTATACCAAACAGAGGTTTTGGCTACTGCTCGCTGTCATGGTCGTGTGGCTTCTGGCCTAGCATTTCACTGAGCATAACAACTTTAATAGTGTTATCCTTCTTGCACTTCCTATCATCACAAGTCACAACAACGCTGGATGACTTAATAGCTTTCACTTTTAAGAACCTGCCACAAACTTTTCCGTCAATTAAGCCATTACACCTAGCATTTAGATCATATGTCATAGTACTCTCCTGAATATTAGTGTACCCGTCCCATTTGGGTGGTAATCATTAGCCTCGTTAGTCTGCCAGTCATTAATGTATATTACTTGCTCGTCTTTGTCATTAACGGTTGAAATAGCTTCACCTAATCCCCACAAAGGTTGAGATAATGCACTCCAGATACCTTCTTGTGATGCACATAGGGGACAGATACCACCTTTAGTGTGTTGTATAGTCTTTTCCCAATTGCCGCCAACTTCAGCACTCAATGACTTCATTCCTTCTAATCGGCCAACGTTCTGGCTATTGTTTAGCTCGGTTCGGGATAGTCGTTTAACTCTCCACTCATCAGTATTCATAATGTTTTTAATGGCGTTTTCGGTTTCCTTGCGGGTTAAGCCGTCACGTTCAGCGTTTAATAGGACAGTTCGTAGTGATTCTGCCGTATCCTTGCCGTATGAAGCGCCTACACGCCTTAGATACATCTCGTATGCGTCCTTAGCTGTTTCACTTAGGAAGTAGCCTTGCAATCCCTCTGAGGTAAGTCCAGCGGTAGCAAGACCCTCTGCGTAACCTTTAATACCATACTCAAGCAATATTGCAGCTTCAATAGCAAGCATTGAGGCAACCCACTCATCAAGTTCTTCTTTGGTAGGTTCTTCTAGTGCGTTAATGTCTGGTGAGAGTTCATCTATAGCTCGGTCAAGCTGGGAGCGCATGAACTTTTTAGTTGCGGCTTCCATCTTATCTTCATCTGTCAACTCAGCTTTTGGGTTTATGCCTTTGCTACCTCGAGCTAAGGCTTTAGTAGATGAGTCACTGTTATCATCTTCTGGCTTATCACCATAGTTAATACCAGTGACTTTTAATTCTTTCCCAGAATACTTTGCGTTCAATGTAGTCAACCATTTACCAAGGTCTGCGGTTTTCTCAATGTAGGCCAGTGTCATGTGAGGACGGTATTCACTGAACGTATTAACGTGTGGTAATAGAGTTAGTCTGTTATGTCCCTCAAGAAGGTCAGTAGTTTCTTCTATGTGAGCTACTACCGCATAACTTTCAGGCAAGTCAAAGTAACTAATATCCTTGACCTTAACTGTTTCAATGTTCCAGCCATCTAACAAAGTATCAACTTTATCTTTCCATACATTGCCGTTCTCTAGCAACCCAAATAGGAGGGTAACGTGCGGTTCTACTTCAGCTACTGCACCCATTTGGTGGTCATGCCTATCTGTAGAACTAACTAAATCCTTTTCTGCATTGTCACCGACAACTTTGAGTATATCTAGCTTCTTAGTATCGAGCATAATACACCCTAAGTTTGCCACATCTATGTCCAAGTCCTCATATAGTTCTGGGTAGTCTCTGTTAGATACCTGAGCTTTGATTTTACTTCGAGGTACAGGAGTAACCCCATCTACATCATCTGGGTTAGGTGATTGCTTAACTTCGCTGCCATCGTCAACATCTGGGTTATCGTTTTCATCTTCAGCAACTTCAACCATGTCCAAATCTTCAAGCTTGCCAGACTTCAGGTAGTTATCGACAGACGTAAGTGAGTATCCTAGTGCAACCCATTTCTGCGCTCGGTCATCTCTAATCTGCTTAGTTTCTTCTTGTATCTTTTCCTCGTCAGCTACAGCAGGGTAATCCAGTTCAAATGTAAACGCATATCCAAGTCCCCCAGTAATACGATTAAGCTCGTGGGTAATCTGTGAGTAGATGCGTAGGGCTAATGGCTTGATAGTGAATCGGATGAAGTTCTGTTGATCTACACGGGCCGTTGCATAGTTATTACTTTCACCAACACCACGGATAGAAGCAGGCACACCGAATGTTGAATCAATACGGTTGTTGGCTTGTTCAAATAGGCTTTTAAAGTCAATGTCCTTATTGGTCTGAGCAAAAGGTATCCACTCAATCTTTGCATCTGCTGGCTTATTAGTTACAGGGTCTACAGGGCGAGGGGTATACGTTACGTTGTTGTTCTTGCCTGAACCTCTGTGCGCTTCCTGGAGTTTATCAACGGTATCTTCGTAATCAGTCTTACTTGCAGCGGTAACGACAAATTGTCCAGCAGGTACAGCACCGTTCTCAAAGAATCCCTTTTGGAAGTCTGCTATGTACTCATCAAGTGTGGCCCATCGAGCGCTAGCAATACCTGGGGCGTACCCGTGATAAAGGCCGCTAGGGTCAACACCACCTGGGATAGCAATTACGTTATCTTCACTGAACTCTTGAGCGCCCATTGAGTAGTATGTCTTTTTATCTCGTACAGTTATTGCGGGGTTTTCTAGGAATGTGAAACCAGCTATGTTTAATGGTGTAATTTCTCCACCAAGTACCGCCTTGTTGCCTTCTTTACGCCACACAAGAACATATGTCATGCGGTGCGTCAAGTTCATTACCGCTAACTTCTCACGGAAAGCAACAGCGCTGTCTAATTGGTTAGGGTGATAAAACGCATTAACGCCCTGTGGTGGGCGGGCTAGACGTTTACCTTCACCATCAACCGCGAATGGCGTGACAGTCATAAACTCATTTGAGATAGCTTTTATAGATGGATAAACAGAAGCGTACTTATCCTGTTCGTAGCAATCTAGAAAGTAAGGATTTTTAGTAGCAAACGATTCATGCCCAATATAATTAGTTTGAGCCTTAATAGCTGCTACAGGAGTTTGTGATGCAGCACTCCGCAACAGACCCATTATTCACCCCTCAAAGCAAGAAAGCCTGTGACAGCGAGTGATGTGAATAGAAATAGTAAACCTGCTCGGTAATCAAAATATAAGCTCAGTACAACAGGTAAACCAACAAACAAAGATAAGTTAGTAATTATCTCTGTCGAGTTGGCTTTTAGTTTTTCAAAAGTAGTCTTTAATATAGGCATAGATAAGTTACTCAATCTCTTAATTTAATTATAGCAAAGGGTGGTTAGCGAACGCCCCAAGAATAATCAATCTTGGCTTGCTTCTTTAATTGTTTCCAAAAGCCCATTAAAACCATGTCGAATATGTCAGGTGATTTGCCTGTACGCTTTTTGATGCTCTCTTTTGATTCCAGTATGAAAACCTTATCCTTAACATCGTTATGATGCTGCTGTGCCTCGCTAATGAACTCCTTGAGGAGTGGCGTATCAATGAACAGCTTAACCTTGCCCTGTTCCATCCCCATAGCGAGCATATAGGCCACCTGTGAGCGTAGGTTGTTGAATGAAACTATCTCACTATTCTTTTCTGCGTCAACCTTACTCAGCGGCTTATCCTCAAATGTTAGGTACATATCTGGTGACATACCTGATTTGAATATCGCAAACTCTGCACCCTTCATACGTCCAGCTGTGATAACACCCACGCCGTTACCTACGCCATCCACGGCTACGTTCTCATAACCGATGTTGCGTTCATCTGATCGCATGATAAGCCAATCTGCCTGATCTTCTGACTTAACCTGTTGCGAACTCTCTTTAGTAATCGTTATATCGTATAAGGTGAAATTCTCCCACTCAGCTCCACCAGCTCGGTCCCTACCTTCATCTGCAACGTCATAACCAATAGTCTTGCGGCCTGGTTCAATCTTCTCTGTTCTAGCTTTGGCAAATAGATGTGACTTAAATATAGTCTTTTCTTCATCTTTGAAGTGCCAGTTATTGTTCATGTAGCGTTCAACCCACCAAGTAGGGTTAGTCATAAGCCCCGCTATATCCTGTGGTGTTTGCCATGAATCTTCAACTGTAAATTCAATGGCCCTTACATTTGCTGGTAACGGTTCAATTACTATGCCTGATTCATCCGTTTCGCCTGGGTATTTGTAGGAGTTATACACCTTCATGTAGTATTCGTGGTCGGTAGGGTTTAGTGTGTGAATAGATAAGCTAGGTTGGCCCTGCTCATTACGTCTACCCTTACGAGATGTGGCTGTTACAAGCATACTTTCAACAAGCTCATCACCCTCATCAATGTGGTTGCCACTTGCGTTAATACCTTTAATTTTACGCCCTTGACGGTCTTTAGTTACATCCGCCTCAGTGAAAACAATTACAGATTTGTTATGGAATTTGATTATGTAATCAGTACGGTTGAATGTAAAATCTTCGCCTTCGATAAATCCCATACGTTCAAGCATAATCTCATAGGATGGTATGACTGTCTTTTTTGCTGTTGTAATGTTTTGACGGAATACAGGCCAATAAGTTTTAGGGAAGGCATGACATATTGAGATAACAATGTGAGCTGCAACGTCCGTCTTGCCTGTTCCTACCGTACCAAACAAAACAAGAGTATCTACTATCGGGTCGTTGACCGCATCTACCGCTTCTTGCTGTTTAGGCTTTAATTCTAGCATTTATACCATGTCTGACGTTAATTTTTAGTAATATTTGATATATCGCCGTGATATTTGGCACTCTTGTGCTATTCTTCATTCTCATTTATATCATCAGGTGGGTTTTCTGCCCTACTTTTAATCGTACTTACTACTAAAGGTGTAGTTTCTATGCGTTTGCCACGGCTTGTAAGGTCTAACTTCTCCCCGTATTTCTTAGGCTTCATCTTAGCCATCAAGAACTTACGCGTCTCTACCCTTAGCTTTGAACGCTGTACTGCTTCATTATCAACGGCATAGTATGAGCTATTACCCTTGTGAACAAGCATCCAGTCGTTACTCCCATCATCAGCTATATCAAGTATCTCATCTGCTAGTGCATCGGCAGCTTCTTGTTTCGCACGCGCGTACTGGTCACGAAAGTCTTTAGCCCATTCTGCATCATTTGACAGAGATAGCCACCTAAATATCGTGGTCTTGCTTGGCATATCATCAGGCTTACAAACAGTCCTCAATGAATAACCTTCTGCTAGTTGAGCAAATATCTTAGTAGCTAGTTCAGGCGTATAGTCTGAGGGTCTACCGATGTCTTTATTTTCATTAGCCATTACTTTTATTATATACCCTTTGATTCCTCTGGTTCAACTTTGTCACTAAGCTTAACCATATTCTCAATTACATAACTACCTTTTTTAAAATCGCCTTTGCTCAATATAGTCTCATCTAATTTTTCAGTAGTATGCGCCGCACCTTTAACAGTTACGAATCTGTGATGTAGAGCTTGTGTAGTTCTAATGACTACTAGCCATGTTCCTTCGTCAATCATTTCAACTCCTTGTTTAGTAGAGATTCCAACTTAGCTATACGTGCATCTACAGGGCCAACTTTACCCTCGTTATTATAATCAGCATCAACGGCCCAGTCTTTAAGTTCTTCTATCTTAGCTTTTAGGCGCTCTTGTTGGATGAGGTCTACAATACTATTCGCTATTGGGTAGTTTTCTTCCATTTGAGTTTCGGGATAAATTACTTTGAAGCTTACAGGGTGCATTAGCTTTACTATCTTATCTCGTA
>Ga0247729_10001102_pt1 | contig 10098 bp, 8 predicted proteins | sample UWRJL133311R2_FD_180958 | JGI IMG/M metagenome (GOLD analysis project Ga0247729, IMG submission 180958) | Plant litter microbial communities from Arlington Agricultural Research Station in Wisconsin, United States - UWRJ-L133-311R-2 | ecosystem: Environmental > Terrestrial > Plant litter >... | reverse complement strand
CGGCCGCGGTGCAGGAGGATGAGCAGCGTCAGCAAGAGACTCGTGATTCCGAGAACGACTTGCAACGCGACCTGGAGAATTTCCACGGAAAACCTTTCGAAGCGGCCGGTAGGCCGAAAGTAGTATAACTGCGCTCAAGCACTACGAAGTAGCGCGGAGTGAAAAAATCAGGTGCCGACGTGCTTCTGGAACCGCGAAATGCTCGCGAATTCGTCGAGGTCGAGGCTGGCACCGCCGACGAGGGCACCGTCGACGTTCGACTCGCGCATGAATCCCGCGATGTTGACCGCCTTGACGGAGCCGCCGTAGAGGATGCGGGTGGCGCCGGCGACGTCCTCGCCGAGGAGCTCGACCAGCAGCTCGCGCAGCTTCGCGGCGACCTGCTCCGCCTGCTCGGGCGTGGCCGCCTGGCCGGAGCCGATGGCCCAGACCGGCTCGTAGGCCACAACGATGTCGACCGCGCCGCTGACGCCGGCGAGGGCCGCGCGCAGCTGTGCGACGGGGACCGCGCTCGGGCCGTGCTTCTCGAGATCCTCGGCGGTCTCGCCGACGCAGATGACAGGCACCAGATTGTGGCGGAGTGCGGCCTCGACCTTCGCGGCGACCTGCTCGTCCGTCTCGTTGTGCAGCACGCGGCGCTCGGAGTGGCCGATGATCACGTACTGGCAGTCAAGCGCCTTCAGGAAGGCCCCGGAGATCTCGCCGGTGTACGCGCCCGAGTCGTGCGCGGACAGGTCCTGCGCACCGAACGCGAGGTCGAGCTTGTCGGCGGCGATCAGCGTCTGCACGCTGCGGAGGTCGGTGAATGGCGGGAACACGGCCACCTCGGCGTCGCCGAAGTCGTGCCGCGCGTCCTTGAGGCTCCAGGCCAGCTTCTGCACGAAGGCGATGGACTGCAGGTGGTCGAGGTTCATCTTCCAGTTGCCCGCGATGAGCGGCACGCGCTTGTGCGCGGTGCCCGGTACTACTGCCATCCGAGGACCTCCAGTCCTGGCAGGCGCTTGCCCTCGAGGAACTCGAGGCTCGCGCCGCCGCCGGTAGAAATGTGGCCGAACTGGTCGTCGGTGAACCCGAGGGCGCGTACGGCCGCGGCCGAGTCGCCTCCGCCCACAACGCCGAGTCCGTCGATCGTGGTGAGCGCCTCGGCGACCGCCTTGGTTCCGGCGGCGAAGGGCTCGAGTTCGAACACTCCCATCGGGCCGTTCCAGAAGACGGTCTTCGACGCGGAGATGACCTCGGCGAAGCGGGTGGCGGTGTCCGGTCCGATGTCGAGACCGAGACCGGATGCGCCGAACGGCGTGTCCTCGATCGCGTCCGCCGGGGTGGTGACGAACTCCGCGTCCGCGCCGAACTTCGACGCGACCACGATGTCCGTGGGGAGCACGATCTCGACGCCGAGCTCCGCGGCCTTGGCCAGGTAGCCGGTGACGTTGTCGATCTGGTCGGTCTCCAGCAGGCTCGCACCGACCTTGTGGCCCTGTGCGGCGAGGAAGGTGAAGAGCATCCCGCCGCCGATGAGGAGCGTGTCCACCTTGGGCAGCAGCGCGCCGATCACGGCGAGCTTGTCGGAGACCTTCGAGCCGCCGAGCACGACGGTGTACGGGGAGTCGGGGGTGCGGGTGAGGCGCTCGAGCACCTCGAGCTCCGTCTGGATGAGCAGGCCCGCCGCGCTGGGCAGGAGCTCGGCGACGTCGTAGACGCTCGCCTGCTTGCGGTGCACGACGCCGAAGCCGTCGGAGACGAAGGCGTCGGCGAGGGCCGCGAGCTTCCCGGCGAAGGCGGCGCGGTCCGCGTCGTCCTTGCTGGTCTCGCCCGGGTTGAAGCGGAGGTTCTCGAGCAGGACGATTTCGCCGTCCTCGAGGCCGGCGACGGCGTCCTCGGCCGCGGAGCCGACCGTGTCGCTCGCAAAACCGACGCCCTTGCCGAGCAGCTCGCTCAGTCGCTGGGCGACCGGGGCGAGGCTGTACTTGGCATCCGGCGCGCCGTCGGGCCGCCCGAGATGGGAGACGACGACGACGCGTGCGCCGGAGGTGATCAGGGCGTTGAGCGTGGGCAGAGAGGCACGGATGCGCCCGTCGTCTGTGATCTGTCCGTCTTTCAACGGCACGTTCAGGTCACAGCGGACGAGTACACGCTTGCCGGTCAGATCCCCGAGGCTCTCGATGGTGCGAAGCGACACGGTCTGTATTCCTTAGGGCCTAGAGGCGGTCTGCGACGTAGCTCGTGATGTCGACGAGACGGTTGGAGTAGCCCCACTCGTTGTCGTACCACGACGCGACCTTGACCTGGTTGCCGATGACCTTGGTGAGGCCGGCGTCGAAGATCGAGGAGTGCGGGTCGCCCTGGATGTCGCTCGAGACGATCGGGTCCTCGGTGTAGCTGAGGATGCCCTTGAGAGCGCCGTTCGCGGCGTTCTTGTAGGCCTCGTTCACCTCGGCGACGGTGACGGGACGCGAGGTCTCGATCGTCAGGTCGGTGATCGATCCGGTGATCACGGGAACGCGGAGCGCGTAGCCGTCGAGCTTGCCGACGAGCTCCGGGATGACCAGGCCGAGGGCCTTGGCCGCACCGGTGGAGGTCGGGATGATGTTCGCGGCGGCGGCACGGGCACGGCGGAGGTCGCTGTGCGGGCCGTCCTGCAGGTTCTGGTCGGCGGTGTAGGCGTGGATCGTGGTCATCAGACCGCGCTCGATGCCGAAGTTGTCCATGAACACCTTGGCGAGCGGCGCGAGGCAGTTCGTGGTGCAGGACGCGTTGGAGATGATGTCGTGGATCGCGGGGTCGTAGGTGCCCTCGTTGACGCCGAGCACCAGGGTCGCGACGTCGTCGCCCGTTGCGGGAGCGGAGACGATGACCTTCTTCGCGCCGGCCTCGATGTGCTTGCGCGCATCGGCGGACTTGGTGAAGCGGCCGGTCGACTCGATGACGACCTCGACGCCCAGCTCGCCCCAGGGCAGCAGTGCGGGGTCGCGCTCGGCGAGGACCTTGATCGGCTTGCCGTTGACGAAGATGGTGTCGCCGTCGACGGTGACGGTGGCGTCGAGACGGCCGCCGACGGTGTCGTACTTGAGCAGGTGCGCGAGCGCGGCGGGGTTGTCGAGGTCGTTCACGGCGACGATCTCGAGCTCACTTCCCGTGGCGAGCGCTGCGCGAAGGAAGTTGCGGCCGATCCGGCCGAACCCGTTGATTCCGATTTTGACGCTCAATGAAACTCCAGGTTTTCGGGCGCCTGACGGCGCACAGGTGGTGGATTTATGGAGAAAGGCCGGGGCGCGAGCCCCGGCCACTATGCCGCTACGAGAGTAGCAGCAGGCCTTCCGTCTTCACGCGCGCGACGTCGAAGCGCTTCTGCACGTTCTCCCAGTTGGTGATGTTCCAGAACGCCTTCACGTAGTCGGCGCGCACGTTCTTGTAGTCGAGGTAGTAGGCGTGCTCCCAGACGTCGAGCATCAGCAGCGGAACGATGCCGGCGGGCAGGTTGCCCTGCTGGTCGAAGAACTGCACGATGATGAGGCGCTGGCCGATCGAGTCGTAGGCCAGAACGGCCCAGCCGGAGCCCTGAACGCCCATCGCGGTTGCGGTGAAGTGAGCGGTGAACTTGTCGAAGGAGCCGAACTGGTCGTCGATAGCGGATGCGAGGTCGCCGGTGGGCTTGTCGCCTCCATTCGGCGAGAGGTTGGTCCAGAAGATCGAGTGGTTCACGTGACCACCGAGGTTGAAGGAGAGGTCCTTCTCCAGCTTGTTGACGTTGGCGAGGTTTCAGGAGTCGCGCGCCTCGGCGAGCTGGGCGAGAGCGGTGTTCGCGCCCGTCACATACGCCTGGTGGTGCTTGCTGTGGTGCAGCTCCATGATCGCCCCGCTGATGCTCGGCTCGAGTGCCGAGTAGTCGTACGGAAGTTCGGGAAGGGTGTAATCAGCCATCGAGTATCTCCTAGCAAATAGGCACTGGGCGGACGTGTTAGCTCACGCCGCCGTGCAACTTTTCCAGTCTACTCACGACAACCACTCAGACCCTGAGATGCTTCCGCTCACGGGAGATTCGGACTAAACATCGCTCGGGCTCACACGTCGTCGAGGTCGGGCGGCAGGTTCGCGTCGGTCCCCGGGATGTTCAGGTCGCTCGCGCGCTTGTCCGCCATGGCGAGCAGTCGACGGATCCGTCCGGCGACGGCGTCCTTCGTCATGGGCGGGTCGGCGTGGTGGCCGAGCTCGTCGAGGCTGGAGTCGCGGAAGCGCAGACGCAGCTCACCGGCGTAGCGGAGGTGCTTGGGTGTGGTGTCGTCGAGGATCTCGAGCGCGCGCTCGACCCGGGCGCAGGCGGCGACGGCGGCCTGCGCGGAGCGGCGCAGGTTGGCGTCGTCGAAGTTGACCAGGCGGTTCGCCGTGGCGCGCACCTCGCGGCGCTGGCGCAGCTGCTCCCAGGCCTCGACGCTCGCCGTGGCACCCATGTGCACGAGCATCGCGCCGATGGCCTCGCCGTCGCGGATGACGACGCGGTGCACACCGCGCACCTCGCGGCTCTTCGCCGCGACGTGGAGACGGCCGGCAGCGCCGACGAGGGCCATCGCGGCCTCGTTGCCGGGGCAGGTGATCTCCAGCGCGGCCGAGCGGCCGGGATCGGTGAGCGAGCCGGCGGCGAGGAAGGCGCCCCGCCAGACGGCGGCGATCTCCTCGACGGAGCCGGTGGTGAGCTTGTTGGGCAGGCCGCGGATGGGGCGGCGCCTGGCGTCGAGCAGACCGGTCTGGCGGGCGAGGGTCTCTCCCCCGTCGACGACCCGGACGACGTACTGGTTGGTGCGGCGTGCGCCGGAGGCGGTGATGACTGCGGCCTCGCTGCGCACCCCGTAGAGCTCGGCCAGATCCTTGCGGACGCGGCGCGCCACCGTGGCGGAGTCCAGCTCCGACTCCACGGCAATGCGGTTGGAGATCATGTGCAGCCCGCCGGAGAACCGCAGGATCGTGGCGAGTTCAGCGGCGCGCACCGTTGTCTTGCTGACTTCGAGCTTCGCGAGCTCTTCTTTGACGTCGGCGGTTAGTGCCACTGGAAAATCCTTTGATCGTTTACGAGTGCCGCGCCGTGTTCCTGCGGGCTATTCTCTGCCGAGGTCGCGGTGCTTCACGCTGACGGCGACGCCGGGCAGGCCGCGCAGCAACGTCGCCAACTCCTCTGCGACGGCCACGGAGCGGTGTTTGCCCCCTGTGCATCCAACAGCGATCGTAGCGTGTCTCTTGTTCTCGCGTTGGTACCCGGCGAGCACCGGGGCCAGCGCGGCGGCGTAGAGGTCGATGAACTCGCGGGCCCCGCGCTGGGACAGCACGTACTCGCTCACGGCGGGGTCGAGCCCCGTGAACGCCCGCAGTTCCGGGCTCCAGAAGGGGTTCGGCAGGAAGCGCATGTCGGCCACCATGTCGGCATCGGTGGGCAGCCCGTACTTGAATCCGAAGCTCAGGATCGTGACCTGCTCGCCCGGCGCCTGCGACTCGGAGAACTTCTCCTGGATGGTGGTGGCGAGCTGGTGGATGTTGAGCTCGGAGGTGTCGATGATCATGTCGCTGTTCGCCCGGATCTCCTGAGTGAGACGGCGTTCCGCGGTGATGCCGTCGAGCAGGGTGCCGTCGTCTTGCAGCGGATGCGGACGACGCACCTGCTCGAAGCGCCGGACGAGTGTCGCATCCGTCGCCTCGAGGAACAGCACACGCACGTTCGCCCTGTCGCGGATGGTCTCGACCGCGTTCTGCACGTCAGAGAAGAGCTTGCCGCCGCGCACGTCGACGACCGCGGCGATCCGGGGCAGGGAGTTGCCGGCGTGCTGCGCGAGCTCCACCAGCGGACGCAGCATCTGCGGGGGCAGGTTGTCGACGACGTACCAGCCCAGGTCCTCGAGCGCATTGCCCACGGTGGAGCGCCCCGCACCGGACATGCCCGTGACGATCAGGAGTTCTTGGCGGTCGCTTGCGGTGGTCATCGGTCACGAGCCTTCGAGTCGGGTGGCGGTCGTCTGTCGACGTGGGCAGGTAACAAGAGTAGCGAGCATTACGGGGTCAGGCCCGCCGCAGCCCCTCCACGATCTGCTCCGCGAGTGCCGTGCCGATGCCCTTCACCTCGGTGATCGCGGCGACGTCGGCCGCGCGCAGGCGCGTCACCGAACCGAAGTGCTTGAGCAGCAGGCTCACCCGGTTGGGGCCGAGCCCGGGGATCTCGGCGAGCACCGAGGTGACGTCGGACTTGCGCTTCTGGCGCTGGAAGGTGATCGCGAAGCGGTGCGCCTCGTCGCGGATGCGCTGGAAGAGGAACAGCGCGTCGCTGTTGCGCGGCAGGATCACCGGGAAGTCGGAGTCGGGCAGCCAGATCTCCTCGAGGCGCTTCGCGATGCCGCAGAGCTGGATGCCGGTGACCCCGGAGTCGTCGAGCGCGCGCTGCGCTGCGGCGACCTGGGGCTGCCCGCCGTCGACGATCAGCAGGTTCGGACGGTAGGCGAAGCGCTTGCGCTCCACCTGCACGTCGGCGCCGCCGACGACGACGCTCGCGTCCGCGGAGAGGGCGATCGCCGCCTCCGCGGCCTCGCCCGCGTCGGGCTCCTCGTCGAGGTGCGCGAGCCGGCGCATCAGCGTCTGGTAGATCGACTCGGTGTCGTCGGTGGAGTCGGCGATGCTGAAGCGGCGGTACTGGTCTTTGCGCGGCAGGCCGTCTTCGAAGACGACCATCGACGCCACGATGTTGGTGCCGCTGAGGTGGGAGACGTCGTAGCACTCCATGCGCAGGGGTGCGTCGCCCATGCCGAGCGCCTCCTGGATGTCGGCGAGGGCCTGGCTCCTCGCCACGAAGTCGCCGCTGCGCCGGGTCTTGTAGAGCATGAGCGCGTTGCGGGCGTTGGTCGACACGGTGAGGGCGAGCGCGGCCTTGTCGCCGCGCTGCGCGACCCGCAGCGCCACCTTGCCCGCGGAGGAGCGCCGCTCGGTGAGGAACAGCTCGAGCGCCGCGGTGTCCTCCGGCAGGGCGGGCACGAGGATCTCGCGCGGCGGCTCCTGGTCGATGTAGGCGTTCTGCATGACGGTGTCGACCAGCTCGGGCAGCTCCATGTCGAGCTCCTTGTCGACCACCCAGCCGCGCACACCGCGGATGCGGCCGCCGCGCACGATGAACTGCTGCACCGCCGCCGCAAGCTCGTCGTGGGCGATGCCGAAGATGTCGGCGTCGACCTCGTCGTTCAGCACAACGCTGCTCTTGGACAGCACGCCCTCGAGGGCGAGCAGCTGGTCGCGGAAGCGCGCCGCGGACTCGTAGTCCATCTCCGCACTCGCCGCGGCCATCTTCTTCTGGATGTCGGCGGTGAACCGGGTGTCGTTGCCGCCCATGAAGGAGGCGAAGTCGAGGGCGATCGACTTGTGGTCCTCCTTCGAGATGCGGCCGACGCAGGGCGCGGCGCACTTGCCGATGTCGCCGAGCAGGCAGGGACGGCCGGTCTGCTCAGCGCGCCGGTAGGTGGCGTCGGAGCAGCTGCGCATCGGGAATGCCTTGAGCATCAGGTCGACGGTCTCGCGGATGGCCCACACCTTGGTGTACGGGCCGAAATACCGGGCGCCCTTGAGATTCTTGTTGCGGGTCACGATCACTCGCGGCACCGGCTCGCCGAGGGTGATCGCGAGGTAGGGGTACGACTTGTCGTCGCGGAACTTCACGTTGAAGGGCGGATCGAACTCCTTGATCCAGGTGTACTCGAGCTGCAGCGCCTCGAACTCGGTGCCGACGACGGTCCACTCCACGCTCGCCGCCGAGAGCACCATGCGGCGGGTGCGCTCGTGCAGGCTGCGCAGCGGCTGGAAGTAGTTGGCCAGCCGCTGGCGCAGGATGTTGGCCTTGCCGACGTAGAGCACCCGGCCGGCCGCGTCACGGAAGCGGTAGACGCCGGGCGCGGTGGGGATCTCCCCCGCTCTCGGACGCCAGCTGACGGTATCGCTCATGGTCTGCCGCCCGCCGGTCAGGCGCGCACGCCCTCCAGCATCTCCTTGAGGAAGACGCCGGTGTGGCTCCCCTCGATCTTCGCGAGCTGCTCCGGCGTGCCGGTGGAGAGCACCTGTCCGCCGCCCGCACCGCCCTCGGGGCCGATGTCGATGATCCAGTCGGAGGACTTGATGACGTCGAGGTTGTGCTCGATCACGAGCACGGTGTTGCCCTTGTCGACCAGGCTGTTCAGCACGAGCAGCAGCTTGCGCACGTCCTCGAAGTGCAGACCGGTGGTCGGCTCGTCGAGCACGTAGATGCTGCGGCCGTTGGAGCGCTTCTGCAGCTCGGTGGCCAGCTTGACGCGCTGCGCCTCGCCGCCCGAGAGCGTGGTGGCACTCTGGCCGAGGCGCACGTAGCCGAGTCCGACCTCGACGAGCGTCTTCAGGAAGCGGTGGATCGCGCCGATCGCCTCGAAGAAGTCCGCGGCCTCACTGATCGGCATGTCGAGCACCTCGGCGATGTTCTTGCCCTTGTAGCGCACGGCGAGCGTCTCGCGGTTGTAGCGGGCGCCGTGGCAGACCTCGCAGGCCACGTAGACGTCGGGCAGGAAGTTCATCTCGATCTTGATCGTGCCGTCGCCCGAGCAGTTCTCGCAGCGGCCGCCCTTGACGTTGAAGCTGAAGCGGCCGGGCAGGTAGCCGCGGGCCTTCGCGTCCTGCGTCTCGGCGAACAGGTTGCGGATCTTGTCGAAGACGCCGGTGTAGGTGGCGGGGTTGGAGCGCGGGGTGCGGCCGATAGGGTTCTGGTCGACGTGCACCACCTTGTCGAGGTGCTCGAGTCCGGTGACGCGGGTGTGCTTGCCCGGGATCTGGCGAGCGCCGTTGAGCTCGTTGGCGAGCACCTTGTAGAGGATGTCGTTGACGAGGCTCGACTTGCCCGATCCGCTCACCCCGGTGACGGAGGTGAAGACGCCGAGCGGGAAGTCGACGGTGACGTTGCGGAGGTTGTTGGCCTTCGCGCCCTCGACCCGCACCTGGCGCTTCTTGTCGACCTTGCGCCGCTTCTTCGGCGTCTCGATCGAGCGCCGCCCGGCGAGGTAGTCGCCGGTGACCGACTCGGTGTTCTCCAGCAGGTCCTCGTAGGAGCCGGAGTGCACCACGACGCCGCCGTGCTCCCCCGCGCCGGGTCCGATGTCGACGACCCAGTCGGCCGTGCGGATGGTGTCCTCGTCGTGCTCGACGACGATGAGGGTGTTGCCGAGGTTCTTCAGCTTCACGAGGGTCTCGATGAGCCGGCGGTTGTCGCGCTGGTGCAGTCCGATGGACGGCTCGTCGAGCACGTAGAGCACGCCCGTGAGGCCGGAGCCGATCTGCGTCGCCAAGCGGATGCGCTGCGCCTCTCCCCCAGACAGGGTCGCCGCCGCGCGCGACAGGTTGAGGTAGTTCAGCCCCACCTCGATGAGGAACTCGAGTCGCACCCGGATCTCGCGCAGCACCTGTGCGGCGATCTTCGCGTCACGGTCGCTGAGCACCACGGTGTTCATAAAGGCGTAGGAGTCGGCGAGGCTGAGCTCGCAGACGTCGGAGATGTTCTGGCCGTCGACGGTGACCGCGAGTACCTCGGGCTTGAGCCGCTTGCCGTTGCAGACCGGGCAGGGGATCTCGCGCAGGTAGTTCGCGAAGCGCTGGCGCTGCACGTCGGTCTCCGCCTCGAGGAACTTGCGCTCGATGTAGGGCATCACGCCCTCGAAGCCGGTGGAGTACTTCATCTCGCGGCCGAAGCGGTTCTTCCACTTCACCGTCACCTCGAAGTTGTTGCCCTTGAGGATCGCGTCCTGCACCTCGGTGGACAATTCGCCCCAAGGGGTGTCGAGCGAGAAGTCGAGGTCGAGCGAGAGTCCGAGCAGCAGCTTCTCGAAGTAGTTGAACAGTCCCTTGCCCGACTGGGCCCAGGGAAGGATCACACCGTCTGCGAGGCTGACGCTCGGATCGGCGATGAGCAGGTCGGAGTCGACAGACATGCGTGTTCCGAGGCCGGAGCACTCGGGGCAGGCGCCGAAGGGCGCGTTGAACGAGAAGGTGCGCGGCTCGATCTCGGTGAGCTGCAGCGGGTGGTTGTTCGGGCAGGACAGCTTCTCGGAGAAGGTGCGGGTG
>Ga0247729_10001100_pt1 | contig 10122 bp, 4 predicted proteins | sample UWRJL133311R2_FD_180958 | JGI IMG/M metagenome (GOLD analysis project Ga0247729, IMG submission 180958) | Plant litter microbial communities from Arlington Agricultural Research Station in Wisconsin, United States - UWRJ-L133-311R-2 | ecosystem: Environmental > Terrestrial > Plant litter >... | reverse complement strand
CTCCGTGCGGGTCTTCGCCGTCACGGCGGACGGCAACGGTGCGAAGAGCGCCGTGCTCGCCACGATCCCGTCGGCGTTCGCCGAAGCTCCCGTGCTCGCGGTCACCGAGGGCAACGAGACGCTCGACCTCGAGTGGACCACGCCGACCAGTGACGGCAGCGCGATCACGCAGTACGAGGTCGAGCTCTCCAGCTCTACCGGCACGACGACCTCGACAACGCTTCCGACGGTTCGCGAGTTCGCGGCGACCGGCCTCACCAACGGCGATTTCTACAAGTCCCGTGTGCGCGCCTACAACTCGCGCGGCGCCGGAGCGTGGAGCGCGATGAACACCTCCGTGCCTCGCACCGTTCCCGGTGTGCCCGCGACGTTCGATGCCCTTCCCGGCACGGCGTCCGTGCAGCTGAGCTGGACCGCGCACGCGTCCAACGGCGGCGCGACTATCGATAGCTACACGGTCGAGTACCGCGAGGTCGGCGCGGCCGCGTGGACTACCTCGTCCGCGACGGGAACCGCGACCGGCACCGAGCTCACCGGGCTCGACAACGGCGTCGCGTACGAGTTCCGCATCTCCGCGGTCAACGAGGCCGGATCGGGCGCTGCGACCGTCATCGAGTCCGCGACACCGTTCGCCGCGACCTTCACCTTCACCAAGGCAGACGGCACCCCACTTGCGGGCGAGCGCCTCCCGCGCGGCACCGAGGTCGTGCTGACCGGAACGGACCTTCCCGAGGGCGCCCAGGTGACCTTGGAGCTGCACAGTGCACCCGTGGTGCTGGGTACCGGAGTGGTCGCCGCGGACGGAACCGTGACCATCGCGGGGATCATCCCCGCCGATGCCGCTGCAGGCAACCACCAGCTGGTCGGAACCGTCACGAGCCAGGGCGTGACCGTCTCATCCTCCGTGGCTGTTGTGGTTCCGCTCCTCGTCATCGGCGGCCTGGTCGTCACCGGAACGGACGTGCTGTCGGGACTCAACCTCGCAGCCCTCCTGGTGCTCATCGGCGGCGCGCTGCTGATGGTCGCCCGCCGCCGCAGCAGCTCGAGCCTCGTCTAGGTGATCCGGGCGGGGCGCTCAGGCACCCCGCCCGGCAGCCTTCTCGAGGTCGCGTCGTGAGCGCAGCCCGAGCTTCGCGAGCGAGTTCGCGATGTGGTGCTCCACGGTCTTGACGGAGACGTGCATGGCCGCCGCGATCTCGCGGTTCAGCATGCCCTCCGAGGCGAGCAGAGAGGTGTCGTGCTCACGAGGCGTGAGAGTGTCCCAGCCCGTGAGGGCGGCGATGCCATCTTCGGATGCCTCCGCGGTCGGCAGGTACACGGTGGCACCCAGCCGGTTGAACAGCCGCGTGGCGTCGCGGGCGGCGGAAGCCGCTTCCTGCGCGTCGCCGTTCGCGGTGAGCGCGCCCGCCAGCGAGCGCAGCGTGAGCGCGTGCGGGAACGGGCTGGTCGACTCGTCGCCGGTCGCGAGTGCGCCGCGGTAGGCGATGATCGCCGCGTTCACGTCGCCCTGGGCCTCGGCGAGCAAGCCGTGCAGCCAGCCCGCATAGCCGAAGCTCTGCGCCCCGGTCTCGCTTTCCAGCAGTCGGATGACGGAACCCGCGCGCTCGTACGATCCGAGGGCGATGAGCGCCTCCGCATGCATTGCGCGCCAGCCCGTGTAACCGGTCGACGTGAGGCCGAGCGCCAGGGAGCCCTCGAGCATCGGGCTCAGGGCGTGCACAACGGCGTGCGGGTGACCGCCCGCTCGCTCGACGACGGCGGCGGCGATGGCGGCCGCGGCGGCGTGCTGAGGCAGGGGCCGCTCGACTCCGAGACGGCGGGCGATACGCACCGAGCGCTCGGCGAACTCGAGTTCGCCGGAATACGCGGACATCATGGCTATCGCGCTGTGGGCGAGGACGTCGTGGTTGCCGTTCCGACTCGCGGTCGTGTGCGCGAGCACGGCCTGCGCATCGAGCATGGCGTCGTCCCACTGTCCCAGCGCGTAGGCGATGTGCGAGCGCAGGGCGAGGCCGAGCGGGATGATGTGCAGCGCGTTGCTCGATCGAGCCGATTCGACCGCGCTGGTGACGGTGCGCAGCGCGCTCGCCATATCGCCGCGGTAGAACTCCCGCTGGCCGTAGATCGTGATTGCGTCGGCGCGCTCCGGGCGGGTCGCCGGCAGGGCGAGCACCGGGGCGAGGGCCACGTCGGAGTCGTCGACCGCGCCGGCGATCCAGAGGGAGAAGCCGAGGGTGATGCGCAGTCGCGCCTCCGCGGGCGCGGGAGGGGTGCCTTCCGGCCCGGCGGCACGGGCGAGCGCCGTCGCGCTGGTGCCGATCGCCGCAGGCAGGTCCACGGCGGCGAGCTGGAGACTCGCGAGCACCGCGGCGGTGAACAGTCCCCGGGTGCCGAGGGCGTCATCCTCATCGGAGTACTGCTCGATGGCGGCACTGACGAGCGCGAGCGATTCGGGGAAGTCGCCGAGCAGGTACCCGATGCCTCCGAGCACGACCTGGCGGGCGAGGCTCGGCGCGCAGCGCGCGACGCTCGGCGAGAGGGTGCTGGCGAGCTCGGCATCGTCCGAGTAGAACGCGAGGACACAGGCGTAGAGCAGGCGCCGCTCCCGCTCGGCCGACGAACGGGTCACTCCGCTCGCGCGACTGAACATGCGCGCGGCTTCGGGATAGTGCCCGCCCTGCTCGAGCACCACGCCGGCCTCCTCGAGTTCCGCGGCGAGCTCGTCATCGGTGTGCTCCGTTGCGGAGAGCAGGTGCTGCAGGCGGGTCGCACCCGTCATCGACTCGGCGATGGCCGAGTGGAAGGATCGGGCCCGGGCCGGCGGCAGCAGCCGCCGGATGCCCTCGCGAACCCGCGCCGAGCGGAGCGTGAGCTCACGCTGTCCCTCCTGGTTGAACACCTCGAGGTGCCCGGAGGCGACCGCATCGTCGAAGGACAGCTGTACCTTCGCGCGCATGGCGATCTCGACCACGGCGGAGATCGAGGTCGGCTGGCCGATGAGGGCCAGCAGTTCGAGCATGGTGCGACCCTCCTCGCTCACCTTCGCGAGATCGCGTTCGAGTGCCGGCTCGAAGTCTGCGGGCACGGGCAGCGACCGCGGCACCGAGACGTAGAGGCGCTGTCCGAGCTGCTCGAATGCGGTGACGAGGTGCTGCGGGTTTCCGTCGGTGAGCTCGCCGATGAGATGGGCTCGGGTGATCTCGAGGGCGGCGATGCCGCTCTCGCCCGCCAGTTCGATCACCTGCTGCGTGGCGAGCGGGCCGAGACTCAGCACGCGTCCCCGGTCCGGTCGGCTGCTGCCCGGGCGGAGGCGCTCGATCAGCGCGGACTCACCCGTTCGTCCCGCAACGATGACCAGCACGCGGGACTTGCGCAGGGCATCCAGCTGCTTGAAGGTCTTGGTGACGACGGCGGGCTCGAGCCACTGCGCATCGTCGATGACGACGAGAGTGGGTTCGATCGGAGCCTTCGGCACCGCGTCGGCCACCGTGAAATCGCGGAGCGAGGCGACGAGTTCGGCGATCAACCAGGACTTGCCGATGCCCGGCTCGCCCTCAAGGGTGACGACCGTCGCGTGACCCGCGCGTGCGCGATCGGCGGCTGCGGCCAAAGCCGTCCGCTCCCTCAAGCGATCTACCACGTTGTTCCCCCTGCGCCCTTCCTCGGGCGCCCGCACCAAGACTACCCAGTATCGAAAAACCTAGGGTTTTACCCTTAACGTCCGGTGTCGCGCGGCCATCAGACTCGTAGCGATCGATCTCGTAGGTCGCCTGGCCCGCCGCCGTGTCATCCCCCCGCACGTGTGGACCCGACGGGGCAGGCGACCTCGATGAAACCTAGGGTTTAACCCTTAACTCCGTGGCTTTCGCGCACACCAGACTGGGTGGACAACCCGATTCTCGTCTGATTCGTCGCCGCACTTCTGATCGTGTCGCGCCGAGGGGGCAGGCGAGAGAATCCAGGAGCTTTCCATGCCGCTGCGCGCACCCACACTCTCACGACCGACGCGACGCGGTCCGGTCGCCATGGCCGTCATCGCCGCCCTCATCGCCGCGCCCCTGGCGCTGGCCCCCGCTTCCTTCGCCGCGGCGGATGACGCAGTGGCCCCGGTCGAGTCGACCGTGGTCGAACCCGCTGCCGTCGAGCAGGCTCCGGTCGAAGCGGCGCCCGCGGAACCGGCTCCCGCTCTCGCGGAGCCCGCACCGGCGGAGAGCGTGGAACCGACGCCGGCGGCAGCCCCTGAGGAAGCACCCGTTGAGGAGCCCGCCGAGTTGCTTCCGGCAGAGGAACCCAGCGAGGAGGAAGCCCCCGAGGAGGCACCCACCGTCGCGCCCCAGCGCGCGGTACTCGCCGCACCCCCCGCACAACCGACCGAGCTCATGGGGAACTGGGTCGACGGCAGCCTCGAGGTATCGTTCCGCACCGCATCGTTGTCCGAGTATTCCGTGTTCGTCACGGCGGACGGGGTCACCCAGAGCAGCTCACTGGGCGAGCACGACGCAGATCTGGTGCTGACTCGCACCTTCGCCGTGGACCCCGGCAACCAGTACCAGGTGCTGGTCATTGCCAGCGGCGCAGGCCTCGAGGCGGAGACCGAGGTCATCGTCGAGCCGTTCTGGTCGTACGGCACCGGACAGCCGTTCAATATCGATGTGTTCCGCGCCGCGGCGGGAAACTCCCCGGAAACGTTCGGGGTCAGCTTCGACAAGCCGCAGGGGACCGGCCAGGTGATGGCGAAGATCGTGCTGCCGGATGGCTCGGTCCAGGTGATCCGGATCTCCGGCAACTCGCCCGAGCACTTCGATTTCGGCCAAGCGGGTGACTATCTCGTCAGTCTCGCGGGTGTTCGGGGCTATACCGTCGGACGCTACAGTGCTCCGATCAGCTACAACACGCTCAGCGGTGAGACGGTGGGCATACCCGGAATCCCGACCTCGCTCACGGCCGTCGGCTCGGACCAGACCCTGACGCTGACCTGGGCGGAGCCGGTCTCCGGGGCTGCCGTCGACCACTACGAGGTCGAGTACCTCGACCGGTACAACGAGTGGGCGAGAGTCGCCGGAACGTCATCCCCCGCGGTGATCACCGGACTCGTCAACGGCAACCCGGTCGATTTCCGGATACGGGCGTACAGCGCTACCAACCCCGGTCGCTGGGCCGTCGGCCAGGGCACGCCGCGCGGCAATCCCCCGACCACCGTGGTCGGTCTGACCGCGACGGCGGGCAACGAGCGGGTCAGCCTCTCCTGGCAGGCCCCCGCCGACCCGGGTTCGACCCCGATCGTCTTCTACGAGGTCGAGTCCGAGCGGAACGGTAGCTGGACGAACCTCTACAACGTCTCCGACCTCGCCATCGACGACCTCTACCTGAACAACGGAGAGACCTTCTCCTACCGCGTGCGGGCCTACAACGGCAACGACTCCGGGCCCTGGGCGACCGTGTCCGGTACGCCGGCCGCGGTTCCCGAGGCACCCGCGGTCAGCGCGCTCGGTCGCGAGGGCAGCCTGCTGGTCTCCTGGACCGACGGCGAGAGCTACGGCCACCCCGTTCACGGCTACGAGCTCTCCTATCTGGACGACTCGGGCGTGTGGACTGCGGCCGAGCCCGCGACTTCACCCACCGTCATCCCGAACCTCACCAACGGCTTCGAGACGCAATTGCGCGTCCGCGCCCTGAGCTCCGAGGGCGTCGGGGCGTGGGGACTCGGGTTCGGAACGCCGTCCACGCCGATCGGCGCTCCGGGCCTCTCGGTCGCGCCCAGCGACAACCTGATCGTTGTGTCGATGAGCCCGCCCCTCGAGTCCGGACCCAGCGGACTCTTCGCCTACGAAGTGGAGCGGAGGGTAGCGCCGGACGGTGATTGGGCGAGCATCACCAGGACCTATTACCTCTTCCCGACGGTCTACGACTATGTCGACAACCACATCGGCTACCAGTACCGCGCACGGTCGGTCGACGGGAATAACGAGGCGTCCGACTGGACGCTGAGCGACGTGGCCGTAGCGGGCAGGGCGCCGGGCGAGCCGGTTCCCCGTTTCGTGTACGCGGACGGAACCAGCATCACGGCCTACTGGTACCAGCCGGGGGACGTCGGATCCGGCATCCACGGGTACGACGTCCAGTACCGTGCATTCGGTGACACCGCGTGGTCCGACGGCGGTCGCGCGGCCGCATCCCCGTATGTCATTACCGGGCTTCAGGCCGCAACGGATTACGAGGTGCGAGTACGTGCCACCAACACCGCTGCAGCCGGAGAATGGATGCAGTACAGCTACACGGCGACCACCCTCGCGCTGCTCGTCGCTCCCGTCTCCCTGACGGCCACGCCCGGCGACGGTTCGGTCGACCTCGCCTGGACGACCGCGGGTGCGACCGACGACCAGAACCACCGGATCGAGTACCGCGCCGACGGAGGCACCTGGGAGGCCCTGCTCAACGTCTCGGGCACCTCCTGGACCGTCGACGGGCTCACTAACGGAACCTCGTACGAGTTCCGCGTTCGCGGGTACCACGCGGACGTGGACGGTCCGTGGACGACGACCGCCGCAGTCGTGCCGGCCTCGGTTGCCACAGCGCCCTCCGTGCCGAACGGGTTCACCGCCACGGGCCAGCTGTTCGGCGTGCGCCTTACCTGGACGGCTCCGGCGGATCCCGGCAGCTCGGCCGTCACCGGATACGAATACTCGGTGAAGTTGAGTGCGCAGGACGACTCGGCGTGGTCGGTACCGACCGCCGCCGCCTCGGGCGGGATCTTCTCGACCATGACCAACATCGGCGTCAGCCACGACTTCCGGGTTCGGGCGATCAACGCCGCGGGTGCCGGGGCATGGTCGGCTGTCGCCTCGGGCACGCCGCAGACGTTCATCATCGTCTTCCCCACGGCCCCTGGCGCGCCTACGGGTCTGCTGCTGACGGCCGGCGATACCACCGCCACGGCAGCCTGGACGGCGGCAGCCGGCACGGTGACGGGTTACACGGTCGTCGTCACCGCCCCAGGCGAGACCACCCAGAGCCTCAGCACCCCGACACCGGGCATCCTGGTCTCCGGTCTGAAGAACTCGGTGACATACACGGTGACCGTCTCCGCCCAGAATTTCTGGGGGTCCGGCCCGGCCGTCTCAGACCAGGTCACCCCCTACGTCTTCGCGCCGGTCTTCACCCTTGCCGACGGTTCATCGGCGACGGGGAAGACGCTCAAGCCCGGCGACACGGTCACGATCAGCGGTGCGGGCGCACTTCCGCTTCACTCGGTCATCGCCGAGCTGCACTCGACCCCGATCAGCCTCGGCAGTGCCCTGGTCGCCGGGGATGGCAGCTTCAGCGTCAGCGTGACGATCCCCGCGAACGCACCCGCGGGCAACCACTCGCTGGTCGTGTTCCTGGCCGGTGACACGAGCACGGTGGCGCAGGCCGCGATCGCCGTGGTCATCGCCGCGGCCGCCGTTGTTCCCGCCGCAGTGCCGGGTGGGCTCGTGCGCACCGGCATCGACCCGGCGCCCGCCGTGGCCCTCGCGCTCGCGCTGATGGTTCTCGGTGGACTCGCGATCGCCGCGAGAGCGCGGCGCCGCGCGGCGTAATCCTCTGATATCAGGCGGGGCGCGGTCTCTTCGGAGCCGCGCCCCGGTACGCTCGCACGGGTAATGAACCGCCCACTCACCGCCCTCTTCGCCGCCTTCGAGGCCGCCCTCGTTGTGGCGATCGGCATCGCCATTCCCCTCGCGCCGCTCACCGTGCTCTGGGGCGCGCAGTTCGGCTTCGCCATGAACTGGACAGACTTCTGGCGGGCGTCCGTCGACATCTGGCTGCTGGGCCACGGCGCCGATGTGCGCATGACACTCGACCCCACCGTTGCCGCGAGCCTGGGGCTGGTGGGGGCGGATGCCGCATTCCCCGTGACCATCGCCGTGCTCGGGTTCGCCGTGCTCACCCTGCTGCTCGGCGTGCGCGCCGGTCGCCGCGTCTCCGAGACCCGCTTCCGGCTCCTCGGCGAGCTCGTGGCCGTCGGCACGTTCGGCGGACTCTCCGCCCTCGCCACCCTCAGTGCCCTGCACCCCTTCGCCCGGCCCTCGATCGTGCAGGGTGTGCTGCTGCCGACCGCCGTATTCGGGGTCGGCATCCTCATCGGCTCGCTGCGCACCCAGCGCGCGGTCGGCGACGATTCGGGCAGCTCGATCAAGGACTGGGTGAACGACTGGCACCCGACCGTGCGCACCGTCGTCGAGGTCGGCCTGCGCGGGGGAGCGGCCGCGATCGCCGCGATCGTGGCGGTCTCCGCTGTCGCCGTGGCCGTGCTGCTCGCCGCGAACTACGCCGGGATCGTCGCCCTGTACGAAAGCCTGCACACCGAGGTCCTGGGCGGCATCGCCCTCACCGGAGCCGAACTCGCCTTCCTGCCCAACGTGGTCGTCTGGGCGGCGTCGTGGTTCGCCGGACCGGGCTTCGCGATCGGCGCGGGTTCCGCGGTGAGCCCGCTCGGCACCACGCTCGGCCCGCTGCCGGCGATCCCGCTGCTCGGTGCCCTGCCGACCGGCGATCTCGCCTACGGTTTCCTCGGCCTGCTGGTTCCGATCATCGCGGGGTTCCTCGCGGGTGCCCTGCTGCGCCCGCGCCTCTTCCGGCCCGACTGGCGCTCGAGCCTCGCGGCCGGGGCGAGCATCGGCATCGTCGCCGGGCTGCTGCTCGGGCTGCTCGCCTGGTTCTCTTCGGGCGCGGCCGGCCCGGGCCGGCTCGCGGTAGTCGGTCCGGATCCCCTCGCCGTCGGGCTGTGGACGGCGCTCGAGGTGGGACTCGCCGCGATCATCGGGATGCTCTCGGCCGCGCGCCTGCGCTCGGGAGTGAACGACGAGAAGGCCGAAGTCCCCGAGCGGTAGGCTTGCACCCGTGCTTTCGGTGGTTGTCCTGATCTCTGGCGGTGGGTCGAACCTCCGCGCTCTTCTCGACGCCTCACAGGACGCGGAGTTCCCCGCCCGCATCGTCGCCATCGGCGCCGACCGAGACGCGGAGGGTTTCGCCCACGCCGAGGAGTACGGGGTTCCGACCTTCTCGGTCGCCATGTCGAACTACGCGAATCGGGATGAGTGGGGCGACGCCCTCGTCGAGCAGATCCAGGTCTGGCAGCCCGACCTCGTGGTGCTGAGCGGCTTTATGAAGCTCCTGCCGCCGCGCGCGGTCAGCGCGCTCGCTCCCGCGCTGCTCAATACCCACCCCGCGTACCTGCCCGAGTTCCCCGGAGCGCACGGGGTGCGCGATGCGATCGCCGCAGGCGTCGAGCAGACCGGAGCGAGCGTCATCATCGTCGACAACGGCGTGGACAGCGGCCCCATCCTCGCCCAGGAGCGCATCCCCGTGCACGCGGATGACACCGAAGCCACCCTCCACGAACGCATCAAGCCGGTCGAGCGCAGGCTGCTCATCCAGACCATTCTCGACATCGCCAATGGACACATCGACCTCAAGGAGTTCGCAACCGCATGAGCGGCCCCAGCCACGACCCAGCCCTGTACCGCCCGCGCGACGTCATCACCATCAGGCGCGCACTCGTCTCCGTGAGCGACAAGACCGGGCTCATCGAGCTCGCGACGGCGCTCGCCGAGGCCGGCGTCGAGATCGTCTCCACCGGCGGTTCGGCTGCCGCGATCGCCGCGGCCGGGATTCCCGTCGTGCAGGTCGGTGACGTCACCGGCTACCCGGAATCCCTCGACGGTCGCGTGCGTACGCTGCACCCCGTGATCCACTCCGGGCTGCTCGCCGACCTGCGCCTCGAATCGCACGAGACCGAGCTCGCGTCGCAGGGCATCAGGCCTTTCGAGCTCGTGGTGTCGAACCTGTATCCGTTCGTCGAGACCATCGCCTCCGGTGTGACGGGGGATGACGCCATCGAGCAGATCGACATCGGCGGACCGGCCATGGTGCGCGCCTCGGCCAAGAACCACGCCAACGTGGCGATCGTGACATCCCCCGCCTCGTACCCGCAGATTCTCAAGGCGCTCTCGATCGGCGGCACCACACTGCGCCAGCGCCGCCGTCTCGCGGCCGAGGCGTTTGCACACACGGCCGCCTACGACGCGGCGGTCGCAGCGTGGTTCTCGACGTCTGTGGCCGAGCCTGCCGGGACCGGGTCGA
>Ga0247729_10001096_pt1 | contig 10146 bp, 9 predicted proteins | sample UWRJL133311R2_FD_180958 | JGI IMG/M metagenome (GOLD analysis project Ga0247729, IMG submission 180958) | Plant litter microbial communities from Arlington Agricultural Research Station in Wisconsin, United States - UWRJ-L133-311R-2 | ecosystem: Environmental > Terrestrial > Plant litter >... | reverse complement strand
CCCGGCAGCGAGAGCTACGAGAAATTGCGACTGCTGTCGGTGATCGGTACACAGGCACTGCGCTGACCGAGCGCCGTAGCGGTGGATCGTCAGGCCCTGTTTACGGATGTCGGGCGCACCCAGGATGGAGACACACGACACGGCGGGCTCGCCCCGCTCCGAAGGGACTCCCCATGCCACGCACTATCGACATCACCATTCCAGACCTCGGCGGCAAGCTCGCCGTGGTCACCGGCGCGAGCGACGGGATCGGCCAGGTCATCGCTACGCGGCTCGCCCGGGCGGGAGCAGAACTGATCCTGCCCGTGCGCAACCCGGTGAAGGGCGCCGCCACTGCCGAGCACATCCGCGCCCAGGTCGCCGGAGCACGCGTCGCGACCCCGGCGCTCGACCTGTCGTCTCTCGACTCTGTATCAGCCCTCGCCGACGAGCTGGCCGTCGATGGGCGCCCGATCGATATCCTCGTCAACAATGCGGGCGTGATGACGCCACCGAGCCGCCAGGTGACCGCTGACGGGTTCGAGTTGCAGTTCGGCACGAACCACATCGGCCATTTCGCGCTCACCCTCGGCCTGCTGCCGCTGCTGCGGGTGGGCCGGGCCAGGGTCACCCACCAGACCAGCATCGCCGCGCGCAGCGGTGCGATCAACTGGGGTGACCTGAACTGGGAGTCCAGCTACAACGTGATGAAGGCGTACAGCCAGTCGAAGATCGCCGTGGCACTCTTCGCCCGCGAACTCGAGACGCGCAGCGTCGCACTCGGGTGGGGCATCACCAGCAACCTCGCCCACCCCGGCATCTCCCCCACGAACCTGCTTGCCGCCCAGCCGACGGTGGGACGCCAGAAAGACAACGCCGAGCTGCGGGTGATCCGTGCGCTGTCCCGGATCGGCATCGCGGGGACTCCCGACACCGCCGCACTGCCGGCCCTTGTGGCCGCAACCGGCGTCGACTCACGCGGGGGCCAGTTCTTCGGCCCGAAGCGCCTCATCGGTGGCGGGCCGATGCTGCAGAAACCGTGGGCCCCGATAGCCAGCGACGACCATGCGCGGCGACTCTGGGACGCATCCGAAGCGCTGGTCGGAGCGCGCTTTACCGTCTGAGGCCAGGAAGATTCAGGCGAAGTCGGCGTCGGGCCCGGCCGTGTAGCTGAGCTCGCCGCGCAGGCGGCGACCGTTGTTCAGAACGCCATCGCTCTCTTCGAGGTAGCACGCGCCGCACAGCGATTCGTACTCGACGTCGACACCGTCGATGGCGACCTGGTCCCCGTCGAAGATGTACCGCTCCCCCACCTTGCGGGCGTTGAACACCGCCTTGCGGCCGCAACGGCAGATCGTCTTGAGCTCCTCGAGCGAGTGCGCGATCTCGAGCAGGCGCCGGCTTCCCGGGAATGCGATCGTCTGGAAGTCGGTACGGATGCCGTACGCAAGAACCGGAACCCGGTCGAGAATGGCAATACGCAAGAGGTCATCGACCTGCGACTCGCTCAAGAATTGCGCTTCGTCGACCAGCAGGCAGCTGACATCCGTTCCCGTTTCGCGTAACACCTTTGCGCGCTGGGCAGCGAACTTCTCGAAGATGTCCTCGTCGGGCGCGACGGTGAAGTCGACCGCGCGGGAGACCCCGAGGCGGGAGACGATGAGCGACTCTCCCTTGGTGTCGATCTCCGGCTTCGCGAGCAGCACTTGCTGGCTGCGTTCTTCATAGTTGAATGCGGCCTGCAGCAGAGCCGTGCTCTTGCCACTGTTCATTGCCCCGTAACGGAAATACAGCTTTGACACTAGTTGAGGTACCCATCTTCGGCCGCGCGTCTGATCAGCTCGGCTTTTTTACTCGCCGGGCGGTTTGCCTTGGCGTACTTCTCTCGTACCCGGCGGAGGTAGGTCTTCGCCGTCTCGTACTGGACGTTCATGCGTGCGGCGACCTCGGTGGTGCTGTATCCGCCGACATACAGCTTGAACGCTTCGATCTCGCCAGCGCTGAGCTTCGGCCGGGACTGCGTCGTCGCACCGACCGGAAGCGGCCGCCAATCGCGCTGCACGGGCTCGCCACGGTCGATTCCCATGATGCCCCGGGCGGCGTTCATGACCTCTTGCATAGGCAGGGCCTTCGACAGGAAAGCGGCGGCGCCGGCGTCGAGCGCACGTTCCCGTGATTCGCGGCTGTCGAGGCTGGTCAGCACGATGACCTTCGCCCCGGCGGCGCGGCAGGTGCGCACGCGGGCTTCGATCGAGACCGGCTCTTTCAGCTGGAAGTCGAGGAAGACGAGGTCGGTCGGAAAATTCGCGCTGTGGACGAGCTGCAACCATGTGCTCGCGCTGAGCACGAGGTCGAAGTCGGGCGCATTAGCTGAAATCCAGGTGCCCAGGCTGTCGAGCAGCACCTCGTGATCGTCGAGGAGCGCGAGTCTCACCCGCGAACCGGGCGCCGCGGCAGCAGCGATCGATTCCCCCTCGCTAGCGCTCATACGAGAACCTTAGCCGCAGGGCAGGTTGCGTGAATGCGACGGTGTGGTCGGGGAATCGGATGCGCATCACGGCGAAGTATGGGGCGAGTTCCGAGCGCATGCGGTTTTCGGGGCAGTCCACCGTCGCGACGAGGCTGACGCGACACCGATGGCCATCGGGGCGCACGGTGATCCGCAGTGAATTGGGCACAAAATCCGGATGCGCGAACAACGCGACGATGAGGGCCCGGATCGCCGTCCGGTCGTCGATCACGAGTGAGCCTGCCAGTCGGGCCGGGTCGACGACCACATCGGCGGCCAGCTGGTCCGCGGATCCGGCAGACGTCGCCGCTTGCGCGACGACAGCATCAAGCCAACCCCGGTCGACTTCGGCGATCATCGCCGAGCGGAATTCATTGGCGATTGCCGCTGCCCGCTGGCCGACCTGGGGGGTCACTTCGCCCGACTGCAGCACCTCGGCGAAAAACGGCACGACGTTCTGGTTGAGCGTGGTGATGCGATTCTGCTGCACCGAACGTGCGATCCAGTCGGTGCGCGTCGAGCCGAGGGCGGTGACTGCCGTGGTCGCTTGAGCCCGCCATCGCTCGAGTCCACGGATGAGAGACCGCGAGAACGCTGCCGCGCCGAGTGACATCGCCAGGATCGGGGCGCTCTGAACGATCACGAAGACGAGCACCGGAACCGTCGTCACAAACCACGGCGCCTGGACGGAGGCGAGCGCACCGGCATAGACGGCAGAAGCGGCACCGAATAGCGCGAGCTCCCGGGCCGGCCGGAACGGCGCAAGAGCGATGATCACCAGGCCGATAGCGGGCGCAGCCCAGTCGTCCCGGGCGAACTGGTTGTGCATCCAGCCCGAAGCCGCCTCGAGAGCGAGAGCAGCCCACGCGAACAGCAGAGCAACGAGGGCACCGCGCCGGGAGAACGGCGCGAGCTGCGGACTCGACCAGGCGAAGAGCGAGATGCTCGAGCCGGCGATGGCAACGATCGCAACAACAGCGAGCAACGGCGAGGCGATGTCGTCGCGGGCCAGCCAGGTCATGACCGCGGCGTAGACCGGAAGCGCGGATGCGAGAACGGTGGTCAGAGGTCGACTGGCGAGTATGCCGAGCGGATGCAGTTGCTGCAGCGTGCGTTCGTGGGCGATCACGGAGAGACTGTCGCATCCGGGCGGCGGGCGCCACCCTGGTTGCCGGACACCGGACTGCTGTGCCTGGCCGCCGCACGCGCGGCTGCATCGACCGGCACCCTGATCATCACCGAGGTTCCCCGGCCCGGGGTGGACCATACCTGCACCTGGCCGCCGACCGCCTCGATGCGGCGGCGCACCGAGTGGCGAAGCCCGAGCCGATCGGCGCCTGTCTCGGCTTCGGAGAAACCCCGCCCGGCATCCACGACCATCACCGAGACCTCGGTCTCGGAGCCGTAGACGACGACCTCAGCGTTTTCCACGCCGGAATGGCGCTGCACGTTGACGAGGCACTGTTTTGCGGCCTGCGCGATGGCTGTGGCCTGTGCTGCCCCCACGGAGTCGAGCACGCCCACGTCCCCGCTGACCTCGACCGAGAGCCCGAGTTCACGCGCGTCAGCGATCGCGCCGAATAGCGCTGTGCTCCGCCACTGGTTGCCGGCCGGATCGCCAGCCTCCGCGGTCGCATCGAGAAGCCACTCCTCACCGAGCAAGACCTCGAGATCCCGGGAGATCTGGGCTCGGAGCTCTGGAGAGAGCTGTCCTGGCTTGCTCACCCCGAGCGCTGCGAGGTGCCCGAGCACAGTGTCGTGCATGACCGCCGCGGCCTTGGTCTCGATACCGAACCGTAGTTCCGAGACCTGTTCGTCGCGCTCGGCGCGGGTGACGCTGGACTGCGCACGGGTAGCAGCGCGGCGGTTGGCGGAGATGATGGCGACCAGGACGAAACTCACGCCGAGCACGATCAGCGTCGTTCCGTCGAGCGCGAGGGGTACGCCGGACTGCACGGCTGCGAGCGCGGTCACTCCTTCCCCGACGAGAAAGCCTGCCACTGCCCACAGCGAGACCGAGACAGCGCCCGTGCCTGCACCGACCATGATGAGGGCGATCTTCGGCAGGGTGAGCAGAAAGGAGTCGGTGCGCCCGGGAACACCCAGCTCGAATGCGCCGGTGATCGCGTACCAGTACATGCACGCGCCGCCGATGAGCAGGTAGGCGACTGCTCCGGCCGCCGTGCGGTGCCGGCTGAAGACGATTACTGCGGTGAGGAAGATCACCAGGGCGAGATCGGCGGGCCAGAGCAGCCGCCAGGGTTCATCGACCTGGATGGCGACCGTTGCCACAAGCCCACTGGCCAGGCTCACCAGCGCGATTGCACGCGCGGCGTGCGAGAAGGCCCGGCTGATGTTCACCGGCGCTAGATGATTGGGAAGCCCTAGTGGCAACGCGTCCTCCCGGTGTGGCAACTGGCAACCACAGTATGTCACCGCGCCCACGCGATTTGTACCCCAGTTCTGGCGGCAAAACGCCAGAAATACGAGCGAATCAGTGGAATCCTGCTCGGGGTGCACCGGAGTGCGCGATCGCTAGCGCGGGATGCCGAGTGCCTTCGCGGTGCGGGTCATCGTGGCATCCGCCTTCTTCGGGTCGTCCGAGAGTTCGGTGCCGAAGCTCGGCACCATTTTCAGGATGCGCGGACGCCACTCGTCCATCTTGTCGGGGAAGCAGGTCGAGACCAGGCCGAGCATGATGGGAACCGCGGTCGACGCCCCCGGCGAGGCCCCGAGGAGTCCGGCAATGCTGCCATCGGCAGCCGCAACGACCTCGGTACCGAACTGCAGCACGCCGCCCTTCTTCGCATCCTTCTTGATCACCTGGACACGCTGGCCGGCGGTGATCCGGTACCAGTCCTTGGGATCAGCCTCGGGGAAGAACTCCTGCAGCGCGGCGAACTTCGTGCTCTTGCGGGCGACGAGCTGGCCGACGAGGTACTTCACCAGGCTGAGGTTGCTGGTTCCCGCGGCGATCATCGGCACGAGGTTGTGCGGGCGGATCGACTTGAACAGGTCGAACCACGAACCGGTCTTGAGGAACTTCGGGCTGAACCCGGCGTACGGGCCGAACATGAGGCTGGCCGTGCCGCCGACGACACGGGTGTCGAGGTGCGGAACGGACATCGGAGGCGAACCGACTGATGCTTTTCCGTAGACCTTCGCCTGGTGGCGGGCGACGATCTCCGGGTTGTCGGTGCGCAGGAACTCTCCGCTGACCGGGAAGCCGCCGAAGCCGCGGATCTCGGGCACGCGTGCTTTCTGAAGCAGGTTGAGCGCATTGCCGCCGGCGCCGACGAAGACGAACCTGGCCGTGATCTCGAACGGGGTGTGGCCGATCTCGCGACGGTAGGAGATGCGCCACAAGCCGTCACGCTGTTTGCGGATGGCGGTGATGCGCGAGTCGTAGTCGACCTTCGCGCCGTTCTCGACCAGGGCATCCGTCAGCAGGTTGGTGAGCGCGCCGAAGTCGACGTCGGTTCCCGCGGCGATGCGGGTGGCGGCGATGGGCTGAGATTTCTTGCGGCCGGGGATCAATACCGGCGCCCAGCTGCGGATGACGGACGCGTCGTCGCTGAACTCGAGACCGCCGAACAGGGGGTGGTCTTTGAGGGCTTCGTAGCGCTTGCGCAGGTACTCGACGTTGTCGTCGCCCCAGACGAAGCTCATGTGCGGAGTCGCGTTGATGAAGGCCTGGGGATCGGGCAGCAAGCCGTCCTCGACGAGGAACGACCAGAACTGCCGCGAGACCTGGAACTGCTCGTTGACCTTGACCGCGCTGGCGATGTCGATTGTTCCATCGGCTCGCTCCGGCGTGTAGTTGAGCTCGCACAGGGCCGAATGGCCGGTGCCCGCGTTGTTCCACGGGTTCGAGCTCTCGAGGGCGGACTCGCCGAGTCGCTCGAAAATGCGGATGTCCCAGTCCGGCTCCAGTTGCTTCAGCAGGGTACCGAGGGTGGCACTCATGATGCCCCCGCCAATCAGCGCGACATCAATGGGCGTATTCACCCGGTTAGTTTACCTTTGCGCAGCGGTTCACACGCCAAGGGCGTCCAGTTCCTCGTCCATTCGTTTCGCCATCTCGGCATAGCCGAGGTCGTTGGGGTGCAGGCCGTCGTCAGCCATCCACTCCGGGTGCCCCTCGATCCAGTGCGATGCGCCGGAGATGTAGTCCGCGCCGATGTCAGCGGCGGCATCCTCGACCCAGCCGCTGATGACGCCGAGCGACTCGGGGCGCTCGTCCGTGTACCAGAACGGCTCGACGACGATGAAGTGGGCGCTGGGCAACGCGGTGGCGAGGCGGTCGAAGTCGACGGTGATCTGCTCGCGGATGGCATCGGCGGCCAGGTTGTACGAGAAGTTGTCGTTCAGCCCCATGGTGATGAACACGATGTCCGGGTCGTCTTTGATGACGAGGCTGGGCAGGTCGCCGTCGTTGAAGTCCATGCGGTTGTTGAAGAATCCCAGACCGTTGACGCTCGGGTTGAATTCCTGCCAGTTGCGCTGCTCTGAGACGATCGTCGACCAGCGCTTGCTCTCGTCGCTCGCACCGGTACCGAGAGTGTACGAGTCGCCGTAGAACGCAACCCGCTCCCCCGTCGCATCCGTCGGCTCGGACGCGGCATCCGGAACGATCTCAGCGGGCGGGCCCGCCTGCGGCGGACGGGACGGCGACGAGTTCAGCTGCATGGCGACGACGACTCCGATCAGCACGACGATGACGAGGGCGGGCAGGAGCAACCAACGTCTGTTCATGCACCCTATTCGACACCCGGCCCGGCGTCGATTGGTCGTGCCGCTCGACAAATGCGGTGTTTGTTATCAGCGCGGGTGTTTAAACGCCCGCGCTGATAACAAACAGCGTGCCTGACGGGTTAGGCGGAGACCAGGCTCGCGGCGACGAGTTCGGCGATCTGCACGGCGTTGAGGGCGGCACCCTTGCGCAGGTTGTCGTTCGAGATGAACAGCGCGAGGCCACGGTTGTTCGGCACACCCTCGTCCTGGCGGATGCGACCGACATACGACGGGTCCTTGCCAGCGGCCTCGAGCGGGGTGGGGACATCCGTGAGCACAACGCCCGGAGCATCCGCCAGCAGTTCCTTGGCACGTTCGACGGTCAGCGTCGAGCTGAACTCGGCATTGATCGCGAGGGAGTGGCCGGTGAATACAGGCACGCGAACGCAGATGCCGGAGACGAGCAGGTCGGGCAGCTCGAGGATCTTGCGGCTCTCGTTGCGCAGCTTCTGCTCTTCGTCGGTCTCGAAGCGACCATCGTCGACGAAGTTGCCGGCCTGCGGGATGACATCGAACGCGATGGTCTTGGGGAAGGTCCCGGCTGCCGGGAAGTCGACCGACGAACCGTCGTGCACGAGCGAACGCGGGTCCTGTTCGATCGCAGCCTTGGTCTGCGCGTAGAGCTCTTCGCCCCCGACAAGCCCGGCACCGGACACCGCCTGGTAGGTCGAGACGATAAGTCGCTCGAGGCCGGCCTCTACGTGCAGCACCTTGAGCACCGGCATCGCTGCCATCGTGGTGCAGTTCGGGTTGGCGATGATTCCCTTGCGGGCCTCGGCGATCGCGTGCGGGTTGACCTCACTGACGACCAGCGGCACGTCGGGATCCATGCGGAAGCCTGACGAGTTGTCGATCACCATGACGCCTGCCGCAGCAAAACGCGGGGCCTGTGCCTTCGACGTGGTCGCTCCGGCCGAGAAGATGGCGATGTCGAGCCCGGTGGGGTCTGCGGTCGAGGCGTCTTCGACGACGATGTCCTCCCCACGGAACGGAAGCGTCGTGCCAGCACTGCGCGCGGATGCGAAATAACGAATCTCCGCTACCGGAAAGTCACGCTCTTCGAGCAGGCGGCGCACAACCGCGCCGACCTGTCCGGTCGCGCCGACGACGCCGATACGCACACCACTGTTGTTGCTCATTGCAGGTCCACTCCGTCAGCGGAGCGCTGCATCACCAGCTCACTCCGACAAGGTCAAGAAATCTGATTCTATTTGCGAGTGCCCGTGTCGTGCACTCGATGATGCGCCAGTCACCCACCGGATGCCGCCACAATCGACGGACAGAGGTTTGTTCAGCGGAGGCTAGCGCCCGGTGCCGCCATGCACGGTAGCCGGAGCATCGCCGTCGAGGCCGAACGCCGTGTGCACAACGCGAACAGCGTCGTGGATCGTGTCGGCCCGCGTCACAACCGAGATGCGGATCTCACTGGTCGAGATCATCTCGATGTTGATCCCCGCCTCGAAGAGTGCGGTGAAGAGTTTCGCTGTGACGCCGGCACTCGTGCGCATTCCGGCTCCGACGACAGCGAGCTTGCCGATCTGGTCGTCGTGCTGCAGAGAATCGAAGCCGACCTCTTGCTGCTCTGCCTTCAACGCGGTCAGCGCTGCGGTGGCATCCGACTTTGCCAGCGTGAACGAGATGTCGGTGCGACCGGTCGCTGCCGTCGAGACGTTCTGCACGACCATGTCGATGTTCGCGTTCGTCTTGGCGACGATCGTGAAGATCTGCGCGGCCTTGCCGGGGATGTCAGGGACTCCGACGACAGTGATCTTGGCTTCGCTGAGGTCTGCAGCGACACCCGTGATGATTGGCTCTTCCACGCTCTCTCCATCTTTCGGATTCACGACTAGCGTGCCTTCGTTGTTGTTGAACGACGACCGCACGTGCAGTACTACGCCGTGACGCCGGGCGTACTCGACGGCCCGGATGTACAAAACCTTTGCGCCGGCAGCGGCGAGCTCGAGCATTTCCTCGCTCGTGATGCGGTCGATCTTCTGCGCCGTCGGAACCTGGCGCGGGTCAGCAGTGTAGACGCCGTCGACATCGGTGTAGATCTCGCAGACGTCGGCCTTCAACGCCGCCGCGAGCGCGACCGCCGTCGTGTCGGACCCGCCACGGCCGAGTGTGGTGATGTCACCGGTGCCGCGGTTGAAGCCCTGGAAGCCGGCGACGATTGCGACCGCGCCCTGGTCGAGCGCTTCACGAACCCGCTTGGGCGTGACGTCGACGATGCGCGCCGAACCGTGCTGGGCATCCGTGATCATGCCGGCCTGGCTACCGGTGTAGCTGCGGGCCTCGACACCGAGGCCCTTGATGGCCATGGCGAGCAGGGCCATCGAGATGCGTTCGCCCGCGCTGAGGAGCATGTCGAGTTCGCGGCCGGTCGGCACCGGCACGACCTGCTCGGCGAGGTCGAGCAGCTCGTCAGTGGTGTCGCCCATTGCACTCACGACGACGACGACTTCGTGGCCCGCCTTGCGCGTCTCGACGATGCGCTTGGCTACACGCTTGAGTCCCTCGGCGTCGGCAACGGAAGATCCACCGTACTTCTGCACGATCAAGCTCACTCGGTACTCCTGGAGGTTCTGGGATTCGGGCCGCTACACGGGGTCCGGAGCGATCTTATCGCGTGTTTCCACCGTGTTACTGCACGGCTGATGACCGCCGAGAAACCCCCGACTTGCCCACTTTTGTCGCTTTTCTGCCGCAAAAAGCGACAAAAGTGGGCAAGTCGGGTTAGTTCTCGACGAGGCGACGGCCCTCGAAGGCGCGCCCGAGGGTGACCTCGTCGGCGTATTCGAGGTCGCCTCCGACCGGAAGGCCGGATGCCAGGCGCGTCACCCGCAGGTTCGGCTGGATGAGCA
>Ga0247729_10001094_pt1 | contig 10161 bp, 8 predicted proteins | sample UWRJL133311R2_FD_180958 | JGI IMG/M metagenome (GOLD analysis project Ga0247729, IMG submission 180958) | Plant litter microbial communities from Arlington Agricultural Research Station in Wisconsin, United States - UWRJ-L133-311R-2 | ecosystem: Environmental > Terrestrial > Plant litter >... | reverse complement strand
TCGAAGACACCTCTGTGGCGGGCTTCATCTCCAAATCCGACCTGTCGGTCGACGCCGTACAGCGGTTGGTCGCCGGTCTGGGCTGACGCCGTCACCACCCTGGCGCGGAATCACTCCCGAAGAGGGCCGAACCGCCGGAGTTGAGCGGGAGACGCGCGGTGAGCGTGGTGCCCTGTCCCGCAACGCTCTCCACCGTCAGCGCGCCCCCGAGAGTCTCGACCCTGTCCGCGATGCCGACCAGGCCCGATCCGGATCCGAGTCCCAGACGTACCCCGCCGACCCCGTCATCCTTCACCACCACGTCGAGATGATCATCCCCGATCTCGACCGTGAGCTCTGCCGCGGTGGCGCGCGAGTGCTTGACGATGTTGGTCAGCGCCTCCGAGAGCAGGTAGAAGCACGCCACCTGCGTACGGTCGCCGATTTCGGGCCAGGCGTCGGGCATCCGCAGTGTCGTCGGTGTCGCACACTGGCGCACGAGCATCTTGATGGCGCCGGGCAGGCCGGCCTCGGAGAGCACCGCCGGGTGGAGGCCTCGGGACAGGTCGCGCAGGTCGGTGACGATGGATTCGAGCTCACCGGCGATGGCCGTAGTGTCGATGCCGTCGGACAGCTGCACGTTGTGCCGCAACTCCAGTGCCAGCGCGACGAGCCGCTGCTGCGCGCCGTCGTGCAGGTTTCGCTCGAAGCGCCGACGAGCATCGTCGGCCGCGGTGACGATGCGCTCCCGGGAGGCGCGCAGGCTCTCCGCCGCCTCGGTGTTGCGAATCGCGGTGGCGATGAGTTCGACGCAGTCCGCCACCGGGGGCAGCATCTGGTCGGTGATCCGAGCAGCATCGGATGACGCCACCGCGAGCGCGCCCCAGAGACGATCGCCGAGACGGATCGGGTAGGCGATCGACGCCTGGATTCTGGCATCGCGCACCTGCCCCGCCTCACTGCCATCGATCTCGTCGTAGTTGTCGATGCGCACCGACCGACCGGTTCTGCGCACGCGCTCGACCGCGAGTGACTCGTCGAGCACAGAGCTGTAGCCGATCGGCATCATCTCCTCTGTCGCGCCGTCGGCGCCGACGACGGTGGTGCGCCCATCCCGCTCGAATTGCACCACCTTGGTGTCTTCCACTCCGAGCAGCGCGCGCAGTTCGGCGCAGACCGACTCGAACACGACGGACAGCGCCGGTTGCTCCGCGACGACGGTGGCGACACGACGGATGGCGGTCTGCTCCTCGGCCAACCGCCGTACCTCCTCGCGGCGCTGGGCGCTGGAGATTGCGGTCGAGACCAGTGCGGCGAAGTCGGAGAGGCGCGCCTCTGTCGACGGCGGCAGCGCCTCCGGCCGATCGGACACGATGGTGGCGGATCCCCACAGGTGGTCATCGACGAAGATCGGGACCGCGATCGACGAGTTCGCCCGGATCACCCCCAGGCGCCCGGAGATCGATCCCGTCACCGGGATGGTGCCCTCCAGCCTTGCCGGGCGGCCGGTGCGATAGACCCGCCCGTTCGCGCTGTCGCCGTCCAGAAGCGGCCAGGTGGATCCGATCGGCGAGGGGTAGTCCGGTACTTTGCCCCACGCGGCAAGGAGTGTCAGGGTCGCATCAGGGTTGAAGCGGGACAGTCCGGACATGTCCTCGTGCGTCTCCCCCGTCTTGAGGTCGACGACACGAGCCAGTTCCTCGGCGATCGCATCGAAGAGCTCGCCGATCGGCGCCGTACCCGCCAGTGCCCCCAGACGCAGCAGCGCCTGACGCTCGCCCTGCAGCCGTCTCAGTTCATCCAGCCGCGACCGTCGGTCGCGCTGTGCTTGCGTCACCGGCCGGGTGGCGGTTCGCCTGATCGTGTCTACGAGAGCTCGGGGGGACTTCACGCACGCAGCCTAATGCCCCTGAACGCTCTCAGGATGCATCCAGGAATCTCAGAACAGCGAGTACCCGCCTGTGGTCGTCATTCGACCCGGTCAGGCCGAGCTTGAGCAGAATGCGCTGCACGTGCTTCTCCACCGTCGCCTCGCTGATCCACAGTTCGCGGGCGATGCCGGAGTTGGAACGCCCCTCGGCCATCTGAGCCAGCACATCGCGCTCACGCTGGGTGAGCGCGGCCAGCTCGTCGGCGCGACGCTGGGAATTGAACAGCTCGCTGACCAGCGCAGGGTCGACGACGACCCCACCGCGAGCCACCGTGGCCAGGGTGTCGTAGAAGTCATCGACCTCGGCGATCCTGCTCTTGAGCAGGTAGCCGATGCCGCGTCCACTCGCGAGGAGTTCGGTAGCGAGTTCGACCTCCACGTGCGCGGACAGCAGCACGATGCCGATTTCGCGGAACTCGGCGCGGATCTGCTTCGCGGCGGTGAGACCCTCGACGGTCTGGGTGGGGGGCATCCGGATGTCGAGGATGACCAGGTCCGGCTGCGTCGACCTGGTGAGTGCCACGATGTCCTCGGCGGTGGACGCCTGCCCGACCACCTCGAAGCCATGCGCGACCAACAGACTGCTGAGGCCCTCACGCAACAGCACGTCGTCGTCCGCGATCGTGACCTTCATGTGTCTCGTGCGCACCTCTCGCTGCCGGACGATGGGTCGTACCCCCGCTACCCGGTACTCAAATAACCGTGCAGGCAGCGACGACGCCGCGGTTTCCTCTGGCCAGTATTGCATGTGTGGCGCTCCCACTTGCCGGTCACGACTACCCGTCACGCCCGCCGAGTGGGACTGAATCGGCCCGACGAGGAGTGATCATGGACGTACTGGACACCCCAGGCCTCGTGACCCCCATCCACGCGGGATTCACGCGCGATCGCTCGGTGGTACCGCTGATCGGGCGCGAACGAGAACTCGAATCACTCAGAGCATTCGTTCGGTCGTTGTCCATCTCCGGCGCTGCCCTCGCCCTGCTGGGCGAGCCCGGATCGGGAAAGAGTGCCATGCTCGCCGCTGCAATCGACCACGCCGACGGCGCCGGGGTGCGCGTGCTCAGCAGCGCCGGACTCAGCGCGGACAGCCACATCGCCTATGGGGCACTCGACCAGCTCCTGCTCCCGATAGTGGATCGCATCGTGGGCCTGGAAGACCAACAGCGGAGAGCATTGCGCTCCGCCCTGGGCATCGACGCGGGCGCAGTGCCCGAACCGCTCGTGCTCTATAACGCCGTGCACGCACTCCTCTCCATCGTCGCGCAGGAGAGACCCGTGCTTCTCATCGTCGACGACGCAGAGCACATCGACGGTGCCTCCGCGGGCGCGCTGTCCTTTCTCGCTCGGCGGGTGTCAGACATGAACGTGGGAATCCTCGTGGCGAGTGGCGAGCCGACGCTCCTCACCGTCGACCACCGGATCGCGCTCGGGCGGTTGTCGCGTCAGGACGCCGAGTCTCTGCTCCACGCGATCGAACCCGACCTGCCGGGGCACGCGCGCGGGCAGGTGCTCAACCAGGCGGAAGGCAATCCGCTCGCCCTGCTCGAATTCGTCCGCCAGCTGCGCAAGGAGGGTCGCGAATTCGACGAATGGCGGGTGGCCGCGCCCTGGGCACCGGTCGACACCCCGTCACCCTTCGCGGGGATGCTCGATGAACTCCCGGGACGAACCACCGCCGCGCTCCTGGTGATCTGTCTCGATTCCCGTGGTGATCTGCGATCACTCGCCGCGGCGGAGCAGACGGTCGGCGATCTCGCCCCGGCCGAACGCTGCGGCCTCATCCGCGTCGACGTCGAATCGCTGACGGCCCGCTTCACCCACCCGCTGATCCCGTCACTCGTGCTCGCGCGGGCCACCACCGAAGAGCGCCGGGACGTGCACCTCATCCTGTCGCGGCGGGCCGGCTCCTCGCTGGAGGAGCGAGCGTTTCACCTGGCCGAGGCCGCGTCGGGCGCCGACGAGGCGACGGCGTCGATTCTCGACGACGCCGCGGCGGCGGCGGAGCTCCGAGGAGACCTGAGCACCGCGGTGCACCTGTTGACCCGTGCCGCTCACCTCAGTCCGCTCACGGACGACCGCCAGCACCGTCTCGCCCGCGCCGCCTTCATTTCTTCCGATATTCCGGATGAGACGGCCGTCTCCTCGGACCTCCTACGGCAGGCGCGATCAACCGGGGGCGGACCGGGCACGATCTACGCGGCCGTGGTCGAGGCCTTCGGCCAGCTCGAGAACGGCGCGGGTAGTCGAGCCGCCTGCGCCACGGTGCGGGCGGCGATCGACTCGGGCACGCACGGCTGGGACCCCGCTAACCCCGAACTCATCGACGGGTTGAACTCCTGGCTTCGGCTGTGCTGGACGGCGGGTCACCAGCAGGAGTGGCGCTTCTTCTTCGCCGCATTGAAGAACCTGGAGCCTGACGTTCCTGAACCCCTCCGCACTCTCAGCATCGCCTTCGCCGACGCGGCCCACGCCAGCACCTGGGAGCGCCTTCGCGTGCGGCAGATGCTCACCGAGATCGGGCCGGACCAGGATGCCGGGTACATCCTGCAGCTGCTCACCGCGGCAATCTTCTTCGACCTGGAGGGCACCGCGATACCGGCCGCGCGCCGACTGATCGACGTCGGGCGCGATGCGGCGGAGACCCACCTGTATGTGCGCTCACTCGCCCTGGTCAGCCTTCACGACTATGAGGCCGGCCGGTGGCAGCAGGCCGGCGATGCCGCACGGGAAGGCCTGGCGACGGTGGCTGGTGACCGGCGGACGCCCGCGGCGAGCACCCTGTTCTACGTCGAAGCGCTTCTCGCCGGCGCGAGCGGCGACGTGCAGACGGCGATGCGAGCGGTCGAGAAGATCGACGAACTCGCCATGCAGTTGGACTCACTCAGCGTGCGCAGGTTCGGCAACCACGCACGGGTCATCACCGCCGCCGGCCAGGGTGACTGGGAGACCGTGTACCGGCAGGCCTCGATGCTCAGCCAGGCGGGGCGCTTCGAATCCTGCATCCCGCACGCGCTCCGGGTCGCGCACGATCTCGTGGAGGCGGCGATGCGCACCGGCCGGGTTCAGGAGGCGCGCGCCCACCACGCCGCGATGGTCGAGGCGGGCCTTCCTGCCATGTCGCCCCGGCTGGCACTGCTCACCTATGCCGCCGGCGGACTCGTCGACGGGGACGGGCGGTGGGAGCATTCCTTCGAGCGTGCTCTCGGGGTCAAGGGCGCGCAGGATTGGCCGTTCGACTATGCGCGGGTGCAACTCGAGTTCGGCACCCGACTGCGTCGTGAGCGTCGCGCCTCGGAGGCTCGGGAGTACCTCTTCGATGCCTGGTCGACCTTCGAGCGTCTGGGTGCTCGGCCGTGGGCCGAGCGCGCCGCCGCGGAACTCCGGGCCTCGGGCGAGCATCCCCATCGTGACGAGGTACCGTCGGCCTTGACCGCGCAGGAGCAGGCCGTGGCGGAGTTGGCGGCCCGGGGAATGACCAACAAGGAGATCGGGCAGCGGCTGCACCTGTCCGCCCGCACCGTCAGCGGTCACCTGTACCGGATCTTCCCCAAGCTCGGCATCCGAAACCGTTCATCGCTCCGGGATGCGCTGGCGTCGGAGGAACGCTACCTCGCCTGATCCCCGATCAGGCGTAGCGCGTGGTCAGGACTTTTGACCTGCGGCGGAATCCTGCTGCTGCGCACCCGACTTCAACTGGTCGAAGCGCTGTCGGACATCGTCCTGGCTCACACCCAGATGCTCGCTCATCAGCTCGGACAGGGCGCGGGAGTAGAGGTCGGTGTCGAAATCCTGCGCGGCCCGCTGATCGGTGCGCGCCGACTGCCGATTCTGACTGATCAGCACGAACGTGGAGAGGAAGATCGCCTCGAGCGAAACGATCAGGGTGAGGAGGCCGAAGGGAAACGGGTCGAATCCGTTCGGCACGATCACGTTGTACCCGATCCAGGCCCCGAACCAGATGACGTGCAAGACGACGAAGGTCATCGAGCCACTGAACTTCGTGATGGCGTCTGCGATGCGCTGGGAAGCCGTCGTGCGGACGATGGGGCGCTGGATGCTCATGGCTCCATTGTGCTGCAGGGTCGCGTTTTTTTGCGCCCACGATGCGCGCCGGGCGACGATCAGAACAGGAGCGACGGATCGGTCCAAAAGAAAGAGGCCCTTCCCTGTACGGGAAGGGCCTCTCATCTGCTCTTTCTGTGGATCCAAGGGGATTCGAACCCCTGACCCCCTGCATGCCATGCAGGTGCGCTACCGGGCTGCGCCATGGACCCATGTTTTTCGATCTCTCGATCAAGCAACCTGATTAGATTACTACATTTCGCGAGCGCTCATGAACGCGTACACACCGCCGACCATGCACACTGGGGACATGGCAGCTGAACCGATCACGGTCTCGATCACCCGCACGGTCTCCCCCGATCGCATCAAGGAGGTCTCGGCCTGGGCCCGCGCCGGGCAAGACCTGCTGAGCACCGCACCGGGGTATCTCGGATCGGGCTGGGTTCGCCCAGACCCGGAGTCGCCGCAGTGGCACATGCTCTACCGGTTCGCCGATGCGGAGAGCCTGGCCGGGTGGGAGAACTCCACCGAGCGCGAGTGGTGGGTGGCCAGCGCCCTGGGGCTCGTCGAAGACACCCGCCAGGAGAAGCGCACCGGCATCGAGGGGTGGTTCGACGAACCCGCAACGGTGGAGGTGCTGGCGGCGACGACATCCGTTCCCCCACGCTGGAAGCAGATGATCAGCATCATCGTCGTCTTCTACCCGCTGAGCCTGTTCGTCAACTGGCTGCTGTCGTTCGTCGACGTCGGCTGGCCGCTGTTCGTGCGGGTGCTGGTGCTCGTGCTGATCGTCTCGCCGATCATGACCTACTTCGCGCTGCCCTGGGTGACCCGGGCGCTGCGGCCGTGGCTCATGCGACCCCACCGCACCCGCCGCGTTACTTCGTAAACGGCACCACGAGACCGCCCCAGGTCTTCTCCATGAACTTCTGCGCGTCGGCCGAGGTCAGGAGCGTGTACAGCGCCGCGATCCGCGGGTCTTTCTCCAGCTTCGGCGAGGTCGCGAGCACGTTGTAATACGGGCTGTCGCTCGGCTCGATCAGGATCGCCTGCTTGGCGGTGAGGCCGGCCGGGAGAGCGAAGGAGATGGTGACGAAGGCGGTGTCCACGTCGGGGAGCGACCGGGCCAGCGTGGCGTTGTCGATCTCCTTGAAGACGTACTTGTTCGGGTTCGCCGTGATGTCGCTGAGCGTGGTCGGCTCCGCGGTCGTCTCGATCAGCTTCTTCGACGCGAGGATCTTCAGCGCGCGCCCCTCGTTGGTCGGGTCGCTCGGAATGGCGATGGTGTCGCCGTCTTTCAGCTGCTTCAGGCTGGTGAGCTTGTCGCTGTAGAACGCGGCGGTCGGCAGATACACCTCGCCGGCGCTGACCAGATCACCCGAGGTCGCGGTATTGAAGGTCTTCAGGAAGGTCGCGTTCTGGAACAGATTCGCGTCGATCGAGCCGTCGGCCAGCGCCGTATTGGGCGTGTTGTAGTCGGTGAATGGCACGAACTCGATAGTGAGTCCGGCCTTCTTCGCGAGGTTGTCGTTGACGTACTTCAGGATGTCTCCCGCCGGCGTCTGCAGCGCTCCGACCTTGATCGTGCCGAGGTCCTTGACTGCGGCTGTGCCGGAATCGGCCGCAGGGGTGCTGGAGGAGCAGGCGGCGAGCGTCGCGGCGAGAGCCACCACGGTGGCGATGCCGGCGATTCGGGTCGAGATCTTCATGGGTGCTGTGTCCGTTCGGAGGGTGGAGGGTCAGATGCTCTGCTGGGTGCTGCTGGCGGGGAAGGAGATGAGGGAGCTCAGACTGACCTGCGAGGAGGTCTCGTGCAGCAGGCGCCGGGCGATCAGCGCGGCGACGCTGGCGATGATCTGCACGATCACGAAGATCACGATGATCACCGCGACGATGTAGGGCGTGTTGAAGCCCTGGTAGCCGTAGCGGAAGGCGACATCGCCGAGACCGCCCCCGGCGACGACACCGACCATCGCGGAGAAGTTGATGATCGAGGTGATCGTCGTGGCGAGTCCGAGAACGATGCTCGGCAACGCCTCGGGCACGAACACCTTCCAGACGATCTGGCCCCGGGTGGCGCCGAGAGACTCCGCCGCTTCGGTGAGCCCCGGATCGATCTCCTTCAGCGCGATCTCGACCATGCGGGCGAAGAACGGGATCGCAACGATCGAGAGGGGAACGATGGCGGCTGTCGTGCCGATGAAGGTGCCGACGATGAGCCGGGTGAACGGGATGATGGCGATCATCACGATGATGAACGGGATCGACCGACCCAGATTGACGATGAAGTCGAGCACGCGGTTGATCGCGATACCGAGACCGCGACTGCCGAAGGGCGCCGCGAACAGGCCTCCGCGCTCGGTGCCGACCAGCACGATTCCGAGCGGGAGTCCGACGATGAGCGTGATCGCCAGAGCGACCGACACCATGTACAGGGTCTGTCCGGTCCCGGTGAGCAGCACCTGCAGCAGCGCCGGCCAGAAGCCGGGGGCACTCGGATCGTTGTTCATGCGGCAGCACCCCCCAGCACTTCCACCAGCAGACCCTGCGCCCGCAGATCGGCGATCGCGGCGGCGTTGACCGACGGCTCCCCCGGCAGTTCCAGCCGCGTGCGTCCCGCCTGGTTGCCCCCGATGGTCTCGATGATGGCGCCCAGGATGCTGACGTCGAGACCGTGCGTGCGTGCCAGTTGCGCGATCACCGGGCGATCGGCCGAGCCACCGCTGAACGTGATGTCGATGACGGTGTTGCCGGTGTGCGGCGGCACGGCGCCCAAGGGGAACAGGTCGCCGGCCAGCCGCGATCCGGGCCGGGAGATCAGCTCGACCAGTCGCCCCTGCTCGACGATGCGGCCGCGCTCGAGCAGGGCGGCCGAATCGCAGATCGTCTTCACGACATCCATCTCATGGGTGATCAGCAGCACGGTGAGTCCGAGCTGCTCGTTGATGGTGCGGATCAGATCGAGAATGGAGCGGGTGGTCTCGGGGTCGAGGGCGGAGGTCGCCTCGTCCGACAGCAGTACGGTCGGCTCCGCGGCGAGAGCCCGCGCGATGCCGACGCGCTGCTTCTGACCGCCCGAGAGCTGGGTGGAATAGGACTCGGCCTTGTCCGTCAGCCCGACCAGGTCGAGGATCTCATCGGCACGACGACGCCGCGCTCGACGGTCGGCGCCGGTGACCTCGAGAGCGAACTCGACGTTGCCGCGCACGGTGCGACTGGAGAGCAGATTGAAGTGCTGGAAGATCATGCCGATCTTCTGCCGTGCGAGCCTGAGCTGGCCCGGGCCGATCGCGGTGAGATCGACCCCATCGACGACGACGGAGCCGGAATCGGGCCGTTCCAGCAGGTTGACGGTGCGGATCAGCGTGCTCTTGCCGGCGCCGCTCTGTCCGACCACGCCGAAGATCTCACCCCGCGCGACCTCGAGGCTGACATCGTCGAGTGCGACGACCGCGCGCGGCCCCTCGCCGAAGGTCTTGCTGACGTTACGGAGGGAGATCATGGGCACCGATACGGATGAGGGGTGGGCACGTCACACGACAACGCCATTGCTGCACGAGAGAGACGGGTTTAGGTTCGCACGAGTATGGCAATCAGCTTCGCCGCGGCAAAAACGTGTTACCGAATGTGTTAAACGAGTGCGTCGCGCAAGGACCGCATGCCGCGGATCGCCGAACGCAGCTCCTGCAGGTGGTGCGCCGCCGTGAACACCTGGCTGTACTCCCCCAGGTCGTTCGCGGCACCGGAGGTGCCGACGGTCTCCACGGCGATACCGTGCTCCAGGCCGAGGGTCTGCACCGCCGCGGCACCCTGATACGGAACGTAGATCGGCGTGGTCACCAGCAGCACATGCTGCTCATACGGTGCGCGGCGCTGCTGCGCCCAGAACCGGTAGGTGTCGGCGGTATCCGCTCGGCGCGACTCGGGAGCGGATGACGGCGCCGCCAGCACCACGAACTCCGTGCCACCCCGGCTCCAGCGAAGCTCGCGCCACGAGCCGAACTTTGTGGCGGCCACCTCCTCCCGTACCTCGGGCTCACCGAGCGGGCCGAACGCCGCCCGCATCCCGGCGACCATTGCCGAGAACTCATCGTGCGCGTCGATTCCGAGCCCGCGGGCGAGTTCCGCCTCGTCGCCGGCGAAGGGACGAAAGCCGCCGAGGAAGACGACCGTTCGCGCCTGCACGC
>Ga0247729_10001093_pt1 | contig 10174 bp, 8 predicted proteins | sample UWRJL133311R2_FD_180958 | JGI IMG/M metagenome (GOLD analysis project Ga0247729, IMG submission 180958) | Plant litter microbial communities from Arlington Agricultural Research Station in Wisconsin, United States - UWRJ-L133-311R-2 | ecosystem: Environmental > Terrestrial > Plant litter >... | reverse complement strand
ACAGCCACAAAAGCTCTGCATCACTTACGTTACCTGTAAAGTTAACCCTGCTGCTTTTTCCCTTTAAATAGTTCCTGCCTTCATCACTGAAGTGAGAGGTGATAAACAGCGGTATTTCTGAATCACGCTCGTTAACGAACATCTCAAAAGCCTCAACAGCCCTATCATTGTTTTTTCTCAATTCCTGACCGGTTGGCATGAGTACAAACTCACCCGGTTTATACTTCCAGCCTTTTGGCATAACAGGCTCTTGTGTGTTACGAGGAATTGAAGCACCGTCAATATTATAAATCTTGTCTTTCAACACTCCAAAGTAGAGATGCAGGTCATTAGCAACGGTTTTTGAAATAGTGAAAACTTTATCAGCCTCAAATACGCTTGCTGTATGAGGTAGATAGAAGTGGTCAAAAAATCCTTCCATACGACCATATCGTTCGTGATACAAGAAAGGAATTGAGTCGTAATAAAGCAACAGATCTTGATGGATAAATTCTCGCTCAGGAAATACAGCGCAGACTTCATCGAGATAGAGAGAGAGGATAAGAAAGTCTGGTTTTTCGGCTAGATTCTTATTTTGTATATAGTTTGATAGAGCTTGCTTGTTTTTAAGACGCACAGATTGTACGTTATTATGAACCCGGTCATCTTTTGGCAGACCAAGCTCTACATAATCGAATTCAGCACCAGGTAGAATCGTTCTTAGCTGCGCTTCAGCATCCTCGTTGTGCGTAAGGAGTTTATTAAACAGAAACGTCACAGGACGGCTTAGAAAGTCCTCAGTTAAAGAAAGGGCGCGAATCAATTCTAGGGAATACTTCCCCATTCCACGGTCCCATGAAAACGTTTGAAATATCTGACAATCAATTATTATTGGATTTGTTTTACTCATCTTATTTTTTCACCATTCTTTTTAAAGGTCTTAGGACTTTTTTAAATACAAACTTTCCTAATACTGCTACTATCTTTCTGAATCCTCTATACGTCAGAAGTATAATATCGCCGAAGAACGCCTTAATTCTCCAACCGATTGTTGGCTTGTTTATAAATGCATGCTTATCACCCTCATGTAATAAATGAAGTAGCTTCTTTGGATTATTAGCGCCAACGGTTGAAAGTGTAGGATAATAATGCTGTCTTTTGGTCAGCTTATTAATATTTCGCATAATGATCTGATCGATATTAATAGCTAAGTTCTTAATTAAGTTCTTGGTTCTTTGTTGCTGGAAAATGTGTGAATCAAGAAACTTAATTCTTTCTTCTAATTCCTGGGTGTATTTCCTGCTGTTCTGGAGCTGATATTCAATAATCATTTTTTTATTTTCGAGGTCGTTAAGTTCCCAAGCGGTATCGGCATCGACAATTCGCTTTCCAATAACGGATTGTATATAAGAAAAACTCTCTGCCTTTTTCGATTCTACAGATGCAAAATATTCATTTAATCCGTCAAAGAAAACTTTTTCGTAATCTGCATCTTTTAATACACTATGCCAGTCCTTTACGATATGGTTCGATTCAATACAAATAACTTCAGGCCGATACTTTGTCCAGTCATTAGATTTTAAAACTTCATATTCGTAACCTTCGACATCAATTTTCATAAATTGAATTTCAAACACGTTGTTGTTTTCAAATAACTCGATCAACTTAATAGTTTTAACATCAATGTCCCGATATTCTTTTGTAACCACTGTTGTGTTTTCGATATACTCTTGTTTGATATCTTCTGAGAGAGTTGATAATCCATCACCTTTTTTATACACCCTCAAGCTTAATGTAGATGCAGAGTCGTTTGATACCGCAGCATTCACATTTACATCACGTGGTCGTTCTTTCTGCAATTTTTTATATATCGAAGGATTTGGTTCTACGTTAATGCCACTCCAACCCTTATCGTAAAAGAATTTCGTTACTGAATCTTTCACCGGATCAGACGCACCAATGTCTACATAAAAGCCGCTTTTTGCGCCACTAAAAAAACCATCAATAATGACATCTTCTCTGTTTTGTGCGTAGGAAACTACCTTATCCATATAATTTACTTCGCTTCCTTTATTAACAAGCTTAATGTAGCTGCTGAATCATCCCAAGAGAACTTACGGGCTTGTTCTAATCCGGCGTTAGAAAGTTCTTGAGAAATGTTTGTACTTTGTAACACTTCCTCTATTTTAACAGATAAGTCCCTCGTATCATGAGCATCTACCAACAATCCTGCTTTTCCTACTACCTCAGGTAAGGACGAGTTATTAGCCACAATAACAGGTGTTTCACAAGCCATAGCTTGAAGAGGTGATATTCCAAAACCTTCATAGAAAGCCGGATGTACAAGCAAAGACGCTCCAGAGAATAACGCAGGCAAGCTGCTGTCTGGTATATATGTTGTGGGGTGAACAATATCATATCCGCTACGCTGCGCATCAGAAATACTTTTCATAATCGGTTCGTTAAGCCATCCACCACCGCCAACAAGAAGGAGGCTATAGGTGTGTCGGGTCGTCTCGGGTAGTGAAATGTATGCGTCTACTAGAGCCTGTATATTCTTACGTGGCTCTATGTTTCCTATATATAAGATGTATTTTTTAGTAATGCCAAGAGACTTTTTGATATCCTCGATTTCGTCTTTTTGTCTTCGATAGAAAATTTTTTCGTTTACTCCACAACTCACAAGGCTAACTTTGGCTTTTGACACATTAAGACTCGAAATTATTTCGTCTTTTGCATTGTTAGAAATTGCAAGAACCCGGTCGGTTCTATTAACCCACTTTTGAATATTTTTAGTAAGGAATTCAAGATTCTTTGGCTCAATAAACTGTGGAAACTTTATATAACTGATATCGCATACAAAAGTGAACGACTTTGAAAATAAAAGCCTCCAGTTTTTATAATTTGGAAAGAGATATATTCCCTTACCAAAAAACAAATCCATTGGAGGCAAGAGATCAAACTTCCAAAAAAGATTAAAGATACGCTGACGCACAGGAAGGGTGATGACTTTGACATTTTTTAACTCCCATTGATCAAGGTGCTGTTTTTTATCACTACAAACAATCAAGTTTATCTCATAAACAATACCATTATCCACACTCTTATCAAGCGCTTTGACAAGCTCTGCCGTCATGTGACCAATTCCACTGACTCGTGCCTCTGTAATAGGCGACGCGTCAATGAATAATTTACGAATTCTTACCATAGGTCGAGCCTAATTCAATTTTTGGGAAAATCACAAATCCAGTTTGCGTCTCTTTTCGAACAGAAAATTCTATAGCTTCTTCCCACCAATCACACGGCTCTGCTGCTAATGACTCGGACGTTACATTTACGAGGTAGTCTCCGTCGTTCAAGACATTAGGAATAGTCCAATCGATAGTAAACGTATCGCCCTTTTTAAGGTTTTCAAATTTCTTATCTTGCATCATTGAATTTGAACCAAATAGTAGCGCATCGGCAGTATTTTTCAATGAAAAACCAAGAATTGCCCCGTCGATATCTTTTTTCACAGACAGCTTTGCTGTTATCTTGATAAACTCTTCATTTCGCACAGTAGAAGGTGTTACTTTTACGCTCGTATACTTTATTGATCCATCACCATAGCGTAGTGATGTTTTAGAGTCACCCTCTTCATGTTCCTGCTCTTTCATAAACATTCGGCTGTATGCCTGTGAAACCTTTGCAGAAGTCCCCTGTTCAACAAGTTCACTGTCTTCAATAAGTACAGCCCTGTCGCAGTATTCGCGTACAGCGTTCATATCGTGACTCACAAAAACAACCGTTTTCTTCTGTTTTTTTAGTGACCTAAAATATGCAAAACACTTCCGCTGGAAATCAGCATCTCCAACTGCAAGTACTTCATCAACTAGCAGAATGTCTGCTTTTGCGGTTGTTGCAACAGAGAAAGCAAGGCGAACTTGCATACCACTCGAGTAGTTCTTCAGTTTTTGATCCATGAACTGCTCTAGTTCTGCAAATTCAACAATGTGGTCGTATTGAGCGTCTACTTCTTTTTTCGAGAAACCAAGCATAGCACCATTTAGATATACATTTTCTCGTCCTGTGAGGTCTGGGTTAAATCCAACCCCAAGTTCAATAAAAGGCACTAACTTTCCTACTGTACTAATGCTACCTTTGGTAGGTTGGTATATTCCAGCAAGTATTTTTAATAGTGTACTTTTACCAGAACCGTTACGTCCCACGATTCCGAAAAATTCACCTTTTTTAATACCAAAAGAGATATCTTTCAATGCGTGCTGTGTTTCGACTGTCCGATTTTTTTTTCGGAATATCGAAGTAGTGCTACTCTTAATTGAATTGTTCTTCTCCTGAGGAAGCAAGAAGTCTTTATAGACACCTTTTACTTCAATTGCATATTCTTCATCTGGTTGTACATCTGTATTTTTCATTAAACGTCCTCCGCAAAACTATCTGAACGTCGTCTAAAGAACGCTGCTCCGAGAACTAGTGTTAATAATGATATAACAATCGGTATAATCGCAATGTACCACTTGTCAGTCAAGCCAAAAAGAGTCGGCGTATCGCTACTTACAAGGAAGTGACGTGTATCTTGAATTACCTGCGCTGCAGGGTTAAGCAATAAAATCGTCGTAAGCTGTTCGCTCTTCTCTAGTATATAAGTAATTGGATATACAACGATTGATGCGTAAAAAAGACCCTGCATTATGATTTCCCATATATAGTTAATGTCCCTAAGACGCACAAATATTGCTGCTAAGAAGAATGCCAAACCTAGTCCAAAAATCAGCAACTCTGCAATAAAGAGTACTGAGAGGAACATTTCCGGTCGGAACTCTACTCCGTTAAATATAGCGAAAATAAGTAAAACAACCATATTGATTAAAAGGTTGATTAAAGCAGAAATCGTACCAGAGACAACGATGACATATTTCGGAAAGTTAAGTTTTCGAATTAAATCCCCCCTGGCTACAATAGAAGTTACACCATTGTTCGTAATTTCTGCAAAAAAGCTCCAAAGAATAATTCCTAGAAGTAACTGAACTGGCCAATGCGGAACACCCGCACCAATGCGAAGAAAGTACACAAATACAAAGTACATGATTAAGAAAAGGAAGAGTGGGCGCATGAGTGACCACATGTATCCAAGAACTGAACCTTGGTATCGCAACTTGAAATCAGTTTTGACAAGCTGTTTAAGTAATATCAAGGCGTAGGTGTATTTGTTAGTAAATTTAGACATAAAGCTTAGATTATTATACCGTTTTTGCTCGGCCTAAACAATGCTCACATCCCAATTTGAGCTAATCCGACGATAGGTTTGTTAAGAGGAAGACCTCCGAATGAACCATAGTTTATCGCTCCATAACTAAATGTACCCCCGTCACTCGCAGCCATAGAATAACCGTTACCAGGGAACACCGCAATGCCAACGACGGGCCTCGTAAGCGTCAAGTTTCCAGCAGATCCTCGACTCGGTGCGTTACCGAAAGGAAAAATACCACCATCTGCCGCCGTTAACCAGTAGCCACCGCCATTTAACGTTGCGGCCATACCCACAATCGGTTGGCGAAGGTTTATATTACCAGTTGATCCGTACCCTACGGCATCACCAAATGGGAAGATACCTCCGTCAGATGCTACAAGCCAGTAGCCGTGGCCTGACGGAGTAACAGCCATGCCTACCATAGGTTTTGTAAGTCGTATATTACCAGTTGATCCGTACCCTACGGCATCACCAAATGGGAAGATACCTCCGTCGGCAGCTACAAGCCAGTAGCCATGACCTGATGGTGTCGAGGCCATACCCACAATCGGTTGGCGAAGGTTAACATTACCAGTTGATCCGTATCCAGCAGCATCTCCGAAAGGAAACACTCCTCCGTCGGCAGCTACAAGCCAATAACCATGACCCGAGGGTGTCGAGGCCATGCCGACCATAGGTTTTGTTAAATTCACATTACCAGTTGATCCGTATCCTATTGCTTCGCCAAATGGAAACACACCACCATCAGAAGCTACAAGCCAATAACCCTTACCTTTTTCGCCCGTTGGGGCATCGGTTAAATCAGTTGAAGCCCACGACCCTGTTTGACGTTTGTCTTTTCGGTTCATCGGCCAGCCTTTAGCGCCGAGCGTTGCTGCATCGTTAGTAGGAAATTCATAACGTCGTATTGAGCCTGTTGAGCCATCACCTTTTGTGCCGGCAATAATAACATCTAGTCTACCGTTACCGTCAATATCCTGAATAAGTGGTGAATTTTGGAACGCTAGACCGTCACCACCGTAACTTAAATTAAATAATTCATTACCATTCTTTCCATCAAAGACATGAACACCGTTTGCCGTCGGAACAACAGCATCTTGTGCACCATCGCCGTTTATATCAGCGCTTACAATCTGTCCGATAATCAACTGTCCACCTGATGAGCGAGGGTATCCAGGTAGTGGTTCACCTGTACGACCATCCAATATCCACACTCTTCCATCGTTAGTATTTGACGGAGGGTTACAAGGACGACGCCAGCCTCCGACGGCCACATCTAGCACACCATCGCCGTTAAAATCCGCCAATGTTGGAGACGCCATAACCTGTGCTCCAATATCTTTTGACCAAATTTGTGTCCCATTCCTACGAAGCGCAAAAACCTTTGAACAGTCCGTCGCACCACCGGGCTGTTGCGACCAGTAATTACCAGTACCAAATACTATTTCAATATCATTATCACCATTAACATCACCTATACTTGGTGACGATCGGACGATTTCATTTGTTCGAAACTCCCATAGAGTTTGTCCTCTACCTGTAAAAGCTTTTACCATGCCGCCCCTAAAGTCTACAGGGCCCGCAGGTGATGAATCACCACCAATTATAACTTCTGGCTGTCCATCACCTGTTATATCTGCAAGTGCTGGAGATGTAGATTGAGTATCGTCCCAATAATTAGGCCAGCCAAAATTAGGATCACCATTTGAATTCGCTGACCAAGCCTTCAGCCCAAGCGTACCAAAAGTTACGTCAGGATTTCCGTCTTTATTGATGTCACCAAGTACTGGCGAAGAAAAGATACTTGGATTCGTGCAGTAAGCACCGACATATTGTGCAGCATCTGAATAATGTTTCGGGCTAAAACGCATACCGCCCCAAGCACTTATCGAATAAAGACCACCATCACCCTGACACTGGTTGATCGAACCGCCAGCACCAACGTATATATCATCGGAATTATCGCCGTCCACATCGGCTATTGAAAAATTATTAGCAGGTATTCCCAAAGTAGTAACAAGAGTGCCGTCGGTTGCCTTAAAAAGTCTTACATTACTAGGAGTATAACTACCTTGATATGGTGTTGTGCCACCAACAACAATGTTCGTAGTGCCATCAGCAAGATGTACGGGGAGTGGTGACGAAAAGGTAAATGGACTATTTGGAAGATCCTTTGACCAAACCAGCGAAGGTGTTGCCGCGTTAGCATTTCCTGTCATAACAAGAGACAGAACTATTGGTATAATAAACAAAGATACTGTAACAAGTTTTGTTCTTGGATATTTCATAGGCTCATTATATATTATATTGTTGCTAGTAGTTGAAACCATATTGTATATAATTAGGTAATGATAAATTCCCAAGAAAAAATTGTTGTTACTGGTGTAAATGGCTTTGTCGGCGAGCACCTAGCACGTTATCTTCAAGCTTCCGACTTTTCTGTTCATGGTGTTGGCCGTGAACTTAATCCCAATGAAAACGTCGCTCCCTACCTCGATACCTACCAGCAAGCAGATCTCTTAAATAAAGAACAAGTCGCTCGTCTTGTCCTTAAACAAGCTGCAGCGGTTATTCACCTTGCCGGTCTGGCCTCTGTCGCTGAGTCTTTCGACAAGCCCGACCTTTATAAAACCGGTAACGCTGAAATGACCGAGAACCTTTTAAAAGCTGCTGAAGACCAAGGTTTTACCGGCCGCGTTGTTGCAGTTAGCACCGGCGCCTTGTACGACCCGAATCAGTCGATGCCGTTAAATGAAGGCTCAAAAACAACCGAAGGTTCACCGTACGCCATTGGTAAAATCCGTGCTGAAGAAGTAATTAAACAGCACCGCGCAAGCGGCCAAGATGTTATTATCGCTCGCCCATTCAACCATATTGGCCCAGGCCAAGGGAAAGGTTTTCTCGTGCCCGACCTGTACGACCAGTTAATTGCCGCTAACGAAGCTGGTTCTTCAAGCATTATGGTTGGTAACTTAGCAACTCGCCGTGACTACACAGACGTGCGCGATATCGTTGCAGCTTACACAAAACTAGCTACCGCCGAGTCACTTTCGCACGACACGTACAATATTGCCTCTGGCGCTTCACTGTCTGGGTTTGAAATACTTGAGTATCTTCAAAAAGCTATGAATCTTGAATCTGTAGAATCTACCGTTGACCAATCGAAAGTGCGCCCAACCGACGCTATGAACATTGTTGGCGATGCCTCACGCCTAACTAATGAGCTTGGTTGGACTACTCAATCTAACCCAAATACAGCCATTGTTGATTTCGTCGCTCGACGACAAGCCTAGCTTATTTAACTTTTAGAAATTCTGGCAACGTTAATGCAAGCGCAGTAATGTTATAGGTTGTATCAAACACTCCACCATAATCTTCCATATCGGCTGTAATAAGGTGCACTTCACTAATAGATTCAGTTGCTTCGTGGGCAACTACTTTCACCTTCACGGCGTTTTTAGCTCGTACAATGTGTAATTCGTGGTCTAGTTTTGAAGGGTACTCATAAGTTGTCATAACAAATTCGAGGTCTTTTGATTCGTATCCAGTTTCCTCAAGTAGCTCAATGGCTGCTGTTTCAAGTGGTGAACGACCTTTTTCAACACTTCCAGAAGGTAGGTTTAGAATAACCTTATCAATAGCGTATTTATATTCGAACTGGGTAATTAAGCGACCCTCAGTATCAGTGGCAACAATCACTACTCCACTAGGTAGTGTAGCGACAGTGTAATCATCGAAAATTGCTCCAGTCGGAAGCTTTACAGTATCTTCGTAGACTTTCATAAACTTCGTATCAAGCAACGTCTCCCGGTTAAGACGTTGCCATTTTTGAGGTTTAGAATCCATTAAATTAAACCTTTGTAGATTCAATGGCGAGGTCGTGGTCAACCATCAGTTTTACAAGGCCAGGGAAATCAACTTTTCGTTCCCAACCAAGTTCTTTTTCGGCTTTTGTTGGGTCGCCAAGGAGTACATCAACCTCAGCAGGGCGCATAAATGCTGGGTTTTGCTTAACGTAAGGCTTCCAGTCTTCAATTCCAACGTGTTTAAACGCAATATCAAGAAATTCTTCAATAGAGTGTGTTTCACCTGTAGCAAGTACGTAATCTTTTGGCTCGTCTTGTTGCAACATGCGCCACATACCCTCAACGTAGTCACCTGCATAACCCCAGTCACGCTTCGGCCATAGGTCACCGAGTTCAATATGGTCTTGCAAACCAAGTTTAATACGCGCAACAGCGTGAGTAATTTTACGTGTTACAAACTCAACCCCGCGGCGTTCACCTTCATGGTTGAAAAGAATACCTGAAACAGCAAACATATTATAGCTTTCGCGGTAGTTCTTTGTAATCCAGTAGCCATAAAGCTTCGCAACGCCATACGGGCTACGAGGGTGGAAGGTAGATTCTTCGGTATAACCCTTCTCAGGACGGTTATATTCAAGGCCACCATACATTTCAGAGGTTGATGCTTGGTAAAAACGAACTTTATTTTCTGGGTCTGTTAAACGAATCGCTTCAAGCATGTTAAGCACACCCTTAGCAGTAATGTCGTTTGTTAGCATTGGGTCTTTAAAAGAATAGCCAACATGACTAATTGCACCTAAATTATATACTTCATCTGGCTTTGATACATTCATCGCTCGGATAAGTGAAGAAGCGTCCATAAGGTCAGCTTCAATGAGTGTTACGTAAGGGTATTCAGCCTCTGTCGCTTCACGACGTGGGTTATGTTGACCTCTGATGATACCAAAAACTTCGTATCCTTTTTCGTGTAGTAGTGCGGCAAGGTGACCACCATCTTGTCCAGTAATTCCAGTAATTAAAGCTCGTTTAGCCTCGGCCATTGAATTTCCCTCGTTTATGTTAGGTCGGTATTATTTAACCCATTATACACGACCTTAACCTTAGGGCTAACCACAGGTAGTGGTATAATATCCACAGT
>Ga0247729_10001092_pt1 | contig 10175 bp, 12 predicted proteins | sample UWRJL133311R2_FD_180958 | JGI IMG/M metagenome (GOLD analysis project Ga0247729, IMG submission 180958) | Plant litter microbial communities from Arlington Agricultural Research Station in Wisconsin, United States - UWRJ-L133-311R-2 | ecosystem: Environmental > Terrestrial > Plant litter >... | reverse complement strand
GCGGTGACGAATAATTTTATCTTGTCCTGCAGCGACTCCACCTTGATGGCCTGCAGCACATCGGTGGCGCGCAGATTGTAGGTGTTGATGTCGGCCAGCGTGGTGGTCGAGCTGATGCGCAGCTCGTCGTCGCCCATCGATCCGCGCAACTGCACCTTGCCGTTGGTTGCCGGCACCAGCAGCGGGCTGGCGTAGCGCGTGGTGCTGCCTTCCGCGGTGATGCCCCAGCTGCTTTTCTCTTCCTTGCCGGCGGCGGCCAGCGCCACGTCGGTGGCGATAAAGGCGCTGCCGACCGGCGCGTGGCCGGAGGAGAATTGCGGGTTGCTGTCGTAGCCGCCGCGCAGCCGCAGCGAGCCCAGAAACTCGTCGTCGGCAAACGCCGGAGCGGCGAGTAGATACATACCTATGGCGCCGATGAATACTATGATACGCAACATTACATCACCCGAAATACGCTGGTTCCGGGGTCAGCCTGCCGGTTTATAGTTAGCGATCGGTGAAATGACTGCGCCACAATCGTGCCGCAAGACGCGAAAAATTCTTGCGGCGAAATCGCGGCAGCGTTTGACGTCGCGGGCTACCACCGGCAACGATTTTCATCGGTAGTTGTTTGCCCGCAGTAGCCTCGCAGCGAACCGCCATGCCGTCCACCGCGATCCGACACTTCACTTATGATTCGGCGAAAGCCGAACTCATCGCGACCTTCGTCACCGGGCGCCGGTATTTATATGCAAACGTGCCGCCGGAAATCTTCACGGCCTTTGGCGAGGCGCCGTCAAAGGGCGCTTACTTCAATGCAGTGATCCGCGATACGTTTGCGTATCGCGAGCTGGAGCGGGAGCGGCGGTGATGCGACTCGTTTCCCGGACGCGCTGCGGCATTTTATGCCGTTGCGCAGATCCGGGATCCCGGTGTCTTGAGAAACCGGGACCCCGGCTCTGCGAAGCAATACTTCGTATTTCATCGCGTCCGGGGCAACAGAGGCACGGCCTCTCCGCGTCATTGCGAGGAGCGAAGCGACGCGGCAATCCAGAGGCCGTAAGCTCGGCAAGAACTGGATTGCTTCGTCGCAAGGGCTCCTCGCAATGACGGAAAGAATCAGCCTGCGTAGCCCGGATGACAATTCGGGGCCGGCATAGCCGTTGAAACTCTGTCCCGGATTGCATCGCCGCGCGCTGCGCGCGCGCCGACTTCATCCGGGCTACGTTACCCGCAATGACGAGAAATTACGCGCTGATCGACAGCGACGAGGCGGAGGACGTCGCGATGGCGTTGGCCTGGCGCTGGATCATCTGTTCGATGAAATTATACGACGAGGTGACCGAGGACGACGAGGCGCCGGCGGCGCTGGCCGCCGAGGTCATCGACACCTTGGAGCCGTCCGCATAGGTCATCGACGTGGTCGTGGTGCCGTCGCTGTTGGTGGTGGTCGTCGACGACGCGCCCTGCAGCGCCTGCAGCATCGGATCGCTGTTGGCGCCGTCCGCCGACGTGTCGCTGCTATCGGACGATTTTGGCGCATGGACATGCGGGCCCTTGCCCTTCAGCGCCGCGCTCAACTCGTCGGCGCTCACCGAGCCGTCGCCATCGGTGTCGAGCTTGGCGAATACCTTGTCGGCATTGGCGACATTGGTGCCGCCGGCGCCAAGCTTGTCCTCGAACTCGGCCTTGCTGATGCCGCCCGAGCCGTCAGAGTCGAGCGCGCCGAACAGGCTCTTCAGCGCATCGGCGCGCTTGGTCGAGGACGACGCCGTCGACTGGCTCTGCGCATCGAGCATCGCGGTCATGGTGCCCGAGGACAGCGTGCCCGAGGTCTTGGCGCTGCTGCTGATCACCGGCGTGGTCGACGCGGTCGCGCTGGCGCTGGCCGTGGTCGCCGCCGTGGTCTCGAACGGGTTCGTCACCTTCGGCGTCGCGCCGGTGGTGGTGGCCTTCTTCTTGGCGGCGGTCAGCGCCTGAAGCGCATCGATGGCGGCAGTGGCGGCGGCAAGCGCTGGCAGCATCGTCAAACTCCTGCTCATGCCGCAGGCGCGGCGTGAATTTCCCTCACGCGGATTTTGCAATCGCTGTGCCAGCTGGAAAGTCTCGCGAAAACAACGGCCTGCGCCCCGCGGGCCGGCTGCCCTTCCCGGCAGATCGTGCCGCTGCGGCAGATTGTGCCGGGCCGATCGCGCGGCATCGCACCCGCCGCGCGGCGTTGCCGCGTCCCCGCCCCCATGGTACCCGAGGCTTCCCCTTCGCCACGCTGCAGGAAACCCCGATGTCACAGAGCTTTGCGCCCCGCCCGCTGGTCATCGCGCCCTCCATCCTGGCCGCGGATTTTTCAAAGCTCGGCGAAGAAGTCCGCGCGGTGGACCAGGCCGGCGCCGACTGGCTGCATCTCGACGTGATGGACGGCCACTTCGTGCCGAACATTTCCTATGGCCCCGACGTCATCAAGGCGATGCGCCCGCACACCACAAAGATCTTCGACGCGCATCTGATGATCGCGCCGTGCGATCCCTATCTGGAGGCCTTCGCCAAGGCCGGCTGCGACCACATCACCGTGCATGCCGAGGCCGGTCCCCATCTGCACCGCTCGCTGCAGGCGATCCGCGCGCTCGGCAAGAAGGCCGGCGTGTCGCTCAATCCGGGCACGCCGATCTCGGCGATCGAATACGTCATCGACCTGGTCGACCTGATCCTGGTGATGTCGGTGAACCCCGGCTTCGGCGGCCAGGCCTTCATCCCCTCCGCACTCGGCAAGATCAGCGATCTCCGCGCCATGACCGCGGGCCGGCCGATCGACATCGAAGTCGACGGCGGCGTCTCCGCGGCGGTGTCGGGACAACTCGCCGCGGCCGGCGCCAATGCGTTTGTCGCGGGCTCCGCGGTGTTCAAGGGCGGCACGGTGGAAAGCTACAAGGCGAATATTGACGGCATCAGGGGCGCGGCGGCGAGTGCACGGGGAGAGATGGTGTAGGGACAGGATGGGTTGAGCGTCATCGCGAAACCCATGATGCGGCGCCTGCTATCGATGATGGGTTTCGCTGCGCCCTACCCCTCGTGCTGCTGGCTTACTGCCATCATAATGGCGTGACAAATCGGATCGGCGGACTGCCTTGGCCTGTTGCCGCAGCCCGCGTTCCACTAGATTGGGACTCGACAAGACGTTCTTGCAAGGGAGCACGCCATGGCTTCGATCCTGGTCCCTATTGGCAAGGCCATTGGCGGCCTGGTGCTGGTCTGCCTTTCGCTCTATCCCGTTACGGGATGGCGGCCGGCGATCGTCATCATCGGCCTCGTGGTGGCGGCTGCGTTCATCCTGCATGTGGTGGCGCCATAGATCTCCTGCGCTCCAGACGGGGCAGTCAAACGCAGGGTGGGTTGAGCTCTTGCGAAACCCGCCACCCTCCGCCGGTGGGTTTCGCAAGAGCTCAACCCACCCTACCCCCGCTCGAATTCGGCAAGCGTAGCCCGCATGAGCGAAGCGACATGCGGGGCCGGAACGCGCCAAGATTTCCCGCATGTCGCTGCGCTCATGCGGGCTACCTAATCCCCCGGTGGCAACGGCAAGCGTAGTCGGGCAAACGCGCGGTGCGTGTCCACCCTTCGTCCTCCTCAATGATCGTTCGGCATCCGCGCTTGCTCCCCCCGCGCGGTATCACACTTGCGGAGCGCTGCCCGAGCCAGCGATCGCGCAAACCACCAGGGCGATGCGTTCGTCGCGCAGGCCGGGCCTGATCCGGCCCGAGCGTTCCAGTTCGGCGAGACCGTGGAGTGCTGCCCAGAAGGTTTCGGTCACGAGGTCCACATCGCTGCCGAACGGGCGGACGACCGCGGCCAGCGCGTCGAACGCCGCGCGCAGTTCCGGCCGGGTGTCGGCAGCAAGTGTAGCCCGCATGAGCGAAGCGACATGCGGGGCGAGAACGCGCCAAGATTTTCCCGCATATCGCTGCGCTCATGCGGGCTACTTGGCCAAATCTTTCAGGGAGAGGTGAAATGACGAGATTACCTGTTTGCCCCGAGACCGGCCTGCCGATGGTCCGCGACACTCGGCCTATGACCATCACTTACAATGGCAACTCCTCTACCTTCGATATGCCCGGCTGGTACTGCGATGAATCGACAGAGAGCGTCCACAGCGGCGGCGACATGAAAGTATCAGACGCCGCCTTGAAGGCGCTTCGTGACAACCCGTAGGATGGGTTGAGCGCCTTCGCGAAACCCATCGGCAGAGGGTGATGGGTTTCGCAAGGGCTCAGCCCACCCTACAATCTATTGATCTCGTTCCCCGGACGCTGCGCAGCGCGCCGCTTTTTGGCGGCGTGGTGCGCTGCTGAGCCGGGGTCCCGGTTCGCCCACAGCGGAAACCGGGGTCCCGGATCTGCGCAGCGGCACTGCGCGCCGCAGCGCGTCCGGGAAACGAGGGCAGCGCTCGGATTGAGCAAGCAAGCTTAGGGTGGGCAAAGGCGCACTTGCGCCGCGCCCACCATCATTAGCCAAACGTCTGTCACGTTGGGCACGCTTCGCTCACCCTACGGCTACGGCTACTACGTCCCGCCATCATAATGGCGTGACCGATCGGATCGGCGGACTGCCTTGGCCTGTTGCCGCAGCCCGCGTTCCGCTAGATTGGGACTCAACAAGACGTTCTTGCAAGGGAGCACGCCATGGCTTCGATCCTGGTCCCTATTGGCAAGGCCATTGGCGGCCTGGCGCTGGTCTGCCTTTCGCTCTATCCCGTGACAGGATGGCGGCCGGCGATCGTCATCATCGGCCTTGTGGTGGCGGCTGCGTTCATCCTGCATGTGGTGGCGCCATAAATTTCCTGCGCTCCAGACGGGCCAGTCAAACGCAGGGTGGGTTGAGCCCTTGCGAAACCCGCCACCCTCCGCCGGTGGGTTTCGCAAGCGCTCAACCCACCCTACGCCTCCCTCGAATTCAGCGAGCGTAGCCCGCATGAGCGAAACGACATGCGGGGCCGGAACGCGCCAAGATTTCCCGCATGTCGCTGCGCTCATGCGGGCTACCTGATGTCACGGTGGCAACGGCAAGCGTAGTCGGGCGAACGCGCGGGGCGCCGTGCCCACCCTTCGTCATCCTCAATGATCATTCGGCATCCGCGCTTGCTCCCGCGCGGCGTCACACTTCCGGGCCGCCATCCGAACCGGCGATCGCGCAAACCACGAGGGCGATGCGTTCGTCGCGCAGGCCGGGCCTGATCCGGCCCGAGCGTTCGAGTTCGGCGAGCCCATGGAGTGCTGCCCAGAAGGTTTCGGTCACGAGATCCACATCTCCGCCAAACGGGCGGACGACCGCCGCCAGCGCGTCGAACGCCGCGCGCAATTCCGGCCGGGTGTCGGCAGCGGCGAAGCGCAGGCCGCTCGGCAGCACAAACATTGCCTGGTAGAGCGCGGGCCCACGCAGCGCAAAGGCGAGATAGGCCGAGGCGACGTGCGCGAGCGCTTCGCGCGGGCCGCCCGATCCGGCGGCCTCGCCGAGCGCGTGCGTGAGTTCGCGGAATCCCTCGACCGCCACGGCGGCCACAATGGCGTCCCTGTTGGCGAAATGCGAATACAGAACCGGCTGGCTGTATTCGATCTGATCCGCCAGCCGGCGGATCGTGACGGCGCCCCAGCCTTCGCTTTCGGCGATCGCGCGCGCGGCCGCGACAATGCGGTCCTCGCGCGCCGCGCGCGTCCTGCCTTTTCGCTCCGCGATGCCCAACCTCAATCTCCCCGGCGCCGACGCCCATCCATACCATCGCTTGACATTCTAGCAACGCTATATAAACAATCTAGCGTTGCTAGATTATTTAACAAAAGTTGGAAAAGGAGTCGCGTAATGCATTGGCTTGCGTTGGGAATGGCCTGGCTGGTGGCGCTAGCCATCATCGCCATCGGCATCGGATATCTCGCCAGACCGCGGCGCATGACGGGCAGTTTCGGCCTGCCGTTGCCGGAAGATGGCCCCCACATCGCCGGGTGGCTGCGGCTGAAGGGCGTGCGCGACGTCGTGGCCGGGCTGGCCGTGCTGGCGTTCCTGGCCTGGGGCGGTCCGCGCGAGGTCGGCCTGCTGCTGCTGGTCGAGGCGCTGATCCCGCTCGGCGACATGCTGGTGGTGCTCGCCGCCAAGGGCTCCATCCAGCGCGCGCTCGGCGTTCACGGCCTCACTGCGGCGCTGATGGTGGTGGCCGCCGTGGCCCTGCTGACGGGCGTGTCCTGAGACGGTTCCGGCCGGATCGATCTGGCTGCGCGCGGCGGGCTCCCTCAACTATCATTTGGTGGCACGCGCCACCGCTTCAATCGGCCGCGATGGCGTCGAGCAGCAGGACCACGGCGATGACGATGATGATCACGTCGAAGCCGACGCTGATCAGCAATCCCACGGGCGCGTCGGCAAAGCTGAGATAGCGCCCCGGATTGTACCTGCCGCTGGTCCACAGCCGGCCCGTCGCCAGCCACTCATGGAGCCGGAGGCCGAAATAAACCACGACCCCGACGCTGAGGACGCTAGTGGCGATCTTGCGGCTTCTGGACATGGCTCATGGTCATCGCTCTCCGCTAAGCGGCGGTCAAGCAAGCTTAGTAAAAACGCAGGGTGGGTTGAGCCCTTGCGAAACCCACCACCCTCTGCCGGTGGGTTTCGCAAGGGCTCAACCCACCCTACGCCCCCTCGAATTCAGTCAGAGACCGCGAGGCCGAGCCTGGCGACATTCTCAATGCGCCATTGTCGAATGAGCGCGCCGAGACCGGCCGGATCCTGATCGAGTTGCTGACGGATCCGGGCGACGAGGGGTCGAAAAGCCACGAACCAGTTCTCATCGTGATCGGCCAATACAGCTTCGACATGTGTTAAAGCTTTTTCGCAGCCCTGCATGTCGCCGACCAGGTAATCGGCCAGCGCAAAATCGAGCTGGATCGGAACCATCATGTTCGGCCGCATGAAGTCGAAATACGCGAGGAAGGATGCAACTGTCTGGATACCCTCGAGCGCACTCACGAACGGCATGATCTGCTCCAGTACGACCGCGGCTGAATGCTGATCGTCCCGGGGGTCGGTAATGGTCCAATACGTCTGCGGATGCTTTATCAGACTGCCGTAGTGTCCACCAAAATGAAATGACGGCTGATCGCGGGGCCGCCACAGCGGCGTCACGCCTCGGTGGAGATCATTGTGGTTCTTCCGGCCCGTAGTGAGAAGCCGGAAGCCACGCAGGAACATGTCCGTCTTCCCGACGGCGAGGAAGTCACCATACAGGACCGAGCCCGGAATCTGCTTCTGGATAATACTGAAAATGCGAACCGACCGTCGCATGCTTGATACGTGACCCCCGAAGAGCATGAAGCTCAATTACCGGAACATAGCGCGATGCAGAGAAATGACTTCGCAACTCGTTCGCACGCGATGGGCTTACCACAGCGCCGCCCGTCTTCAAATCGTAGATCGCGATCACTTCGCCGCTGACCGATCGCAACGCAACGTCAGCACGAACGCTTCCCTGTTCACCGTAAGTAACCTCAATGTTGTTCTTATAGCTGAGTTCGACCTCAACTCCCTCCAGATTTTTTGCCATTACTGCCGCTCCAAATGCTGAATGAACGGCCGTGCCGTAAGCCCTCGGCGTATCGTACGGAATAAACTCAAAGACGTTCATCACGTTCTTGAGTGTATCGCTCAACTTTTCTGTTGTACTATCAATCCGCTCGTCACCCGTTATGGCGTTGCTGTAGACGATTTGCGCGGCGACCGGCTGTAAAACAGCTTCAGATTCGTTCGTACTTCCGTTGCCAAAAATTTGCGCAATGCGTGTCGCGAGCGGAAAGCTAGCCAGATCTGAAAATACTGCGAAAACTTGATTCCCGCTCGAAGTTCCCTCGCCACCAGCGGTAGTCCCGCCGCCGTCCGTCCACTTGCCGAGATCGTCGCGCGGCTGGTCGGGATCGAAGCCGTCTTTTGTCGACATGCTCCGTTTCCGAAGCTTCAACTCAAATTTGATGCCCAACAGTTGATATTTCAGCCGCGCCAGTGTGTCGCTGATATCGTCAAGTTCAGTTCGGATTGCCATCGCCGTTGCCCTTGAAATGGATTAGGTTTTTAATCCTAGAGGATCCAAAACCTAACGTCAAGGCCGTTTGGTTCGCGTTTTCCGGATGCAGACACGGCGTCATCTCTGGCGACGGGGTAGCCGCTGATCTGGTGCTCAGGCGCGGACGGTGTGGGTCCCGGATCTGCGGAGCGGCACTGCGCGCCGCACCGCGTCCGGGACACGAGAACGGCGCCCGGGGTTAAGCGAGCGTAGCCCGCATGAGCGAAGCGACATGCGGGGCGGTAGCGCGCCAAAATTCCCGCATGTCGCTGCGCTCATGCGGGCTACACTCCGACCTCAACGCCCGCAGGGCGCAACAGCGCAGCGTATTGCGCCGCCCCGGCGGATGACGCCTCGGCCAATCCGCCCCACTACGCCAGCCGGTCCACCGCGCCGCCGGACGGCCGCGCCAGCCATTCGGCCTGGGTCATGGCGGTGGACGTCGCGACGATCTGCGCATTCTGATTCTTCAGCGCCTCCGAAATGAGCGCGATCCGGTAGTGCGCGAGGTCCGGCCCTTCGAGGCCGGCTTCGCCGGGGCCGCCGGGATCGAGCTTGTTGGCGAGGTACTCGTAGGGCTCATGCAGTTCGGTGACGCCGCTGTTATAGACGCGGCCGACCACCACGCCGTCGACCTTGATCTCCGAGTGGATTCCGCTCGGATCCCAGCCCCATTCGCCGCCCTCGCCGGCGCCGGCCAGCGCGCTCAGGTTGACGGTCTTCAGTTTGGTCATATCGATCGGCGTAAGGTCCGCGGTCGCGATCCGCTGCGCCGCCATGGTTTTCTGGATGCCGCTGTAGCTGGTGTAGTTCGGTGTGCTGACTCCGGTGATCACGTTGCCCCTCCATGGTCGCAGATGATGACCAGGCTGGCGTGCAACAAGCGGGCCGGGAAATTCCGCTGTTCCATCAAGCGTGACTATCCCGCGGCCCCGGAAGAAATTGCCGCCGCGGGAAAAAATTACCGCACAGGATGCATGAAATTGAATCGTCCCGTCCGGCGCGAGCGCCGTCTGGCCTACCCTCCGCAAAGGCGATGGGCGCCAGGGTCCCGGGTGGGCGCGGTCACTCGGCGCGCTGACGCGTCGGCATGGGGTATGGATCCCCGCTTTCGCGGGGACGACGCGGGGTTGTGCCGGCGGCAAGCGAGCGTAGCCCGCATGAGCGCAGCGACATGCGGGGTGATAGCATCCCCAAGAATTCCCGCATGTCGCTGCGCTCATGCGGGCTACAGCCGCCGCGCCTCCTCCGCTCAGTTCAACCCCTGCGTAAAAATCTTCACGTCGTCTTCCAGCAGCAGCCGGTCTTTCACCAACTGCCGCGCGGCCTGCTCGATCGCGGCGGCGCGGTCGCCTTCGTGGGGGTAGCGCTCTGCCAATGACAGGCGGGGATCGCCGGTCTTCAGGCGCTCTTCTTTGGTCGCGGCGAACGGGATCATGCTGCCGTTGTTCTCGCAGAGCTCGCCGGGCGAGAAGCCGGCCTTGCGCAGGTTCCAGCCGGTGTGGGTGGCGACCGGCGCCTCCAGCGTCGGCAGGCGCACCCCGGCCAGCGCGCGGCCGTCGGCATCGAGCTTCGGCACGAAGACGGGATAGGCCGCGCCCTTGACCGGCGGCATCACGGAGAAGTCGATCAGCACCGGCCGCACCAGCCGCTCGGTATAGGGAAAGCCGGGGATCGCCGGGAAGCCTGTGTCGGCCGCGGTCGGCGCCGCCAGCGTACCGTCGTCGAGGCTCGGGTAGCGGCTCGGCGGCGGGGCGACCGCGTCGCGGCCGATCCAGCCTTCCATCGCCACCAAGAGCGCGCGCACCGGCGGGCCGGCATTCAGCGGGTTGGTGGGATAGGCGCAGGTCCTGGTCATCGCCGGCTTGGCGCCGGCCATGGCGAAATGCTGCAGGTTGGCGAGATAATACAGCCGGACATTGTCAGGCATTTTCAGCGCGCGGCCCTGGGTGTCGACCACCACCAGAGCGGCGCGCTGCTGGTAGAATTCGATCTCGCTGTCCGACTTGAGGATCTTCGGGCAGTTGTTCGCGGCCTGGCAGCGCGCCAGCAGGCCGTCGGTCCGGCCGCTCAGCGCGTCGGTGGTCACGGGATAGCTGAACGG
>Ga0247729_10001091_pt1 | contig 10183 bp, 6 predicted proteins | sample UWRJL133311R2_FD_180958 | JGI IMG/M metagenome (GOLD analysis project Ga0247729, IMG submission 180958) | Plant litter microbial communities from Arlington Agricultural Research Station in Wisconsin, United States - UWRJ-L133-311R-2 | ecosystem: Environmental > Terrestrial > Plant litter >... | reverse complement strand
CGCCGCCATCGGCCTGCTGGCCATCGTCTTCGTGATGCCCAGCGTGCAGTCCATCGGGGCGCTGATGGCGCTGGTCTTCGTGGCCGCCGCATCGTCGGGCTGGGTGGCCGCCGGCAGCGCGCGGATCTCCTATGTCGGCTTCCAGATCGCCTTCGCATTTTTTCTCAGCGTGGTGCAGGGGGCGTCGCCGGCCTTCGACATGTCGATCGCGCGCGATCGGCTGATCGGCATCCTGGTGGGCAATCTGGCCGTGGCCCTGATCTTCACCACCGTTCGTCCCATCAGCCTTGCGGTGCGTATCGATCCAGTCGTTGCCGAAGTGTTGCGTCGGCTTTCGATGCTGGTGACGACAGCCAGCCGGTCGGCGCGCTGGGCGCTGGCGTCCGAGGCGCAGAAGCTGGTCGGCACGATCGAGCAGAATCTCGAATTGCTACGATACGAGCCTTCCGCGATCCGGCCGGCGCCGACCTGGCTGAGCCGGCGGCGGCAGGTCGTCCGATCGATCGGCGCGATGCAGGCGCCCTTGCTGATCGAGGCCGACGAAAACCGCGCCGTGATCGGCGAACGTCTGCAGCGCCTGTCGCTGGATTTCGGCGACGGCGAAGAGACGGCCGGCAGCGGCGCCATCGACGCGCCGTCCGCCGCCGTCAGGGCGAACGGCAGCGTGGAGGCGGGACTGGCTGTGCTGGAAAGCATCGCCGCGACAAGACGAGGGACAGTACAATGACGGCAGCCGCCACAGGTCGGCGTCACGGCTCCTTGGTGCTTCTACTGTCGCTGGGGCTCGCCGGCTGCGCGACGTCGGCCATCGAATTGGCGCCGGAGCGGCCGGACCGGCCGTGGGTGCCGGCGACCGCGGACAATGGCGACATCGTCCCGGGCAAGGCAGGAACGGCGCCGAGTGCCGGCGGATATGTGCTTCCGCCGCAGCGGGGACTTGGCTACGTGCCGCCGGCCGCGGCCATCGACACGCGAAAAGCCTATCGTCTCGGCGAGTTGATCGATATCGCCGAGTCGAGCAACCCGACCACGCGCATCGCCTGGAACGAGGCGCGACGCACGGCGCTTGCGGCCGGCATCGCGGAAAGCACGTTCCTACCGAGGATCAGCGCCGGCGCCATCGGAGGCGTCCAGACCTCGGACGGCCGCGCTTCGGCGCCGGGGCGCGATGCCGCAAGCAACGAGACGCTCAGCGGTAGCGTTTCGGCTGTTTCGCTCGAGTGGCTACTGTTCGATTTCGGTCAGCGCGCCGCGGTCGTCGATGCGGCCAAGCAGCTGTCACTGATCTCGAACTTTGGTTTCACCGCGGCGCACCAGCAGGTGATCTACGATGTCAGCCTTGCCTTCTACGGCCATGCAGCGGCGAGGTCGCGCGTTGCAGCCGCAAAACAATCCCTGAAGAATGCCGAATCCGTGCAGGCTGCCGTGGAGGACCGCTACCGGCACCAGATCGGAACGGTGACGGAGGTCGCCAATGTCAGGCAGCTAACCGCACAGGCCAGACTCGTCGTGGTGCAGGCCAGTGGCAGCGTGGAGGATTCGTATCTGGCGCTGGTTACGGCCATGGGCATCTCGCCGCTGACGCGGATGAAGATCGCCGACATCTCCGGCCGCAGACTGTCGCCCGCGATGGCGGCGCCGGTGCAAAGCGTGATCTCTGCCGCACTAGCCCGACGCCCCGATATCCAGAGCGCCTATGCGGCCCAGAAAGCGAGCCTTGCGAACGTCAGAGTGGCCGAGGCCGACTTCCTGCCGAAGGTCTTCGTGTCCGGCAACGGGACATACAATTCGGGCAGCTTGACAGTCTCGGCGCTTCCCGCAGTGGGACAGTTGCCACCAACTGTCAATATCAATGGAAACCGCCTCGGCGGCACCTTCCTGGCCGGCGTTTCAGTGCCGCTCTATGATGGGGGGGTGCGCTTGGCAAAACTAGCGCAAGCGCAAGCCGAAGTGGACACCACCGACGCCCGGATGGCGAAGCTGCGGAACGATGCGGTCCGCCAGATAGTGGTGGCGGACAACGCTTTGCGCACCGGCCTTTCGACCTATGCTGCCTCACAGGCCCTGACGACGGCGGCGCAAACGTCGTTCGATGCGTCGCTGGCGGCCTACCGCGACGGCATCGGATCCATCACCGAACTGACGCTTGCCCAGACCCAGCTATTGCAGGCCAAGAATGCATCGACCGACGCCTACAGCCTGTCGCTTTCGGCGGCGGCCACGCTCGCGCTGTCAATGGGCGCGCTGGGCACCACGCCACGGCCATGATGCGGAACGGCGATCCGGATCGCCGTCATCGATGAGCCACCAACGAGCAGTCGCTGCTGGCTATTGGAGGAAAAGCGTCGCTTCCCGGCACCGTTGCCAAAATTCTGAAAACGTCGGCGGGATCGCTAATTTCATGCGGTTTCTTTGCTTCTGCCAGATACATGTCGTGAACCATCAGGTTGTCTGCGCGCAGCCTGCCGTTACGTGAAAACGCATCGTCAAACGTTCTGCTTTGCAGATCCTTCACCACCGCGGCCGGGTCTTTGGTATTGGCGGACTGGACCGACCTGATGTAGCTCAGCGCCGACGAGTACACGCCTGCCTGCATCATGCTGGGCGGCCTTCCCATTCGAGCAGAGTATCGCTTTGAGAACTCGCGCGTGCGCTCGTCCATGTTCCAGTAAAATCCAATCGTCGCGAGCAAGCCATGCGCACGATCGAGACCGACGCTGACAACATCGTTGACGTCGATCAGCAGCGCGATCATTTTTTGATCGCCGTTGAGTAGCCCAAACTCCTCGGCTTGCTTGATGCTGTTCTGCGTATCGTTTCCCGCATTCGCAAGCGCGATGACCTTCGCGCCGGACGCCTTAGCCGACAACAGATGCGAACTGAAGTCCATCGTATTGCTCGGGCATAGCGCGCGCCCAAGCGACTTGCCGCCGCCTTTCTCGATCACGCCCGTTACGTCGCGCTCCAGCGCTCGCCCGAATGCATAGTCGGTCACGATGAAGAACCAACTGTCGCCGCCGCGCTGGAGCATCGCTTTGGCGGCAACGTTCGCGAGCGCGTAAGTAGTATATGTCCATTGAATGAAATTCGGCGAGCACAACCTCCCGCTCAGGTCAGCGGCGCCGCCGGAAGAGGTGATAAACATCTTGTTGCGATGTCGAGCAACATTTTGCACTGCCACACAGATGGACGAGCCTGGAACATCGAGGATCACGTCGACATCTCTTTCAGAGTACCACTCGCGCGCGATATTGCCTCCGATATCCGGCTTGCTCTGGTGATCCGCCGAAATCAGATGGATGGCTTTGCCCAGAACTTGGCCACCGCACTCCTCGATTGCCAGTTGTGCGGCGATCACCGAACCTTTTCCGCTGCTATCCGCGAACGCACCCGTCATGTCCGTCAGTACGCCAAATTTTAGCGCCTTTCCGCCGGCAGCGCGAACGACGGCCGGAGAAGCGATCGACGCAACCAGACCGGTGGCCCCCAAACCCGCCAAAAAGATGCGGCGCTGCATATCAACACCCATCCGTAAACTGTTCAGTGTCCAGTGTTTCATACAAGATTGGGCGGTGAACTTTTGGCAAAGCTCGAAAAAATCGTGCGAAACGGAAAAACCGGCATGAAAGAGTGGCAATGCGCGCCATTGATTTACAGTCGGTTCCAGCGCGATAATCTAAATGGCGCAGTCGGGGCATGTTGCTTGGCCGAATATCAGGAGGTCTGCCGGCGTCGTTCAGGCGACTATCTCGTCAAATCTGCAATTTTTGAAGGTCGAAGCATGGATCACCGCCCGACAATCGGAATTTGCGAACCCATCACCGGGCAGGCCGCGGAGACGATTGCCTCGTTTGGTCCCTTTCGATTGCATTTTAACGAGCGGCGGATGGAAAGGGATGGCCTCCGGGTCCCAATGACCGCTCGCGCCATGGATATTCTGATTGAACTTATTGCAAGGGCTGGCTCTGTCGTCAGCAAGTATGAACTTCTAGATAAAATATGGCCAGGTATCGCTGCCGATGAAGGGTACCTGAGAGTATATGTCGCCGCGCTCAGAAAGGCCCTGGGAGATGGCAAAGCTGGAGCGCGGTATGTGGCGACGGTATCGGGGCAGGGGTACTGCTTCGTAGCGGATGTTTACTATTCGGCAGAGCCAAGGACTGCATCTCAAGGCGTGATCGAACAGATCCACAGTCTTCCTGAGCGGTCGGTGAAGGTGGTCGGTCGCGATCGAACGGTACCTTTGCTTGCGAACCGACTGATCGAGACACACTTCGTGACACTCGTCGGCCCGGGCGGGATCGGAAAGACCACGGTTGCCATCGCTGTCGGATACGAGTTGCTCAGCGAGTACGCCGGCGCCGTTCGCTTTGTTGACCTGGGCGCGCTTCATGACGCAGCGCTCGTTCCGAACGCGATCGCGTCAGCACTAGGACTGCTCGGCATCGCTGATGATCCGACAGACGGGCTCGTCGCTTTTCTTTCTGACAAGCGAATGCTTCTGATCTTGGATTGTTGCGAGCATGTGATCGAGACCGTTGCTGGATTGACCGAGCGCCTTTTCAGAGACGTGCCCAATCTTTGCGTTCTGGCGACGAGCAGGGAAGCGCTTCGGGTTGAGGGCGAGCATGTGCACCGTCTGCAGCCTCTTGAATGTCCTCCGGATCAAATCGCGCTGACGGCCACGCAAGCGCTTGCCTTTCCGGCGGTTCAGTTGTTCGTTGAGCGCGCGGCGGCCAACGACAGTAGGTTCGCGCTCGACGATGCGAACGCAAACCTCGTGGGAGAGATTTGCCGAAGGCTGGACGGAATCGCCCTAGCGATCGAGCTCGCCTCTAGTCGTGCCGGTGAGGGCGTTCTGGATGAACCGCTTTCGCTCCTCAACGCTCGTTTCGATCTTCTCAAGGAAATGCGGAAGACAACTTTGCCACGGCATCAGACGCTCCGCGCGACCCTAGATTGGAGCTATAATCTTCTGTCGAAAACGGAACGCGAGGTATTGTGCCGGCTGTCCGTGTTTGTCGGCCCCTTCTCGCTGGAAGCTGCGCAAACGGTTGCCGCAGCCGACGAAGACGACCCGATGCAAATCGCTTCAGCGCTTGGAAGTCTCGTTGCCAAATCACTGCTGAATGTCTCGCCGGGGCATCGCTCGACAAAGTACAGGCTGCTCGACGCGACTCGCGCCTACGTGGCCGAGCAGCTCAAAAAAGCCGGCGAGAGCAACCCGACCGCGCTTCGTCATGCGTCGTATTTCCTGCATATTTTTGAACGGACCGGAGGTGAGGCGGGAGATGAAGAAAAGACAAAGGGTTTTACCGCCATCGCCGACCAGATCGGCAATGTACGTGGCGCGCTTACGTGGTGTTTCGGCGCGACGGGCGATCTGACGACCGGCGTTGCTCTGGCTGCCGCCTCGATGCCCATGTTTCTCGAGTTGTCGCTGTTGGCCGAATGTCAGTTGTGGGCGAGGCGTGCGATCAAAATCCGTAGTGAGGTGGTGTTAAGCCAGAAGCATGACCTTCATCTTCATGCAGCACTAGGGCTGGCAACGATGCACGCGAGAGGAAATTCGGATAGTGTGCTGTCCAGCCTCACGAAGGCGCTGGAGATTGCCGAGCAGGTTAATGATGTTGCCCATCAAGTCCAGCTACTGGAGCGGCTTCACGTTTTTCATCTCAGGAGGGGAGAGTATGCCGATGGGCGGGCCTATGCCGAGCGTGCCTTGGCCGTCGCTTCGGACAGAGGTAACGCGGCGCAAAGGGCCCAGATGCAGATAGCCCTAGGCGCGTCCTTGCATCTTGCTGGCGAAACTTCGCTGGCGCGTTCAAATGTCGAATCGGCTCTACTGCACCTGCCACCACAATCATCGGCTCTCCACGATCAGTTGAACTTCGACTATCTTAGCCGGGGCCGCCTCACATTGTCCCGCATCCTTTGGATTCAGGGCCTTTCGGATCAGGCGATGGCGTTGGCAAAGCAGGCTCTGGCGGAAGTCATCGGCATCGACCATCCCGCAAAAGTGTCCATGGCAGTAGTGTGGGGATTTACAACCTTTGTTTGGAACCGCGAAGCCGACGGTTGCGAAGAGTACGTCGACAAGCTTCGGATGGAAGCGCAACAGCACCTGCTGGGGCCTTACAAATCGATCGGCGAGGGAGCGAGGGGCGTCGTTCTAATGGCCAAAGGCCAGATCGATGAAGGACTTGCTATGGTGCAAAGCGCAATGCGGGACATGCGCCGGCAGAACTTTCGGCCATACGCGGATCTGAATTTGCCGGTGGCCGAGACGTTGGCGAGCATGGGCAGGTACCGTGAGGCACTGGCGATGATCGATGAAGCGATGATCGAAGCCGCGTGCGTGATGCCAGAAGTTTACCGCATCAGGGCGGAAGTGCTGCTTGCGGCTCCCGACCCGCACGTGGCGGAAGCGCAGGAATGCCTCACCAGATCCCTGCAATTGGCCCGTAATCAATCCGCGCTGGGTTGGGAACTGCGCACTGCGACCAGCTTCGCGAAGTTGAAGTTGAGCCAGGACCGCCCTGACGAGGCCCGTAAGATGCTTGCGCCGGTCTACGCCAAGTTGACGGAAGGCTTTTACAGCCACGGAGTCATCGCAGCCCGGGATCTGCTCACTACGCTGACCGCGATTTGCCCGGATTCCTGCGCTGCCTGAACGGCATGTGGCAGGTCGCCGCCGTGCGATCAAGCAAGACCAATGAACTTGGGAAAGATCGCCGCCTGCGCGCGTGAGACGGTCAACCAGACCGGCCCAGGAGATTGGAATATGTATGAACCATCGATCGTTCATTTCGCCGAGGTAGCTCGCGAGAAAGCCAATGCCGCGCGGCTGCGGCCAACAGGCTTTTTCGTCGGCGCGATGATGGCCGGCGCCTATATCGGCATCGCGATGATTCTCGCTTTGAGTGCCGCTGCGACCATCCCGGCCGCGGAGCGGCCGCTCGTGATGGGGGCGGTGTTCGGCATCGGTCTTATCCTTACGGTATTCGCCGGGGCGGAATTGTTCACCGGATACGTCATGTATACCGGCTTCGGTAAAGCGCGGGGCACGATCACAAATGCCGATGTCGTACGATTGCTCACGATGGTATGGTTAGGCAACTTGGCTGGCGCGATCATCTTGGTTGCCCTGTTCGTCGCAGGCGGTGGGGGCGGCATGTTCGCCGGCACAGCCGAACTGCTGCATGGCTACGTGGCGCACAAAGTCGATTCCAGCTTTCTGGAGCTACTGGCCCGTGGAGTGCTGTGCAACTGGATGGTCTGCCTGGCTATCTGGACGGCTGCGCGCGTCGACGGAGATGCAGCCAAGTGTCTCGTGCTTGCCTGGGCACTAACGGCCTTCGTGACGTCCGGCTTCGAGCACTCGGTAGCCAACATGACGGCCCTGGCCCTAGGCTTGCTGGTCGACAATCCGACCATCTCGCTCACTGGAGCATTGCGAAATCTGGCGCTGGTGACTCTAGGTAACGTGGCGGGGGGCCTTGGGCTGGTCGTACTTCCGTATCTCGCCGCGGCTCGCACCGATGTGTCTTCCGCAGCGCTACAGCATGACACCGGGCGGTTGCCGACCTCGATGCGAGTACCGGTGCCGGCACCCGCTCCCGCAAAATAGTAACGGGCAGATAGCTCTGCGGCTAACGAGCCGGGCGTTAGAAGCGGGCCATGGAGATGGACACGTTGCGAATGTCTCCGCCGGAGGAGATCGAGACAGACTGCCGGTTGCCGCGTGTCGCGAGTACGATAGTGGCGGAGAAGCCCGGCGCGTCGGCTGAGACCGACATGTGGGGGCCCGCGACACGCCCTTGCAAGCCTCCGCTCACGCCTCGGCTCGTCTCACTCCAGGAGCCCGAAATGCGCTCGCCTTCGCTGACGACATCGCTGGTGAGTTCGAATTTGTAGCTGTCGCTGGCGCAACGTAAGCTCTGTCGTAGCCCGTTTGCCCCACTTACGGTGTAGTTGGCGCGGCAGCGGATCCGCTCGCGTGAACCGTCGGCCAGCGAGATCGTTCCGGATCCCGACCATGCGCCGGCCATGCCCGAAAATGGGCCAGACTGGGCCGAGGCCGTGCCGGAAATTGCAACAAACGCGATCCATGCGAGTAGGGCAGTGGTGCAGGCCGTCAACCGATTGATGTGCTTCATTTTAATTCACTCTCCGTGGGCGCTTCGCCGTTTTGATGGCAGGCCGCGCCGAGGCCTGCTGGCATCATGTTTCCGGCTCCACCGGGTGGGAATGGAAGAAATTTCGGATGCGATTCAGAAGCTGGTCTTCCGTTGCAACGCCCGCTGCGGCGCGAGTGACGGTCCGTTGACGTAAGACGCTCAATCCATGTCTAAGCGACTTGTCGAAGGCGGCCGCCAGCTCCGGATTTTCTGTAAGCAGCGGAGCTATGGCGTCCCGAGGCAGTTGATAGATCCTGGAGTATGTTCGCGCAGTCGCGCTGGTGGAGTGTGCAGCACCTGTCAGCAGGCCGAGTTCGCCGACGTACTCGCCAGCTCCGATGCAGCCGATGATCTTTTCCGATGACGGCGGCACGTGACAGAAAAGTTCCAGTATGCCGGTCGCCACAACATATAGCCTGTCGTCCACGCTGCCCTCGGAGAAAAGCGCTTGGCCCGGCTCGAGCAGGCGGTGTTCCAGTCTTTCGGAGAGATCACGGATCTGCTCAGCCGAGAGACATTCGAGCAGGGTCAGATCGCCGAGCAATCTTCGGCCGAATTCGACTGTGCCTTCGCTGCCCGTTGTGTGGAGTGGGGGTACGTCATCCAGCAGTCCTGCGTAATAAAGCTGCCTGCGAGCACAACGAAGGAGGATATCTTTCGTAGGTGATAGTTGCTTCGTGCTCTCGACGAAGAATGATATTGTATAGATGTTGCGGCTGATGCTCATTCTGGTCAGACGGGCTTTCGGTTCCGGCATCTCGATAATATCCGGACAGAGCAGCGTGGCCTGATGAAGCAGCTCGATGACGCGTTCGGGGTCAGCGGCGTTTTTACAGCCGATCTGAACTGAGGCAGCCCGACGGTGTCCTGGGCCGCTCCGATTAACGATTTCAGCCTTGGCGATCTGGCTGTTCGGAACAATCGCGATATCGTCGGCATCAGTCCGAATCCGGATCGAGCGCCAGTTCATTTGCGTTACGTGTCCCTCGATCTTATTGTCGACCTGAATCCTATCGCCGACGCCAAAGGGCTTTTCAATACTCACTGCCAATCCGGCAAAGACGTCGGCCAACGTGTTCTGAAGCGCAAGACCAAGGACGATTGCGAGCACGCCGGAAGTGGCCAGCAGCCCTGTCACTGGGAAAGAAAATACCGAATTCAGAATGACGATGGCGGTCGCGACATAGATGACTGCACCGAACAGATCGGAGAACAATGTCGATTGATGGCTGCGGCCATCGAAACGCAGACCGAACCGCAGAAGCGCAACGATAATCCGTCCGCCGAGAAGCCACCAGGCGCCACCGATCGCGCGCATCCACAGTGCTGAGTTGTCGAATGGTCCGACGGGAGGGGGAATGCTCTCATTCAGGAAATAGGCGCTGATCGCAGCGAAAGCCGCGGCGTCGAACATAAAACGCGCGACATCCGAGAAGCGGCGAAGGCTGAGCAGGCCGATCGCAGTGATTACGACAAGCGCTGCTGCGGGTATCAAAACGGGACTCATGACGCTTTCGCTACCAATGATGTCAGCCTAAACCGTCGATCCATGCAACCTCGCAGGATCAACGCCTTGTCGCCCGCCCGAGTGACGACACCTGAGGTGTTCTGCAGTGCGGGTATGTCTCAGGATCGCGGTAGGATGCCCGGATTATTGTTAGGCCAGTTGGCCATGACGCTTTCGTCCACATTGAGGTGTTGTGCGACCAGCTTTGGCGGCGTGTGCGTAAGCCAGTTCGAAAGGGAGACCTCTTCGTAGCGCGCAGCGCGAAACACGCCGACGAACTGCAGATCGGTATCGCCGATGTTCTCGACATAGTGGCCGAGATTGCGCCTGACATAGCCGATATCACCGGCGGCGAAGTTCGTCGTTGTCGCATTGGGTCCGCTGTTGAAAACAGTCATTCGCGCTTTGCCCTTGATGTAGTATTGCCACTCGTCGGCGTTGGGGTGCCAGTGCATTTCCCGGATGCCGCCGGGGCGGACAGTAACCAGCGCGGCTG
>Ga0247729_10001090_pt1 | contig 10183 bp, 10 predicted proteins | sample UWRJL133311R2_FD_180958 | JGI IMG/M metagenome (GOLD analysis project Ga0247729, IMG submission 180958) | Plant litter microbial communities from Arlington Agricultural Research Station in Wisconsin, United States - UWRJ-L133-311R-2 | ecosystem: Environmental > Terrestrial > Plant litter >... | reverse complement strand
GTCGAGAAGGTCGTCGCCGAGGGTGACGCCAGCCTGATCGAGCGGCTGCAGCCCGGAACTGCCGAGCACCGCGACTGATCCGCCACGCCCGACCCACTCCGAGGGTTGGTGCATTTCTGCGGGTTGGAGTCGCTCTAACCCGCAGAAATGCACCAACCCAGGGGGGTCCGGGGGGCTAAGCGGGGAGCGTCACCGTGAAGGTCGTCTCGCCCGGCACACTCGCCACGGCCACCTGACCACCGTGGGCTTCGACGATTGCTGCGACTATGGCCAGCCCGAGGCCGGTGCTGCCGGCGGTGCGCGACCGCGACGAGTCACCCCGGGCAAAGCGCTCGAAGACCGCGGAAAGCACTTTCTCGTCGATCCCGGGCCCGTTGTCGGTCACACGGATCTCGACGAGTGGCTGGCCCTTCACGGGCTGCACCGACGCGATGACGCGGGTTCCCGCTGGAGTGTGCACGCGGGCATTGGCCAGCAGGTTGACGACAACCTGGTGCAGCCGTGCGGCATCGCCGGGGACGACGACGGGCTCGTCTGGAGCCTCGAACAACCAGTCGTGATCCTGGCTGGCCGCGTGGGCGTCGCTCAGCGTGTCGGTCAGGATGCGCGTCAGGTCGACCGGCTTGCTTTCGAGGCTGCGTCCGTCGTCGAGGCGTGCGAGCAGCAACAGGTCCTCGACGAGCGAGGTCATGCGAACGGACTCCGACTCGACGCGGCCGAGCGCGTGGACGACATCCGGCGGCAGGTCGTGCCCGCCGCGCCGGGTGAGCTCGGCGTAGCCGCGGATCGACGCGAGTGGGGTGCGCAGCTCGTGGCTGGCATCCGCGACGAATGTACGCAGCTTCTTCTCGCTAGACTCGCGCGCCGACAGCGCAGATGCGATGTGCCCGAGCATGCGGTTGATCGCCGCACCCACCTGCCCGACCTCGGTTCTCGGGTCGGCGTCTTCGTCGGCGACCCTCGCCTCGATAGCGACGTCTCCGCGGTCGAGCGACAGCTCGGCCACATGGGATGCCGTGGCCGTGACGCGTTCGAGGGGACGGAGGGCGACCCGAACGATCGCCGTTCCCACCAGGAACGCAACGACAAGACCGGCAAGGGTGACCGTGACCACGACGAGCACGAGCTGGGTGACGGTCGAGGTGACCGTGGCCAGTGGGAGTCCGACGATGACGATGTCACCGGTGCGAGTGGCGAGTGCTGACAACCGATAGCTGCCGAGATCGGCGCCGAAATCGATAGTTGTGGGGGTGCCATCCGTTGCCAGCGTTGCGAGCTGCTGCTTTGCCGTGTCGGTGAGGTCGGTGACGATGAGCTGTGGTCCGGCGTCCGCCGTGCTGGTGATGGTGCCACCGATGAGAACTGCCTCGGTTCCGGAGTTCGAGATCCGGGCAGCGATCGATCCGGGTTGCAGGCCGAAACGCGGGATGCCGTCGGTCGGGTCGGCCGGGGCAGCGCCACCGAACCCGGGACGATCGGTCTGCTGGTTGCGCTCGGCCGCCTCGGAGACCTGGCCGTCGAGCTGGGTCATGAGGGACGACTGAAGAGCGAGCACACTGACGGTGCCGATGACGATGCTGACGAACGCGAGCAGTGCGACGATGCCGAGCACGAGGCGGCGGCGCAGCGTCCAGCGCCGCCGCGCAACGGGCGAGGACGGCGAGGGGGATGTCACAGCGCGGGCTTGAGCACGTAACCCACGCCGCGCACGGTGTGGATCATCGGGGCGCCGAGGGTGTCGATCTTCTTGCGCAGGTAGGAGATGTAGATCTCGACGACACTGGAGGTGCCGCCGAAGTCGTAGCTCCAGACCCGGTCGAGGATCTGATTGCGGCTCAGCACACGCCGCGGGTTGCGCATGAGGTAGCGCAACAGTTCGAATTCGGTAGCGGTGAGCTCGACTACGGTCTCGCCGCGACGCACCTCGTAGCTGTCTTCGTCGAGAGTGAGGTCACCGACGCTCAGGAACGAGTCGGTGGCATCCGTGGCGCTTATCGTCGACCGGCGGATGAGCCCCCGCAGGCGGGCGACGAGCTCTTCGAGGCTGAACGGCTTGGTGACGTAGTCATCGCCGCCCACGGTGAGGCCGGCGATGCGGTCGTCGAGCGAGTCCTTCGCGGTGAGGAACAGAATGGGGGTCTGCAGGCCGTCGTTGCGCATGCGGGTGAGCACCTGGAAGCCGTCGATGTCGGGGAGCATGACATCGAGAACGATGACGTCGGGACGGAACTCGCGCGCTATCTGCAACGCCTTCTGCCCGTCGCTCGCGAACTTGACGTCCCAGCCCTCGTAGCGAAGCGCCATGGAGAGCAGGTCGGTGAGCGACTCCTCATCGTCGACCACGAGCGCGCGCAGGGGGCTGCCGTCCGGCTTCGTCATGCGCGGCTGCGCCGCGGACTGTACGTGGCGGGACGGTTGGGCCTGTGTGGTCATAGTTCAAGTATTGGGAGTTTCCTATGACCTGCCTGTGAACGACTTACCGGTTGCCTGAGCCCCTCGTTCCGGCGGAACGCGAGACAATAGTGAGGTGACTCTCGAACATCCGACCCTCGACCTCTGGGACGAGCCGATTCCGAGTCACCGCGACCGCATCCTCGCGCACTCCACTGACCGCGTCGCCTGGTTGCGAGCGCGCAGCACCGGCGTGACAGCGACCGACGTCGCCCGGTTGTCCAGCATCCGCTCACTCGAGGCTGTCGCGCTAGACAAGATCTACGGTTCGAGTTTCGGCGGCAACGCCTATACCGACCACGGCAACGACCGCGAGCCAGAGATCGCGCGCTGGGTGCTCGCCAACCACGGCATCGCCCCGAGCGCCGCGCTGTATCACTCTGCCTACGAGAAAGCCCACCTCGCGACCCCGGATGGCGTGGCCGAGATCGGCGGAACGGTCGTGCTGGCCGAGATCAAGACCACGAGTTCTGGCTGGAAGTCGATTCCCCGTTCTTACCTGCGCCAGGTCTGGTGGCAGCAGTACGTGCTCGGTGCGGAGCGAACCCTGTTCGTCTGGGAGCAGCACCTCGATTTCGTTCCGATCGCTCCCGAACCGCGCTGGCAGTGGATCGAGCGCGACGACAACCAGATCCACGTGCTCGTCGGCCTGGCCAACCAACTGCTCGCCAGGGTGCGTAACCACGGCAGTCGTACCCGGTAGAACGGTCGCCGCTACTTTCTTAGGATTCAGGCAGTTTCGGTCACGGCAGACTCTGGCCCAGAGTTTGCCTCAGGGTGACCTCTCGGAAACACTGCCGAATCATTGGAGCCGTTTACTTGAAGACACCACAAGGAAGAGGCCACCAATGAGCACGATGCGGGCCATCGTCATCGAGGAAACCGGTAGCCCGGACACCCTCGTTACTGCAGAGGTTCCTCTGCCCACCACCGTGAACGCGGAATTTCTCGTCAAGGTCATCGCGGCCGGGGTCAACCCCATCGACGCGAAGACGCGGGCGGGCCGGGGCGTGTCCTCGGCGATCACCAGCTTTCCCGCCATCCTGGGCAACGAGTTCAGTGGAGTAGTCGTGAAGACGCCGTACGAGGCGCACTCGATCAAACCGGGCGACGAGGTCTACGGCATCACGCCGGTGCCCCGGGTCGGCGGAAGCTACGCCGAGTACGTTGCCGTCTCGGCCCTCAGCCTCACCCGCAAACCCAGCGCGCTCTCCCACGTCGAAGCCGCCGGGGTTCCGCTCGCCGCCCTCACGGCCTGGGGAATGGTCGTCGACATCGCGAAGGCCCACGAGGGCCAGCGCATCCTCATCCATGCCGGCGCCGGTGGCGTCGGCCACTTCGCCGTGCAGTTCGCACGCTTCTTCGGCGCCTGGGTGATCACCACGGGATCTACCCGCAATGTCAGCTGGCTCACCGAGCTCGGCGCGAACGAGGTCATCGACTACACCGAGACCCGTTTCGAAGACGTCGTCGACACGGTGGATGTCGTCATCGACCTGGTGGGCAATGTGCACGACGACACCGGGACACGTTCGTTGTCCATCATCCGCCCCGGCGGCATTCTCGTGAACGCACCGACCGGATCGTGGCCGACCGTCATGGACGACTGCACCGCTGCGGGCGTTCGCGCCTCGACCTACAAGGTCTCCCCCGATGGCGCCACCCTCGCCGTCATCTCGCGACTGCTGCAGTCGGGAGACGTCAAGGTATTCGTCGACCAGGTCTTCGACCTCGAGGATGCGGCTGACGCGCACCGCGCCCTCGAGACCGGCCACACCCGCGGCAAGATCGTGTTGAAGGTCAGCGACTTCTAGCTCACTTGTGAAACTCAGGACTTATCGGCCGAAACCGCCCCGCCAGGCCGGTTCCGTCCCTCTTTTTGCGGCTTTTTCCTGAGTTTTGCAAGCGCACGCTGGGATGATGGTGGGGACAAGGCAAAGGAGAATCCCATGACCGACGGAATCACCATTACTCGCACTTTTGCAGCGTCACCGGAACACGTCTTTGCGCTGTGGACCCAGGCCGAACACTTCGCCGTGTGGTTCGGCACGGATGCGATCGAGATCCCGGAGGAGGGGCTTCACTACGAGGCCGTCGCAGGCAGCGACTGGGCCGCGATCATGAAGCTTCCCGATGGCAGCAGCAAGAGCTGGGTGGGCGAGTTCCTCGAGATCGACCCGCCGACGCACCTCGCCCTCACCCTGACCGATGAGCCGTCGAATCCGGCACGGGCAACGGTCACTGTCGACCTCGAGGCAATCGACGGTGGCACCCGCATGACCATGTCACAATCGCTCGCGGGATCAGACCTCTCCGACGACCAGGTCGCCGGGCTGACGGCCGGATACAACGCCTTCTTCGACACCATGGACAAGCTGGTCGCCAGCACGGCCGAATAGCGACTCAGGCCTTCAGCACCCGCTCGCGCACGAAGTCGTCTTCCCAGTTGCCCGCGAGCAGGAATCGCTTGACACCGACCTGCAGAAACCCGTTCTTCTCGTAGAACCGGTTGGCGCGCGGGTTGAACTGGTTCACCCCCAGCCACACGGCGGGGTACCCGCGGTCGGCCACGGCGGCGACTGTCGCCTCCATCAGCGCGGCCGAGACCCCGGCGCCGTGGTGCTCGGCCCGCACATAGAATTTGCTGAGCTCCGCGCTCGGCGACACCGTCAGGGCAGCCAGCACATCGGGGTCAGTCGATTCGGCGAAGATCGTCATCGTGTATCCGACGAAGACCGCGTCATCGGATGCCACCATCACCATGCGCGCCGGGTCGGCGGCGTAGGCAGCGAACTTGTCCTGCGACAGGTGCTCGGCGACGAACGCGTCACTCGCTTCCTTCGGAGTCCCAGGAGGGCAGGCCAGCAGGAAGGTGGCCGCAGCCAGCTCGTGGAGGGATGCGGCATCCGCTGCCGTCGCGTGCCGAACAGAGACCGCCATGATGCTCCTTGGATCGAAGAATTGACCGGGATAAACACTAACCGGGATGCAGAAAGGGCCCGCCGAAGCGAGCCCTTTCCGTTCACACTTGCTGGCTATTAGACCAGAGCGTTGATGTCCAGCGGGATACCGGGACCAAAGGTCGTCGAAACGGTGCCCTTGGTGATGTAGCGGCCCTTGGAGCTGGACGGCTTCGAGCGAACGATCTCGTCGAGAGCTGCCTTGATGTTGTCAGCGAGCTGCTCTTCGGTGAACGATGCCTTGCCGGCGACGAAGTGCACGTTGGAGTGCTTGTCGACGCGGAATTCGATCTTTCCACCCTTGATCTCAGAGACTGCCTTGGCGGTGTCCATCGTCACGGTGCCGGTCTTCGGGTTCGGCATGAGGCCACGCGGGCCGAGTACCTTACCGAGACGACCGACCTGGCCCATGAGCTCAGGGGTCGAGACAGCGGAGTCGAAGTCGACGTAGCCGGCTGCAACCTTCTCGATGAGCTCAGCGCCACCGACCTCGTCGGCGCCGGCAGCGATAGCTGCCTCAGCCGCGGGGCCCGTTGCGAAAACGATGACGCGGGCGGTCTTACCCGTGCCGTGGGGCAGGATGACGGTTCCGCGAACCATCTGGTCTGCCTTGCGGGGGTCGACACCGAGCTTGAGGGCGACCTCAACCGTGGAGTCGAACTTCGCCGAACCCGTGACGCGAGCAACAGAGACTGCCTCGCTGGGGCTGTAGAACTTGCCGTCTTCGATCTTCTCGACCGCGGCCTTGTACGCCTTGGAATTCTTAGACATTATGCATCCACCGTGATTCCCATAGAGCGAGCGGTGCCCGCGATGATCTTCTCTGCGCCTTCGATGTCGTTGGCGTTGAGGTCGGCCATCTTCTGCTCGGCAATCGCACGGACCTGGTCCTTGGTGAGGCGCGCAACCTTGACGGTGTGCGGCGTCGAGGAACCCTTGGCGACTCCGGCGGCCTTCTTGATGAGCTCGGCAGCAGGCGGGGTCTTGAGGATGAACGTGAACGAGCGGTCCTCGTAGACGGTGATCTCGACCGGGATGACGTTGCCGCGCTGCGACTCGGTCGCTGCGTTGTACGCCTTGCAGAACTCCATGATGTTCACGCCGTGCTGACCAAGTGCCGGGCCGATAGGCGGGGCGGGGTTAGCGGCGCCGGCCTGGATCTGAAGCTTAATCAGACCCGTGACCTTCTTCTTCGGTGCCATTTTTCCTTCTTTCGATTTTCGAGCATCCGCTTCACTTGCGTGAATCGGATGTCTCTCCCGCAGCTCCGGTAGGTCCGGTTGCGGTGGTGAACGAGCAGCGCCCGCGAGGGCGGAGGCTCGCTACAGTTTGGTGACCTGGTCGAAGCTGAGCTCGACCGGGGTCTCGCGCTCGAACAGTGAGACGAGCACCGTGAGCTTGCCGCTTTCGGGCTTGATCTCGCTGATCGAACCGGGAAGACCCGCGAACGAGCCTTCCTTGATCGTGATGGTCTCGCCGACCTCGAAGTCGACCTCGGCCGGGATCGAGCGGCTGACGCCCTTGCCCTTCGCGCCGGAGGTCTTCGCTGCCGGAGCTTCGACGACCTGAACGAGGCTCTTCAGCATGTTGAAGGCCTCTTCAAAACGGAGGGGCGTCGGGTTGTGGGCGTTGCCCACGAAGCCGGTGACGCCGGGGGTGTGGCGGACGACCGACCACGAGTCTTCGTTGAGGTCCATGCGCACGAGAACGTATCCGGGGATACGAACACGGGTCACGAGCTTGCGCTGGCCGTTCTTGATCTCGACGACGTCTTCCATGGGAACTTCGACCTGGTAGACGAAGTCCTCCATCGAGAGGCTCACCTTGCGGTTCTCGATGTTGGACTTGACGCGCTTTTCGAATCCGGCGTACGAGTGGATGACGTACCAGCGACCGGGCAGGAACTTCAGTTCCTGGCGGAATGCTTCGTACGGGTCGACCTCCGCGTCGTCCTCGACATCAGTGGTCTCGTCGTCGCCGAGCTCCGGTCCGTCGTACGGCGTGACGTCGGGAACCTCGGCCGCGGCCTCTTCCTCTTCGATGTCTTCCTCGTCGTCGACCGCTGCGACTGAAGCGTTGGCTTCGTCGAGCGAGTCGATGTCGAGGGCGTCGTCGATGATGGCGTCGGCTTCGGGGTCTACAGCTGCGTCGAGTGCCTCGAGCAGTCCGGCGAGGTCGCCCTCTTCGGACGAGTCCTCGTCTTCAACGTGAATGGCCTCGTGCTCCGCGGAGTCGACCGAGTTCTCGTCGGCTCCGAGCGAGTTGCCCTCCTGGGCTTCGTCCTCTTCAGACGACTGCTCTGCTGCCGTCGCGAGGTCGATATCGTCGCGGTGGTTCTCAGACACTGGATCTCATTCCATTTCGTTGCGTTCCGATGCGAACACCGGCAAATTATGGGCGCTGCACCTGTGAGGTGCGGGCCGCGTCGTGAGCGGAGCTACGAGCCCGACAAGACCTCGGGGTCACCGAACACGAAGTTCACGAACAGCGAGAACAACGTGTCGAGTCCACCCACGAGGGCCATCATGATGATTACGAAGACGAGGACGACGAGCGTGTAGCTCACCAGCTCCTTGCGGGTCGGGGTGACGACCTTCTTCAGTTCAGCGATGACCTGGCGGAAGAACAGGCTGAGTCGGCCAACCGGACCGCGCTTTTCGGCGCGCTCCTGCTTGGCATTTGCTACGACGTCCTCACTCGGCTCGTCGACAATCTTCTTAGCCACTCGTTTACCTTCCGACACTTCGTCGATTTGGGCCAGCTCACACTTAGCCTGCGGCTCTCACACAAACGTGCGAGGGGACCTGCAGGGCGGACAGGACTCGAACCTGCAACCTGCGGTTTTGGAGACCGCTGCTCTACCAATTGAGCCACCGCCCTATAAACACGGACTTCGAAAAGCCCACATCCACAGAGTAGTTGGGAAATCACAGAGCTTCGCTATCGGCGATTGTTGTTGGGATGACCAAAATAGGCGCGCGAAAGCTTGGCAGATTTCCACTACCTCCACCAGTGTAAGGCATTGCGCGGCCAGATGAAAAGCGTGGCCGGCACAGCCCCGCTCCTGCGCGGGATGGCGCGTGGGTGGGGGTCGCGGATGCCGCTGGACGAGGCATCCGCCGGCCTGGTTCAGGACCGCCAAAAAGATTCTGGAATTTCTTTGCGGATCCGCGTCATAGTTGCGGGTGTTTTCCGTCTCTCCATTCGAACGAGGCTACTTGGGCCTCGCTTCACACAATGGAGTAAGGAAGGTACCACTCGTGAATAACCACCCATTCGTTCGGATCGGCGCGTTGACCACTGCGGTAGTTCTGGGGGCCGGCATCGGCCTTGCGGCACCTCTCACAGCCTCGGCCGCGTCGGTCAAAGCCGGAAGCGCAGCCGAAGGGCAATTCCTCTCCGGCTCCATTCTCGGAACCGACCTCGCGGCGATCGCCGAGGTCGAAGCGGCCAGTGCCCGGAACAACGGCAACCAGTCTTCCCAGGTCGACGTCGACCCGCTTTCGCTCACGCTTCTGAGCTCGGTCAACCTCAAGGCCGACCGCATCAACCTCACGCCCGAAGAACTCGTCGACCTCGGTGAGAAGACGACCGGCGGGGTGTTGTCGCAGTACGCGGTAGCGAACGCCGACGGTTCTGCACTGGGGGCGAGCGGTGCCATCGGCGGTGGCGGTGCAATCGGCCCCAACGCGAGCAACCCGGGCGGCGCTCTCAAGCTCGATATCGACAGCCTGCTCAGCTCGAGGCTCGACGGACTCATCAGAGACCTGAGCCTGGAGATCAAGGCGATCGCCGCGCAGGCGAAGGGCAACGCGACCACGACATCCGGCGACTACTACATGGAAGGCCTGGTGCTGAAGTTCCAGAGCCCCGTGCTCGGACAGGTGGATGAGATCCTCGCGGACAGCCTCGACCCGATCGAGGTCAAGCTCGACGCGCTCGCCGGTACCGACGGCATCCTCGCCGACGACACCGTACGGCTGCTCAAAGCACTCAATCCCGCCCTCGACCTCACCGGCTCGAAGGCCGATGTCAAGGTGAAGATCAAGGCTGACGTGAAGGGCGTGCTCGACGACCTGCTCGACCACAGCTACGGCAAGTCGGGCGTCAAGGTGAACCTGAACAATGGCCAGGTCACCGTTGACCTCGCCAAGGTCATCGGCGGCAACCTCAACAACAAGCCCGTCGGCTATGACGTGCTCAACGACGGTGCAGTGTCGAGCATCATCGATGCGCTCACCGACACCGTCGCCGATCTCGCCGACGAGGTCGTCGATCGCACCGACCTGGCGCTGCGTAACGCGAGCGTCGACATCGACGCCGATCTCGAGCTGCTGAAGAAGCAGGCTCCGAAAACCAAGAAGGTCTGTGAGGAAGTAGAGGTTCCTGGGGACGACGGACTTATTGGCGACCTGCTCGGCGGAGTCGGTGACATCGTCACCGAGCTCGTCTGCACCACGGTCAAGATCCCGCAGAAGGCGCTCGAGACCAGCGTGCACGTCGATGTCCACGGAACCGTGCAGCAGATCCTCAACGGCAAAGCCCAGGCGGACATCGACGCGAAGGTGCTCGGCCTGAAGGTCAAGGTCTCGGCTGGCCGACTGCTCAACCTGCTCGATGACTCGCTGCTCGACACCCTGTTCGACTCGAACGGTGCCGTGAAGAACCTGGTCCGCACGCTCGATACGCGACTCATCGACAACGTGAACGGTGACCTGCTCGGCGGGTCGAGCCTGACGACGGTGCTCTCTGAGTTGGTCTCGGTGAAGCTC
>Ga0247729_10001088_pt1 | contig 10189 bp, 8 predicted proteins | sample UWRJL133311R2_FD_180958 | JGI IMG/M metagenome (GOLD analysis project Ga0247729, IMG submission 180958) | Plant litter microbial communities from Arlington Agricultural Research Station in Wisconsin, United States - UWRJ-L133-311R-2 | ecosystem: Environmental > Terrestrial > Plant litter >... | reverse complement strand
CTATAGCGGGCTGGTGATCTGGTGGTTCATCTGGATGCCCGGCGGACTCGACCTGGCGTTCGGCGGCGACCGCGCCACGTTCTTCCGCGACATGGCGCCGGCCGCCGTCGAACGCGTGGTGCCGCCCGACGGCCCGGCGCCGCTGGCCGATCTGGCCGCCATCGCGCGCACCGCCCGCGCCACCGCGCCGGGCGACCTGACGCTGACCAGCATCGTCGTGCAGAATCCCGGCAGCATCGGCGCCCGCGTCGAAGTGAGCCGCGTGTCGGACGATGCTTTGTGGGGCGGCAGCGACCGGCTGCGCTTCGACGGCGTCAGCGGCGCCCTGCTCGAGCGCGTGCCCGAGCGCGGCGCGCCGGCCTATGTGACGCATCGCATCGTCCGCATCCTGCACGAAGTGAAGTTCGCCGGACCCTGGCTGCGCTGGCTGTTCTTCGCCATGGCCGGCGTCAGTTGCGCCATGATCGCCACTGGCACGGTGCTGTGGGGTACCAAGCGGCGCACCAAGCACGTCAAAGCCCATACCGCGGGCGGCATGACGCGCACCGGCGCCTTCGCCGCGTTCGGCGTCGATGCGATGAATGTCGGCGTGATCGCCGGGCTGTGTACGGCGACCTCGGTGTATTTCGCCGCCAACCGCCTGCTGCCGGCGACCATGGCCGGGCGCGCCGACACCGAGGTGACGATCTTCTTTCTCGCCTGGCTCGGCTGCGCCTGCGCGGCCATCATGTACGTAATCGCCCGGCACCGACGCTTCGCCGGCATGGACGGCGCGCAGACCGCGCTGCGGCGGCTGTGGGGCCTGCAATGGGCGCTGGCCGCTTGCATTGCCGCCGCGCTCCTCCCGCTCGACGAGATCACGACCCGGGGCCTCAGCCGCGCCGTGACCGATGGCGACAGCATCGTGCTGTCGTTTCACGCCGCGGCTCTGGCGGCCGCACTCACCATGGCGTGGGTCGCCTGGATGGGGCTGCGCCCGCTGCCGCCTTCGCGGAGCAGCCGGCCATGACCGAACGGGCGGATGGCTGGCGTCTGCGCGCCGGCATTGCGGCGCGGGTCACCGCGGCTATTCTGGGGGGCTACGCCATCACCTATCTGTTCACCGGCGCGCTGCCGCTGTGGCTGCCGATGGCCCGGACCGAAGCCGTGCTGTGGACGACGCTGGCGTCGTTCTGCGTCTACACCTCCGTCGTGCTCTATGCCTTCGGCGCGCACTCGGTCTGGCGGATGTGGCGCAATCTCGTGGTGCTGATAATTGTCCTGATGGCTGCGATCTGGTGGCGCCGATGATCGCGGCCGTTGTCTCCTTCGTCGCGGCGCTGGCCGGGTTTGGCCTGATCAGCCTCACCATGCAGCGTCACACGCATATGCTGTCGAACGCCGGCCTGAAGTCCAGCCGGGCCAAGGCGATGCTCCGGTGGTTTGGCGCCATCGCGCTTGCCGGCTCCGGCGCCGTCGCGCTGCATGACAACCCGCAACTCGGCGCGGTCTACTGGAGCGGCTACCTGATGGTGGCGGCCCTCTTGGTCACCGGCCTCCACGCTTACGGAGACCGGTAGGCCAACGGTCAACGGCTGGCGCCGCGGCGATGGTCGACGCGATTGATTAAGGTCTCGCTGACGATAAACCCGCGCATCGACGGTCGCGTGCCAGATCTCCTCGCACAACCCGACGTCGTGTGGTATCGAGATGCTCGCTATTCAACATGAAATAGGGTGCGTTATTTCGACAGGCCTTGCCTTCTCGCGACTTGCCCGCTGGTCGCTCCGTGCGCTGGCGATCGCAATTGTGAGTATCGCCGTCTGTTGCGCGGGCTTTCGCCTGACCGCGGCCATGCGCGAAACCGTTGATCGCGCGCAACTGGCGCCGAGCAGCGGCGCGCTGGTGGCAACGCGTACTGGCCAGGTGTTCGTGCAGCGGCAGGGACGCGCCGACGGCGTGCCCGTGGTGCTGTTTCACGGCACCGCCGCGTGGAGCGAATTGTGGCGCAAGACGATCGACGCGCTCGCCGACACCGGCTTCCATGTCATCGCGCTCGACTTGCCGCCATTCGGCTTTTCCGATCGGCCAGGCGACTATACGCGCCAGCAGCAGGCCGAGCGCATCGGCGACGTGCTGCAGGCCCTGCGCATCGAACCGGCCATCATCGTCGGGCATTCGTTCGGCGCGGGGGCCGCGACCGAATTGGCGATGCGGCGTCCCGAACAGGCCCGCGCTTTGGTACTGGTCGATGCGGCATTGGGATTGACCGCTCCGCCCGCCGACGCGCCGTCGTGGGCCCGACCGAAATGGGTGCGCGAATTGCTGGTTTCCCTGACCATCACCAATCCGCTGGCCACCAAGACACTGTTGCAGTCGTTGATCGCCCGGAAGGACCGCGCGCTGCCGGGCTATGTGGAGATCCTGCAGCGACCGATCGCGCTGCGCAACACCACGCCGGACATCGCCGACTGGCTGCTGTACTTCCTCGGTGCGGATCGCAGCGCCATGAGCGCCGACCGGGCCGCCTATGCGCGCATGACGCGCCCTGCGGCCATCATCTGGGGCGACGCGGACACGGTGACGCCGCCGGACCAGGCCCGCGATTTGCAGGAACTGCTGCCGCAGGCGACACTCTCGCTACTACCCGGAATCGGACATATTCCGCAGATCGAAGACCCTGACGGCTTCAATGCCGCCTTGATCAAGACGTTGAAAGCATTGTGACGCCGGCAACACGAAACGAGGACTCATGGACATCATCAGGCTCTGCGCATGGGGCTATGCCGCGCTGCTCGCTTTCGTCATTGCCACCGGCTACATCCCGGCTTTCATCGATCAGAACGACATGATCTTCGGTCTGTTCCGCCGCACCTGGTACGCCGATGGTCTGCATCTGGTGTCGGCGCTGTGGGCGCTGACCGCCGCCTTGACGTCGCGGCGCGCATCGGAGCTGTTCTTTCAATTGTTTGGCGCCTTCTATTTCGCCGACGGGGTGCTCGGCCTGCTGACCGGCAGCGGCTATCTGGACTTCGGCATCATCGTCAACGGCGTGCTGGACCTGCCGCTGTCGACCCGCATCTTTGCCAACCTGCCGCATCTCGGGCTCGGCGGCGTCGCCATCCTGATCGGCTATGTGCTGGCGCCGCGTACCCGGGCTCCGCGATATGCGTAAACGGCTGTTGCGCATCCTGTTCGCGGTCGTCGCCCTGTTGGCGCTGATGATCGGCGTGCCGATGCTCTACATCGAAGGCACCTGCCGGCCGGCATCGGGCTTGTCGGCCGCGGCGTCACCGATATCGGAATGGCCGGCGATTACCGAGCCCGGCTATCGGCGCAACGCGGACAATACGTTCTTCACCTTCCCGGAATGGTACATCGTCTACTCGTTCGAGGATTTCGGACGCTTCCTCGATCGCGGCAGCGAGAGCGGCTTCGGTTACGGCCCGCACATCCTCGGCTTCTGGCGCAGCTTCTGCACCATCAACCGCGCGGTGCCCGCAAAGGCCGATGGCAACTTCGACGTCAAGTCGATGATCTATGTGATCGGCGTCAGCTATTCGGCCGAATATGTCATCAAGGGCCTGTACGAGAACACGATCGGCCGCATCAGCGAGTGGATCCGCGGGCCGGCGCCGACGCCGCAGGACACATTCGCGCGGGCGGTGCTGCAGGACTATGCGGCGTTTCTCTACACGGTGCCGTGGTACAAGTACCCGTTCCGCGACAAGCTCGGCGGCCTGCTGGCGATTTCCGGGCCGACGCCGAGCCGCTTCCGCAGCTGGGAGCGCGATGTCGCGCTCGGCGCCGAATACGGCGTGAAGATCGGCTATGCCGCGTTGATCCAGAAGGCGCTGGATGCCAGCGGCGACGACGAGGCGCGCGACATCATGTTCGTGACCACGCCGCTGTCGCCGGACGAACTGGCCCGCGAACCACGCCTCAAGCCGGTCCGGCTGCTGTCGCCGAACTGGCAACTGGTGCAGGCTCCGCGCTACAAGGCCTTCACCGAGATCGTGCAGACGCTGCTGGACAACGGGCATCAGGTGGCCGAGATCGCCGGAAACCGCGAGATATTCATTACCGTGATCGCACCGGCGGCGCAAAAGCTTGCCGTCGCCGACGCCGCGGAAATGTTCGCGCTGGATCTTGACGCACGGCCGGGCTTCCACCGGGTCGGCATGCGTGCCAGGATCGATCGCCTGGTACAGATAGACCGCGCGCTGAAAGCGCAAAACGCCGCTATCGAGCATTTCTATGACTACTGAGTCCCGCCTTCGAATTCGTCGCCCGCTGGCCTTCGCCGGCTATGCCGCGCTGGTGGTCGCCGGCTGGCTGCTGGCCGTGCTGGCGCTGACCTTCGCGTCTCCATCCGGCAAGGCCATGGCGATCATCGGTGCACCGGAGCAGGCGATGGCCGCGGTGGCCGCGGCGGACGGACAGGTGGTGTCGGCGGGCCGGTTCGTGACCATCGCACGCTCCGACGATGCGCATTTCGTCGCCCGCCTGTACGCAGCCGGCGCAAGACTGGTGCTGGACGCCGAGCAAGCCGGCGGATGCAGCGGACTGCCGCCGCGCAAGCCGCAGAACGCGCAGGCGCTATGATGCGTATTTCTGGTAGAACGTGTTGGTGAACAGTTCGCCGGGATCGTAGCGCCGCTTGGCGGCAAAGAAATCCTCGATCTGCGGATAGGACCGCTTGAGCTGCTCGCGCGAGTAGTACAGCTGATAGGGCAGGAAGAAGCGCCCCTTGTGCGTGATCGTGAGGTCGATCAGATCTTCCGTAGCCTTCTTCATGCGCCGGTTGCCTTCGTCGTCGGTGCCCTGGTTGATATAGAGCACGACAGAGAAAGCAGGCTCCGGCGCGTAGGTCAGGAAGTTTTCTTCCTGGTGCACGATGCGAACGGAAGCGTTCAGCACATTGGTCTTGTTGTCGGTCAGCACTTTGCGCAGGCCGTCGACAAAACCGGTGAACTCGCGGCGCGGGATGAAATATTCGTGCAGGATGTCGGTGTCGTCGGGCAGCGCATTGCGCAGATAGGCGACCGAATCGTGCATCGGGTCGTTGCGGCTGACCAGGCAGGCCTCGGCGGAGCCGATCGCCTGCGTCCGCGTCACCGTGCAGGCTTCCATGCGATGCTCGATGTGTTTTTCGGAGAACCACTTCAGTTCCTGGAACAGCGACCCCTGCTTCGACAGGTTAATCGTCAGCCGCCGCAGCTTGGTGCCGCCGACTTCGCCGAGCGGCTGCCGGGTGACATTGCCGTCGTCCACTTTGGTGTAGGTGTAGAGCAGCATATCGCTCAGGAACGAACTCGGCGCGGTCGACAGATGCCCGTACATCAGGCCGATATCGGTGTCCTTCTCGATCTTGTCGGCGAATAGCGCCGGAAACTCCTTGTATCCGAGTACGCGGCGGCCGGTGGCGTAGACGACGTTGTCGTTGATGGCGAGTTCGGCCTCGACGATGACGCCGAACAACCCGTACCCACCGACCACGAGGTCGAACAATTCCTTGTCCTGGGTCGCCGAGACCGTGCGCAGCGAGCCGTCCGCCAGCATGATGCGCATCGACTTGATCGACTTCATCATCGCGCCGGCCTGATGATCCATGCCGTGGGCATTGACCGAGATCGAGCCGCCCACCGTGAAGATATCGGTCGACTGCATCGAGCGCACCGCAAAGCGCGGCTGCAGCACGTTCTGGATATCGTGCCACGTCGCGCCGGGCTGCACGGTGACCGTCTTCGATCCCTCGTTCAGCGTGATCCTGTTGAAACCGCGCATGTCCAGCACGATGCCGCCCTTGCGGAAGGCCTGGCCTCCCATGCTGTGCCGCACGCCGGCCGAGGTTACGGACAGCTTGTGCTCGCGCGCAAAGGCCAGCGTCTTGCCGATGTCCTCGATGCTGCGGACGGCCACGACGCCGTAGATCTCGGTCTTGTTCAGGCAGCTTGCATCGTTGATGCTGCCGCCGAGCTGGCTCCATTTGACGTCGGGCAGCGGCGCGATCGCCTTGAGACGCGTGAAATCAGCAACCCCGGCGTCGCCGTTCGGCGCCGGCGTGCAATCCTTGTCGCCGATGGGATCCGCGGCGAGCGCCTGCAGCTTGCGCCCGCCATAGGCGCCCACCAGCGCAACCAATGCGATCACCGAGGCGCCCAGCTTGAATCGTCGCGAGAGCGTTGGCATGGCATGGTTCTCCGGTACCGCGACTATCACTAGCCAACACACCTTTAAGGTGCTGTTAACGCCGATGTCGACCGATTTGACTCGGCAGGCCGCGATCCCGCTACCGCACGCGCAAGTAGATTAACCCGCCGTTCACCTGCCTTGCTAACACTGCTTCCATGGTTGCCGGGGTATCCCTGTCCCCCGGGGGGACAGGTGCCCTGGGGGAGACGAGATGGAATATCGTCTGTGGGGCCAGAAGGCTCGCACTGCGCACGGAGCCGGCGAGATGCCGACGGCGGCCCGGCGCGGGCCGGTGCGCTGGCTGATCGTGGCCGGCGTGCTGCTGGTGGCGGCGATCGCCGCCGGCACTGCCATGACCGTGGACAACTTCCGCCAGCGCGCCCTCGACAACGCGACGCGCGAACTCGAAAACACCGTGCTGCTGCTGAGCCGGCACTTCGACCAGCAGTTCCAGGACCTGCAGCAGATCCAGAAGAGCGTCACCGCGCATCTGTGGCAGAACGGCATTATCGCGCCGGAGAATTTTGCGCGCCGGATGGGCACCCACGATGCCCATCTGATGCTGAAGGCCAATCTCGGTGACGACCTGACCGGCAATCTCACGCTGCTCGACGCCGACGGCAACCTGGTCAACTGGACCGAGTCCTGGCCGACCCCCACCATCAAGCTCGCCGACCGCGACTATTTCATCAAGCTGAAGAACGAACTGCGCGCCGACGAAGAAGTGGCGCAGCCGGTGATGAGCCGGATGACCGGGCGCTGGAAGACGCTGTTCGCGCGCAAGCTCATCGGCCCGAACGGCGAATTCCTGGGGGTCGTCACACGCGGCATCGAGCCGGAGCACTTCGAGCAGTTCTTCGCCTCGGTAATGCTCGGCGACAATGCCGCGATCTCCATGTTCCACCGCGACGGTACGCTGATGGCGCGCTATCCGTCCGCCGGCAACGCCACCGGCACCAAGGTCAACGGCGGCGTGCTGATGCAGCACCTGCGCTTCAGCGACGAGCCCACGAGCAAGCGCACGGTCAGCCCGGTCGACGGGCTCGACCGGCTCGGCACCGTCCGGCTGTTGCGCGATTTCCCGATCGCTTTGATCGCCACCGCCACCGTGGACGGCGTGCTGGCCGACTGGCGCAGCCAGACCCGTTTCCTGGTGATCGTCGCCGTCGTGTCGGCGCTGGTGATCGCCCTGCTGCTGTTCTTCATCATCCGCCATATCCGCCGGCAGAACGTGGCCGCGCAGGCGCAGCTCACGCTGGAGAAAAACCGGCTCGGCACCGCCATCGACAACATGAACCAGGGCCTGCTGCTGTTCGACGCGCAGGCCCGCGTGGTGATCTGCAACCAGCGCTACATCGACATGTACAACCTGTCGCGCGAGGTGATCGCGCCGGGCCGCCCGTTCCGCGACGTGATCCGGCATCGCCAGGAGACCGGCTCGTTCGAGGGCGACGTCGACGCCTATGTCGCCGAGGTGCTGCGCGGCGTGGGCCGCTCGCACATCCAGATCATGCACACCGCTGACGGCCGCACCATCCAGATCGCGTCGCGGCCGGTGGCCGACGGCGGCTGGGTGGCCACCCACGAGGACATCACCGAGCGTCGCAGCGCCGAAGAGAAGATCGCGCATCTGGCGCATTACGACGCCCTCACCGACCTGCCGAACCGCGCTCTGTTCCGCGCCGAGCTGGAACGCGAGCTGAAACGCGTCTCGCACGGCGCGCAATGCGCGGTGCTGTATATCGACATCGACGAGTTCAAGGGCATCAACGACTCGCTCGGCCATCCGGTCGGCGACGAACTGCTGAAGGCGATTGCCGTCCGGCTGCGCAACTGCGTGCGCGCCGAGGACGTGGTGGCGCGGCTCGGCGGCGACGAATTCGCCATCGTGCAGACCGCCGTCGCGCATGACAGCGACATCACCGACCTGGTCGCCCGCATCTACGAAGCGATCCGCGAGCCGTTCGAATGCCTCGGCCACCGCCTGCTTACCGACGCCTCGATCGGCATTGCGCGCGCGCCGCGCGACGGCAGCGACCTGGACTCGCTGTTGAAGAATGCCGATCTGGCGATGTACGGCGCCAAGGCCGACGGCCGCCGCACCTACCGCTTCTTCGAGCCCGACATGCAGGCCAAGGTGACGGCGCGGCGCGCGCTGGAGCTCGACCTGCGCCACGCCATCGACGATGGCGGCTTCACCGCCGGCGGCTTCGAGGTCTATTACCAGCCGCTGCTCGACCTCAGCTCCGACAGCATCACCGGCTGCGAGGCGCTGCTGCGCTGGCGGCATCCGGAGCGTGGCATGGTATCGCCCGCCGAATTCATCCCCGTCGCCGAGGAGATCGGCATCATCGGCCAGCTCGGCGAATGGGTGCTGACCACTGCCTGCCTGGAAGCGGCGCACTGGCCCGGCGACATCAAGCTCGCGGTCAACGTCTCGCCGGTCCAGTTCCGCAGCCACACTTTGTCGCTGAAGGTCGCCGCGGCGCTCGCCGCCTCCGGCCTGGCCCCGGCGCGGCTGGAACTGGAAATCACCGAAGCGGTGCTGATCCGCGACGACGAGATCGCGTTGGCCATCCTGCACCGGCTGCGCAGCCTCGGGGTGCGCATCGCGCTGGACGATTTCGGCACCGGCTATTCATCGCTCAGCTATCTGCAGCGTTTTCCGTTCGACAAGATCAAGATCGACCGCTGTTTCATCAGCGACCTCGCCGAGCCGCACGGTTCGTCGTCGATCGTGCAGGCGGTGGTCAACATCGCCGCCTCGCGCGACATGACCACCACGGCGGAAGGCGTCGAGACCGAAGCGCAAAAGGATCTGTTGCGCGCCCTCGGCTGCACCGAGATGCAGGGCTGGCTGTTCAGCGCCGCCAAGCCGGCGGCGGAAGTGCGCGCGCTGATCGACGCGCATCGGGCGAAACGGGCGGCTTAGGGCTTTCTCCCTCCCCCTTGTGGGGAGGGTGGCGCGTTTGAGAGCGCAGCGAACAAACGCGACGGGTGGGGGCGTCACACACGCCGTTGCCTGTGGCAACCCCACCCGACCGCGCTGCGCGCGGCCACCCTCCCCACAAGGGGGAGGGAAAAGAACGCTGCGCCCCCTACTCCACCAGCGTGAACTGCAGCAGCAGGGTTCGCTGCAGCATGGAAAAATTGTCATCGGAGACCAGCGTCAGCACGGTGTCGCCCTCTTCCGTCACATGCGCCTCGATGCCCTCGAAATTGTCGATCTCGTAGCCGAGGTCGGCGTCGAAAATCGATGGACCGTCTACCGTCGCTCCGGGGGCGATCGACGCCAGCGCGATGCGGCGGATGCGGATGCCGGCGCCGCCGAGTAGCGAGAATTTGCGCTCCAGCAGCAACAGGTCACCGGTCGGCAGTTGCACGGCGTCGCTGATGTCGTAGCTGTCGGTGCGACGCACCGCAAAGGTCGCCGGCGCCTTGTCGAAACCCTTGCCGCCGATCAGCCAGGCCAGAATATTGCCGGCGGGATCGAGGCCGCGTTCGGAGATCGCGATCAGCGTGCCCGCCAGCGCCATGCCTTTTCGCCCGACCACCAGGGATTCCAGGCTGCCGTTGGACGGCAGTTTTCGCATGCCCGGCGGCTGCGGAATGACCTCGCCGCGGGCGCGGACGCCGTCGCGGCCGAAATCGAATTTCAGGATCTGATGCACGCGCTCGAGGCCGACATAGACAATGGGGCCGTCGACGGCGATGGACTCGCTGTCGTACCAGCCGCGCGCGGTGATCGGCCGGCCGTCGGCGCCGAGTATCGGCGCGGCTTCGACATCGTGGAGGCCGGTCATGGCCTGGCCGCTATAACTGATCCTGCCGGTGAACCAGTTGCCCCTGTCGCTGATCGCGACAAACCCTTCGCCCTTGGCGTCGAGGCGAAGGCCGGACAGGCCACCGAACTCCTTGTACTTCGAGGTGAGGATCAGACCGCTGCGATAGTGCAGCGAACCGAAGCGGAGGTGGCTGCGGTCGCGTGTGTCAAAGGACGGGATCGGGCGTCGAC
>Ga0247729_10001087_pt1 | contig 10191 bp, 11 predicted proteins | sample UWRJL133311R2_FD_180958 | JGI IMG/M metagenome (GOLD analysis project Ga0247729, IMG submission 180958) | Plant litter microbial communities from Arlington Agricultural Research Station in Wisconsin, United States - UWRJ-L133-311R-2 | ecosystem: Environmental > Terrestrial > Plant litter >... | reverse complement strand
CGCGGAAGGCCGCCGCCGTCGCGGCCTCGTCGTCGAGGTAGCCGGAGAAGACGTTCGCGCCCCGGGCGAGGATCTCGCCGTCGTCGGCGATCGAGATCTCCACCCCGGGGAGCGGACGGCCGACCGTGCCGGGCCGGTTGCGGTGCGGCGTCGCGATCGCGAGGGCCGTGGAGGTCTCGGTGAGACCGTAGCCCTCCACGAGCGGGATCCCCGCCGCCTCGTAGGTCGCGAGCATCTCCGGCGCGATGGGTGCTCCCCCGGTGAGTGCGTAGACCAGCCGGTCGCCGAACATCTCCCGCAGCACGGTCGAGTCCCGGCCGGCGCGCAGGTAGGCGCTCTCGAAGAACCGCGGCACGCCGGGCACGTAGGTGGGCCGCGTCTCCGATATCTGCGCGAGCAGCTGCGCGGTGTCGCCCGTGCCGTAGACGAGCTCGCCGCCGGCCGCGAGCGTGGTCAGCTGCTGCAGGCGAGCGGATGCGTGTGCGAGCGGCAGGAAGACGAACGCGGCCTCCCGATGCGCGAGCGCCCGCGTCGGGTGCGTCTCCGCGATGATCGCCGCCTGCAGCACCGCGACGTAGTTCGCGTGGCTCAGCAGGCAGCCCTTCGGCGTGCCCGTCGAGCCGGAGGAGAAGGAGATGGTGAAGAGGTCGTCGCCCTCCACGTCGATGGCGAGCGGTACGCCGTCGGCCGGGTCCAGCTCGCCGAGGTCGCCGTCCGTGGTCCCGACGCGCAGTACCGCCTGGCCGCCGAGCTCGGGGAGAGCCCGCCCGCTCTCCGCTATGAGCAGCGCGGGACGGGCGCGCTCGACGATGTCGGCGATCTGGGCCGGGGCGCTCGTCGGGTAGACGGGCACCAGCGGGGCCCCGATCAGGCCGGCGGCGAGGTCGATGACCGTCCAGTCCGCGCGGGTGTCGAGCAGGATCGCGATGCGGTCGCCGCGCCCGATCCCGGCTTCCTGCAGTCGCGCGGCGACGCCGCGCGCGCGAGCGTCGAGCTCGCCGTAGCTGCGCCGGCGCCATCCCGAATCGGTGAGGAAACGCTGCGCGGGCGCGGTGTTCCCCGCCCGGAGATGAGGGGCGAGCAGTGCGTAGACGTTCGGGGCCATTTTTCCACCTGATAGAAAGCACGTTTACTAGGTGGTAGAAGAGTATGTCCCGGCGAATGGCGCTCCAAGCGAAACCGGCGATTTGTAACATGCGCTTAACATGCGAAACCCCTCGACTTCGACCACGGACGGCGATGTAGAGGGGTGAACTCGAATCTAGAGCGAAACGATTTCAAGAAGTCTGCCACGGACGGCGGCCACGCGCCCACCACGGAGCCACCGTGTCAATGCCATGCCGTAAATGGCGGATGGCGTCGGAATGATTCATCGTGGTTCATGCCCCATCTCCACCGAATCGAAAGCGACGACCCATGTTCCGTCTCCTCAAGTACGCGCCCATCGTGATCCCGATGGTCGTGAAGTTCGTCAAGAGCCCGCGCGGCCAGCGCACGATCGCCAGCGTGCGCACCCGCGTGCAGGGCCTCGGCAACGGCCCGAAGAACCCGCGTCCCTAGATGTTCCTGCTCTTCGGCACCCGCGTCTCAGAGAAGATCGTCAACGTCGTCGCCTTCGTCTGCGGCTACTGCGGTCAGCACGCGACCCAGAACGTGATCACGGCCTCGAACAGGTTCACCCTCTTCTTCGTGCCGCTGTTCACCTTCAGCACGAAGTACCGCAACGAGTGCACGAACTGCGGCGGACGCACGGCCCTGACCGCCGATCAGGTGCAGCACTCGCTCGCTCGCGGCTGAGCTCGGCCCGGCTACTCCGCGAGCGCCGCGAGATCACGGAGCGCCGTCTCGGCCTGCTCGATCCGCTCCGCCTCGGGCCTCTCCCACCAGTACGGTCCCCGCTCGCCGAGGCCGAGCTTGGCGAGCCCGACGCGGCGCCTGGCCGCCAGCACGCGGTCGTCGTCGCCACTGCGCTTCGCCGCGCCGACGGTCGACCGCCCCGTCCCGAGGTGCGACTTCAGCGCGGCCACGAGATCGTCGGGCAGGCAGGGGTCGGTGCGCCGCCAGCGCCGCCCCTTGATCACCAGCCAGCGCTCGTCGTCGTGCGGCTCCGTCCCAGCGTCCCCCTCGGACACCGCGCTACCGCTCCGCACGGTGCAGGAGCCGTCTGACCCGGCCGGCAACGCGGCTGCGCCTGCCGGGGCGCGAGCCGTCCTCGTCGGCCGCGCCGCCCTCATCCGCTGAATCGTCGGAGTCCTCCGCGTCGCGGGCCGACTTCTCGCGCAGCTCGCGCCCCTCGGCGACGTCCTTCTCGTGCTGCTTCTCGATCTTGTCGCTCTTCTTCGTGTCGCGCGGCGGCAGCTGGATGGTCTCTTCCGCCTCGATTCCGGCCTGCAGCTCACGGCCGCGCTCGAGCTCGGCGTCGAGCTCCGCCCCGAACAGCAGCGCGATGTTCGAGATCCAGATCCAGAGCAGGAAGACGATGATGCCGCCGATCGAGCCGTAGGTCTCGTTGTAGCTGGAGAAGTTGGCCGCGTAGAAGGCGAAGCCGGCGGATGCGACGACCCAGACGATGAGCGCGAACAGCGCCCCGAAACTCATCCAGCGGAATCTGGGCTGCTGCACGTTGGGCGTCGCGTAGTAGAGCAGTGCCACGATGAGCACCGCGAGGAAGGCCAGGATCGGCCACTTCACGATGCCCCAGACGAACACCGCGGTGCTGCCGAGTCCGATCAGGTCGCCGACCTGCTCGGCGACCGGGCCGCTGAGGGTGATCATCAGCGCCGCGACCACGGCCACCAGGATCGCGACGACGGTGACGGCGAGCGTCACCGGGCGCAGCTTCCAGAAGGGGCGCCCCTCCTGGATGGAGTAGATGCGGTTCATCGCCCGGGAGAATGCGCCGACGAAGCCGGAGGCCGACCAGAGGGCGCCGACGATACCGGTGACGAAGGCGAAGCCCGCGGCGGGCGAGGTCGCGAGGTTCTCGAGCGGACCCCGGATCGCGTCGAGGGTGGTGGCGGGCACGAGCGGGCCGAGCAGGTCGAGCAGCGCGTCGGTCGTCTCGCCCGGATCGCCGAAGAGCCCCACGAGCGACACGAAGGCGAGCAGCGCGGGGAACACGGCGAGGACGCCGTAGTAGGTGAGCGCCGCTGCGAGGTCGGTGGCCTGGTCGGCGCTGAACTCGCGCATCGTCTTCTTGAGAACGTAGAACCAGGAGCGCTTCGTGATCTCGGTGATCTCGTCCGGCTTGCGCGGATCGTCCGGATCCGGCGCCGTCTTCTCGCGTGTACTCGCCCGTTCGCCCGTTTGCTTAGCCATGTCCACACGGTAGGCAGGGAAGGGACTTGACCCGGAGGGCTTGCGTCGCCGCCGGTCCGGACGGACACTGCCGTCCGGACCGGCGGGGAGGCTCAGCCCGAGGGGTTCTCGACGGGCTTGTCCTCGGCGTCGGTTCCGTCTTCGAGGTCGACGTCTTCGGGCTTGGTGGGGGTGCTGTCGGGTGTCGCGTCGGTCATGTGCTTCTCCTTCGGTGGTTGTGCGGTGGGTGGTTGTTCGATGCGGCTACGGGGTGAGGACGACCTTGATGCAGCCGTCCTCCTTCTTCGCGAAGATCTCGTACATCTCGGGCGCCCGATCGAGCGGCACGCGGTGGGTGACGAGGTCCTCGACGCCGAGCGGGTCGGACGGGTCCTCGACGAGCGGGAGCAGGTCGTCGATCCAGCGCTGCACGTTGCACTGGCCCATGCGCAGCTGGATCTGCTTGTCGAACATGTTCATCAGCGGCATCGGGTCGGCGACGCCGGCGTAGACGCCGCTCAGCGAGACGGTGCCGCCGCGGCGCACCAGGTCCAACGACAGGTGCAGGGCGGCGAGACGATCGACGCCCACCGTGGTGAAGGCCTTCTTGGCGAGGCCGTCGGGCAGCAGTCCGGCGGCGTACTGGGCGAAGGCTGCGCCGGGGTTGCCGTGCGCCTCCATGCCCACCGCGTCGACGACCGAGTCGGGACCGCGGCCGTCGGTCGCGGCACGCAGCACGTCGAGCAGGTCGTCGCTGAGGTCGTAGACCTCCACGCCGTGGCGCGCGGCCATCTCGCGACGCTCCGGAACCGGGTCGACCCCGATCACGCGGTAGCCGAGGTGGCGGCCGATGCGGCTGGCGAACTGGCCGACCGGGCCGAGACCGATCACGGCGAGGGTGCCGCCCTCGGGAACGGCGGCGTACTGCACGCCCTGCCAGGCGGTGGGGAGGATGTCGCTCAAGAACAGGTAGCGGTCGTCGGAGAGCTCCGCGCCCACCTTCACCGCGTTGAAGTCGGCGAGCGGAACGCGCAGGCGCTCGGCCTGGCCGCCGGGCACCGAGCCGTACAGCTCGGTGTAGCCGTACAGGCTCGCGCCGGTTCCCGACTCGCGGTTCTGGGTGGTCTCGCACTGGGTGGTGAGCCCCTGCCGGCACATGAAGCAGTCGCCGCAGGCGATGACGAAGGGGATCACGACGCGGTCGCCGACGGCGAGGTTCGTGACCGATGCACCGACCTGCTCGACGACGCCCATGGTCTCGTGGCCGAGCACGTCGCCCTTGTCGAGGAAGGGCCCCATGATGTCGTAGAGGTGGATGTCGGAGCCGCAGATGGCGGCGGACGTGACGCGGATGACGACGTCGGTGGGCTTCTCGATGACCGGATCGGGTACCTCAATAACTTCGACTTTTTTGGTGTTCTGCCAGGTGAGTGCTTTCATGCCCTCCGGTCTACACCCCGCCACGCGGGCCCTCCTAAGCGGGCGCCGAAAGTGCCCCCGCCTTGCCGTGACGGGGGTCGCGTGGTACCCGGCGCGGGTGCCGAATGCCGAAAACGCTTCGTCCCAGACAAGCGGATGCGACGCAAGGCCAAACGGGGAAGACGCGCCCTTGCGAGACTCGAGGGATGACCGCCACGATGCACACCCCTGCGACCCAGGACTCGACCGCCGTCTTCCCGATGACCCCGCGCGGCCCGCTCAGCGCCGAGCTGATGACGCTGCTGTCGTCCGCTCCCGACGACAGCGCTCCCGACGGCAGCGCTCTCGACCGCAGCGACCCCGCCGCCGGCATCGTCCTCTCCGCCCGGTCGGCCCTCGCGGCCGCCGAGTCGATCACCCGCGACGAGGACGTGCAGCTGAGCCTGTTCATCCTCTACGGGCTGCACTACGGATCGTTCGACGCGGTGTCCGCCGACTGGGAGTGGCAGCCGTCGCTGGTCGCCGCCCGCACCGTCCTCGAGCGCGCCTTCGAGGCCGAGCTGCGCGCCACCATCGACGTGCCCGAGCTGCCGGAGCCCACCCGCGCCGCCGTCGCGCAGGCGCTGTCGGCGCTCACCACAGCGGAGGGCGGCCCGAGCCTGTCCCGCTACGTCGCGAAGCAGGCGACGCGGGAGCAGCTGGGCGAGTTCCTGATGCAGCGCTCCGTCTACACGCTGCGCGAGGCCGACCCGCACTCCTGGGCGATCCCGCGCCTCACCGGCCGGGCCAAGGCGGCCCTCGTCGAGATCCAGACCGACGAGTACGGGAGCGGCCGGTTCGCGCGGATGCACTCGGAGATCTTCGCGACGACGATGCGCTCCTTCGGACTCGAGTCCCGCTACGGCCGCTACGTGTCCGACGTGCCGGCGATCACCCTGGCCTCGCTCAACGTGATGTCGATGTTCGGCATCAACCGGCGGCTGCGGGGAGCCATCGTGGGCCACCTCGCGGCCTTCGAGATGACCTCCTCCATTCCCAACGGCATGTACGCCAGGGGCTTCTCGCGGCTCGGCTACGGCACCGAGGTCACCGCCTACTTCGACGAGCACGTCGCCGCCGACGCGGTGCACGAGCAGATCGCCGCGCACGACCTCGCGGGGGCGCTGGCCGAGGACGAGCCGGGACTGCTCGGCGACATCCTCTTCGGCGCGGCGGCCTGCCTCGTGGTCGACGGCTGGGCGGGCGCACACATGCTCGACGCGTGGACCGCGGGACGCAGCTCGCTGCGCGGCGAGCGATGAGCACGGAGGGCTCCCGCGCGGCCGACGACGCCGCGACCATCACTCCGTACCCGGACGGTCCGCTGATCGTGCGCGGGGACTTCGAGATCCTCTCCCCCGACGGCGAGCCGATACCGGGAGGGCGCAAGACGGTGGCGCTCTGCCGCTGCGGCGTCTCGTCGATCAAGCCGTTCTGCGACGGCACCCACAAGCTGGTGAAGTTCCGCAGCGGAGACTCCTGATCTCTCAGGAATCACCAAGCATTCTTTGGAGATTTTTTAAGCCACCGCGCCATCCGCGTGCTTAATATATTGCCGTCGCCTCGAGAGGGGCGAACGCATAGAACTCCACACGAAACATCCGAAAGGGGACTCCTCATCATGGCTATGTCTTTTGATCCTTTCAGCGAGCTGGACCGTCTCGCCGGCACCCTCCTCGGCACCGCACAGGGGCCGAAGTTCATGCCGGTCGACCTCTACCGCGACGGCGACCAGTACGTGCTCAACGCCGACATGCCGGGCATCGACCCGGGATCGGTCGATATCGACGTCGACGGGCAGCTGCTCACGATCCGCGCGGAACGCACCGCGGGCGCCCGCAGCAACGTGAAGTGGCTCGCGCAGGAGCGTCCGCACGGCTCCTACCTGCGGCAGTTCAGCGTGGGCGAGGGCATCGACTCCGAGAAGATCAGCGCGCACTACGACAACGGCGTGCTGTCGCTGCTGATCCCGGTGAGCGAGCGCGCGAAGCCGCGCAAGATCGAGGTCAGCACCGGCGAGGTGAGCACGCAGGCGTCGATCAAGAGCTAGTCCGCACCGCGTGACGAGGCCGACCGGAAACCTCCGGTCGGCCTCGTCACGTCCGGGAGCGCGATGCAAGCCCCGCACGCCGCGTTGTCGGCTGCGCCGGGCCCCCGTACGGTGACCGGATGACCAGAGACACCGACCACGGCGGCACGCCCGAGCGCTGGCTGGTGGCCGTCACCGAGTACGCCGGTCTCACCGCCTACACCGGCGGCATCGGCAGCCACTACGCGGCGCTCCTCCCCGCGCTCGTCGCCTCCGGCCGTTCGGTCGACCTGGTGGTGTTCTCCGACGCGCCCCTCACGGAGGGTGCCGAGCTGCGCGGAGTGCGACTGATCCGCCACGTGGGCCTCGGCCGGCTGCCCCGGGTGCTCGCGCTCCCGCTGCGGGCGCTGATCGTGCGCCGCCTGGCCGCGCGGAATGCCTACGACCGCATCCTCCTCGCCGAATGGGGCGGGCTCGGGGCCGCCCTCCCGCGTCGCGCGCCGCTCGTGACCAACCTCGCGACCAGCATGCGCCTGTCGAACGAGATCTCCGCGCTCCCGTCCTCAGCACTTCCCGTCGCGACGCGTGCGGCCGTCGCCGTGCAGAACCGCCTCGAGGACCGCCAGATCCTCCGTTCGGCCGGGGTGATCCCGATCTCGCGGGCCATGCTGCGCTGGGCCGCCCGCCAGTACCCCGGCCTCCCTCCCGCTCGGGTCGTGCGCAACTGCGTGACGGTGAACGAGGTGACCGTCGCGGCGCGCGGCCGCGAGCTCCCGACGGGCTGGCCGGAGGGCGACGACCCGGTCGTGCTCTTCCTCGGCCGCCTGGAACGGCGGAAGGGGGTAGCGGATGCGGTGCGCGCCTTCGCGAGAGTCGCCGAGCGCCATCCGCGTGCCCGGCTGGTGCTCGCGGGCGCCAGCGGCGACAGCAGGTTCGAGCCGACCAGGGCCGAGCTGCTCGCGCTGCTGCCCGAGCCCGTGCGGCAGCGCGTGGTCTGGCTCGGCCACGTCGCCGACGCCTCGCTGTACCGCGGGATCGCGGCGGCCGCCGTCGCCATCTGCCCGTCGCCCTGGGAGGGCTTCGGCAACGTCGCCCTCGAGATCAAGGCAGCGGGAACACCGCTGGTCTGCACCACGGGCAGCGGCTTCGACGACTTCTGCGTCGACGGCGAGGACAGCCTGATGGTCGCGCCCGCGCATCCGGAGGCCCTGGCGGAGGCGATCGGCCGGCTGCTGGACGATCGCGGGCTCGCCGCCGGACTCGTGCGCACCGCCTCCGCGCGGGTGCTCGACTTCGCGCCCGAGCCGGTGGCGTCCGACCTGGCGGCGGCCGTCGACGAGCTGCTGGCGGGTGGTCGCAGCGGTGAGGGGCGGCCGGGTCAGGGCCGCCGCAATCAGGCGCGCCGCTCGGCGATCAGCCGGCGGTAGAGCTCGCTGTGGGCGGTCGCGACGGCCAGGTCGCTCTCGGCGCGGCGCACCCGGCGGCGCCCGACCTCCCTGTCGCGTTCCGCGCTGCCCGCGCGGGTCGCGCCCGGCGACTCCAGCACCGTGCGCAGGGCGGATGCCAGGGAGACTCCCGCGGGATCCGGTGCGAACGCCGCGACCGAGTCGTCGACGTGCTGCTGGGCGTAGTACCCCGTGTCGGGAACGGCGAGCGGCACGCCCAGGTCCCAGCAGAGCTCGAGCCAGCCGGAGTGCGTGCCGTAGCCGTAGGGCAGCACGCAGGAGTCGAGGGTGGCGAGCGATGCCGCCAGTTCGGAGTCGTCGAGGCGGTCGTGCTCCACCAGCGTGACGCGGTTCGTGGAAGCGCAGCGCTCCCGCACCCGGTCGCGGGCCTCCGGATCCCGCACGGTGCGGTGCATCCGCACCTCGGCCGAGGCGTCGATCCCGTCGTCGGCCAGGCGGTCGAGGGCCGCGACGAGGGCGGCGACCATCGACTCGGCCGCGACGTTCGACCGGAGGTCCTTGAGGTGCATCCCGATCCGCAGCGCCCGGGGGCGGGCGGGCCAGGCGAGCACCGGGCGGCGCGGCGGCGGCGACGTGAGCAGGGACGGGTGCGGCACAACGAGCGCGCGCCTGCCCCAGCGGCGCTCGATCTCCTCCGCGGCGCCGGGGGTGAGCGTGAGCAGGGCGTCCGCGCGCGGGACGAGCACGTCGAGCTGGCGCCGGTAGACGTCCTGCTCGCGCAGCTGCGGGTGCACCAGGTCGTGCACGGTGAAGACCACGGGCCAGCCGACCGCCCGAGCGGCGTCGAGCGTGGCGCCCAGCCGCTCGGGGGTGAACGACTCGGTGCCGAAGTGGATGTGGAGCAGGTCGGCGTCGCTCGCGTCGGCCCGGATCCAGCGCGGATCGAGCGCCACCGGCGGCCACCACTGGCCCTCCGGGGCTCCGGGCGGCCGGGGATCCTCGAGCACCACCAGGTTCGGCGAGGCCGTCACGCTCCGCACGTACGGGTGCGCGGCCGGAACCGACACGAGCCTCAGGAGCGCCTGCGGCGACAACACGTCGCGCCCCGCGGCTCCGGCCGCGACGGCCTCGACGGTCTCGACGCTCTCAACGGTCTCGGAGGAGGCGAGCTGCGACACGATTCCCCTCTCCCGATGCGGGCGGAGAGTGCCCGCGTCTCCGCTCAACCTACGACGAACTCGGGCGTCAGAAGAACCGGACGACGTGCCTTGACAATCGCATCGCGGATCGTCAGCATTGCCGGAATGCCGACCCAGCTCCCACCCCGCCTCCTGATCGTCGGCCCGCCCCAGCACGGCGTGGTCAGGTACGCGACGGACCTCGCCGACGCCGTCACCGCCTCTCTCGGCAACGGCCCCGACCGTGCGGCGACGGACGTTGGCCGCACCCACCTGCACGTCACCGACCGGCTCTTCGGCGCGACCCCGGAGGAGGCCGCCGAGCGCATCGAGGACCTCGCCTCGGGCACGCGTCTCAGCCTCACCCTGCACGACGTGCCGCAGGAGTCCGACGGCACCGCGTTCCCGCGCCGCATCGACGCCTACCGCCGCTTCATCGGGGCCGCGCGCGGGGTCGCGGTGAACAGCAGGCACGAGGCGCAACTCGTGCACGAACACCTCGGCACCCGCGTCGACGACTCCGCGGTGATCGCGATCGGCGCACGCGCACGGCACCCGGCGCCGCGGCCCCGCACGGGCGACGGCACGCCGGGCAACACCGTGCTCGTCGGCGGCTACATCTACCCGGGCAAGGGCCATCTCGAGACGATCCTCGCGGCGGCCGACGCGGGCCGCTCGGCGGGAGGCGACCGCCCCGCGGTCGTGGCCATCGGATCGCCGTCGGCGGGCCACGAGCGCGACGTCGAGGAGCTGACCCGGGTCGCCCGCACCGCCGGAATCGACTTCCGCGTCACCGGCTACCTCGACGACGACGCCTACCGGC
>Ga0247729_10001086_pt1 | contig 10202 bp, 10 predicted proteins | sample UWRJL133311R2_FD_180958 | JGI IMG/M metagenome (GOLD analysis project Ga0247729, IMG submission 180958) | Plant litter microbial communities from Arlington Agricultural Research Station in Wisconsin, United States - UWRJ-L133-311R-2 | ecosystem: Environmental > Terrestrial > Plant litter >... | reverse complement strand
AGGATGGGAAGTTGGGCCAATAATCGGCAAAAAAAGCCACTGCGGCTCTTATCCACTCGTTTTCCTGCCCCTAACCGCGCCGTTATGCGCCGCCGGAGCGACGGTTGAACGGCAAATGCCACCCGTTACATGATAATTGTAGTACATTCACCGCCCCTTCTTCCCACGGGGCCGCCATTCGGTCCCGGAATTTGTTTCTCTTAATTCCCCGATGGCCCATCCGCTCCATCTGACCATCACCGTGGAGGTGCTGGATTCCGAAGCCGAACTTTCTCCCGCCGAAGCCAGAGTCTGGCAACAGGCCCGCGCCGCCACCGACCATTCCTACGCTCCCTACTCCCACTTCCACGTGGGCGCCGCGCTGCTGCTCGACGACGACACCGTGTTTCGGGGCACCAACCAGGAAAACGCCGCCTACCCCTCCGGCCTCTGCGCCGAGCGGACGGCCCTGTTTGGTCTGGCCGCCAGCCAGCCCGAGCGCCGTATCCGGGGTATGGCCGTGGCCGCCCGGCCCGCCACCGGCGCGTTTGGGCCGGCCATGCCCTGCGGGGCCTGCCGGCAGGTGATGGTGGAGTACGAAAACCGCCAGGGCCAGCCCATTCCGCTGCTGCTGCCCGGTCCCGACGGCAGCATCTACCGCTTCCGCTCCCTGGCCGACCTGCTCCCCTTCCAGTTCAACGCCGACGACCTGCCGAAGCGGTGAAATTGTGAGGTGATGTGGTGAGTTTTATGTTCGCCCTGCGCACTCCCGCGCAGATCCGCTCTACCTGAACGACAACTTACCACCACACTATTTTACCTCTCACTACTGCCTTATGGATCATCAGCTGACGGTGAGCCGCACGGCGCGCTACTCCCAGGCCGGGGAGCTGACGGCGGCCACGCGGCAGGTGTGGTTCGTGTGCCACGGCTACGGGCAGCTGGCCACCTACTTCATCCGCCACTTCCACGTCCTCACCCAGGCCGACCCGAGCCTAGTTGTCGTCGCGCCCGAGGGCCTGTCGCGCTTCTACCTCAACGGTACCGGTGGCCGCGTGGGTGCCACGTGGATGACGCGCGAAGACCGGCTGGCCGAAATCGAGGACTACGTGGCCTACCTCAACCAGCTCGCCGACCACGTGCTGGCGGCCGCTCCCGACGACGTGCAGGTCACGGTGCTGGGCTTTTCGCAGGGCGCGGCCACCGTGAGCCGCTGGCTGGCGCGGGCCCCGTTCCGCCCTGCGCGCCTTATCCTCTGGGCCGGCGCCTTCCCCCCCGACCTGGACTTCGCCGTCGCCATGCGCCTGCTCCGGCACCTGCCCGTGGTGCTCGTCTGCGGCGACCAAGACCAGTTCATCAGCCCCGAAAGCCTGGAGCAGCAGCGCCAGGACTTACAAAGCCTGAGCGTAGAGCCCGAAGTCATCACGTTTGCAGGCCGCCACGAGCTGAATGCCACCATTTTGCAGCAGCTGCACCAGCCTTCCGCGTAAGCCATGAACCCATTTATTGCGCGGAGGCTCGACATTCCGCGCCTCAAGTGGCGACAGTCCGTCTTCTAGAGTGTACCCAACTCCAATTCACCACAAAGCCCCGACGTACGCATACGTCGGGGCTTTCTATATTAAGGCTTTATTCTAATGCCGTTGACTCCGGACCTTCTTTCAGTCCCGCCGGATCAGCGTGGCCGCACCCTGGGCCCCGGCAAAAATCGTGACTTCAGCAATGTGTACGTGGGCGGGCCGGGTTACCATAAACTGAATCACCTCGGCAACGTCCTCGGGCCGAAGCGGGTCGAAGCCCTCGTAGACCTTGGCCGCCCGCGCCGCGTCGCCCTTGAAGCGCACCTCCGAGAACTCCGTTTCCACCGCGCCGGGATTTACCTCCGCCACCCGGATGTGCAGGGGCAGCAAATCGATGCGCATGGCCTTGCTCAGCGCCGCCACGGCCGCCTTGGAGGCGCAGTACACGTTGCCATTAGCGTACACCTCGTGGCCCGCAATGGAGCCGATGTTGATGATGTGGCCCTGCTTGCGTGCTTTCATACCCGGCAATATGGCTTGGCTCACGTTCAGCAACCCTTTCACGTTGCTGTCCAGCATCACGTCCCAGTCGGCAGGGTCGCCGTCCTGAATCGGAGCCAGTCCGTGCGCCCCGCCCGCGTTGTTGACCAGCACGTCCACGGCCTGAAAGCCGGCGGGCAGGCTGGCCACGGCAGCATTCACCGCCGCCCGGTCGCGCACGTCGAAGGTGAGGATGTGCACGGGGGTAGGTGCTAGCTGCTGAGCCAACTCTTCCAGCCGCTCCCGCCGCCGCCCCGTGATAATCAGCTGGAAGCCCGACTGGGCCAGGGCCAGGGCCGTGGCGCGGCCAATGCCGGAAGAAGCGCCGGTAACGAAAGCGGTACGGGTCATACGCAGGACAAAGCCAGCCTCGGGCCGGCGGTTATTCGATGTTCAAATACAGCGTAACGGTGTTGCTTTTCATGCTCTGCAGGCTGCGGCTATACACGTCGTTGCCGGGCACCAGCAGGTTGGTCAGGCCGTTGGAAAAGCGCAGTTCCGGGGCAAACTTAAACAGCGGGTAAAACAAATCCAGGCCCACGCCATACTCGATGGACACGTCGCCGGAACTGGCCCGCAGCAGGTTGCGGGCCGGGTCCTTGCGCCGGTTGCCCACGCCCACGCTCGATTTGATGCCGCCCACCACGTACACCCGCGTGTTGCGCCGCCGCTCCGACTTGAACTTCAGCAGCAGCGGCAGATCAATCTGGGTACCCCCGATTTCCTGGGTCAGGATGGAGTCGGCGGGTGAGTAGCCAAACGGCTTGTACTCCACGCGCCGGGTGATGAAGCTGGCGCCCGGCGTAAAGCGCAGGTCGAAGTTGTCGGCCAGCCGCACGTCGGCAATAAAGCCTACTGACAGCCCCGGACTCACAATGGCGTTGGCCGACACGTTGCCGGCCTGCACGTACGAAGCCGACTGCTCAATCTTGTAGCGGGAGAAGTTGGGCGCGATAAACATGCCCGGGTGAAACCACTTGTCGTCGTAGCCGGGCAGGTTATCTACCGTAATAGACTTCACTTTGCCGCTGCTGCCCCTGCTGGCGCTGCTGCGGCTTTTCTTCTGGGCCTGCGCCGCCAGTGGCAGCCCTACGGCCACCAAGGCAACCAGGGCCAGGCGGGCTACTTTTGAGCCGTGTAAATGGAGCTTATACCGAACGTGAGGGGTTGCCATGCGGGAGTTTTGAAGCCGACGTGTTGGAGAATGGCCAGAAAGTCCGGACCATCCGGGAAAGCCTGCACCGACTCGGGCAAGTAGGTGTAGGCAGCGCGGTCCTTGGAAATCATCTTCCCGAAAACCGGTAGAATGCGCTTGAAGTAGAAGTTGTAGGCCTGCTTCATGGGGAAAGCCGTGGGCTTGGAAAACTCCAGAATCACCACTTTCCCGCCCGGCCGCAGCACCCGGTGCATCTCCTTGAGACCCTTTTGCAGGTTCTCAAAGTTGCGCACCCCGAAGGAGGCCGTTACCGCGTCGAAGTGGTTATCCGGAAACGGTAGGTTCTCGGAGTCGCCCAGCTCCAGCTGAATCCGGTGCGCGAGGCCCTTCGCCAGCAGCTTGCGCCGCCCTACTTCCAGCATGCCCTCCGAGATGTCGACGCCCGTCACCTGGGTTTCGGGCGAGAGCCGCAGGCTTTCAATAGCGAAGTCAGCGGTGCCGGTGGCAATGTCCAAGATGCGGGCCGGCCGCAGGATTTTCAGCTCACTGACGGCCTTGCGGCGCCAGTAAATATCGGTGCCGGCACTCAGAAAGTGGTTCAGGAAGTCATACTTGCCCGCGATGCTGTTGAACATCTGGGCAACCTGCGACTTCTTGCCGGCGGCATCATCTTTATACGGGACTACGGACATACTTCTGGGGCGAAGAACGGAAAAAACGGGGCTGAATTGCCCAAACATAACGCCGGGCACCAGATTATGTTGAAAAAAAACGGGCCGGGCATATTGCCCGGCCCGTTCAGCACTCTTTACCAGACCGTTTAGTCGTTGTCGGTCTTCACTTTGGTTTTCTCACCGTTGGCGTCTTTGGTCTTCGCGTCGATGGTACCGTTCTTGGTCTTGGTCTTCGACTCTTCGCCCGAGGCACCTTTGGCTTTCACTTTTACCTTGTCGCTGTCTTCGTCCACTTTGGTTTTCACCTTCGTGCCGTCGGCCAGCTTCACTTTGCTCTTACCGGGCTGCAGGGGAGCCGCGGTGGTTGGAGCCGGTGTAGGAGCAGCAGGCTGCAGCACTGGCATGGCTTCACCTTCCTTTAGAATCGGACGGAACTCTACGCGGCGGTTAAGCTGCATGTTCTCCGGCGAATCGTTCGGGGCATCCGGACGACGCTCACCATAGCTAACCGTGGTCAGGCGGGTTTCGGCAACACCGCTTTTCTTGAGGTAGTTGTAAGCAGCGTTGGCGCGGTTCTGACCCAGCACGATGTTGTACTCGTCGGTGTTACGGCTGTCGCAGTGGCCTTCAATCGAGATGTTCAGACCGGGGTTAGCCTTCAGAATGGCGCTGATGTTGTTCAGTTCCCGAATCGACTCGGGCCGCAGCTTGAACTTGTCGGTGTCGAAGTAGATCTTCTTCAGCGCTACGCTCTGCGTCGTGTCCACGTAGTCGACGTAGAAGTTCTTTTCTACTACGGTCGAGTCGTTGGTCGAAATCGGCACGGCAAACTCTTCGGTTGCAATGTTTTTGCCATCTTTCGATACGGCCACCTGGTACGTACGGCCCGAAAGCACGCTCACCTGGTAGTCAGCCGTTACGGGCTTGGATACGTCGCGGTAGCTCAGGGCCGTGTTATCAGCCTGCTTGCCGTTGAATACCAGCTCCGCCGCCGGAATGGCCGAGCTGTCGCGCTTGGACAGTACGCGGCCCCGGATAACGGCGTTTTTGATGTAGTTGATGGTGTAGATATCTTTCTCACCGTAGCCGCCAATGCGGTAGCTCGACAGGTAAGCGTAGCTGCCATCGGGGCTCAGACGGTAGTAGGTGTCGTCGTCGGGCGTGTTGATGGGGTAGCCCATGTTCTCGGGCGTGCCCCACTTGCGGCCGATTTCGTCGTACTCCGACTTGAAGATGTCGTAGCCGCCCATCGTGTTGTGCCCACGCGAGCTGAAGTACATCGTCTTGCCGTCTTTGCTCAAGTACGGGCTGTCGTCGTCAAACTTGGTGTTGATGACGTTACCAACCGTCTTGGCTTCGCCCCAGTCGCCGCCGGGCTGGCGGGTGGCGTAGTAGATGTCGAGCGTGTTGTCTTCCGAATACTTGCTCGTCGAGAAGTAAATCGTCAGGCCGTCGGGCGTGATGAAGGCATCCGACTCGAAGGCTTTCGAGTTGATTTTGCTGTTCAGCTTTTTCGGGGCCGTCCAGTCGCCACCGGCTTTCTCCGAGTAGAAGATGTCGCCGTTCTCATCCTGCCGATACATGAGCATCTTCTGGTCGTTGTCGAACACCTGGATGGAGGCATCGTGACCTTTGCCGTTGAGCACGCCGCTCAGCGAGCGGGGCTTCTCCCAGTTCTCGTCGTCGATGCGCTTGGCCTCGAACACGTCCTCGAAGTACTCGCCGTCGGAGGCGATGTTGCCCTTGTCCTTGTTGCCCGTGTTGCCGGCCCCCGTCACGTTTTCACCGCGCGAGGTAAACAGCAGCATCTTGTCGTCAGCCGAGATTACCGGGCTGTGCTCCGAGAAGCTGGAGTTGATGGTTGGGCCCAGGTTCTTCACGAAGATGTCCTTGGGGCTGTTGAACTGCACCTTGGCGTTCTTGCTATGCTGGATCAGCTGGGCCAGGGCGCCCTTGCGGGTGTCTTTCTTCTTCAGCGTGGCATTATACTTCTGGAAGTGGGTAATGGCCTCGTCGAAGTTGTAGTTCAGGTGGTCCACCCGGCCCAGCCAGTATTCCACGTCTTTCGACACTTTCGGCTTCAGCCGCTGCGCCTTGTAGATGTAGTCACTGGCTTTCTCCTTATCAAAGGTCATATAAGCAATACCGGCGCGGAACAAAGCCACGGCGTTATTGGGTTCTTTGGCCAGAACTTGTTCGTAGAAAGGAATTGCAGCCCGGTAGTTCTCTTGTTCGAAGTACTTGTTGGCCGTCTTTAGCTGCTTGCGGCTGCTTTGGGCCAGGGCAGGCTGGGCCACGGCCGCGGCAAGAGCGAAGGCGCAAGAGGCTTTCAATAACCTTCTGACTAAGTTGTCCATTGTAGGAGGGGTTTGGGAATAAGGAGTTGCAGGGAGGTTTCACAGAAACGGCGGCCAATTGTGCTGGCTGCTCTTTTTAAGAGTTGCCTCTTATACTGAAAACCTGTTCCAGGGTTAAGCCAGCGCGCTTTTTTTTCTGAGCACGGCACCAAAAAAGAAGCTGGAACCGTCCGCTGACCTTACCCTTAGATGAAAAGAAGACGGGGAAGTTGCGGGCAAAGATAGAAATTTTATAATACGCCCTTTGCGGCATCCAATCAGGGAGAAACTTTCCTCAAATCGGCCAGAAAACTGCTTTTCGCGGCTTCCTTTCCCTTTTGGAACAGGATGCAAACCGCGCAAATATAGGCTCGCTTTATAAATAACAAGGATTTTTAAAGAAATTTTATCATTCGGGCACCCCGCGGCATTCCGCTACCTTTGTGCCCGAACCTTGTTTTTCCGCTTATGATTATCCGTGAAGCAAAATTTCTGATGAGCAACTCGCGGGTGGACCAGTGTCCCCCGCCCGTGCTGCCCGAATACGCCTTTATCGGGCGTTCCAACGTGGGCAAGTCATCCTTGATTAACATGCTCACGGGCCAGAAAGGGCTGGCCAAGACCTCCTCCCTGCCCGGCAAAACGCAGCTCATTAACCACTTCCTGATCAACGACACTTGGTACCTGGTCGATTTGCCCGGCTACGGCTACGCCAAGGTGAGCAAGGACTCGCGGGCGGCTTGGCTGAAGATGATCAACTACTATATGCGGCACCGGGAAAACCTGGCCTGCGTATTCGTGCTCCTCGACTCGCGGCACGAGCCCCAGAAAGCCGATCTGGAGTTTATGGAGATGCTGGGCACCGAGGGCGTGCCATTCGTGATGGTGTTTACCAAAACTGATAAGCTTTCCGGCTCCCGCGCCCAGCAAAACGTGGCGTCGTACCTGCAGCAGATGGGCGAGAGCTGGGACGAGCTGCCCCGACACTTCGTGACGTCGGCGGAGGAAAAGACCGGCCGCGAGGAAGTGCTTACCTTTATAGAGGAGATAAATCGGCAACTGGCCCAAACGGCCGATAATGCTTAGATTAGCCCCGTCATTGCCCGACCCAGCGCCGCGGCTTTCCCTGTCTTCTACCCCCTTTTTTCTCCCCGGTTTTTCCATGAAAAAAATCACGTTTGTGCTGGCCCTGGGCCTGTTGGCCGCCGCTGCCCCGGCTTTCGCGCAAAAAACCAAAGTCAAGACCAAAGGCGACGCCCCCGCCCCGGAGCTGACGACGCCCGCCCCCGCCGGAGAAACCGCCGCAGACAACGTGCCCAAGCCGATTCGTCCCAAGACGATTCCGGTGGCCGAGTACTACGAGGGCGGCCAGGAAGCCATGTATGCCTTCATTGAAAAGGAGAAGATGTACCCGGTAATGGCCCGCCGCAACCGGATTCAGGGCACCTGCATTGTGAGCTTCACCCTAAACACGGACGGCTCGATGTCGGGTATCAAGCTGGTGAAAGGCATCGGCGGCGGCTGCGGCGAGGAAGCGCTGCGCGTCACCCGCCTGCTCAAGTTCAACAAGCCCGACTACGCCGTGCTGACCAGCCTGCCCATCGTGTTTAAGCTGCCTACGCCGGGCCAGGCCGCGGCGACACCCACCGAATAACTTCGCATTTTCTTACCCAACTGCTTTTTCTATGCCCTACGACCTGAAGGAAATTGCCGCCATCAGCGGAATGCCTGGTCTCTACCGCCTCGTGAGCCCCACCCGGGCCGGCGTCATTGTAGAATCTCTCGCCGAGAACGGCAAACGCTCCGTGGCTTCGGCTCGCAACAAGGTGTCGCTGCTGCACGAAATTTCCATCTACACCCAGGATTACGACCAGACCGTGCCCCTGACGGAGGTGTTTGACCGGATCCACCAGAAGTTCGGCACTGAGCTGGCTGTGACCAACAAGTCCGACGACCGGGACCTGGCCGCCTTCATGGGCGAAATCATTCCCGACTACGACCGGGAGCGGGTGTATATGTCCGACATCAAGAAGTTGGTTTCGTGGTACAAAGCTGTGAGTAGCCGCTTGGAATACCAGGCCCCGGCCGTGGAAGAGGAAGCCGCCCCAGCTGCCGCTACCGACGACAGCGCTACCTCCGCCGAGGAAGTGAAGCCCAAAGCCAAAAAGAAAGCCGCCAAAGCCGACGCCCCGGCCGCTGACGAAGCTCTGAGCACCGCCGGCATTATCCCGGCCGCCGAGGAAACGACGGAGCCGACCAACCCGGAAATCACCGAGGAGAAGCCCGCCAAGAAGGGCAAGAAGAAGGAGTAGTTCCCGCTTTGCCAAACCATCATTAAAAAGGCCACCCGCGAAACGGGTGGCCTTTTTAATGATGGTTTGGCAGCCGGCTTATTCCAGGGCGGCGGTTACGGCGCTGGTGGATTTGCGGGCCATAAACTCCTCGGCTTTGTCTACGAGCTCCGTGGAGCCGATAAAGAAAGCGCACCGGTCATGCAGGCCCTTGGGCTCCAGCTCCATGGTGCGGTTACGGCCGTCGCTGGATTTGCCGCCGGCCTGCTCCACGATGAAAGCCAGGGCGTTGCACTCGTACATGAGGCGCAGCTTGCCGTTGGGGTTCTTCTGGGTGGCCGGGTAGATGTAGATGCCGCCCTTGAGCAGGTTGCGGTGAAAGTCGGCGACCAGGGAGCCGATGTAGCGGGCTGAATAGCCCTGCTGCTTGCAGTGCGCCACGTAGGCCGTTACGGCTTCGGAAAAGTGCTCGGAGCTGCCTTCGTTGATGGAATAGACGGAGCCAGTCTTAGGCGAGGTAATCTGGGGGTGCGAGAGGAAGAATTCACCCAGGCTCGGCTCGTAGGTGAAGCCGTTGACGCCGTTGCCGGTGGTGTACACCATCATGGTGCTGGAGCCGTAAATCACGTAGCCGGCCGCCACCTGGTTGGTGCCACTCTGCAGGCAGTCCTGCTCGGTACCCTCGGTGCCGGTGGCTGACACCCGGCGGTAGATGCTGAAGATGGTGCCGATGCTCACGTTCACGTCGATGTTGGAGGAGCCGTCGAGCGGGTCGATGGCCACCACGTACTTGCCCTGCACGTTGCCGGTCTGGATCATCTCCTCGTCTTCCTCAGAAATGATGGTGCACACCTCGCCGCCGTTGCGCAAGGCCCGGATAAAGCGGATGTTGGCGATGACGTCGAGCTTCTGCTGCTCCTCACCCTGCACGTTGCGGTTGCCGTAGGCCCCGGCAATGTCGATCAGGCCGGAGCGGTTGATTTCGCGGTTAACGATTTTGGCGGCCAGGGCAATGTCGCGCAGCAGCTGTGAAAGCTCCCCGGTGGCGTAGGGAAAGTCTTCCTGCTTGCGCATGATGAAGCGGTCCAGAGTGGTGCCGACGGGCAGCGCCAGTTTGTTGTGATCCATAAAAAGAGAGGGGAAATAAGCAGTGGGACTGGCCGACAAAACTAAGCTTTTTCGCCACATCTGCCCCGCGCTGCCTACTTTTGGCCCATGCAGGAACAGCTCGCTTTGAAGGTTTATAAGTTCGGGGGCGCCTCGGTAAAGGACGCCGCCGCCATCCGGAATCTAGTCGAAATCGTGCGGGCGCACGCCGCCCACGGCCAGCTGCTCATCGTGGTGTCGGCGATGGATAAGACCACCAACGCGCTGGAGGAAATCTTCCACCTGGCCCACTCCGGGCAGGACTACGCCGCCCAGCTCACGGCCTTGCAGGAGTTTCACGACCACGTCGCGCGGGAGCTGTTCCCCACGGAGAGCGGCGCAGCCGACACCCACGGGCCGCCTACGCCCGACCAGCTTTTGCAGCAGCTGCGCGACAGGCTGAGCACGCTCACGCCGCACGACTACGACAAGCAGTACGACCAGATCGTGAGCTTCGGCGAGCTGCTGGCTACGGCCGTGGTGGCGCGGGCGCTGCAGGCCCAGTGGCTCGACTGCCGCCCGCTGCTGCGCACCGACCACACCTGGCGCGAAGGCCGCCT
>Ga0247729_10001082_pt1 | contig 10236 bp, 9 predicted proteins | sample UWRJL133311R2_FD_180958 | JGI IMG/M metagenome (GOLD analysis project Ga0247729, IMG submission 180958) | Plant litter microbial communities from Arlington Agricultural Research Station in Wisconsin, United States - UWRJ-L133-311R-2 | ecosystem: Environmental > Terrestrial > Plant litter >... | reverse complement strand
TCGCAGACGCGACGCTATCTGTTCGCGCAAGGCGAAAAGCCCGCACGCGCGCCGCGCCAGCCGCGCGACTGGCTGAAGCTGCGCGGCGTCACCCGCAACAATCTGGAGAAGCTCGACGTCGATATTCCCTTGGGCGTGTTCACTTCGGTCACCGGGGTGTCCGGCTCCGGCAAGTCCAGCCTGATCAGCCAGTTCCTGGTGGAGGCCGTCGCCGACAGGCTGGGCCAGCGCGCCGAGCCGGTCGACGAAGATGCCGACGCGCTGCAGGAGGAGGCCGTCAGGACCCTCGGCGGCGACGTCGTGGCCGGCATGGAAGGCATCAAGCGGCTGGTGGTGGTGGACCAGAAGCCGATCGGGCGCACGCCGCGCTCCAATCTCGCGACCTATACCGGCCTGTTCGACCACGTTCGAAAACTGTTCGCAGCAACCAAGCAAGCCAAAGCGCGGCGCTACGACGCCGGCCGGTTCTCCTTCAACGTCGCCAAGGGCCGCTGCGAGACCTGCCAGGGCGAAGGCTTTGTCAGCGTCGAGCTGCTGTTCCTGCCGAGCGTCTACGCGCCGTGCCCGACCTGCCATGGCGCGCGCTATAACGCCAAGACTCTGGAGATCAGGATTCGCGACAAATCCATCGCTGACGTGCTCGGCATGACGGTGGACGCGGCCTACGGGTTTTTTGCGGATGACGCCGCGTTGCAGCGTTCGCTGGGCGTGATCCGCGAAGTCGGACTCGGTTATATCCGTTTGGGACAATCCGCCACCGAACTGTCCGGCGGCGAGGCTCAGCGCATCAAGCTGGCCACCGAACTGCAGCGCGCCCAGCGCGGCGCCACACTCTATGTGCTGGACGAGCCGACCACCGGCCTGCATCCGTCCGACGTCGACAAATTGATGAAGCAGCTCGACGGGCTGGTGGCTTCCGGCAATACGGTGGTGGTGGTCGAGCACGACATGGACATGGTGGCCTCCAGCGATTTCGTCATCGACATCGGTCCGGGCGCCGGCGACGAAGGCGGCAAGGTCGTGGCGTCAGGTCCGCCGGCCGAGATCGCCGCCGTGGCTTCGAGCCGCACGGCAAGGTATCTCGCGCGCGTGCTGCCCGGCCATACTTGACGGCACAGGCCTGAGCGGAGATGGTCGCGCCCGGTTTCCGTCCCTTCCATGAAAGACATTCCCATGATCAAGCGTCTCGTCCCCGGCAAGCGTCTCAGCCAGGCCGCCATTCACGGCAACACCGTCTATCTCGCCGGCCAGGTGCCGAACGACTACACCGGCTCGATCGAGGCGCAGACCACCGAAGTGCTCGCCAAGATCGACGCGCTGCTCAAGGAAGCCGGCACTGACAAGACCAAGATGCTGTCGGTCACCGTGTGGCTGCCGAGCATGGGCGATTTCGCCAAGTTCAACACCGTGTGGGATTCCTGGGTGCCGCAGGACAACACGCCGGCCCGCGCCTGCGTCGAGGCCCGTCTCGCCGATCCCTCGATCAAGGTCGAGATCGCCGTCATCGCCGCCATCGGCTAATGACGCTGCCTACAGCAATTGCGGTCGCCCCCAATGGCGGCCGCAAGGTCAAGGCCGACCATCCCGCGGTGCCGCTGACGCCGGCTGAACTGGCGGTGACGGCCGCGCGCTGCCTCGAGGCTGGCGCGTCGATGATCCACGCCCATGTGCGCAATGCGGACGGCAGCCATCTGTTGGACGCCGATGCCTACAAAGCGGCGATCGCGGCGATCCGCGGCGCGGTGGGCGATCGTCTCGTCATCCAGATCACCTCTGAGGCACTCGGCAAATACGCGCCGGCGCAGCAGCGCGCGGTGATCCGCGACGTCCGGCCCGAAGCCGCCTCCCTGGCGCTGCGCGAGCTTGTGCCGGATGCGGCGGAAGAGGGCGCCTTCGCCGACCTGCTAGGCTGGATGCAGCGCGAGGCGGTGACGCCGCAGATCATTCTGTACGATATCAACGACGCGTTGCGCCTGGCCGATTTCCGCAAACGCGGTCTGGTGCCGTTCGAGCACCTGCCGGTGCTGTTCGTGCTCGGTCGCTACACCGCGGGCCAGACTTCCAGCCCGCGCGACCTGCTGCCCTTTATCGATGCGGCAGCACCGGTGTTCGAACACTGGAGCCTGTGCGCCTTCGGCGCGCAGGAAACCGCTTGCGTCACCGCCGGCGCCTTGCTCGGCGGCCACATCCGCGTCGGTTTCGAGAACAACGAGTCGTTGCCGGACGGGACGCGGGCCGGCGGCAATGAGGATCTCGTTGCGGCGGCGCGGCGAGCGATCGAGGCGGTGGGGTTGAAGGCTGCCACGGCGGATGAATTCAGGGCTGCGACGGCAGAGTAGTACGGCACAAGCCTCTCCTCCGTCATTGCGAGGAGCGAAGCGACGCGGCAATCCAGAGCCACAAGCTCGGCTAGAACTGGATTGCTTCGTCGCAAGGGCTCCTCGCAATGACGGGAGAGAGGCCTTTCGTCTTCACTCAAACCACGGCCATTCCGCAGCGCCCGGATGCGTCACGGCGCCGCCCGGCGCTTGTCCGACCACGCGGGCATATTTCCACAATGCGCCGGCGCGGTGCCGCGGCGGACGCTGCACCCACGCCGCCTTGCGCGCGGCAAACTCCGCATCATCGATCAGCAGGTCCATGCGCCGTGCCGGGGCGTCGATGCGAATCCGGTCGCCGTCGCGCACCAGTGCCAGCGGCCCGCCGACAAAGGCTTCCGGCGCCACATAGCCGATGCACATGCCGCGCGTGGCGCCCGAGAACCGGCCGTCGGTGATCAGTGCCACTTTCTCGCCCATGCCCTGGCCGTAGATCAACGCGGTGACGCCCAGCATCTCGCGCATGCCCGGTCCGCCGACCGGGCCTTCGTTGCGAATGATCAGCACGTCGCCTTCGTGATAGGCCTGCGCCTTCACCGCGGCGACGCAGGAATCCTCGTCCTCGAACACAAGCGCGGTACCCTCGAACACGGTGTTCTTCAGCCCGGCCACCTTGATCACCGCGCCGTCCGGCGCGAGGTTGCCCTTCAGCACTGCGACGCCGCCATCCGCCATGATCGGCTTCGACGAGGCATAGATCACCTCGCCGTCGGTGCCATTGGCGTTGCCGTATTCCGCCGCAAGGGTCTTGCCGGTGATGCTGAGACATGAGCCGTCGATATGGCCGCTCTCGATCAGCGCGCGCATCACCACCGCGCAGCCGCCGATGTCGTAGACGTCTTTCGCAGTGTACTTGCCGCCGGGACGCAGATTGCCGATCAGTGGCGTGCGGTTGAAGACCTCGCCGACATCGTCGATGGTAAACGCAATGCCCGCCTCGTTGGCGATCGCCGGCAGATGCAGCGCGGCGTTGGTCGAGCCGCCGGTGGCCGCGACGATGGCCGCGCCGTTCTCTAGCGATTTGCGCGTGACGAGCTCGCGCGGCAGCGGGCTGCGCCGGTGCAGCATCTCCATGATCAGCCGTCCGGCACGCCGCGCCACATGGGCACGTTCGGTATAGACGCCGGGGACCATGGAAATGTTCGGCATGGTCAGGCCCATCGCTTCGGAGACCATCGCCATGGTGTTGGCGGTGAACTGTCCGGCGCAGGCGCCGACCGTCGGCAGGCAGGCGCGCTCGATGCCTTCCAGCGTGGTGGCGTCGATCTCGCCGGTCATGAACGAGCCGACGGCCTCGTAGGAATCCAGCGCGGTGATGGTCTTGCCGTCATATTTGCCGGGCAGCGACGAGCCGCCATAGATGAAGATCGATGGCACGTTGCAGCGGACCATGCCCATGATCACGCCGGGCAGCGTCTTGTCGCAGCCGCCGAAGCCAATCAGTGCGTCGAAGGCATAGCCGTGCATCACGGCCTCGATGGAGTCGGCGATGATTTCCCGCGACAGCAGCGAGAACTTCATGCCCTCGTGGCCCATGCCGATACCGTCGGACACCGAGATGGTGGAGAATTCGCGCGGCGTGCCGCCGGCCGCGGAAATACCGGCCTTGGCGGCCTCGACCTGGAAATCATGGGTCATGTTGCAGGGCGAAAGATCGCCCTTCATGCTGACCACGCCGATCATCGGCTTCGCAATGGCCTCGTCGTCGAGCCCGGTCGCACGCATGAAGGCACGGTGCGGCGCGCGATCGAGCCCGTCCGTGGTGATGCGGGATCGCCATTTGTTCATGGAAGTGTCTTTCAGAATCGTCTGGAAATGTTGGTGGAGTTTACGCGCGCCCGTCGTTCGCGGAAAGCGCCGAACGTTCGGCTCTTGCGTCCCCTCTCCCCCAAGCAGCGAAGCTGCGCAGGCGGGAGAGGGTGGACCGAACACGCGAAGCGGGTTCGAGACGGGAGAGGGGATCTTTCTTCGGAGCTTGCGGCTCTCCCTCTCCCGCCTTCGCTTCGCTCAGGCACCCTCTCCCGCTGCGCACAGCTTCGCTGCGCTGGGGGAGAGGGGAAGTGAGATCTCTACTGGATCGGGGCTACAATGGTCGGGTGCTTGAACTGCATCACGTCCATCTTCGGCAACATCCCGGCCTCGGTATAGATATCGAGCATCTTCTGCATCGCCGGAAAATTCGGCGCGGCACCGGGATCGCGCGCAAAATCGTTTTCCTTCAGCAGATAGGTTTCCAGCACCGGGATCGGCGCCTTCATCACCTCGTTGACCACCTTCAGCGTCTCGTCGCGGTTGGCCAGCGCCTTCTTCATGCCGAGGGTGATGTCAGACACATAGGCCTTCGCCAGCTCCGGATTCTTGTCGACGAAATCGGCGCGGCAAGCTTCGAGGATGTGTACGATGTTCGGCATCGCCTCGTTCAGCGAGAACAGTTTTCGCGTGCCGCCCTTGGCTTCCATGCGCGCCGCAAACGGCTGGTTCATGTTGATGGCGTCGACACGGCCCTGGCGCAGGGCGTCCTCGGAAGCGGCGAAGCCGATCTCGATCAGCTTGATGTCCTTCTCGGGATCGATGCCGCCGCCCTTCATCAGCATCTTGAACGGCCCGTAGGTGCCGCCGCCGATCACCGAAATGCCGACGTTCTTGCCCTTCAGGTCGGCGATGGTCTTGATCGGCGAGTCGTCCTTCACCGCCCAGTAAACCGAGAAGCTGCCGGGCTTCTCCGAGACGTGCTGCGCGACGATGTAAGCCTTCAGGTTGCCGCCGTTGACGCCGTTGGCCAGCGACAGCACGCCCTGGGTCGCGCAGTCCAGCGCGCCGGCGGCGAGCGCCTGGGTCATCGGCGAGGTGCCCTGGAACTGCGTCCATTCGATATTGTAGACCTTGCCGAGATTGCTGAACTCGGTCGGGCGCTTCATCATCCAGTACTTGGATTCTTCCGCCGGGATGGTCCAGCCGACCTTGATGGTCGGGATGGCCTGCGCGTGCAATGCACCAGCGCTGGCCAGCGTGGTTGCCGCAACCGCGGCTGCCATCATCCATGTCGAAGAACTCAGCTTCATGCCCGCTCACTCCGTTGATGATGGCCGGCCGGCCATCGAAAGCCCCGCTGGCCAAAGCCTTTCATGCTTCAAACAATCAGGCAAGGGAGCAGCGTGCCCAACAATCATTCGCCATCTGGCGCAATAGGCGGCAGCATGGCGGATGATATCACCGTTGCTGCGGTGCCGGCCGCGGCGTAGACAGCGCACCATGCACAGCGGTGGCATGGCCGGGTTGCTGGTGCATTGCGACAGCACGAAGAGATCATGGAGCAGGTATGACGCAGGCAGCAGCACAGGAAACACTCGGCTATCTCGGCCTCGGCCTGATGGGCCTGCCGATGACGCAGCGGCTGCTCGATGCCGGCCACAACGTCACGGTGTGGAATCGCTCGCCGGGCAAGGCCGCGGCCTTGGTCGAGGCCGGCGCGAAAGCCGCCGCGCTGCCGGCCGAGGTCGCAGCCCAAGCCAGCATCATCTTCATGTGCCTGACGGACGCCTCTGCCGTGGAAGAAGTGGTGTTCGGCGAGAACGGCCTCGCCGGCGTCGCAGGTGCGGGCAAGCTGGTGGTCGACTTCTCGTCGATCCACCCCGATGCGGCGCGCTCGATCGCGACGCGCCTGAAGGCCGCCAACGGCATGGCGTGGATCGACGCACCGGTGTCCGGCGGCACCAAGGGCGCGGTCGAAGGCACGCTGGCGATCATGGCCGGCGGCGATGCCGCCGATATCGAGCGCGTGCGACCCTACATTCTCAAGATGGCGCGCGGCTTCACCCATATGGGTCCGACCGGCGCGGGGCAGACCACAAAGCTCTGCAATCAGGTGATCGTCGGCTGCGCCATGGCGGTGCTGGCGGAAGCGACACGGCTCGCGGTCAATGCCGGCATCGACGCAGTCCGATTGCCGGAAGCGCTGGCCGGCGGCTTCGCGGATTCGATTCCGCTGCAACTGTTCGTGCCCCGCATGGTCCAGGGCATCCACTCGCCGCCGCTCGGCCATATTCATACCATGCTGAAGGATCTCGATACCGTGGTCGACGTCGCCCACGATACGCAGACCCCCGTGCCGATGGCCGCACTCGCCGCGCAACTGTTCCGGATGGCCGCGGCGACCCGCGGCACCGATGCGGACGCGCTGGAGATCTACAAATTGTCGGCGCCGAAAGCATGAAGGTTCTGGTGATCGGCGCGGCCGGCATGATCGGCCGCAAGCTGTGCGAGCGGCTGCTGCAGGACGGTCGCGTCGGCAACGTCGATATTTTCGAACTGGTGATGGCTGATAGCGTTGTCGGCGGTCTCGGCGCGGACGTCGCGTTCGCCAAGAACATTGTCGTCGATCTCGCGTCGCCCGATGCGCCAACCGCGCTGCTGGCCTCAAGGCCCGACCTGATCTTCCATCTCGCCGCCATCGTCTCCGGCGAGGCCGAGCAGAATTTCGACAAGGGCTATGCCGTCAATCTCGACGGCACCCGCGCTCTGTTCGAGGCGATCCGTGCCACGGAAAATTACCGGCCGCGCGTGGTGTACACCTCGTCGATCGCGGTGTTCGGCGCGCCGTATAATGGCGCCATCGCCGACGATTTCTTCCACACGCCGCTGTCGAGCTACGGCACCCAGAAGGCCATCTGCGAACTGCTGCTCGCCGACTATTCCCGCCGCGGCTTCCTCGACGGCATAGGCCTGCGGCTGCCGAACATCTGCGTGCGGCCCGGCAAGCCCAATGCGGCGTCGTCCGGCTTCTTCTCCAGCATCATCCGCGAGCCGCTGGCCGGTCGCGAGGCGATCCTGCCGGTGGCCGACAGTGTGGGCCAAACCCACGCCAGCCCGCGCGCCACGGTGGAGTTCCTGCTGCACGGCGCGACGCTCGATACGGAAGAGCTCGGCGCCCGCCGATCGGTAATGATGCCCAGCGTGCCGGCCTCGATTGCCGAGCAGATCGCAGCCTTGCGCCGCGTCGCCGGCGATGCTGTGGTGTCACGCATCCGTCATGTCCCGGACGCCAATATCGGAGCGATGGTCGCAGGCTGGCCTGCGCGATTCGACACCCAGCGCGCGCTGGCACTTGGCTTTCGCGCGGAACCGGACTTTGACTCGATTATTCGTATCCATATTGAAGATGATCTCGGCGGCAATTTCGTCGGCTGAGATCCGGCCTCCGCGCAAGCCGAAAAGGATTATTGATGGCGCGAGACATAGTCATTGCCGCAGGCGGCATCGTGGTGCAGCGGGTCGGCGCCCCGCGCATTGCGGTGGTGCAGATGCGCAAGCGCGACGACTGGGTGCTACCCAAGGGCAAGCTCGACGCCGACGAGACGCCCCGTGCGGCCGCAGAGCGTGAAGTGCTGGAAGAAACCGGCCACGCGGTGTCGGTCTACGAATTTCTCGGCACGCTGGCCTATCCGCTCGGCGAGCGCACCAAGGTGGTGCACTTCTGGCGCATGGAAGCCAGCGACGAGCCGTGCCGCGAACTGATGAAAGACATCGCCGCCGTCGACTGGCTGCCGCTCGACGACGCGCTGGCGCGGCTGACCCGCAGCCACGAACAGGCATTCCTGGCGCAGGTCGGGCCGTTGGCGATCGCCTCGACGAGCGGCAGCGCAAGCGATGGCCCGATCAACCCGCGCCCCTATGTCGCGGCGCCGAATCGCATCAGGAAGCCGAAGACCCTGTTCGGCAAACTGTGGCGCTGGATCAGCGGCTGACCAGCATTGTGGGTTGAACAGACCTCCCTGCCGTCATTGCGAAGAGCGAAGCGACGCGGCAATTCTGAAGCCACGACCTCGGCAAGAACTGGATTGCTTCGTCGCAAGGGCTCCTCGCAATGACGGGGAGCGGTCGTCTCGACCGACGACCTGCCTACGCGCCGCGCACGATCACGCCGTACCAGCCCAGTCCCTTGTAGGTCTCGTAGCCCGGCGTGGCATGGAACGCGATCATCGCGCCGGAGCGGTCGTTATAGAAGCCGCTGCGGCCGCCATTCAGGTTGAGCGGGATGCGTTCGCTGAGCAGGCCCTGGCCGTCCGACGCGGCGATCACCCGGAACTTGGAGTCCACCAGCAGCACCCTGGTCTTGTCGTCCTCGACGCGGATGCCTTCGACAATGGTGCGGGCCTGCGCCTCCCAGTCGAAATGGATCGCCAGCACGCCGATGGCGCGGCCGTTGGCCTTGCCGCCTTCGCGCACGCTGGCGCAATAGGTCGCGACCTGCGCATTGCCGAGCAGCGGCTGGCGCTCGACGTCGCCGGCGGTGTAGTCGTCGCCGGAGCGCAAGGTTTTGGCGTCGCGAAACCAGGCGGTGGCGGCTATGTTCTGGCCGGTGACATTGAAGCGGTCGCCGCGGCCGCTCGCCAGCACGTTGCCGTCAAGGTCGCACAGCCACAGATCGAGATAGACCGTGTAGGCGCCGAGGATCACCGCCAGGCGCTCGGCGACATGCGCGACAGTGGCCTCGGCAGGCGCCGCGGCGCAGTCGACCACGGCGGAATCGGTAGCCCACCAGCGCACGTCGCAGGTCCGTTCATAGAGATTGCGGTCGATCAGCTCGATGGCATTGAGCGACAGGTCCACCAGCCGTTCGCCGCGCGACCGTTCGGTCATGCGGTCGATCGAGGCCATCAGATTGCCGGTGCGCGCGGTGAGCTGGGTTTCCAGCTCGCGGGCGATGGTCTCGACCTGCTGGCCGACATTGCGCACTTCCTGAGCCACGACGGCGAAGCCCGCGCCCTGCGCGCCGGCGCGCGAGCTTTCGATCAGCGCGTTCAGCGCCAGCATCTTCATCTGGTTGGTGATGTGCTGGATCGCCTTGGTCTTTTCGCAGGCGATCTGGTTGACCTCGGCGGTCAGCCGCGCGATCAGCGCCGAAATATCCGAGGCGTCGTCGGTGGTTTCGGCCTCCGGCGTGGCGAAGGCGAGGTTACTGGTGCGACTGACGGCGGTCACCATCGCAGATCCCTTTGCAAGATGGCTTGTACAATGGCGGCCGCGCGAACGCGCCGACAGCTATTCAGATACCGGCTCTGTTGTCGCTGATTATGCCTAACAGGAGCTTAATTTTCCGTACCGCGGAGTGTGGCGTTGAGTCGTCAGGCGCGCCGCGCCTGGGTCTCGATCATGCACTCGTCGATCACGGCCAGCAGGGTACTGGGCTTGAACGGCTTGCGCAGGCAGCGCGTGGCGCCGAGCGCCAGCGCCATGCGCAAAAAGTCCGGCGCCGGCGAGTGGCTTTCCGCGAAGGCATAGCCGGAAATGGCGATCAGCGGCACGCTTGGCGCGCGCTGGTGAAACAGCCGCACGGATTCGAAGCCGTGCATGTGCGGCATGAAGATATCGATGATCATCAGGTCGAAAGTGTCGCGGTCCAGCGCGGCCAGGCCGCGCGCGGCGCCGTCGGCGCTGACCACGTCGAAGCCGTGCTGCCGGAGCCAGATATGGACGAGCTGCAAGACCAGCGGATCGTCGTCGACCACAAGAATGCGCGGCATCACGGGGCTCCCCAGCCATCGTGAGCCCCGCGGCCTTGCTGCCGCTTCCGGCCAATGTGCCGGCGACTCACGCGGCAAATCTGGAAAAAAGCCGAGTGCGTGTCTGCACTTTATCGTGCATATAGAAGTTGTGCTGCAGATATTGTTCTTGCTAATTGTTGCCCTTGGTATCAGGCAACCCGCTTGTGGTATCTATATGAAATCTTGCCGTTTCCTGCCGCTGTGCCATATCCGGTTTTCCGCTTCCGCGATCCAATCGAGTGACCCATGACCGACGCTTCGACTGCCGATACGACGACCACCGCCGCGCCGACCTCGCAGCCGTTCCAGGCCGA
>Ga0247729_10001081_pt1 | contig 10240 bp, 7 predicted proteins | sample UWRJL133311R2_FD_180958 | JGI IMG/M metagenome (GOLD analysis project Ga0247729, IMG submission 180958) | Plant litter microbial communities from Arlington Agricultural Research Station in Wisconsin, United States - UWRJ-L133-311R-2 | ecosystem: Environmental > Terrestrial > Plant litter >... | reverse complement strand
AAGGTGTGCGCCAGCATGGCCATCGCCATGCCGGTGGCGCCGCCGACCTGGATGGCATGGGCGTAGGACGGCGCGATGCCGAAATGTTCGGCGAACACGGTGGCCAGCATGATGTGCGGCATGGTGGTGGAATAGCCGCACAGGAAGCCATCGATGTCGCCGCGCTTCAGGCCGGCGTCAGCGAGTGCGGCTTCGGCCGCGGTGCTCATCAGGTCGGGGGTGGAAGAGCCTTCGTGCTTGCCGAATGGCGTGAGGCCGACGCCGGTGATGTAGCTCATGGGTTGCCCCGATCTCTGCCGTCGTCCCCGCGAAAGCGGGGAACCATACCCACCAACACGGCTTGGGCACGCTGTCGCAGCGACCGCGTTTCAATTAGGAGGCCGGAGGGTATGGGTCCCCGCTTTCGCGGGGACGACGTGGGGAAAGCCCTTGCCGCAACGAGACCCAGCTCCCCGCTGCCCATCATCAGATACCCCATCAATACGACTTCGGCAGGCCGAGCACTTTCTCGGCGATGAACGACAGGATCAGTTGCGGGCTGATCGGCGCGATGCGCGGGATCAGGGATTCCCGCAGGTAGCGCTCGACATGATACTCCTTGGCGTAACCGAAGCCGCCATGGGTCATCACCGCCTGCTCGCAGGCGTGATAGCCGGCTTCGCCCGCGAGATACTTTGCGGCGTTGGCGGCGGGGCCGCAGGACATGTTCTGGTCGTATTGCCAGCCGGCGGACATCACCATCAGCCACGCCGCTTCCAGCTCCATCCAGTTCTTCGCCAGGGGGTGCTGGATTGCCTGATTCTGGCCGATCGGGCGGTTGAACACGTTTCGCACTTTTGCGTAGTCGGTGGCGCGCTTCAGCGCGGCCTGGCCCAAGCCGACCGCTTCCGCGGCAATCAGGATGCGTTCCGGATTCATGCCGTGCAGGATGTAGTCGAAGCCCCGCCCCTCTTCGCCGATGCGGTCTTCGACCGGGATCTCGAAATTCTCGATGAACAGTTCATTGGAGTCGACGGCCTTGCGGCCCATTTTCTCGATCTCGTGCACCGCGATCCTGCTGCGATCGAAGTCGGTGTAGAACAGGCTGAGGCCGTGGGTCGGCTTCTTGACGTCCTCCAGCGGCGTGGTGCGCGCCAGCAGCAGGATCTTTTCCGCAACCTGCGCGGTGGAGATCCACACCTTCTGGCCGTTGACCACATACTTGTCGCCATCGCGCACCGCCCGTGTCCTGAGCTGCGTGGTATTGAGGCCGGTGTTCGGTTCGGTGACGGCGAAGCAGGCTTTCTCGCGGCCGTCGACGATGCCCGGCAGCATGCGCGCGCATTGCTCCGCCGTGCCGAATACCACCACCGGATTGAGCCCGAACACGTTCATGTGCACCGCGGAGGCGCCGGACATGCCCGCGCCGGATTCCGCGATGGTGCGCATCATGATCGCGGCGTCGGAAATGCCGAGGCCGGAGCCGCCATATTCTTCGGGGATGCAAATGCCGAGCCAGCCGGCATCCGCCATGGCCTTGTGGAAATCCAGCGGGAAACCGCCGTCCTTGTCCTTCTTCAGCCAGTAGGAATCATCGAAGCGCGCGCAGATCTTTTCGATGGCGTCACGGATCGAGTCCTGGTTGGCGTCGTAGGAAAAGTCCATGCACTACACCTGCGACGTGTCGGGCATGACGGCCTGCTTCAGCACGCCGTCCTCGGTGAGTTTCGCGATCTGCGCCGCGGTGTAACCGACTTCGGCCAGCACCTCTGCGTTCTGCTCGCCAAGATGCGAGGCGAGCCGCGTCGGGTTGACCGGAGTTTTCGACCAGGTCGCCGCCACCTTCATGTTGCGCACCGCGCCTTCGGTGGGATGCTCGACCTTCTGGAAGAAGTCGGTCGCCACCATGTGCGGGTCCTGCATCATGCTTTCCAGCGTGTGCATCGGCGTCGACGGCACGTCGGCCTCGTCGAGCAGTTTTGCCCATTCCGCCGTGCTGCGCGTGGTGAAGATGCGCGACAGTTCGGCGTTCACCGCGTCGATGTGCTGGATGCGCTGCGGGAAAGTGGCGAAGCGCGGATCATCGAACAGTTCTTCGCGCCCGACATGCTTGAGGAAGCTCTTCCACTGCTTGTCGTTGTACACCATGGCGCAGATGTAGCCGTCGGAGGTCTTGTACGGCCGGCGGTCCGGCGACAGATGCCGCGAGTAGCCGCCCCTGTCGAGCGGCGGATCGAAGGTGAGGCCTCCCATGTGGTCGCCCATCATGAAGCTTGCCATGGTCTCGAACATCGGGATGTCGACGCGCTGGCCCTCGCCGGTCTTGTCGCGGTGCACCACACTGGCGAGGATCGCGCCGAGCGCGGTGAGGCCGACAATGCGGTCCACCAGCGCGTTGGGCACGTAACGCGGCACGCCGTCGCTGGAGATCTGCGCGTTCAGCGCCGGCAGCGCGGTGGCGCCCTGGATCAGGTCGTCATAGGCCGGCTTGGCGGCATAGGGGCCGGCCTGGCTGAAGCCGAACACGCCGGCATAGATCAATCGCGGATTGATCGCCGCCATCACCTCGTAGCCGAGATTGAGCCGCGCCATCGCGGCCGGGCGGACGTTGTAGACCAGTACGTCGGCGGTCTCGACCAGCTTCAGCAGCGCGGCGCGACCTTCCTCCTTCTTGAGGTCGAGGCAGATGCAACGCTTGCTGCGGTTGGTATTGAGAAAGATCGGTCCCATGCCGGGATTGCGCATCGGCCCGATGGAGCGGACCACGTCGCCGTCGGGAGATTCCACCTTGATGACATCGGCGCCGTAATCGCCCAGCGTCTGGGTGCAATATGGCCCCATCATCACCGACGTCATGTCGATGATCCTGATCCCGTGGAGTGGTCCCGTCAAAGTCGTTTGCTCCCGTCAGGTGTCGCAGCGCTCGGGGCGCCGTCATTCCGGGCCTAGTAACGGCATGGGGTCGGCAAGATCAAGGCCGCCCGGCGCGGGGTGCCATGCGTGAGCGACGGTGCTGGTGCGGTGCGTTCCCCGAATGCGGCGCTCTTTCTTACCCTCCCCTGAAGGGGGAGGGTCGCGCATCGGCGATGCGCAGCATCGTGATGCGCGGGGTGGGGTGAATGTCGAGCTCAGTCTTTACCGCGGTCACCCCACCCCGCCAACGTCGCGCTACGCGCGACGTTGGCGACCCTCCCCCTCCAGGGGAGGGTAAGCGTCAGCGCTTCATCATCTCCCGCAATTCGGTCTTCAGCACCTTACCATAGTTGTTCTTCGGCAGCGCCTCGAGGAACACGTAGCGCTTCGGCCGCTTGAAGCGGGCGATGGCGTCGAGACAATGGGCGTCGAGGGCAGCGGTGTCGGCGGTAGTGCCAGCTTCCAGCACCACGCAAGCGACCACGATCTCGCCCCAGTCGGGATCCGGCACGCCGATCGCCGAGACTTCGCGGACACCGGCGTGGGTCAGCAAAGCCTCCTCGACTTCGCGCGGATAGATGTTGGTGCCGCCGGAAATGATCACGTCCTTGGAGCGGTCCGACAGCGTAAGAAAGCCGTCTGCGTCGAGCCGGCCGACATCGCCGGTGCGCAGCCAGCCGTCTTTCAGCGTTTCTTCATTGGCCTTCGGGTTGTTCCAGTAGCCGAGCATGACGGCCGGGCCCCTGGCCTCGATCTCGCCGGTCTCGCCCGCGGGCAACGGCGCGCCATCGGCGCCCGTGATGCGCACCGCCATCACGCTTTGCGCCACGCCGACCGACGCGAGGCGTTCGAGATAACGCGGGTGATCGACATCGGCGTGCCACGACCGCGGCAGCGAGGTGATGGTCATCGGCGACTCGCCCTGGCCGTAGATCTGCACAAAACGCTGGCCCATGGTGGCCATGGCATCGCGGATGTCGGCGAGGTACATCGGCCCGCCGCCATAGATAATGGTGCGGATGCCCTCGCCCGTCTCGCCGCGGCTCTTCGCGGCATCGACGAGGCGACGCACCATGGTGGGGGCGGCGAACATCGCGACATGGTCGAGCTGTTTGGCGAGATCGAGCACCTCGTCGGCGTCGAAGCCGCCGCTTTCCGGCACGACGTGGCGCGCGGCCATGCGCACATGGATGAAATTATACAGGCCGGCGCCATGCGAGATCGGCGCGGCATAAAGGATGGCGTCGCGCTGATGCACCGCATCGACATCGGCGAGATAGCACAGCGACATCGCCACCAGATTGCCGTGGCTGAGCATCACGCCCTTCGGACGGCCGGTGGTGCCGGAAGTGTAGAACAGCCAGGCGAGATCATGATCTTCGCGCGGCAGCGGCGTGCCGCCGTCGTCGTGCTGCAGGGTGCGGTAGTCGTCTGATTCCACCGACAGCATCTGCAGGTCCGGCGGCATGTCCTCCATCACGGCATACAAAGCCGCGCGGCTGTCGTCATCGACGAAGGCAAACGTCGCCCCCGCATTGTCGCAGATCCACGCCGCCTCACGGCCGTGCAGCTTGGCGTTGATCGGGATCGCCACCGCGCCGATCCACCACACCGCATACAGGCATTCGAGATATGGCGTGCCGTTCGACATGAACAGCGCGACGCGGTCGCCGGGCTGAACGCGAAAATCGCGCGCGAGCGACGCGCCGATGGCGCGGGCGCGCCTGGCGAAGCCGGCATAGTCGGCTTCCACCCGCGTGCCGCTGATCAAGGCCGGCGCGTGGGGATGCAACCGCGCGGAGGCCGCCAGCCACTCGGCGACATTCATGACTTACTTCGCCGGCTCCAGCACGGAGACGTAATTGGCCACTGCCGCGCCGCCCATGTTGAAGATGCCGGCCAGTTTTGCATTCTTGATCTGCATGCCTTCCGGCGCCTGGCCGAGCAGTTGCATGGCGCTGAGCACATGCATGGAGACGCCGGTGGCGCCGATCGGATGGCCCTTCGCCTTCAGGCCGCCGGACGGATTGACCGGCAGCTTGCCGTCCTTCTGCACCCAGCCTTCCTTGATGGCGCGGGCGCCCTGCCCGCGCGCGGTCAGGCCCATGGCCTCATATTCGATCAGCTCGGCGACGGTAAAGCAGTCGTGGGTCTCGACGAAGGAGAGGTCGTCGAGGGTGACGCCGGCGGCCTCCAGCGCGCGCTGCCAGGCGACGGTGCAGCCCTCGAACAGCAGAATGTCGCGCTTCGACATCGGCAGAAAGTCCTGCGCATGCGCGGTGGACTTGATGGTGACCGCCTTGCCCATCGCTTTCGCCGTCTCGGCGTCGGTGAGCACCAGCGCCGCGGCGCCGTCCGACACCAGCGAGCAGTCGGTACGCTTCAGGGGACCGGCGACAAACGGGTTCTTGTCGCTCTCGGAGCGGCAGAACTCGAAGCCAAAATCCTTGCGCATCTGCGCATAGGGGTTGTGCACGCCGTTGGCGTGGTTCTTGGCGGCGATCATGGCCAGTGCGTCGGACTGGTCGCCGTATTTCTGGAAGTATTTTTGCGCGATGCCGCCGAACACGCCGGCAAAGCCCGCAGGGGTCTCGCCGTCTTCCGGCAAATAGGAGGCGCGCAACAGGTTCTTGCCGATCTCCGGCCCCGGCGTGCGGGTCATCTGCTCGACGCCGACCACCAGCACGATTTTCGCGGTGCCCGCGGCGATGGATTTGACGCCGGCTTGCACGGCGGCGGAGCCCGTGGCGCAGGCGTTCTCCACGCGGGTGGCGGGCTTGAAGCGCAGCGCCGGATCGGCCTGCAGCACCAGAGACGCGGTAAAATCCTGCGGCGAGAAGCCGGCGTTGAAATGGCCGAGCACGATCTCGTCGACGTCGGCGGCCGAGATGCCGGCATCGGCCATCGCCTCGGTGGCGACTTTCACCACGAGCGATTCCACGGTCTCGGCGTCGAACTTGCCGAACGGGGTGTGTGCCCATCCTACGATGCTGGCGGTCATGGCGGTTTCTCCCGTGTGAATTGTTGCGGTCAATATAGACACACGGGACGGCAGATCAATTCGTCCTTGCGGGGACCTGTCCAGCCTTGCACGCGCAACTTGGGTCCAGCCACCAGCTTGTCCCCGTCATTGCGAGGAGCGAAGCGACGCGGCAATCCACAAGGCCACACGCGAAGAACTGGATTGCTTCGTCGCAAGGGCTCCTCGCAATGACGCGGAGAGATCAGTGAACGAAATCCCCGCCCAACTCATCCTCGATATGAATCCGGATAATGTCGTCAAAGGTCTTTTCAGCCGTGGTGAAACCAAGCCCCAGCGCGCGGTCGGTGACGAAATCGCGCGGCCAGCCGGAGACGATGCCGGTGATCACCGGATCGGTGACGCGCTTGATGCGGGCGACCACGCCCTTCCCCGCGACGCGCTCCAGGGCGGCGATCTGCTCGCCGACGGTGACCGACAGACCGGGCATGGAGAGATTGCGCCGTGCGCCCATGGCGGCGAGGTCCATGGTGCCGGCGTGGACCAGGAAGCCCACCGCGGATCGCGGCGAAGCGTGCCAGTGGCGGACGTCCTCGCCGACCGGCAGGATGGCTTCTTTGCCCGACAGCGGCTCGCGGATGATATTGGAGAAGAAGCCGGACGCCGCCTTGTTCGGCGTGCCCGGGCGGACGCAGATGGTCGGCAGCCGGATGCCGATGCCGTCCAGGAATCCCTTGCGGGTGTAGTCGGCGATCAGCATTTCGCAGATCGATTTCTGCGTGCCGTAGGAAGTCAGCGGGGTGTGGAAGAACTCGTCGCCGATCTTTTCCGGGAACGGCGCGCCGAACACCGCGATCGACGAGGTGAACACCAGGCGCGGTCTGTAGCCGCCGCCGATGGCGCGGATGGCATCGATCAAAAAGCGCGTGCCGTCAAGGTTGATGCGGTAGCCCTTGTCGAACTCCGCCTCGGCCTCACCGGAGACGATGGCGGCGAGATGGAAGATCACATCGGGGCGGCCGGCCACCAAGGGAGCGGCGGTGCCGGGGTCGGCGAAGTCGCTCGTCACGATCTCGGTTGGGATCGTTGTCGCGGGCTTGGCCGGCGCGACCACGTCCTGCAGCGTCAGTTTGGTGATGTCTTTGTCACCGAGGCGGCCGTCGCGCACGAGCTTTTCGGTGAGCTTGCGGCCGACCATGCCGGCGGCGCCGAGGATAAGTATGTGCAAGGGAGAAACTCCGTTTCTTGGTTTTGATTTGTTGTGCGCGAAAACCTCTCGGCTGTCGTCCCCGCGAAGGCGGGGACCCATACCCTCAGACCTGTCAATTTTTACCGACGGCCTCACCTACAGCGGCTTGAGCCGAGGGGACGGAGGCTATGGGTCCCCGCTTTCGCGGGGACGACACCGAGTGTTGCTATTCCTTCACCGCCCCGGTCATCGCCGACACGTAGTGCTCGACAAAGAACGCATACAGGATCACCAGCGGCAAGGAACCGACCAGCGCGCCCGCCATCAGCGAGCCCCATTTGTAGATGTCGCCATCGACGAATTCATTGACGATGGCCACCGGCACGGTCTTGTTCTGGGTCGATTGCAGGAATGTCAGTGCGTAGATGAACTCGTTCCAGCACAAAGTGAACGAGAAGATGAAGGCCGAGATCAATCCTGGCACCGCGAGCGGCACGATGATCTTGACCAAAATCTGCCAGCGCGAGGCGCCGTCGATCAGGGCGCACTCCTCCAGCTCGAACGGGATGGTCTTGAAGTAGCCCATCAAGAGCCAGGTGGAAAACGGGATCAGCAGCGTCGGATAGATCAGGATCAGCGACAACGGCGAGTCGAACAGGCCGTAGGCCTGGATGACCGAGGCCAGCGGGATGAACAGGATCGACGGCGGCACTAGGTACGCCATGAAGATCGTGGCGCCGACGACTTCCGCGCCGCGGAAGCGCAGTCTCACGATGGCATAGGCCGCGAGCACGGAGGCTACGATGGACAGCGTGGTGGCCGCGGCCGCGACATACATCGTGTTCCACAGCCAGCGCGGATAATTGGTTTCGAACAGCAGCTTGTTGATGTGCTTCAGGGTCGGCTTGATCACCCAGAACGGGTTGAACTTCTCCATGTCGATGAGCTGTTCGTCGGGTTTGATCGACGTCAGCGCCATCCAGTAGAATGGGAACAGCAGGATCACCACGATGATGAACAGCGGGATGTAGAGAGTGACGATGCGACGCGGCAGCGACTCGAGGTAGGTCATGCCCTCGCTGTGGTCGTCCTGCTCGACGGTGGCAGCTGGCACCACGCGGTGCGCGTCGACGGTGTGATCAGTCATTGTCAGTGCCTTGCTGCCACTTGCGGCGTTGCATGCCGAACCAGGAAATCGCGATGGCCGCCATCAGGAACGGGATCATCGCGGTGGCGATGGCCGCGCCCTCCCCGAGTCGGCCGGAGAGAATGCCGCGCTGATAGCTCAGCGTCGCCATCAGATGGGTGGCGTTGACCGGACCGCCGCGGGTCAGCGCCCAGATCAGCTGGAAGTCGGTGAAGGTGAACAGCACCGAGAAGGTCATCACCACGGCGATGATCGGCGTCAGCAGCGGATAGGTGATGAAGCGGAAGCGCTGCCACGAGGTGGCGCCGTCCAGCGTCGCGGCTTCGTAAAGCGACGGCGACACGGTCTGCAGGCCGGCTAGCAGCGTGATGGCGACGAACGGCACGCCGCGCCAGATGTTGGCGAAAATCACGCTGCCGCGCGCCCAGTTGCTGTCGCCGAGAAAATTGATGTTGTGGTCGATCAGCCCCATCTTGATCAGCGACCAGGAGATGATCGAGAACTGTGAATCGTAGATCCACCAGAACGCGATGGCCGACAGCACGGTGGGCACGATGAACGGGATCAGCACCGCGGCGCGGATCAGCGCCTTGAACGGCATGTGGCGGTTCAGCAGCAGCGCGAGATAGAGGCCGACGGCGAATTTGATGGCGGAGGCGACGATCGTATAGAGCAGCGTGTTGAACACCGACAGCCAGAAGATCGAATCGTCCTTCAGCCATTCGTAGTTCTCCAGCCCCACGAACACGCCGGCGCGGCCGATGCGATCGTCAGTAAAGCTCATCCAGACGCCGAGGAACAGCGGATAGGCGAGGAACAGGATCAGGAATGCCGCCGCCGGCAGCATGAACCACAGCGCCAGCCAGTTGCGGTTGGTGCGCAGCCGGTCCCAGGCGGAGGATTTGCCATAGTGCCGCGTGGCTGCGGGGAGCGGTGTGGGGATCGTGGTCATTCCATTACGGCTCCGGTTGGTAGCAATCCATGTCGTCCCTGCCCAGTGAGCGAAGCGAACGCCGAGCCGGGACCCATAGCCTCCGCCCCATCGGTGGGACGAAAACGTTGCCGCCATGCCGAGACACGGCGACGGCGGTTATGGGTCCCGGCTTGCGCTCGCAGGCTCGCTTGCCGGGATGACAACGGAGGCCGGCGCGAATGACTCCGCGCCGGCCGTTTTCATCACGCGCGGAAAATCCGCTTCGCAGCGCGTTCCGCAGAGGCCATCGCGGTCTTCACGTCTTCGCGGCCGGTGCAGTAGTTGGCGAACATGTCGACCACCACGAAGTCGGCCACCGCCGCCGCGGCGTTCTCGCTCATCGGCGCTTCGCCGGCCGGCGTATAGGCTGTCGAGGCCACGTCGCGATACGGCGTGTTCTTCGGGTCCGCGGTCCAGATCGGGTTCTTCTCGAAGGCGAGCTGGAACGGCGACAGGTAACCCTGCGCCGCCTCGACCCACGGGTTGAACTGCTCGGGCTCCATCATGAAGGCCGCAAAGGCCTTGCAGGCCTGCGGGAACTTGGTGAAGGAGAAGATCAGGATCGGGAAGCCGAGATGCATCTCGCGGCGCTTGCCGTCGACGCCCTTGGGCATGTGGGCGTGGTTCATGTCCTCGGCGATCGCCGGCGCTTCTTTCTTCGCGGTGACATAGACCGAAATGCCGTTGACGGTGAGGTGCAATTGGCCGGCGAGAAACGCCTTGTTGTTCGACGAGTCGTTCCACGACGCGGTGCCGGGAACGAAATTGTCGTACAGCGACTTCGTGTACTCCAGCGACTTGGCGGTTTCCGGCGAGTTGATGACGACCTTGTTGTCCTTGTCGATCAGCTTGCCGCCATGCGACCACAGCGCCCAGTGTAGCCAGCTGTTCGCATCGCCAGAGGCGTGGCCAAGCGCCATGCCGGCCGGGGTGCCGTTCTTGTTGAGACCCTTGATAAGGTCCTGGAAGCCGGCGAGGTCTTCCGGAAAGGTCTTGTGGCCGGCTTTCTCGGCAGCGGCGACACGGTAGTTGATCAGGCCGCCGGTGGCCGCCACCGGC
>Ga0247729_10001079_pt1 | contig 10249 bp, 12 predicted proteins | sample UWRJL133311R2_FD_180958 | JGI IMG/M metagenome (GOLD analysis project Ga0247729, IMG submission 180958) | Plant litter microbial communities from Arlington Agricultural Research Station in Wisconsin, United States - UWRJ-L133-311R-2 | ecosystem: Environmental > Terrestrial > Plant litter >... | reverse complement strand
AGCGCGGGCAACAACAACGCTAGGGCTAGTAGTATAGCCTTGGGTATTATCAGTACTCGCCCAATTAGTTTCCTCATATCCCCCTACCAATTCTAAATGAATAAGTATTAGCTTAATTATAACAGCACTGACAGTCCGGGTACAGATTCAGGCTGGGCGAACATACCGTTTCTTGACCCACACGCTAATTGAAAACACAGCAACCACCGCAACGCCAAACCAATACCAAGGAATGCCAAAAACCCTCCATCCTTCCCTACTTGGTTCAAACGTCAGCGTACTCACACCCAACGTTCCGCTTCCGGGTATATTATTCACCGTAGCAAAACCAGCTAATTCAAATTGAGGCGGGTTGCGATGTATGACTGAAGGTAAAGCCGGAAGTTCGGGTGTCTCTACTGTAAGTTCGATATTTTCAATAGGCGCTAGTTGAGATACCGTAGTACTCGTTGGTTGCTGTGTCGGCTGTGGCGATGATGTCGTATTTGAATTCGGTTTTGAGTTTGAACTCGCTGCCGGTTGCGGTTCCGAGGCAGGCGCCACTACTGGTACTTGCTCGGTAGGTGTTCGGCAATCCGCACCAAGCAGCAACCCTCCAACCACGCAGCGAACCGTTTTACCTAAAACACCCTCGGCCTTTGCGGGCTGAGAGTGTAATACAGAAACAATTAAAGTGATGCCAACAATAGCAAGAATGAACACATAGAATTTCACACCTTGTAGGCTGTAAAGCCACGTTCGCTTCTGCATGCGAGCCCTCCACTGACCTCAATTTGCTATGAACGATACAATAATTATACCATTAGCGAAATAAAGTCTACACTTCTTTGTGGTCGGCGTGAGTATGGTCAAAGCCCTCAAGCTCATCAATTCGATTGTGGTTCAACCCGTAATAGTGGGCAATTTCGTGCCACAGTGTGCGTTTAATTTGCTCGGCAAATTCTTCTTCACTATGCGAAACCATTTGAATAGGTACTTTAAAAAGCGTAATTTTGTCTGGCAATACATACGTATAACCTGAACCCCGTTGGGTTAAGGGGATACCTTCGTATAGGCCGAGTAATAAGTTACCTTCTTTTAGATTAGACTTCTGGGCTTGATATTCGTCTGGCCAATCGGCATAAAGGATTGCAACGTTATCTAGCCCCTTGATATATTCTTGGGGCAGTTCATTCATTGCTTTTGTCACCAGTTGGTCAAATGCTTCGTCGGAGATTATTTGTTGTTCTTGATTCACTATACTAAGTATATCACTTTTCTTCGTGCATGGACTTAGTTATCTCAGACCATTTTTGATCAAGGGTTTCACCGTCTTCATCGTTGCTAAGGTCAATGGTTTCATCTTCCTCGTATTGGTCAAGGTCGCTAACGGTACCATCATCTTGCGGATCGATTGTTTGTAATTGTAAATATGGGAATAATGACATATATTTTTTGATTTTAAAATTTTTGTTTTTAAATTGTTATGCAAGTATTTAAGCATAAATGTTTTAAAATGTCAATACTCCCCTGCTTCGTAAAGTGTTGGAAAATAAAATGCCCCGCCTAATCTTTCGACCGGCGGGGCATTTAGATGCTCGACGTGGGTCGTTGATTAGACGGGGGTAAGTTCTTCCGAAGGTTTCTCCGAGATAGATTCGGCCGAAGCTGAATCGTCTTCCGGGTCCGCCCAAAGTTGCTTGATTTTGGGGAAGAGGAGAATCAGCAGTACAACGCCGGCAGCCATGATCCAGATATACACCTGGTTCAGCTTCATCCAGTCCTGGAGTGCTCCGACAAACGGAACCTGCCAAACTACCTTTCCAAGGATGTCGTTTTCAGTGACAGCCACGGCGGGTGCGTCAGTGTCCTTATTGGCGTCGCCTTTCGTGAGCAGCGTTCCGTCGGCATTAAAGCCAATCAAACGATGCGTCACAACGTGCGCCGGCTCATCGCTGACCATGAACGCCTGGAAGGAGATAACATCCCCTACCCGGTACTCAGCCTGCTGGGCCGTATACACCTTTGTGCCGACCGGAAGGGTCTGGTGCATGGAATCGGTGTGGATGTTGTACGTGCCCGGGAACAAAAAAAGCACGTAGACCACGGCTGCTACCAAAACGAGCAAGCCATAGTGAAGAACATTCTTGATGATGGTCATTTTTTCCTTACGGGATGAGCGGCTCGGCATCGTCAGACACCAAACCTGAGTCAGGGTCTGAAACGAGTGCCAAATTTGGCTCGGTTTCCTCGGGGATTTCTTCGGCCTTACTAGGTAGAGCAGCTTCGACAACCTCAGGTTGAGGTTCAATTGAAGCTGGCTCATCCAACCCTTCGGCGGGTGCCGAAGGAATTGGTGTTGCATCGGGAGCCGGCTCAGAACTAGGTTCTGGGACTGGGTCGACAGCGGGATCGGAAATCACCACAGGATCCGGTACAACAACTTCCGGTACGGAAGGTGCCGGAAGTTGCACAGGTGCGGGTTCTGGAATGGACACGACGACCTCAGGTTGAGGCGCCACAGGAATAGGTTCACTCACCTCTTGGGCGGGTGCCGGTGAAATGTGTGCTACCTCGTTGTCATCAGAAACGACAAGTGGCAGCTCTGTTAGGTCTTGAACCGGGGTGTCGGAAGGAATCGAAAGATTTTCATCTATCCAGTGTCCGGTTGAAGCGGAGGCCGAAGCCGTATCGCTACTTGTGAAGAGTGCGAGCGACGGTTGACCGCCTGCACTGATTACTACTACACCGAAAATTCCGGCGATAGCAATACGGCGAAGCGGATTTGTCATTCGTCTTATCCATCCTGTTGTACTGATTGAATAGGTGCTCAAGACACCAATTGGTTCGTATCTTGAAATCGTATTCAAATTGAAATAGTTGTGTCGGTGGTGGACACGCTTCTCTTTCGAGAAAACGTGTCCACCACCTGTGGGGTTCAGCCTTCGGCTAGTTAACCGGAAGCACCTGCGTGGCGGTGAAATTTACCGCCGGGTAGCTCACCACCAGGTCCTGGTATCCCTTGTCGACGTTCTTGTCGAGCTCGAAGACTCCGTAGACCGTGGCGTCGGCACCGGCCGGCACGACGACACCGTTGAGGGCGCCGACGACCAGCTTGTTGGCTGCGTACGGTCCGTAGACGGTCTCACCCGCGCCGTTGACGATCTTGAAGGTGTACTTCGAGAAGTCGACGTCGGAAGCGTTGGGTGCTCCGATGGGCGAAACGACGCCGGTACCGACGTACTTGACGACGGGCTTGCTGACGGCGGTGATGCTGTAGGTGACGGCGGTCGTGGACTTGGTGCTGTCGAGCTTGATCGCGACGGGGTTGGGTACACCCGGAAGGGTGTTCTCCACCTTGATCTCCTTGGTGACCGTGCTCTCGACGCGTCCGGTGGTCGACGTCACGCTGCTGCCACTCGTGCTGGTGAAGAGCGCGAGCGATCCCGCACCTCCAACGGTTGCTCCCACGGCGAGAACTGCGACCAGCCCGATGGCGGTGCGTCCCTTGTGGTTGCGGATGTTGGCGCGGAAATTGCTGAACTTGGACATGTGTCCCCTTAACATGGCTTTCGCCTATAGTCCGAATGGACTGAACCTCGTATCTGCACGAAATGTGCGGACATCGAAATCAATCATACCTTTTAAAAAGGTATATGTCAACACTTTTTATACATTTTGTCTAATATATTCTATACTACTTACGCTTAGATAGGAAAAACCCGGCTATTTCTAGCCGGGCTGTCCCCTATATCTTGTTCGAAGAACTCCTTTGAATGGTGGCACTTGCCTGAATGGTTCCGACGAGTGCCAGGTGACCGCTATGACTATGGCGTACAACAACGTCTGAGTGTTTGGTGAATTTCTCCACCATGCTTCGCAAGAACCAGGCCGTTTCCGGCGAGGTCCATGACGGTGTCATGCGCAAGCCGGAAAGCCCTTCCCCGAGCTCCGAGTGGTCAGTGTAAATCAGCACATCATCATTGTCATGGTACTTCTTTGCAGAAGCAGGCACGAATCCGACGATATCGACCTTTCCGAACCTTTCAGGCTGGTGTTCGTAGTGCTTAAGCACGCCTTCGTGGTTCAGGTATTGCTCCGACCAGTGGCCGTTTACATACTCCGGCTTTTCCGATTGCTCGGGCAGTTCGTCCGAAGACTCCGTTGCCGACAGGCTCAGGAAAGTACGTTCGTGCGACATGATGTCCAGAATGGTGCGCGAAGCGCCAAACTGCAACATAACGCTGGTTGGTTGGGTCACGTCCATCACTCGGAACTGGCTGATGTTGCGAAGCAAGCCGAGTACCGCCACCAAACTTTCACGCTGGGTGGCGGCCTCTTGCTGACTTTCCTTATGACGGCGCTGGGTTGCGCGGTCGTTCTCGCCCACAAACCAGCGGAGCGCAAGGTCCATACCGGCAGATGAACGAAGTTCTTCAATGGCGTTAACCATTCGGACGTACAACGCACCCATTACTGGGTCAGTGTTGACATCCGGGTGAAGAAACCGCGAGTGGGCTGCGAAGACTCTTTCGGCGTGCTTGAGGAGGTCCTCTAGCGTGCCGTCAGTTTTGTGCTTTTGCACAATCTCCTTGGGTATCCCGATAACTTCAAAGGGATCAGGACTTTTCATAGAACTTCCCTTCTTATTCGTCGGTGTTGCTGAGTGCTTCCTCCAGCGTGTCGCGGGTGTCGATGTTCGAGATAGCCGCAAGGCCACCAAGTTTTTCGGCGACGCTGTTCAAGCTTTCGACTGAGTGAATCTCGAGCTCCTCGTGCTGCTGGTACTCGTTGTAGACTTCCAGGAAGTCCAGCAACGAAACAACCGATTCGCGGCTCTCGATGTTGACGGACTCTTCGTCCGGCGAGCCTTTGCCGGTGCGAACGGCAATCTCGTAGAGGAAGTCGATTACCACCAGGATGTCTTCCGACTGGTACTCCTCGTGGATGTCGAACAGCCACTGGTCAATCGGTTCACCGTGGAAAGAGGCCAGCCACGCGATTGCGGCAATTCTCTTTTCGGTGTTGAGGGTGGGGTTTTCAGCCACCATCTTGACGAGGCCGAGGGCGGTCGCGTCATCAACCTTGCCGGCAGTGAACTTGGCGAGCTCGTTGCGGTTTGCCACGATGAGCTCCACCGCACCTCCGAGCTTCTGAGCTTCGGACAATACGATGTCTGTGGTCATGGTCATTTTGTTCTCCTTAAGATGTAGGGGTGCGACGGAAGAGAGAGAAAAAATAGCTGTGACGCCTCTCTCACTCCTCAACGTTAAATAAAATTATACCAGTTATATGGGTTATTGTCAATTAGAAAACACTTGACATATGACTCAGAGAGTTTTAGAGTTTCTAACATGCTGTTTGCAAATTGCAAAGAGTATCGAGGAGGAAGCATGCCTGGAACAATCGCACCGCCAGTAGTCAACTTCGAACAGGACATCGTTCGACTCGTCATGGGCACAAAGCTGCTCTTGAAGAACTCGAAAGAGCGCACCGAGTTCGCAATCGAGCTCAACCAGACGACGCCCAGCCTCGTCGCAAGCAAGGCCTGCGACGTTCACGAAGTCGTCGTCAAGGTTCGTCGCGGCAACGACCTGTGGAGTCCGCAGCTCGAAAACGCCGTCCGAGACGAAGTCGCAGCCCACAAGTCGCCCAACATGGCGCCGGTTCGCTTGAAAGTCGAGCGTTACTAACATCACCACCTCGTTTCGCCCTCGAGGCCCCTTCCGCACATTGTGCAGATACGGGGCCTCGAGGGCAATAACTTTTTACGCCTTTGTTAACGAGATGCCGAGAGGCATTTTTTCTATTTCAACACTTTCGCTGTAGTCGTAGCTTTTTTCGTTAATTTCTACCGCTAATGTTTCATCTGAAATATCTGCAGTGTATTCTTTCACAGCTTCGGCAAGTTCACCTTCGGCAATGAGGCTTAGTTCGATGCGGTCATCGATATTCAAACCAGCTTTTTTACGAGCAGATTGTACATAACGGACAACTTCACGGGCAAGACCTTCTTGACGAAGTGCTGGAGTGATCGTTTTATCAAGCACAATTTCAAACTCAGTTTCAACAGCGTTCTCTACTGATTTCACGTTGACCTCTTCGGCAATAATATTCACGTAAAAATCTTCCAGCGCTTCACCGGCGTAAGTTAACTTCGAAAGTGGTTGGCGAACTTTAATTTGTTGTTGGGTGTCATCTTTATACATACGCAGCGCTAAGCCTTGTTCGATAACTTCGCGTGTCTTAGCCATGCGGCTGAGAACGAGTTCATTCGCGTTCCCTACTTTAGGCCAGTCGGTTAAGTGGACACTCTCGCCGCCAGTAAGCTTGATGTAGAGTTCTTCAGCCATAAATGGTACGAATGGCGCGATTGCTTGGCTGAGGCGTACGAGTACGTAGTGCAGCGTGCGGTAGGCATTATTCTTGTCGGTGTCGTCATCACTCTTCCAGAAACGGCGGCGTGAACGGCGAACATACCAGTTTGAGGCGTCATCAAGGAATGGCAGAATTGGCTTTGCAGCACCGGCAACATCGTAGCCGTCCATTTTTTCTTCAATTTCGTTAATCAGTTGGTGCACCCGGCTAATAATCCATTGGTCGAGTGGGCTCTCAACATTGTCACTTGGGTCAACTAAGTTTCCATCAAATTCCCAGCCATCAACTTCAGCGTATAGCGTAAAGAAATCGTACATGTTCCAGACCATGCTGAGTTTGCGGGCGATGTCCCCTACTTCTTTGTCCTGAAGGGTGAAATCTTCACCAGAAAGTAATGGGCTTGAAAGCAGCAAGAAACGAAGCGAGTCAGCGCTAAACTTGTCCATGAGTTCGTTCGGGTCAGTAAAGTTACCGAGTGACTTTGACATCTTACGGCCATCGTTGCCGGCAATGTTACCAGTCACGATAACGTTCTTGTAGGCGTTGTGGCCGAATAGCGCGGTGTTCACGGCGTGTACATAATAGAACCAGGCACGAACTTGTCCGACATATTCCACAATGAAATCGCCTGGGAAATTAGCTTCGAATTTTTCAACGTTTTCGAACGGATAATGGAACTGCGCAAATGGCATCGAGCCAGATTCGAACCAACCATCAAGCACCTTATCGATACGAGTGTAGGTGACGCCGTCGATATCGAAGGTAATGTCGTCTACCCATGGGCGGTGATAATCATCAAGTTCAACACCACTCAGTTCTTTAAGTTCTTCGTAGCTGCCGATAACTTTAATTTTCTCGTTACCGTCTTTATCAGTCCCCTTCCAAACAGGCATAGCAGTCGCCCAGAAACGGTCGCGGCTTAAGTTCCAATCAGGGGCAGTTTCGATAGTTTTCTCGAAGCGGCCGTGTTTAATGTGTTCTGGGAACCAGTTGATATTATCGGTATTTTGTTCGAGCATTTCGACGCGTTGGCCATCAATGTCCATAAACCAGCTTGGGTGCGCACGGTACATAAGGCGGTGGCCAGTACGTGGGTTGTGCGGGTATTCGTGGCGGATGTATTCAATTTTCCAAACGATACCTTGTTCAAGTAATGTCTTAGCAATAAGTTTGTTGTTTTCCCAAACGTCTAGACCTTCCCATTCACCTGAAATGTATTTTCCGTATTCATCGAGTACGTGAACAACAGGAATGCCCTTTTCTTTCGCAAGCAAGAAGTCCTCTTCACCATACGCTGGCGCAAGGTGAACAATACCAGTACCGGCATCGGTCGTCACGTAATCAGCTGCCCAAATTTTGTGCGCGCCTTCGCCTTGGTCTTCGAAGAGTGGTTCGTATGAACGGCCCAAAAGTTCGCTTGAAGAGAATGGTCGCACTACACGGTAATCGAGTGGTTGGTGTTTTTCGTTGGTGAAAACTTTAGCGACTAGCGCTTCAGCAAGTACAAAATACTCACCTTCGTATTCAACTTGGACGTATTTAATGTCTGGATTGATAGCCAAGGCTGTATTACCAGGCAATGTCCATGGTGTAGTTGTCCAAGCAAGTAAGTAAGTAGATTTGCCATGTTCTTCGTGGTCTTTCTTATCGTCAGTACCAATTTTAAATTTCACATACACGCTTGGGTCAGTAACGTCGACATAGGCGCCGGCGTCCATAGTAACCTCAGCTTTAGAAAGCGGCGTCGCCCACTTCGTGTCGTACATAAGCACGCGTTCACCTTCGTAGATTTTGCCTTTTTCGTAAAGTTCTTTAAACGCCCACCAGACGCTTTCCATGTAGTCTTTATCCATGGTTTTGTAGGCACCCTTGAAATCAACCCAGCGGCCAATACGAGTAATGGTATCTTCCCAAAGATTTGAAGTTTGCACCATACTTTCGCGGGCGGCAGTAATATATTCAGCAAGGCTGATGCGCGTACCAATTTCGTGACGGTCAGTAATACCCAGTTTTTTCTCGACATAATTTTCAGCAGGAAGGCCGTGACAATCCCAGCCCCACACGCGCTCTACTCGCTTACCTTTCATGGTTTGGTAACGAGGAATTGCATCTTTCACTACACTTGATAGGAGGGTTCCGTGGTGCGGCACACCAGTAATAAATGGAGGGCCGTCATAAAACACGTACGAGTTTTCTTTCGGACGGAGTTCAATTGATTTTTCGAATGTCTGGTTATCTTGCCAATATTTAGCAATGTCTTTTTCGTATTCGAGTGCGCGGCGTCGGGTGTTTGCTTGAAATTTCATTACTTGGTTCCTTTTCGTATCATGGTTGTTTCTGGTAAAAATTCGTAATATGAGTGTCTATCGTCGTTGAGTGCTTCAAAGCCCATTTTTATATAAAATCTTTTGGCGCGTTCGTTTTCCTTGTATACGCCGAGTTCTATCGGTTTTGTTGGGTCGGCCCATTCAATAAACTCTTTTACCAATGCTGTTCCTATACCCTTTTTTTGATACTTTTCATCAACATAAAGAGCGACTATTTCTTGGGTATCTTTTTCCTTGTCTTTGTATCCGTAAATGAGGCCTATCGGCTGGTCGTTATCGCGCGTTGCTAGGTAATAAAAATGAATGTCAGGTTCTTTAAGAGCTTTATCTATAAGGTCAGCTCGATCTTGAATACGTTCAGCGCTCACATAAGCAGTTGCGCCTTTAATGACCTGTTGGTTATATTTTTCTATCTCTTCGTCGTGTTCTTCATTAGGTTTTAAGTAGGTGCGACGAAAACTCTCACTATGAAACTCTGCCGTTTGCGCAGCATCTTCAGGAATAGCTTGTTCGATAGTCCATTCGGGGATAAGTGGTGAGTTAGGCGACATACTTTGTTCCTTTAAAATAATAAAAATCCTCTTTGTCTATCGGAACCCCTCGCAGGGTGGTACCATCCGATTTCCAAAAAAGATTTTCTTTTTCAGCACTTAGTTGTCGCTTTAACGCAGCGTGACGCGTTGGGTTCTAATTGGCTTTCGCTGTTCTTCCCAAAACTCGCGGGTGATAGCCGCTCGAACGTTTGTACCCTTTATTGTACTTGGTTTGCATTTGTTAATCAAATGCGACCCCCTGTTCTTAAGCGAACAGTGCGTCACCGAACTTAAGCACCACAAGCACAATCATCAATACAATCCAGCTTGCAACAATAAGTTGTTCATAGCCACCCTTTAAGAATTTTTGATTTTTTTCGTTGAGTGTTTTCGAGAAATTCCAAGTGTTTTCACGAAGGTTAATGTAGGTAATTGCAGAAAGCATTAACGTACAGCTGAAGGTTACAATAAGGCACCATGGGCATAGCACTTGAATGGCATATAGGCTGTTGAAGAATAGCCAGTACGCAAAAATTGTACCGAGCAAAATACCGATGTTAGCGAGTTTTAAAAAGCCCTTATTGTAGGTTGCGCCGCCCCATAAAGCTGCTACTGCAACGGTCACAATAACTGGGAATGATATCATGCCGATATACATATTAGGAATACCAAAGAACACACTTGCCTGCCAGGTTTGCATAACGGCCGTACAGTTAAGAACTAGGTTGAAGCTACAAGATAAAATGGCGTCAGGGTTTTGCAACAGGTGGATTTTTTCAAGGCTTAAGACGAACGCTGCCGCCAATGCCATAAGTGCGCCAATTAACATAACGATATACGCGGTTCGGACCGAGCGTTTTTCGTCTTTGTGCGTCACCGCTTCTTTAAATTTCTTAAACATAATAACTCACCTCGCTAATAGTTGGTAACGGCAGGCCACGCCATTGGTTTTGCAGACGGCCATCATCAGATAATGCGACGACAGTTGGAAATTCCATAATGTCATATGTGCCAGTAAAGCTAATACCTTCT
>Ga0247729_10001078_pt1 | contig 10255 bp, 11 predicted proteins | sample UWRJL133311R2_FD_180958 | JGI IMG/M metagenome (GOLD analysis project Ga0247729, IMG submission 180958) | Plant litter microbial communities from Arlington Agricultural Research Station in Wisconsin, United States - UWRJ-L133-311R-2 | ecosystem: Environmental > Terrestrial > Plant litter >... | reverse complement strand
CCACCCTCGCCGTTCTTCAGCGGGATGGTGATCTCTTGGCCGGCGCTGAACTGGTTGGTCCAGTCGGTCGAGGTGTTCTCGACACGCAGGCGCTGATCGCGGCTGATGAACGAGCCGTGGTCGTTGCGGATCAGGCCACCGGGAAGCAGGTGTGCCTCGACCAGGATCTGGAAGCCGTTGCAGATGCCGAGAACCGGCTTGCCGGCGTTGGCGAAGTCAATGACCTCGGCCATGATCGGCGAGTGGGCGGCAATGGCGCCGCAGCGCAGGTAGTCGCCATAACTGAAGCCGCCGGGCAGCACTATCGCGTCGACATTGTCGAGCGTGTGGTCGCCGTGCCAGAGGGCGACGGACTCGGCTCCGGCGAGACGCACCGCGCGCTGCGCGTCGCGGTCGTCGAGCGAGCCGGGGAAGGTGACAACCCCGATGCGCATTACTGCGGCTCTCCGTCGACGGTGATGCTGACAACATCCTCGATGACCGAGTTGGAGAACATGTCGTCGGCGAGTTCGCGCACCTCGGCGAGGACGGCCGCATCCACGACGTCCACAGTCAGCTCGAAGCGCTTGCCGATACGCACAGCGCTGAAGTGGGTCTTGCCTAGAAGGGTGAGCGCTCCGCCGACTGCCTTGCCCTGAGGGTCAAGCAGCTCGGCCTTTGGCATTACCTCGACGACGATTGTTGGCACCAAAAACTCCTGGGCGTTCGCGCTGGGTGGGACAGGGTAAGTCTACGGGGCGATGGGGTCGGCAAGCTCAAGCACCCAGAGTGCGACACCACTGAGCCCGAACTCCTCGGCCAGCGTGTATCGCAGCGCGAGAGACTCGCCGTCAGACCACCAGACGGTGCTGCCATCCGATAGGGCCGCTGTCCACTCGCCCACGCCTTCGTCGAAGATCGCGGCGTCGCCGGCCAGCTCCCGGGCAGCGGCGACACTCAGCGAGGTGGTCGACTCAGTGCCCCACTGATAGCCGTAGCCGGCAACGCCGAGCTCGACCTTGCCAGCGGGCACCGACTCGAGGAGGGCAGTGAGGCCCGCCCGCTGCCAGTCGAGGGAGCCGATCGGCCCGGCGGCCGGGTCCCAGGGGCCGTGCTCGTCATATCCCATCAGGATGATCCGATCGACCGTGTCAGCGAACACGTCGAGGTCGTACCCTGCGTCGGCGTATCCCTCGGCGGAGTCGGAGAGCTGCAGTGAGATGCTCAGCGAGGTCTGCTCGGGGAGCATGGCGCGCAGGCCCGTCACGAAGGAGACGAGGGCGGCGGTGTCTCGTGGCTCGAGCGACTCCATGTCGACGGAGATGCCGTCCCAGCCCTGCTCCTCAACGATGGCAACGATCGCCGAGACCGCGGCCGTTGTCGCTGCTCCGTCGGAGAAGGTCGTCCAGGCCAGGTCCTCGGAGAAATCGCCGAGAGCAGCATCATAGTTGCCAACCATGAGCTCGGCGGGAAGGCCGGCATCGTGCGCCGCCTCAAGCTGGGCCAGCGCATCATCGCTCGGAGGGGTAACCTCGCCCGCAGCGGCAAGGTTGATGCCGTCCACGGCCACAACCGTCGTTGCGCCGGCGTTCTGCGCGATCAGGGACGGGTCGGACCACTCGCCCTGGAACGCGGTCATCGACAGTGTCACGTCGTCCGTAACGGAGGTGGCCTCGGGGTCGAGTGTGGCGGGGGAGGCGCAGCCTGCCAGCAGCAGAACGGCGGCAAGGGGAAGCACAAGTTTGCGGAACGTCACCACGGGAGCCTAGCCACTCGGGCTGAACGCTGACTCCGCGTCGACGGAACGTCGGCGGAGCGTCGGCGGACGCTCGGCGGCCGGTCAGCGGCTGGCCCAGTACTCCACCGCTGAGCGAGCCCAGGCGGCGTAGCCGATCGCCGAGGGATGGAACCGGTCGATTGCGAAGAACCCGGGCGTATCAATGGGCCATGGCGGGGTGTGAATAACTCGAGGGTAGCCGGAGAGCACCTCGTGCGCGCCGGCGTTGAGGCGATGGGCGCGAGCGCCGAGCACTGTGCCGAGCGGGTCGGGCAGGGAGTCGAAACGTTCCATCCTCGGGATGCCGGAGAGGAACACCGTCGCCGTCGGGGACGCCATGGTGAGACGCTCGAGGATGGTGCTGAGGTCGCGGGTGAACTGACGCCGGCGGCGAAGGTGCAGCACGTCGTTGACACCGATCGAGATGAACACGAGGTTGTAGCTGCCGCGCTCGGCACGCGGCAGAAAGTACGAGCGCAGCTCACCGCTGTCGACACCGGAGCGGGCGATCGCCTTCCACTCGATCCCGCGGCCGTAGTGCTCGGCGAAACGATGAGCGAGGCCTGCCGCGAGCCCATGGCTCTGGTCGTCAACGCCGACGCCGGCAACGGTCGAGTCGCCGAAGACGAGCAGCCGGAGCGGGTCCGGACCGGCGACAGACCCCTTCCAGCGGCCGCTGGCCTCCTCGAGGGTCGGGAGGTGCGACAGCACCACCCGGCTCTGCGGGAAGAGCAGCGGCGAGAGAACGAAGGCGAGCAGGCGGCTGCCGTAGCCAGTGCTGACGGTCATGTCAGCTCGCCTCGGTCGAAGGCATCGCTGACCGCGAAGTGCGCCCAATCGCGGTAGCCGATGGCACTCGGGTGAAACAGGTCGGTGGCAAAAAATCCCTCGGTGTATGGGGGCGGCTTTGGGCTCATGAAAGCGCCGGGCAACCCGGCGATAACGGCGCGAGCCCCCGATTCCAGGCTGCTGGAGTGTGCGTAGAGGCGGCGCTTGAGTGGTTGCGGCAGCAACTCGAAGCGGGAGAAGGCTGGCAGCGACGACATCATGAGCGTCGCCTGCGGGTTGCGTTGGCGAAGGGCGGTCAGCAGGGTTCTCACGTCGCGGGCAAAAGCCGCTCGGGTGCGAATGGCAAGCGCGTCGTTCGCCCCGACGGTGAGGAAGACGAAGTCGTAGCGACTCTCGAGCGCTATCGGCAGGAACCTCTCGATGAGGTCGCGGGAGGTCGCGCCGCTCTCGCCGATCGCTGTCCACTCGACGCCGCGATTCCAGCGGCCGTGCAGCTCGCGGGCGAGGCTGCCGGGCAGCGCGTCATCCTGCGTCTCGGCGCCGACGCCGGCTGCGGTGGAGTCGCCGAGCACCAGCAGCCGAACGGGAGCCGCGCCATCCAGAGTCCCGGTCCAAGGAAGCGTGGCGGGCGGAAGCAGAGGTGTGACGCGGCGGAGACGTTGGCCCTGCACAACGAGTACGGGCGCCACGGGAATCATGGCGACCCGGCTCAGGCGTTCAGAGACAGACATCGTGCGAGGCTAGCGTGGAGCGGCAGATCAGCCGAACAGGCCCTTCTTGCGCTTCCAGCCGTTGGCCTCAAGGAAGTCGAAGAGTGGCGTCTTGATCTTCGCGGTGTCCCAGCTGTAGACGAGCGGTGCCAAGGTCGCGTCCTCGCCCTTCTTCTTGTTGACGCCGCCGAACTCGAAGCTTGCGCCCTTGCTCGAGGACTTGCCGGAGAATCCACCGACACTGCCGCCGAAGCTGATCTTTCCGTCGCCGACGCTGGAGCCGGAGTCGCTCGTCTTCTCCTTCGGCTTCCAGGTGCCCTTCTTCTCATCGAAGTTGATGGTCACCTGGAACTTCTTGTCGACTGACTTGTACTCCGTCGGGTAGAGCGACTTGGCGCTCACGATGTCCCACTTGGCGATGATCGAGTCGCCCTTGACGATGTACGTGAACGGCTGGGCTGGATCATTCAGGGTGGGAACGAGCGCGAGCAGTTCCGGCAGCGGTGTGGTCATAACGCAACACTATGGATTGCTTCAGCGCTCGGTCAGTCCCCACTACAGGGGCGGGACTCAGGATGCTGCGCGCACCAGAATCTGGTTGGACCACGGATCGTCGAAGCTCACTGTCTGCCCGTCGTCGCGGGCCTCAACGCCGTAGTGCCTCATCCGCTCGCTGAGCGCGCCGACGTCGTCAGCGGATGGCACCTGGATGTCGACCCGGCCGAGTCCGAGCGCAAGCTGGCGGGGACCGGCTCCACGGCTGTTCCACGTGTTCATCGCCATGTGGTGGTGGTAGCCGCCCGCGCTCACGAAGAGCGCCTGGCCGGGGATCTCGATGGTGGACTCGAAGCCGAGCTGGTTGACGTAGAACTCGCGGGCGCTGGCCACGTCCCCGACCTGCAGGTGCACGTGGCCGACTTGAGCGCCGCCGATGACCGGGTTGGCGACGGCCGCCTCGGTCAGGTTCTGCTGCAGGAAGGCGTTCGGGTCGAGGTAGACAGTTCCCATCTCGATCGAGCCGTGAACCCAGCTCCACTCGGAGCGGTCGCGGTCCCAGTAGAGCTCGACCCCGTTGTTCTCGGCATCGTTGAAGTAGAAGGCCTTGCTGACGAGGTGATCGGAGCTGCCGGAGAAGTTGTTCGGGTAGTGCTGGGCTACGGAGTAGACCGCGGCAGCCAGCGCCTCCTCGGTGTCGAACAGGATCGCGGTGTGGAACAGTCCGGCCTCGCGCGGCGAGGCGTGCGTGAGCTCGGGCGAGTGCTCGAGGATCACCACGGGGTTGATGCCGCGACCAAGGGTCACAACCGGGCCCTCCGCGGAGAGCACTTGGAGTCCGACACCGTCGCGGTAGTACGCGGTCATGGCGTCGAGGTCGGCGACGCGGAGGGTCACGGCCCCCATCGAGGTGTCTGCAGCAAGTTGGTCCATGATCATCCCAACATAGTTGAACTCTCAACTATTCCGAGTACCCTTTCTCGTGTGGCCCTTACCCCGGAGCAGAACAGCGCCTGGCGTTCGCTTGTCCTCGTGACACATGTGCTCGACGATGCACTCGACACCCAGTCGCAGCGGGACGGAGACCTTCCACACGCGTATTACAAAGTGCTGGTCTTTCTCTACGAGAGCCCCGACCGCCGTCTCACGATGTCGGAGCTCGCCGCGCAGCAGCGGTACTCAACCAGCCGGATGACCCACGCCGTCTCGAGCATGGAGCGCTCGGGGTGGCTTCGCCGCGTGGCCTCGGAGCACGACAGGCGCGTGCGGTACGTCGAGCTCACCGACGAGGGGGTGGCGCTCGTGCGTGCCGTCTCCCCGAAGCAGGCCGAGGATGTTCGGGCGAAGGTGTTCCAGCACCTCGACACTGTGCAGGTTGCCCAGCTGCAGGCGATCAGCCTCGCGATCGTCGACGGGCTCGACGGCACGCGCTCCGGCGATGCGCTGTCCGATGGTGCCGCTGACGGAGACGGCGACTAGCCCAAGGGTAGTTGAGTGGCCGCGCAGCGGCTGTATCAAAACCATCCAGCGGGAAGCCCTGAGACCCGCCGGGCGTTGACCCCGACATGAGAGCAATCGTCTACAGCCAGCCCGGTGACAGCAGCGTCCTGACCCTCGTCGAGCGCGACAAGGTCGAGCCCGGACCGGGCGAGGTGCGCGTGCGGATCGTCGTCTCCGGCGTCAACCCGACCGACTGGAAGTCTCGCGCGAACGGGCCCGTACCCGGTGAGGTGAGCCCGAACCAGGACGGCTCCGGCGTCATCGACGCGCTCGGCGTGGGCGTCACCGAGTTCGCGGTGGGCGACAGGGTCTGGACCCTCCTCTCCGCCTACCAGCGACCGAGCGGCACGGCGCAGGAGTTCGCCGTACTGCCGGTCGAGCGCGTCGCCGCACTTCCCGACGGTGTCAGCTTCGACGTCGGTGCGAGCCTCGGCGTTCCGGCGATCACGGCTCACCGTGCACTGACCACCTCCGAGGAGGGCCCGAGCCGCCTGCACCCCGGTGCCCTCGACGGCCTCACCGTGCTCGTTGCGGGCGGCGCCGGAGCGGTCGGCCACGCCGCCATCCAGTTGGCCGTCTGGGCCGGCGCGACGGTCATCACAACTGTCAGCAGCGCCGAGAAAGCAGCGCTCGCGACGGCAGCCGGCGCTCACCACGTGATCGATTACACCGTCGGCGACACCGCGAAGAAGATTCGCGAGATTGCGCCGGACGGCGTCAACCTTGTCGTCGAGGTGGCACCGGCGGCCAACATCGACCTGGATCTGGCAGTGGTCGCGCCGCGAGCATCCATCGCCATCTATGCCGACAACGGCGGCAGCGAGGTCACCCTGCCGATCCGCGCGACCTTCGCCCTCAACGTGCGCGTGCAGTTCCTGCTGCTCTACACGGTCGGACAGCGCGCTCTGGATGTCGCAAAACTCGACGTCAGCGCTGCTGCAGCGGCTGGCGCGCTCGACGTCGGCGAGCACACCGGTCTTCCGCTGCACCGCTACCCGCTCGACCAGACCGCGGCCGCTCACGATGCTGTCGAGGCAGCGATCGTCGGCAAGGTCCTGATTGACGTATCGGTCGAGGGTTAAAGACCAAGTCGCTGGCCCGGAGTTCGAGGCACCGGACCAGCGACGTAGGTGATGCCGCCCGCTCGGGCTGGGCAGCATCGGCGCGTAGCCCCACGCGCATTGATACTTCGGAGTCAGCCCTAGGACGGTTTGGAACCACTTACTCGATTCGCTCCGCGACCAGCGGGCCGTAGTCGATGAGGTCGGCGGCGTCACCGACGGCCCACGAGCCCTCCAGCGCCTCAAGGGCGCGCTCGAAGCGCTCCGGCTCGTCAGCGGAGAGGGTGAACAGTGGCTGTCCCTCGGCGACGGTGTCGCCGGGCTTGACGTGCAGGTCGATGCCTGCCGCGTGCTGCACAGGGTCCTGCGGGCGTGCACGGCCGGCACCGAGTCGCCAGGCGGCGATTCCGAACGGCAGTGCCTCCTGCTTGGTGAGGATGCCGGCGCGCGGAGCCGTGACCACGTGCGTCTCTCTGGCTACCGGCAGCGCAGCATCCGGGTCCCCGCCCTGTGCGCGGATCATCGCGCGCCAGGTGTCCATCGCGCGGCCGTCGTTGAGGGCGCCCTCCACGTCGGCATCGGGGATCCCGGCCAGCGCGAGCATCTCGCGGGCGAGGGTCAGGGTCAGTTCGATGATGTCGGCTGGACCACCGCCGGCCAGCACCTCGACCGACTCGCGGACCTCGTTGGCGTTGCCGATGGCAAATCCGAGCGGCACATTCATGTTGGTCAGGAAGGCGGTGGTCTTGACACCCGCGTCGTCACCGAGAGCGGTCATCGTCTTGGCGAGCTCGCGCGACTGCTCGATGTTCTTGAGGAACGCGCCGGAGCCGAACTTCACGTCGAGCACCAGCGAGGCGGTGCCCTCGGCAATCTTCTTGGACATGATCGAGGACGCTATAAGCGGGATCGACTCGACAGTGCCGGTGATGTCGCGGAGGGCGTAGAGCTTCTTGTCGGCCGGCGCCAGGCCACTGCCGGCGGCGCAGACGACAGCGCCGACGTCCTCGAGCTGCTGGTAGAACTCGGCGTTGCTGAGGTCGGCACGCCAGCCAGGGATCGACTCGAGCTTGTCGAGGGTTCCCCCGGTGTGGCCGAGGCCGCGGCCGGAGAGCTGAGGGACTGCCACACCGAAGCTCGCGACCAGTGGGGCGAGCGGAAGCGTGATCTTGTCGCCGACCCCACCGGTGGAGTGCTTGTCAGTCGTCTTCTTGGAGAGTCCGCCGAAGTCAAGACGTTCGCCCGTTGCGATCATGGCGAGGGTCAGGTCGCGGATCTCGGTGCGCGACATCCCCTTCAAGAAGATCGCCATGGTCATGGCGCTCATCTGCTCTGGCACAACGTAGCCGCGGGTGTAGGCGTCGACCAGCCAGTCGATCTGATCGGTGGAGAGGGTTCCGCCGTCGCGCTTGGTGTGGATGAGGTCAACGACGTCGTGTCGTTCGATGGCCATTGATCAGCTTTCTGAGGAGGTTGCGGCGTACGCGTCGAGGGTCCGCGGCCCGAACGCGTCGGGGATCACCTCGTCGATCGTCTTGATGCCAGAGACGGTCTCCAGCAGCATCCCCTCGGCGGAGTGCTCGAAGAGCAGCTGGCGGCAGCGTCCGCACGGCATGAGGATGTTGCCGTGACCGTCAACACAGGTGAAGGCCACGAGCTTGCCGCCGCCGGTCATGTGCAGGGTTGAGACGAGCGCGCACTCGGCGCACAGGGTGAGGCCGTAGGAGGCGTTCTCGACGTTGCAGCCCACGATCACCCGGCCGTCATCCACCAGGGCTGCGACGCCCACCGGGAACTTCGAGTACGGAACGTAGGCGTTCTTGGCGATCTGATTCGCGGAGGCGCGGAGCAAGTCCCAATCGATGTCAGTTGTCACGATTTTATGTACGGCTTTCCGGCCGCGGCGGGCCCTCGAACCATGCCGACCAGGCCGGCCACCGCGAAGATGGTGACGACGTAGGGCAGCATGAGCATGATCTCGCTCGGCACCGGCGAACCGATGACGCCGAGCACGTTCTGGAGGCTCGACGCGAAGCCGAACAGCAGGGCGGCGAAGGTCGCCCGGATCGGATCCCAGCGGCCGAAGATGACAGCGGCGAGGGCGATGAAGCCGGCACCGGCCGTCATCTCCTTGCTGAAGGCGCCGTTGAGGCCGAGGGTGAAGTAGGCACCGCCGAAGCCGGCGATGGCGCCCGCGAGGGAGACATTCCAGAAGCGGGTGCGGTTGACGTTGATGCCGACAGTGTCAGCCGCGGTCGGATGCTCGCCAACAGCCCGGAGGCGCAGGCCCCACTTGGTGTGGAAGAGGCCGAAGTAGATTGCAGCGACCGCGATGTAGATCGAGTAGACGATGATCGTCTGGTTGAACAGCATCGGTCCGATCAGCGGGATCTGGCTGAGGCCCGGGATTGGCAGGCGGTCGAAGCGCGGCGGGGTGTTGAGGAGCGCGGAGTCGGCGCTGAGCACCTGCGAGAAGAAGAAGCTGGTGAGGCCGGTCACCAGCACGTTCAGCACAACACCGACGATGACCTGGTCGACGAGGTACTTGATCGCGAACGCGGCGAGGATGAACGACACCAGCATTCCGGCGATCGCCGCGGCGAGCAGGCCGGCGAACAGGTTGCCGGTGATCGAGGCGACAACCGCGGAGCTGAACGCACCGGCGAGCAGCTGGCCCTCGATCGCGATGTTCACCACGCCGACACGTTCACTGAGAACGCCCGACATCGCGCCGAAGATCAGTGGGACGCTGAGGGTGACGGTTCCGATCAGCAGCCCGGGAACGAGCATGGACGCTCCGGCCGCCGCCCAGGTCAGGAACGCGATGAGGAACGCGAGGATGAAGACGACCGATGACCAGAGCGGCACCTTCTTGCCCGCCTCGATGCGCACGGCGGAGAAGATCGTGAGGCCGATGAGGATGAAGATCACCACCGCTCCGGTGGCGAAGGTCGGCAGTACAAGCTCCGGCAGCTGGATGAAGTCGGTTGGCGTGGCCAGGCGGAAGGTGCTGGTGTCGTCCGGACGGCGGAAGGCACCAAACAGCAGGATCGAGAGGGCGGTGAAGAGGAGGAAGGCGATCGGCACCTTCCAGCTCACGATCACGACCTTGCCCGCACCGAGTGTCTCGTGGGCGGGTGGGGCGGTGGGGCTCGTCAGGGTGCTCACTTGGCTGCCTCCGCAACGGTCTTGGCGCGCGCGATACGGCTGACCCCGGGCTTGGGGAGCCGGAACACCGCCCGCACGAGCGGTGGTGCGGCGATGAACAGCACGATGAGCGACTGCACAACGAGCACGATGTCGATCGGGATTCCCTCGCCGGCCTGCATTGCGAAGCCACCGGCCTTGAATGCGCCGAACAGGATTCCGGCGGCGAAGATGCCCCACGGCTTGGAGCGACCGAGCAGCGCGACAGTGATCGCGTCGAAGCCGATGCCGGCGTCGATGCCGGCGGTGAAGCCTGTCGTCTCGGTGCCGAGCACCTGGCTCACCCCGGCGAGGCCCACAAGGCCGCCCGAGAGCACCATGGCGATGATGTAGACACGGTCGACGTTGATGCCGGCGACGCGGGCGGCGTGCGGGTTCTCGCCGACGGCACGGAATCGGAAGCCCGTGCTCGACCTGTTGATCAGCCACCAGACCGCGATAGTGGCGAGAATCGCAAGGATGAAGCCGAGGTGCAGGTTGTACTGCGGGCCGAACAGCTCTGGCAAGATCGCTGTCGGCAGCATCGCGGCAGTCTTCGGGTTGCTGCTGCCGGGCGCCTGCAGGGCCCCGGGGGTGCGCAGCAGGAATGAGATGAAGTAGAACGCGACGTAGTTGAGCATGATCGTGACGATCACCTCGTGGGCACCGGTGCGGGCCTTCAGCAGGCCGACAATTCCACCCCACGCGGCGGCGGCAACAACACCGGCGGCAACGGCGGCGATGAGGTGCAGCACGGG
>Ga0247729_10001077_pt1 | contig 10271 bp, 8 predicted proteins | sample UWRJL133311R2_FD_180958 | JGI IMG/M metagenome (GOLD analysis project Ga0247729, IMG submission 180958) | Plant litter microbial communities from Arlington Agricultural Research Station in Wisconsin, United States - UWRJ-L133-311R-2 | ecosystem: Environmental > Terrestrial > Plant litter >... | reverse complement strand
AAATATGCGCACTCAGATTATATCACCCACATCCACATCACTTCATAAGTAAGTCAACAAATTAATATGGGTCATATATGGGCTCAATTTAAGCTCTTAAGCGTGGTATTTGAGCCGCTTTCCACCATTCTATGGCTCATTTTTTGCTATATCCTCCTATATTTCATACTATGAGTACAGGTTTTGTTCCCTTCTACATATTGGTGCCAGAAAATGCGGATTGGCTATACTTATAGGCCATATATGAGACAAGGGAATTAAATAGAATAGTATACTGACCCTCCCCCTACATATTACATGACTGGATACCACTGGTATTGGTATCTATGTATAGTAATCTGTGTTGGAGCTAAGAATGGTCTGAACATCACCATGCTTTTCACCCATCATATGCACTATTCTGTCTCTCCCACCTTCCACAATGAATCGATTGTCCTCAAATCTGTTGGAGAGGGTAACTATATGTCATAGCAGCGTCCCCTCAGTCTCTGATCTCTTATATATGTGGTAGATATGGTATAAATACTTGATCAGTGGTGTTTTACGCTTATCTACGGCATGCTCAGAGGGCTTTCCGAGGTATCTACTGTGATCGGTATTATAGATTGGACTATGTACCATGTTTAATCAGGCATATCGTTGCAGAATTCACGATCCCAGAGTCAAATCATTGTGTATGTGTAGGAAAGGGTGAAGAATCGACCGTACAATAGTGGAAAGCGGCTCAAATACCACGCTTAAGAGCTTAAATTGAGCCCATATATGACCCATATTAATTTGTTGACTTACTTATGAAGTGATGTGGATGTGGGTGATATAATCTGAGTGCGCATATTTGTATTTTTTGACCCAGGAGGAGAAATACGTCCATTCCTTTACTAATTCTGTCTCAAATACGGTGATAGAGAGCTCATTTTAAAGCTATTATATATCTACAAATTAGCACCGGCTCATACTTGTCAAAATACCGGTTTTCAGGTAGCAATTAAGCAGCACATTTTCAAATATATGAAGAGGGAATGGTGAATGAGGTGTAGCACTGTGAGAAATAGTCCAAATTGCATGAATAAGAACTCAAATTAAAGCTATATATTATCTCTAATGAATTGCACATTTATTTTACCGAGTGGTAGGAATGCAAGAGCTACAATTGAGGTGCGCATATTTGAGTATTTTGACCCATGAGCAGAGATTCATCAATTTCTCCGCCAATTATGCTCCAAATACATCGCTAAAGGGCTCATTTCGAAGCTAATATTTACCTCTAAATAACTGTCTACACAGATTTTTCAGAATACGGGTGTACAGGTACCAATTGAGCGGCGCATTTTCGCTATTTTTACCAAATATAGTAATTGGCTCATATATTCACCATTTCCACACATTTTTTAGCGTTCTCAACGTCTACTTGAAGCTAAGATTTGTATCTAGATAACCCCCAGCTCGTTGAGAGGTCAGGACGGTGTGTACAGACCTGTGAGGCCAGGTATATGCCAGCAAATCATTCCCATCGCCCATCCCGCTCCCCAGAGGCGGGGGGAAAGGGTCGGAAAAAATCAACAATATTATTATCTACCTATTGGCACCCCCTGGCCCCCGCAGAATCGCGCCCAGCGCACGCAACAGTGAGGAAACCATCCCGAGCACCATTTGGTGCGTTGTTGACACATGTTTACCATTCCCGCCCATCACGGCTGCCATCCGGCACCACAGCAGCCTACCCATAGGGCATATAGCGACAGTAAACTACCCAGCCTGAACAAATGCGGCTCACAGCAAACTTGCTGTTTTTGATGCCTTCAGGTAGCTGATATAGGTGTCTCAGATGTCATGCACCAACTATGTGCAACATGTCCAAATCCCAGCATCAAATGGTACTGGTTTGTGGCGTTCTGTCCGTGTTGGCACAATGTTTCATAGTAGCATGTGTCTAGGTCCGGAATATTGTAATTGTGCCTTTGGCTGGCCATGATAGAATGAAACTCATTCTTTATATGTATGAAATTAAACCCATTGTTGGGTGATTATTAACCAACAATGAGTTAGTTGTAGTAAACCTATACCCTGTTGATATTCATCCACAGAAGTTGATTTTGTCGGTTTGGTTGATTTCAGCCGTTTTAGGATGGAAGCCACTCTAATGGAGTCAACCAACGATGTCGTGGTATTAATTCTAATGTTGTTGAATATCATCCTATATAGAGTTAATTGTAATACATCGACAGGTTGACCCGTAGGTTGAAGATCACCCTAAGTGACCATCACAGTGTCAATGTGTTCCCTTGCCTTCGCAGCAATGGAGGTTCCAACGAAAATAGAAAAAAAGCAAAGCAACACAGAATGTATATAGAGCAGGTCATTCTTTGTTTGTTGCATATGCGAAGGCGATCGCCATTATCCCATCGGCCTTTGCGTTTAAAGGTCCCCCTCGACGATTCGAATGACTGTACAAACACTCCAAATCTCATGTGCTTTCAGCCAATGATCGGAAACCTCATCATGACCACAACAAACTCAACACTCAACCCAGTCGTCAATGAGATTCTTGAAACGCCAGGAGGTCTTGTTGCCATTCCTAGAGGATTCGTATATGCCATCCGCTTGCGGAGTGGCCTACATCACGAGTTCGTTTCCCCTGCGCTCAGCTTGTGACTGAGGGGCTCGATCCGTAAGTAATGACCGCCGCACAACGTCTCTCCAGCGCTAATAATATGATCTAAGATTGGGAACACCTAGCCAGGTCTCTCCGCACATTCATCAAATCGTTGGAGGGGTATGCCGTATTTATTACTGAAATGCTGTCCTCTCAAGTTATGTGACCCAAATCTACACAACAGAATGCGTAAGTTTTGTTCTGTTCTGTTTGCTCGAGACCTAATCTGTAATATTCAGCTTCAATATTACGATGGACCCGAAGAACGATCTTCCTGCTACGTCAACTTGTACCACCTGTAGGTTCAAGGAGGACAAATCCAATTACTGGACAGCCGTTATGTACTTCATACACCCGAATGGTAGCTACTACATTAGGGTATGTCATTCATGTCTATACTATACTGAGCTTTGACAGTACAAAATGGCGTAGGTTCCCCAGGTTCGTAACCAGGGAGTGGGATCGCCTAACGGCGGAATGACAATATACTACTTTGTGCCTATAGACCAACAGAAGGTTGTGGCCTTCCAAAAAGTAAGCACTTTTACATACAAGTGAGATGCTATTCTAAATATGGCGGCAGGGTTTCCGCATGATTGTAGGGAATGCCATGGCACGTAGTAGAGACATCGACCATAGCTCTGCCGAATACACTGCACTCTCATTCCGTTGCTGGGAGAAGAATTTTGGAGGCGACATAGGTGCCCCAGGATTGGGGCCAAATGATACGCCTTATCTTCCTGACAGGCCTTGTGCAGGTGGTATTCGCGCGAACATCTACTTCCCATCGTAAGTCTTCCTTGATGATCCCCGTAGCAGTCTTTAATTGCCATTCTTTCAGCTGTTGGGACGGCGTGAACCTCGACTCTCCCAATCACCAGGTACGTAAATAACTCTCCAGTTGAATGGTCGCTGATCCCCAACCCAGAGCCATGTGGCATATCCCGTTGGGCCTGCAGCGCCCACTCATCTCATCTATCTTAGTGGCACTTGCCCCTCTTCTCACCCTGTTCGAGTGCCGGCGTCGTTTATGGAGACTGTCTGGAACACCAGTATTTTCAACGACATGTGGCCAACCGACGGCAGCCAGCCATTGTGTTAAGTCAAGGAGATCCGTGAGCATATTGGTTAGCGTAATACATCTGCCTTTTACTGAACTTGCTGTTAGCACCGGCTTTGGTCAACACGCAGACTATGTGTTCGGGTGGGAAGGCGACTCCCTGCAGAGAGCTATGGATGAGTGCCCTGGCTCTGTTGGGATGCCTGTGGACTGTACGAAGGTGCTCACCGAGATTAACGACGAGGAGATTAACATGTGCACGCAAAGTGAAGTTGTACCTGAGAATACCCATGGATGTGAGTGATTTTTTAGTGCACTGCCGGCCTAGAGCCTTCCAGAGTTCTGAAACTAGACATCAGACTTGGAGTCCCTTCCCGGATGCAACCCTATTCAAGCGGGTCCAGCTCAAGCGACCCCGATTGCGAACTGCAACGCTGTCACTACGACGAGTGGCCTACCTAATGCCGCAACCCCGACTGCGGCCCCATAGTTGCCAAATTGTGCATAAGGTTCAAGCCTGTTGTTTGACGTAATGGAAATGTAGAATTCACGTTTGTATATACTTCTCAGTGAAATGAATTGTGGATGAAGACAGATCGCCGTGCCAGTATGCGGGTTCTTAATCGCTAGATGCATGAAGATGCTCGTTGTCTGCATGTGAGCCCTGTACCGATATTTTCACATACTAACGCCGAATCAGGCGCTAAACCAGACGTCAAGTTAATATACACTTAGTTAGGCGCCCGTCTAGCAAGCAGCGAAACGAGGACATGTAGATATTTGCGGGCTCCGGAATTCAACATGTTTTACAAAGGAGCCTTTTAATATGCCATGTAGCGGATAATGAGTTGGTGAAGGTCGTTGTTGAAAGACACGGAATTCGAACCTTACATAGCTGAATGTTACCCTGAAGTTGCTATAACTAACTCAAATAGACCGGTAACCGGACCGTCTGACGCTTGCTCTACGTCGAGTCACGCTCGCGGCTCATAGACGGATCCGAGGCGGTCACTGGTCTATAGCTCAAAGTTTACTACTATACCTGTTGGGTAGCCAAGAATTCGGGGCGCCAGTGCACTGTTTTCCTCTTGCTACCAGGAGGGACCTAGGCCAATAACGCCTCACACAGTGCAATGTGGCATACATACGACTCGGAACATAGTTCCAATTCAAGGTTTCGAGAATAACTCCGAAAGAAAGAAGGCTCAGTCTAAAGCAATCTCCAAAACTCAAAGACTTCCCTTACCAATACCAACGCATAAACGGATTATCTGGAGCCGCTTCCTTTAGCCAGTCCATTCATTTCCAGTGCTCGTTGGCTTGTATGAAAGGTCGGCTTGCACCGATGAAAGACCTGCTGTTTCGCCGTCACTGTTCATGCAACTTTGATACAACTCGTAGTCGACGACGCATATGGGGGATTTAGTCACCTTCTTGGCCCATCTGAAGCGCCTCGATTGTTCACTGGTGGTTCAGATGTGGAATTGGTTCTCGGCAGTCGGTGTTTTGCTCGAGTAGAAATATGTCGTTCGTTGGTGCTTTGGAATGTAATGAGGTGGCAACAGCGAGAACATTAGGACATATACGTATCAGTTCTGACTCTACTCAACCTCAGCCCAATATTCACCTTACTTTAGTACAGCCTCATTTCTCGTTCAATCCATCCCACCTGCTCTCTCTCGGCCAGCTCCTTCGTGAAACCACGTAAACCAAATTTCTGTACGTCAAGAATGACGCATATTTGCGACTCTAAGGGCCATCGTTGCACGCGGCCTTTACGAGGCCCTTGTATTCAGTGTCTAGTATATATACTCCATAAGGTAATAATGACTTTCTCGACTTCAGAAAGTTGGGTCTTGCTCGAGCAGCCCAAGTCCTATTGTTTTCATCGCTTTTCACACCCGGAGAAGGCTTGACACAGCATATGCTTTTCCGATCCATTTCTTTTGAACTCATTTTCACGCCCATGAAACTCTTTGACAATTGTGACCGTTTTCGTTCCATTTCTGCACCTATTACTACTACTAATACTACCAGCTCGCCTCGGGAGTCGCACATAGTCGCACTCAGCTCCGTCTGTGATTTTTTTTACCCGCCCAGTTGAACAAGTCATCTGCATATCTCGTTAATTCTTTGGTGATCGGGTTGTAGCAGAAATTGGATGAAATAAACTAACTGTTTTCGGTACTGACACTGATACGCAGCTTGTAACTATGTACCAACTACATACTGTACGCATCACCTCTTTCTTGTATTCCTCTTTTCTATTTCTGTACTATATGTCCGCTCAGCTTGATATGCAAGTCCCAAGAAGGACGACACGAATCTGACCGAGGCCGAAGACGCAGTAATCAATGAAGCCAAGTTGAAACCATCCCTATCGATATTTGGATCGACAAAGCATGCACTGGCGGTTGGGTTGGAACCAACCGGGATCGAGTCATTTCGTTGGGCAAACCTTAAGGCAGTTACAATTCAATTACCCCCGAGGGATTATGGGGGGCATTTGAAGAAGTTGAATCATGTGTAACTCATATTGAGTTGACGAGATACACTAGAACCAGGAGGCCACACGCACAGAAGCAGTTTATCTGAGTGTTTTCAGAAAGCAATTTCAACGCCTTCAATTAACCTCAGGCTGCTGCCTCACTAGGCCTGCTTCCGGTTTCAGCGCTTATCAGGCGCTTACCAATGAAGCAATGTGATATTTCGAGGATATTACTACAACGAGGCAAACATGAATCAGGTATTATCCTCATTCATAACTGCCAAGCAGGCGTTATTCGCACACTGACATGCAGGCAGCGGACATTTGTGCTTTTAATTCACTGTCGACTGCGATCCACCGTTCGAAACCGTGGAAGGAAAGATTAGGACGGCTCACAATTGCGAAATTTCGCTTCGGTTTTATTGTTGCGAATTGGTAGAGGTATATAAAGAGGGCTGTGTTCTTTTCATCAGTCAGTTTACGCTTATCCACCGCAACACCTTAAATCATGGGCGATGAACTACTAAACATTTTGGGACATGTTATATTGGCACCAGTCCCATTTGGATCACTCGCGCTACTACCAATCATTTTGGGACAACCAGGCTCTCCAGGTAAACCAGGCAACCCTGGTTGTGGAGGGAGGGGCGGAGGCGGAGGGGGTGGCGGCGGTGGCGGATGGAATGGGTGGAGTGGTGCTGATGGCGCCGATGGCGCTCCCTGCGGGTACCCTCCTGCGAATGGAAACACCGGAAATCCGGGAGGTTATGGAAGAGGAGGCGGCGGTGGAGGAGGAGGAGGAGGAGGAGGAGGAGGCGGAGGCCGTGGTTACTAAATATCGTTAAGTATGAGTCCAGGTACGTTAATTCTTGTATTGTTCCTATCAGAAACGCATAACTAACGGCTCAAATAGATAACCAGTTATCACCTTGCAAATGGCCAGAGTCTAAGCCCTTGGAAAAATGATCTGCACATCGACCTTATATTCCTTTTCTCGCCATGCTCCATCTCCTCTTTTACTATTGTAATTTAAAAGTTTTTTTTCTACCCACCTCCAATATATCCTGGTTCCGAATCCGTTCATATGCGTCTGACCAATGCTCCAGAAGTTTCCGTTAAAAGTCTTGGAAAGAAGTTCCAAGCGCTGCAATAGACAGGCACGATCTGTAAAGAAACTAGTACAAATAAAAGTAATACAGCAGGATCATTGATTAGCCATGGAAGATACCCGAATACTCCTTTGAAATCCTTTCACACCGCCTGCTTCTATATAAAATGTCACAAAGGCCCAAGGCCACCTATACGCGTTTTGACGAGGTTCCTGGCAGATGGGATGTCAAGCATCAGCCCATCCGGATGTTCGGCGAATGATGTCGACTCGGACATTTTAAAACAAATTATATTTGCCAAGCGCTCGTTATCCACGGACCCACATACAAGCAGCAGACATTTGTGCTGTGCTCACACTGACAACCTGTCGACTACGTGCATTGCACATCCACCGCTCGAAGCCATGTAAGGAAGGATTGGGACAGCTCATCATCCATGACTGCGAAATGCTCATCTAGTTCTACTTTTGCGAATGGGTAGAACATATAAAAAGGGGAGGGGGAGATATACCTGCGTTCTTTCCATCACCCAGTTTTACAATTATCCGCCCCAATACTTTACATCATGAGCGATGAACTAGTAGAAATCGTGGCAGCCATTTTGGTTCCAGTCATATTGACACCAGTCATTTTGGGACAACCAGGCGATCCGGGTAAACCAGGCAACCCAGGTTGTCGAGGGAAGGGCGGAGGCGGAGGGGGTGGTGGTGGTGGTGGCGGTGGATGGAATATATGGAGTGGCAACGATGGCGCTGATGGCGCTAATGGTGCCCCTTGCGGGTGTTCCCCTGCTCAAGGAAATTCCGGAAATTCTGGAAGCTACTATGGAGGGGGTGGCGGTGGAGGAGGAGGAGGAGGGGGCGGAGGTGGTGATTGCTGTGTTCAATAATGTGCCTTTCTCGTAGACCGGTGACCGTCTGTCTATTGAAGGTGACAACTTTGATTATTGGTATCGGAAATGCATAACTGACGGTTCAAATAGATAACCAGTTATCGATTATCTGCACATCACCCTTGCATTCCTTTCTTGCCGAGCTCCATCTCCTCGTTCCCCTTTCTCTACTAATGTAATCTACAAACTTCTTCTCTACCCACCTTCGATAAATCCTGGTTTCAAACCCATTCGCACGCTGCAAAAGTTTCCGCTGCAAGTCTTGAAAAGATGTTATAAAGCGCTGTAATAGACAGGCATAATCTGTCGAGAAACTAGTACAAATAAAAGTAATACGGTAGGATTATTGATTAGCTATGCAAGATGCCCGAATACTCCTTTCACACCGTCTGCTTCTATATCTAAAAAGAATGTCCCAAAGGCCCAAAAAAGCCACCTAGACGCGTTTTAACGAGATTCCCGCAGATGGAATCTCAAGCGTCAGCCCATCCGGATGTTCCGCGAAATAAATAATATCGACTGGAGCGCCGCGACAATGCCCAGGACTGCCGATGACCCAGTAGGACATGCATCCGTAATGCCGCCAACCAGACACGGGTCGATATCCCTTCGCAAGTCTACCAATCAATTTCGTGAGCGCTGTTCTGTTAATCACATCCATCGGGGGAAAAAACACACCTAAACTCCCGTTCCCTCCCAGTTGAAGCGAGCGCCATCTTCTCAGGCTTATCATCCCGCAGAATCGCAAGAACATCGTTCCCATTCAACCAATACTTCTCCAGCCACATCGAGCCGTCTACAACACTGATCACCGCCTCGCACTTGCCATCCGCCGACTTCCACGTCCCCGCATACGTCGTCCTGGCGGCTTGTCGTTGGAGATTTTCAAATACCGGCTGGAAATGCTTGAAAGCGTCGATGACGATGCTCTCCGAATCTCTGTATAATCCTGTCATGAGAACGATAACTCCAAACGATGATGCCGGGTTGAATGCGAAAGCAGAGTAGTGGCCGTTGAATTCGCCCACTAGGTTATCTTATTAGACTAGGCGCGGGAGAAGTGAACGACAAGACACACGTTTTTGATATACCCGATGACGTCGCCCGAAAGAGCCGGGTATTTTGAGAATCTCCCACATGAGGCCGACCTCGGTCAGGTCGTCGATCCAAGCATGCACCGGTCGCAGCCATTCTCTAAGCGAGGATGGAGAGATGAGGCAACCGAGACGAGTTGGGTCCAAAAAGGTCTGCATCAGTTTGACGAGATCGGCAGAACTAGTGAGTGCGCCATAGGAGGGGTTCATCGCTCTCAAGTCCACGTCCTAGCAAAAAAGGGTTAGGTACGTGAGAAAGCAAATCAGAAGAGACGGTTAAACTGACGAGGTCATCATTGTCGGTAGAAGCAACCGCAATTCGATCCCTATTCTCATCCGCGAGGTTAAACGAGCTAGAATCCATTCCTAGCGGTTCGAAAATATCTCGACGAATTAGCTCTGGGTATGTCTTGGGTGCAGAGGCGCCTTCGTGAGCCAAGTTTGCAGCCGTGCAAGCCATGCCGAGAAGCGCAAAACCCGTGTTCGAATAGAGGGGCTGATAATTGGGTATATTGGAAAGTGGGTACGACTTGATGGCTTCCAACATGTCTTCTTCGGTTGGAATGGATTTGGTGTGGTAATGCGGAAGTCCAGCGCCGTCCATGTTTTTGGGCCATTCTGAGATTTGTGGTGGAGGAAAGTCGCGTGGGATGCCACCAATATGCGACGCGATTTGTCGAAGAGTAATTGGTTCCGCCGGAGTGTCGAACCTGGCTGGGTCTTGTTTCAAGTGCTGTTCCCAAGTTCCGGGCGCGTAAGAGAACTGAGGAAGGTATTTTTTGATGTCATCGTCCCTGGAAGTGAGGCTTTAGTCTTTTCGAAGCTTTGGAGAAAAGTGGACACGTACCAAGCAACAGCACCTTGTTCCTTCAACATCCACAGCTTCAGTGCAGTGAGTAGTTTGGTGAGAGAGCAAATGCGAAAAATCGTGTTTTCGTCCACATTCCGGCGCTTTTCAGGGTCAGACACCTTCGT
>Ga0247729_10001076_pt1 | contig 10274 bp, 9 predicted proteins | sample UWRJL133311R2_FD_180958 | JGI IMG/M metagenome (GOLD analysis project Ga0247729, IMG submission 180958) | Plant litter microbial communities from Arlington Agricultural Research Station in Wisconsin, United States - UWRJ-L133-311R-2 | ecosystem: Environmental > Terrestrial > Plant litter >... | reverse complement strand
CAGACCCTCGCGACCGCGGCGATCGAGGGTGCCAAGTCGCAGCTCCACACTCCCCGGCCCACCGTTTCACGCCCGCCCGGTCAGTCACCGCATGACACCGAATCTCGGCCGGGCCAACCGGAATCGGCCCACACCAGCGCCACCCGCCCGGACAAGGCACTCTCGGCTCCGACCGAGCAGCGCCTCAACAGACGAAAGCGCCGCGAGGATCAGGATGCGGGGCAGGTGGCGAGAACGTTTGCGATGGCGTCGTGCTCCGCCGGTGTCACCCACAGGGCGTACGCAGCCTTCACTGCGACCTGACGCGAGACGTAGGCGCATCGGAACGAGGCGTTCGGCGGCAGCCAGGTAGCGGCATCACCATCACCCTTCGAGCTGTTGGTCGCGCCGTCGACGGCGAGCAGGTTGAGCGGGTCGTTCGCGAACTCGTAGCGTTGCTCGGCACTCAACTGCTGAGCGCCGGTCTGCCACGCGTTCGAGAGGGCGACGATGTGGTCGATCTGCACGAGACTCGAGGTGGTTTCGCCCCGCACGAACGCAATCGACGTTCCGGTGTACGGGTCGGCCAGCGTGCCGGTCATCACACGGCAGTCTCCGGCCTTCGTCGTTGCGATCAGGTCGCGCGCGAGCACGTCGTTGCGGGTGTCGCATCCGTTCTGATCCATGTCGACCCAGGCCGTGCCGAATTTGCCGTCACGGTCGTATCCGGTCTTCGGCGATCTGCCCTTCACATCGAGGGTGTCGAGCAGCGCCAGCGTCTGGGCGGTGGTCGCGGAGACGGCCGACGGCGCCGGCGAGATCGCGGGGGCGGACGCGATGCCGGTCGGCGTGCCCCCAGTCGGCGCGCCAGACGGGGCGCCGCCAATCGATGCCGCGGGCGAGAGCGTGGCGCTGATGAAGTACGCGGCAAAGGCGAAGACAGCGAGAATCAGAACGACCCGGAGGGGGAGCCGTTGGGTAGGGCGCGACACCGATCAGGCCAGGCGAGCCCGCACGTCGGCGAGCGACGGGTTAGTGGCGGTGGAGCCATCAGGGAAAACCACCGTAGGCACCGTCTGGTTGCCCCCGTTCACGCTCGCCACGATCTCGGCCGTGCCATCCACCTCTTCGATGTTGACCTCGGTGTAGCCGATTCCGGCGCGGTCGAGTTGCGACTTCAAGTTCTTGCAGTAGCCGCACCAGCTCGTGCTGAACATCGTGACGGAACCGTCAGCGGGCACGAACTGAGTGGGAGCAGACATCCTGCAAGCCTACGTTCCCGACTGGTGCGCACAGCGCGCAAAACCCGCGTAACGTTGACAGGTGGACAGTTCCACGACAACGAAAGGTTTTGACTTGGGCGAGGAATGCATCCACGGACTCGATTATGGGCTCTGTGACGCCTGCTTCCCGAAGGCGGTTCCGGATGTTCCGGTGGCCGTCATCTCCAAGCCGCGAGTCACGCGTCCCCGGGCATCGTCGCTTACGGCGCCACGGAAGCCTGCCGCCGCCGGTTCGCTGCGCAACCCGCCGGTCGACGTCGGAGACCAGCGCATCTACCACGTGACCCACGTCGACAACCTCGCCAGCATCCTGAGCGCCGGCCGACTCCTGGCCGACGCGAGCGACGCCTGGGAGGAGCGCCCGACCGTCGACATCTCCTCTGCTGAAACGCGCGAATCCCGTCGCACCATCGTCGTCTCCGACGAGAACGACGCCAGCGTCGCCAGCTACGTGCCGTTCTTCCTCAGCCCCACGTCGAGTGTGTGGCTGAGTGTGCGCGAGCACGTCGCCGACCCGCGTCTCTCCGATGCGATCCGCGAGTCGATCCCCTCCGACTACGTGATTCTGGTCAGCTCGGTGAAGAGCGTAGTCGACGCCCACGAAGCGGTCGACGACGAGCGCGCCGGCGCGATCGTGGTCACCGACGGCGACGCAGCCCACACGTTGACCCGGTTCGCCACCACCCGCGAGGCCGGCGACCGCGTGCTGCGCAAACTGCGCGCCGACGAAGAATCCGTGCAGATTCTCGCCGCCGAGTATCTCGTCAAAGACGAGTTTCCGATCGAGCTCGTCTCGCTGATCGGAGTCGCGAACGACCGTGCCCGCGACGCGGTGAAAGCGATCGTCAAGGCCTCCGACTTCTCGACGCGCGTCGCGGTCTACCCGCCGTGGTTCATGCGCGCCGAGTAGCCGGCCGCTCTAGAACCAGAGGCTGAGCCACGGCGTCACCGGCGAACGGAACGACGCGTCGACGGCACTTGCCGAGCCCAGCCGCACCTCGGTGATGCGTTTAGCGGCGGTGAGGGTGACGGCCGAGACGCCGCCGAGGTAGAGCGCGCCGAGGTCGTTGACGCTCAGGGCGATGTGCGCGGCGGTCTCGGGCACATCTCCGCTGAGAGGCTCGACGACGGCCGACCCGTCGTCTGCGATTTCGAGCAAGTAGCTTCCGTCGGCGTATCCCAGCGGGTCGGTGACCTCGAGCACGATGGTGCCGTGCGCGCTGAAGATGCGCGCTTCGAGCGCGGCCTTCACGTCGAGGATGCGCGTCCAGAGGTGGTCGCGCTGCGTCGTCTTGCGTGCGGCCCGGAAGTCGGCGATCTGCCAGGCGAACGGTTCTTCTACCGAGCGCAGCTTCGCTGTCACCTCGTTGGTGAGATCCATTTCGAACAGGAATCGCCAGAGGCCGGCGTAGGCGTCGTCGGTTGCGGACGCCTGGAAGAGCACGTCCAGCGTGTAGCCGAACAGGTCGGTCGTGCTCTCCACCATGCGGTAGATGGCGAAGCCCTGAGCGGCGCCGGCGACGTCGTCGTAGCGAACGACGCGCACGTTCTTCGGCGCGTCCTTGTCTCCGGGGATACGGCCGACGATGCGCTTCCAGAGAAGCGGCCACGGCTCTATCTGGCCGGGCGACGCGAGCCGGCAGGCCTCGAGCAGCGCCGGGCCCTGTTCGAGCAGCTCGTCGATTGTGATGAACTGGACGCGCCCGTGCGGGGTCGGGCCGCTCCAGGTGGCGCGACGGGTGTTGATGATCCAGTCGGCGGCCATGACTGCGGGCGCGAACCCGAAGCGGGAGTAGATGGTCGCCTCGCTCACGGTGAGCATGGCGAGCGGCACGCCGAGCGAGCTCGCCGTGCGCAGTTCGCCCTCGAGCAGGTTGCGCGCGATCCCGCGTCGGCGGTGGGTGGGCGCGACGGTGACCGCGCTGATCGCCCAGGCGTCGACGGTGCGGTGTCCCGGTACCGTGACGGGCGCGACCCACGAACTCACCGTGGCGACGGGAGCCGCGGCATCCGTCGTCGTCTCGTCCCAGACTCCGGTGGTGCGACGGTACGCCAGCCCTTCGACCCAGGCGGCGACCATCTCGTCGGCCACCACGCCGTCGTGGAAGCCGCGGGCCTCGGCCTGCAGCCAGGAGCCGAACGCCGCCGCGTCGGCGGTGTCCAAGGTGCCGTAGGTCAGGCCCTGCGTGGCCAGCGATTCGGCCGAGGTGTGGTCGTTGGGTGCGTCGAGGAAGTTGTTGCTCACCGTTCGAGGCTACCGGAGGGGATCTACGCCTCGAGCAATCCCCGGATGTCGTCGGCGGTCAACGCCGAGCTGAACACGGCGTCGTCGTCCATCACCGCGTCGAACAGCCGAGACTTCTGGTCTTTGAGCGCCATGACCTTCTCCTCGATCGTGCCGTTCGCCACCATGCGGTAGACCATCACGTTCTTGGTCTGCCCGATGCGGTGGGTGCGGTCGATCGCCTGCGCCTCGGTGGCCGGGTTCCACCAGGGGTCGAGCATAAAGACGTAGTCGGCCTCGGTGAGATTGAGCCCGAAACCGCCGGCCTTGAGGCTGATCAGGAAGACGGGTGCGTCGCCCTGTTTGAAACGCTTGATGACGTCGGCGCGCTTCAGTCTCGCGCCGTCGAGGTATTCGTAGCGGATGCCCTGCGCGTCGAGCCGGGCCGCCGCCTTCTTCAGGAAGCTGGTGAACTGGCTGAAGATGAGCGCGCGGTGGTTTTCGGCGATCACGTCGTCGAGCTGCTCGAAGAGCACGTCGAGTTTGCTCGAGGGGATGTCGCTGTACATATCGTCGACGAGCGACGCGTCGAGCGACAGCATGCGCAGCAGGGTGAGCGACCGGAAGACGATGAACCGGTTCTTGTCCATGTCGTCAATGAGCCCGAGCAACTTCTGGCGCTCGCGCTGCAGGAAGGTGTCGTAGAGCGACTTATGTTTCGGCGACAGGTCGATGCGCAGCACCTGCTCCTGTTTGGCGGGCAGCTCTTTCGCCACGAGATCTTTTGTGCGCCGCATCATGAGGGGTCGGATGCGCCTGCGCAATTGCGCGAGCAGGTCGGCGGCGCGCTGCGACTCGCCCGCGGCACTCGAGGTGATCGGCTTGATGTACTCCTCTGTGAACCGACGCCACGAGGGGAACAGACCCGGGGCCACGATCTGGAACAACGACCAGAGGTCCATCAGGCTGTTCTCCATCGGGGTTCCGGTGATGGCCAGTTTGAACGGCGCCGCGAGATCGAGCGCGGCCTCGTGCGCCTTCGACGCCGGGTTCTTCACGAACTGGGCCTCGTCGAGCACCAGCCCGCCCCAGGTCTCGGCCCGGTAGGCGGCGAGGTCGAGTCGGAACAGCGCGTACGACGTGACGATGACATCGGCACCCCTGGTCTGCTCGGCGAGGGACAGCTTGCTCTTGCTATTCGTCGCGGTGATGCCGCGCACCACGAGACCCGGCGTGAACCGCTCGGCTTCGGCGACCCAGTTGCCCACAACCGAGGTGGGCGCGACGACCAGGAACGGTGCCCCGGCCCGCTCGGCCGTCGCCTGCTCTTTCGCGTACTGGATCAGCGCCAGCGTCTGCAGCGTCTTGCCGAGCCCCATGTCGTCGGCGAGCACACCGCCGAGCCCGTGCCGCCACAGAAACGCGAGCCAGTCGAATCCGTCTTGCTGGTAGGGACGCAGCTGGGCGTTCACTCCTGCGGGCAACGGGGTCGACTCGACACCGTCGGCCGCCATGAGCCCGGCGGCCGTGGCGCGCCAGGAAACCGCCTGCTCCGTCTCATCCGCGAGGTCTTCGAATTCGGCCCACAGGCTCGCCTGGTAGCGGCTGATCTTGGGGGCGTCGGTCTCCCACTCGGCGAGGGCGGATGCCTCGTCGATGAGCCGTTTCAACTCCTCGAATACCGGCTGCTGCAACGACAGGTAGGAGTTGTCGACCAGCAGCAGCTTGGTGTGTCCCTTGCTGAGTGCAGCGAACAGCGGGCCGAACGGCACCTTGCGTCCGTCGACGCTGACGAGCACACCGAGGTCGAACCAGTCGCGTTTGTCGGTCTCGACGGTGGTAACGACGAGGGTCGGAACCTCGGTGAGCTCCTGATAGTCGGGCTGCTTGCCCTTGAGCACGACCCGCACGCCCTCGAGTTGCTGCAGCGCTGGCAGCACCTGCGTGCTGAACTCGGCGGCGGCGAGTCCGTGCAGGGTGGCAGCGACGGGCAATTCGCCCAGCACCTCGACGACCCGCACCGTGATGGCGGCCTCGGCGGCGGCGTCGCCGTCGTCGTGCCAGACCCACGTCAGCCGCAGCGACTGCTTGCGCCCGAACGCCACCGTGAGCGCGAGCGTGGGCGGAACCAGCTGCGGCAGCTCGACCGATTCGTCGCTGCTCGTGACGTCGATTGTGCGGCGCAGCGAGGGGTAGTAGCTGCCCAAGAACTCTTCCACGTCGGACGCCGGAATATGCACGGTCGCGCCCGAGCCCAGCAGCGCACGTTGCTCGGCAGTGAGCGGCGACGCCGTGGGGGCGAGGTTCACGACGGTCGGCCCGAAGGTGGTGGTGTACACGCCGTGGTCGGCGATCGCTCCCGCGGCGGCAGGGGGCAGTTCTACCCCGTCGATGGCCACCACCGGCGAGAGGCTGAGGCCCGAGTCATCCGCCCGCACCGCGTCGAGGCGCACCTCGGCGACCGAACCCACCGTGACGACCACGTCTTTCTTTGTGCCGATGAGCTCGACGCCGATGCGGCGGGCGTCGGCGATGAGCCGCCAGAGCAGGTCGCTGTGGAACTCGTCGAGGTAGATGTAGTCGGTGTCCTGCCCGGTGTAGACGTCACGCGTCGTGGCCCGGTAGAGCGCGACGAACTGGGCGAACCAGCGCTGATGCTCGCTGTTGAGCGTGAGGCGGTTGGTCTGGAAGCCGAGTGAGTTCCAGGTGACGTTGCCGCGCACCCAGTTGCCGGCGGCACTCATGATCGCGGGTCGCACCCCCAGCCGGTATTCGGTGCCGGGCTCTCGGCTGGTCGCGGTCGTCGCGGTCGGACCGCGCCACCGGTCGCGGGTGCGCGGCGTCTGCTCGCGTAGCTCGAACTGCAGCGCCAGCGGCGTCTCGGTGCCGAGCACGCCCAGCGACGACGCGACGCTGGGTTCGATGAGCGAGCCGAGGGTGGTCTTCCAGTCTGGGGAGGGAGCGGGGGAGGGGGCCTCGGCCTTCTTCGCCAGGTCGCTGCCGCGCGACACTCCGGCGATCGACGTGATCGGCTCGCGCAGGTGGATCGTGTTGCCCTCCAGCAGGGTGGCGGCCACGTGCTTGCAGTTTGCGCCGACGGCGCACGAGCAGTTGCCGCTCACCGGCCGGTGATAGCCGTCGCGCGCCGGCGCGAGTTCGATGTGGCAGCGGTACGGATGCTCGAGCGAGCCTCGCACCGTGCTCGACAGCAGGCCGGATTCGTCGTCCCATTCGATCTCCGACACCGCGCCGTCGCGGGCGTATTCGCGACCGCGCTGAAACGCGCCCTGCCCGACCAATCGCACGAGGTCGCGCACGTCGACGAGGGGAGCGGCGTCAGACGACATGGCTCAATCGTCCCACGCCCGTGTGACACCCGCCCGCTCGCCGGCTCGCCTCTTTGTCGGCGGCGGCTACCAGTATTGCCGCGCCAATGGCCCGTGGTCGCCGAGCAGGCGCCAGACCGTCGTAGTGAGGGCCGGATGCTCGATAGCGATCTGCCGAAGCACGCGGTATTCACGAGTCGGCGAGGGCTGGCGGCCGTCGTTGGCGTTGATCGCATCGGCGCGCAGCAGGTACACCACGAGCTCGTCGACGCTCGGCAGCTCTTCCATAAAGGCCCACGGGTCTTCGCCGCTCATCAGGCGTTCTTCGACGATTGTTTCCCGCTCTTGCTGCGCCTCGGCCCGCAGGACCTCGAGGCTCGCCCGACCGCGGGGGATGTGGTTGTTCACGGCCATCGCTTAAGCCTACGCGCGCAAACCCTTGACCCTGCGCAGCTGTGCACCGATCCTCGGTTCATACACATCTGAAGGAGGCCTGATGTTCGAACCGCGGCTGGCCATCGTCACCGGTTCCGATTCCGGAATCGGCCGCGAGACCGCGATTGCGCTCGCCCAAGACGGCATCGACGTCGGCATCACCTGGCATTCCGACGAGGAGGGGGCGGCGGAGACGGCCCGACTGGTGGGCGCCGAGGGGCAGCGCGCCTTCGTCGCCCAGCTTGACACGGCCGACCTCGGCGCCGCCGGCGACGTGGTCGACGCTCTGGCGACCGACCTCGGCGGGCTCGACGTTTTCGTGAACAACGCGGGGCTCGGCCAGCACACCGCATTTCTCGACCTGCCCCTCGACGACTGGCGCGAGATCATCGCCACCGACCTCGACGGCGCGTTCGTCTGCCTTCAACGCGCGGCGAAGATCATGGTGGATGCCGGCGCCGGCGGCCGCCTCATCGCGGTGACCAGCGTGCACGAGCACCAGCCCCGTGTCGGATCGAGCGCCTACGACGCAGCCAAGCACGGGCTGGGCGGACTGATGAAATCGCTCGCCCTCGAACTGGGCGAGCACGGCATCACCGCCAACTCTGTCGCTCCGGGCGAGATCTCCACACCGATGAACAACGCCGAGGCCGACGATGCCGCGAAGACGCGCCGCCCTGGCATTCCGATCGGCCGACCCGGCCACCCGCGTGAGATCGCCGACGTGATCGCCTTCCTCGCCTCTCCGAAGGGCAGCTACATCACCGGCGCCTCCTTCGTGGTCGACGGCGGCATGCTGCAGATGGGGCCGCAGGGCGGCTCGCACCTCACCACCGACGACTGGCGTCGCGCCGGCGGCTGACTCACCGAGCGCGCCGGCGCCCGATCACGAGCAACCCGACCACGGGAACGAGCAGCAGCCCGAACGCGACGAGCGATCCGAACGAGGCCAGAGCGAGGGTGATGAGCGTGCTCGCGGCGAGAAGGGCGACGGTGAGCGCGTAGTACACCCGCGCCCCGGTGAGGGCGAAGGCGGTGGCAGCCGCGGCGAGCGGCAGCAGCCGCAGCACCACGTCGCCGCTCGAGTAGGGGATCGCCCCGCCGAAGAACGAGATGAGCCCGGCGACCAGCATCACGGCCAGCCAGCCGATGATGACCCAGCGCGGGCTTCGCGGCTGCGCCTCGGGTTCCAGGGTCGCGATGACCGGCCGTTCCGCGACCTCGTGCTGCATCACCTCGTGCGCTTCGGTGAGCAGCGCGAACTTCTGAGCGGCGTCGGCCTTTTGTTCGTCGGATGCGCCGGCGAGCCGGTCGGGATGGAGCACCCGCGCGCGGGCACGGTACGCGCGTTCCACGTCGTCGGCCGTGGGATTCGGGCGCACCCGAAGAATCGCGGCCGCGTGTTCGGGAGTCATTACCCAACTGTGCTTCCAGAGCCGGCATTTGTCGAGGGCGCCCGGCCTCTCTGCGAAAGCGCGGCGTGCAGACGGCGTAGAAGGTCGCGGTAGCCGTGGTCGGCCGGCTCGTCGTGGCGCTAAACCACCTCGAGGGCGACGTGTTCGCCCTCGGGCAGTTCGACGCGCAGCCCGTCGCCCGGGAGCACTGTCCCGCCCGCGATCACGATGCCCATCACGCCCGACTTGCGGATGATGCATCCGTCGTCGTCTTTTTCGACCAGGGCCTTCATCAAGCCGCCCTGGTACTTGTTGATCTTGGAGCAGGGGCTGCGCAGCCCGGTCAACTCGACCACGGCGTCGGCGCCGAGATAGAGGCGGGTGCCGAGCGGCAGGGAGAGCAGATCGACGCCGCTCGTGGTGACGTTCTCGCCGAGCTCGCCGGCCGCGACGGCGAAACGGTCGGCCAGTTCGTCGAAGAGTTCCGACTGGATGAGATGCACCTGCGTGAGGTTCGCGCGGGTCGGATCTTTTTTCACCAGGTAGAGATGCTGTGTCGTGAGACCCGCGTGGGCGTCGCCCTCGACACCCCAGCCGGCCACGAGGGTGATCGCCTCGGTGGTCGGCTTGCTGAAGCTGTGTTTCGCCGATCGGCTTACTGCGACGACGGCCCCCGGCAAACGTTCCATGCGTCGATTCTGCCAGTAGCGGCTGGCCTCTTGACCGAGCGCGCTGAGGGCGAGAAAAATCGGAGGCTGGCGAGGAGGCAGACATGACGATCTTCGAACTCGAGACCCTGGGCGGCGAGCGGGTGCTGCTGCCCGGAGACGAGGGCTACGAACGGGCGAGCACGGTGTACGCGCGCACCGGAACGCCGGCGCTCGTGGTGCAGCCGTCGAGTGCTGAGGGGGTCGCGCGGGCGGTGCGTTTCGCTCACGACAACGGGCTGACCCTGTCGGTGCGTGGCGGCGGACACAGTGGAACCGGGCACGGAACCAACGACGACGGCGTGGTGATCGACCTCGCCCTGCTGGTCGCCGTGGAGGTAGACGGCGACCTCGTGCGCGTGGGCGGCGGAGCCACCTGGGGCGCGGTCGCGCAGAACCTCGGCGAGCACGGGCTGGCTCTCAGCTCGGGCGACACGGCATCGGTCGGCGTGGGCGGCCTCACCCTGGGCGGCGGCCTCGGCTGGATGGTGCGCGAATTCGGCCTCGCCCTCGACCAACTCGTCGAGGCCGAGGTGGTACTGGCGAACGGGGATGTCGTCGCGGCGAGCGATGCCGACAATCCCGAGTTGTTCTGGGCTTTGCGTGGCGGAGGCGGCAACTTCGGAGTCGTCACGGCCTTCACCTTCCGCGCGCACGCGCTCGACGGGGTGCACTTCGGCGTGCTGCAGTTCGCCGTCGACGCGGCCAACGCCGACGACCTGTACGACCTGCTCATCGGCTGGCGTGACGTGATGCGCGCAGCGCCCGACCGGCTCACCACCACGTTCCTGGCGGTGCCGGGCTTCGACGGGCAGCCGTCTTCGCCGCAGATCTTCGCCTGTTACGGCGACGCCGACGACGAAGCCGCGCGCGAGGCGATTGCGCCGCTTCTCACACTGGGCGCTCTCACCGCGAACACAGTCGAA
>Ga0247729_10001075_pt1 | contig 10294 bp, 10 predicted proteins | sample UWRJL133311R2_FD_180958 | JGI IMG/M metagenome (GOLD analysis project Ga0247729, IMG submission 180958) | Plant litter microbial communities from Arlington Agricultural Research Station in Wisconsin, United States - UWRJ-L133-311R-2 | ecosystem: Environmental > Terrestrial > Plant litter >... | reverse complement strand
GATATGGCCGACCGACGCCTGGACGATATAGCCATCTCCCAGGTACTGGGCAATGGTCTTCGCCTTGGCGGGCGACTCAACAACAACGAGCTTCTTCGTGCCAGGCACGTGACTCCTTTTATAAGGGCGTAGGACGGGGACGACTTCTGGGCCCGTCAGCGACACCATACACAGGTGAACCCGTATCCCACCTATTCCACCCCCATTCCCGGAAGTCCTGCAATGGCGGGTGGCGCGGTTTCGCGACTCCTCGGGAACGGTGGCGACCGTCCCGCCGCGGCGGGTCCGGCGGTGGCCGACGCCTCCACTGCGAAGCCCGCGACCCGGGTGTGGGCGGTGACCGTGACGACCAGGCCGTCGAACTCGCAGGCCCCCAGCTCGGCCCCGTTCGCTCTCGCCACGGACGCCGCGACGACGCAGGGTTCGCCGGGCACGATGCCCACCCGGACGTCTGCCGCGGCGAGCGCAGCGGCGTCTGCCGCGCCGCCCGCCGCCTGCTTCGCGGCGAGCACCATATAGAGAGGAAGAGCGAGCGCCGTGACGGCGATGACCGCGGCCACGATGGCGACGGCGAGCACGGATCCGGCCCCGCGTTCGTGATGCCCTCCGTGCCAGGCCCCCGCCCGCGGCTCTCCCCGCGCGCGCCGCGCAATCCACCGCCTCACCGTCCGCAACCTCATCGTCCGCCGCCGAGCGCGCAGCTCGACGCGCTGAGGGTGAGCCCGAGAGCGGTGCCGACGGGAGAGATCGACCGCATGCTCAGCCGCACGCAGACCAGGTCGCCGGTCGCACTCGTCGCCACCCGCGCTCCGGACAGGCGCCCGGCTGCCGAGGCGTCGCCGCCGCGCGCCACCGACCGCGAGACGTCGGCCGCCGCGTCCTGCAGCTGCAGCTGCTGCCCGGCCACCTGGACCGCGCCCAGGCAGAGGGCGAGCAGCAGGATCACGGCCGGCACCACCGCGGCGAACTCGGCGGTGACGCTGCCGCGGTCACGATCGCCCGCGCGTCGGGAGCTCATCCGATCGACAGCGCGTTGCGGATGATGTCCATCAGCATGCCGCGCACCTCGCCGCTGCGCAGGATCACGACGAGCAGGCCGGCGAAGCCGACCGCCGCCATCGTGGCGATCGCGTATTCCGCCGTCGCGGAGCCCTCGTCGCCGGCGGGCGTCCGTCGGGCGAGGATTCGTGTGATTCTGTGGTTCATCGGCTCTCCCATGTTCTTCGTGGTGGCGACGAGTGGAACCAGTGTGACGCTTGCTCGGCCGACGGAGGGGCCCAACGCCGCATCTGTGCACAGTCCGCGCCTGGGGAGGAGCGGAACACCGTCACATGCCCGACACGGTCGAGGTGATCACCGCGATGAGCAGCGGCGCGACGCAGAGCACCATGAACGCCGGCAGGATGCACAGCCCGAGCGGCAGCATCAACCGAACGCCGAGCACCGACGCTCGGGCCGCCGCCTCGGCCCGAGCCTCGCGGCGCTGCTCCTCGGCCTCGCTGCGCAGCAGCTCCCCGGCCGGTACTCCCGCCCGCCGCGACAGCGCGAGCACGGACTCGACCCCGTCGCCGCCGCCCGGGTCGAGCCCGCCCGCCGCGAGTGCCCCCTCGACGGACGCCACGGCCCGGTCGAGCGCGCCGCCGCCGGAGACCGCGATCGCGGTGAGCTCGCAGCGCAGGCCCGGTGCGAGATCGGCCGGCTGCGCGGCGGCGACCAGTCGGCGGTTCCACGCCCGCGCGGCCGCCATGAGCGCGACGCCGATGACGAGGCACACCGCCCCCGGCACCGTGCCGAACAGCACGGCGAGCGTGTTGAAGCCCAGCAGCATGCCGAAGACGATCCCCACCGCCGGCAGCGCCGTCACCAGCCGCGCCGTGGCCACCGGGGCGGCGAGCGCCACGGTGATCTCGCGCTGCGCATCGGCGAGCGACCGCAGCGACGCGGCGAAGGACCGCAGCGACGGCGCCAGGGGTGCACCGGCCTCCGTGGCCACCTGCCACGCCGCGGCCAGGGCGAGCCACGCGGGACGCTCGCCCTGCGGCACCCGTTCCGCGCTCGCCAGAACGGCCGCGGCGACGGGGGTGCCGTCCCGGGCGAGCGCGGCGACGGGTGCGACCAGGGGTGAGGCGGCGGAGTCGAGGTAGTCCCAGGCGGAGGCGGGCGTGACCCCCGCCGCGAGCAGCACCGAGAGCCGCTGCACGATCGAGGCCACCGCGTCGAGGCGCGGTGCACCACGCGCGGAGCGGCCCCGGCGCCGCGCTCGAAGGCTGAGCCGCCTCATCCGCTCACCACTCTCAGGCGTCCCCGCTCGTCGAGGGCGAAGCGCCCGGTCTGGGCGAGCACGCGGTTCGGGCCGCGGCGCTCGACGTGCAGCACGGCCCCGATCGCGCTGACCGTCTGCCGCGCCACCGCACCCGCCGACATCCCCGCGAGCGCCCCGAGGGCCTCGAGCCGCGCCGGCACGTCCTCGAGGGAGTTGGCGTGGAGGGTTCCCGCGCCCCCGTCGTGACCGGTGTTCAGCGCGGCGAGCAGCTCGCGCACCTCCGCTCCGCGGCACTCGCCGAGCACGAGCCTGTCGGGGCGCATGCGCAGCGCCTCGCGCACGAGCCGGAGCAGCGTGATCTCGCCCGCGCCCTCGAGGTTCGCCTGCCGCGCCTCGAGCGAGACGAAGTGCGGGTGCTCCACGCGCAGCTCCGCGATGTCCTCGATGGCGACGATGCGCTCCTGCGGGGGCGCCGCACCGAGGATCGCCGAGAGCAGCGTGGTCTTGCCGCTGCCTCCCGCGCCGGTGATCAGCAGGTTCGCCCGCCGCGCGACGAGGTCGTCGAGGTGCGCCCGGCCGCCCTCGGCGAAGAAGCCCGTGCCCTCGAGGTCGTCGAGGGAGATGCGGCGGATGCGGGGCAGACGGATCGAGAGCAGCGTGCCCCGCGGAGACACCGGCGGGAGCACCGCGTGCACCCGGATGCCGTCGTGCAGTCGGGCGTCCACGCAGGGTGAGGCCTCGTCGATGTGGCGCCCGCCCAGCGACATCATGCGCACCGCATAGGAGCGCACGGCCGCCTCGTCGGCGAACAGCGGCGCACCGGGCTCGGGCACGGCGCCGCTCCCCCGGTCGACCCACACCGACCCGGGCCCGTTCACGAACACGTCGGTCACCCGGGCGTCGGCCACCAGGGGCGCGAGCACGCCGAACTCCTCGGGGTAGCCGCCGTCGGCACCGGCGCGCTGCTCGATCGCCGGCGGCGGGTCGACGCCGGGACGGCGGGCGACGAAGGGGACGGGCGCGGTGTGCGGCATGGGACAGGTCTAGTGCGCGGGCGGCCGCGGTGGGCCGGCATCGGGCGATCTGTGGGGAGCCGCGGGCTGTGGAGGAGGGACGCACACCGACGAACGGCCCGTTAACGCGGCGAACAGCCCGTTAACGCGGCGAACGTCCCGTTAACGAAGAGGGGCGGCGCCTATTGGGGGGAACAGGCGCCGCCACAGCAGCGCCGATTGGGGGAAATCGAGTGCGCTGCCATCATCGGACTTTCGTAAAGACGTCCATCCGATTGCATTCAGTGTACCTCCGCGGGATGCCCGCGCAAGAGAATGTTGAGGGGTTGACAGCCCGCTCTCAGCGACCGGTCTAGGATCGCTGTGAGCATTCGTAGAATCATTCGCACAGCACCAGCAACGATCGCGGCAACGACGCAGATGCCGCAGGAATGACAGGGATAACGATGTCCAACAATTCGATCGACAGCCTCCTCTCCGAAACCCGACGATTCCCCCCGAGCGCGGAATTCGCGGCAGACTCGATCGCCGATCCGCGGGTGTACGAGCAGGCGAAGAACGACAGGCTCGGCTTCTGGGCCGACCGCGCGCGCGAACTGCACTGGCACAAGCCCTTCACCGAGACCCTCGACTGGTCGAACCCGCCCTTCGCCAAGTGGTTCGCCGACGGGCAGATCAACGTGGCGTACAACTGCCTCGACCGCCACGTGCTCGCGGGCAACGGCGACCGGGTCGCGCTCCATTGGGAGGGCGAGCCGGGCGACAGCCGCTCCTTCACCTACGCGGAGCTGACGGCCGAGGTGAAGCGCGCCGCGAACGTGCTGCTCGGGCTCGGCATCGGCCAGGGCGACCGCGTGGCGATCTACCTGCCGCTCGTGCCCGAGGCCGTCATCGCCATGCTCGCGGTGGCCCGCATCGGCGCGGTGCACTCGGTGATCTTCGGGGGCTACAGCGCGGACAGCATCCGCTCGCGCGTCGCCGACGCGAACGCCCGCCTCGTGATCACGGCCGACGGCGGCTGGCGCAAGGGCAAGGTCTTCCCGCTCAAGGCGGCTGTGGACGCCGCCCTCACCCCCGTCGACGGGGAGGAGACGTCGGTCACCGACGTGCTCGTCGTGCGGCGGGGCGAGAACGACGTGGAGTGGACCGAGGGACGCGACCACTGGTGGCACGAGTCCCTCGCCGACGCGGATCCCGAGCACGAGGCCGTGGGCTTCGAGGCCGAGAACCCGCTGTTCATCCTCTACACGAGCGGCACCACCGGCAAGCCGAAGGGCATTCTGCACACGAGCGGCGGCTATCTCACCCAGGCCGCCTTCACCCACAAGAACGTCTTCGACCTGCACGCCGAGACCGATGTGTACTGGTGCACCGCCGACGTCGGCTGGATCACCGGGCACTCCTACGTGGTCTACGGCCCGCTGGCGAACGGCGCGACCCAGGTGCTCTACGAGGGCACCCCCGACACCCCGCACTCCGGCCGCTGGTGGGAGATCATCCAGAAGTACGGCGTCAGCATCTTCTACACGGCTCCCACGGCCATCCGCTCGTTCATGAAGATCGGACGCCAGGTGCCGAACGAGTTCGACCTGTCGAGCATCCGCGTGCTCGGCTCGGTCGGCGAGCCCATCAACCCGGAGGCCTGGGTCTGGTACCGCGACGTCATCGGCGCCGGCGACACCCCCATCGTCGACACCTGGTGGCAGACCGAGACCGGCGCGATCATGATCTCCGCCCTCCCCGGCATCACCGAGGCCAAGCCGGGGAGCGCGCAGACGCCGATCCCCGGCATCGTGATCGACGTGCTCGGCGAGGACGGCACCCGGGTCGACCCGCCGCACGGCGGCCTGCTGGTGGTGAGCGAGCCCTGGCCGTCGATGCTCCGCGGCATCTGGGGCGACCCCGACCGCTACATCGAGACCTACTGGTCGAAGTTCTCGAAGAACGGCGTCTGGAAGTACTTCGCCGGCGACGGCGCCCACGTCGACGCCGACGGCGACATCACCCTGCTCGGCAGGGTGGACGACGTCATGAACGTCTCCGGGCACCGGCTGTCGACCACGGAGATCGAGTCGGCGCTGGTCTCCCACACCATCGTCGCCGAGGCGGCAGTGGTCGGCGCCGCCGACGAGTCGACCGGACAGGCGGTCGTGGCCTTCGTGATCCTGAAGAGCAATCAAGCGGATGCGCAGACAGCGGACGAGGCGAGCGCGCTTCTGCGCAACCACGTCTCCGACAAGATCGGCGCGATCGCCCGGCCGAAGAAGGTGTTCATCGTCGCCGAGCTGCCGAAGACCCGGTCGGGCAAGATCATGCGGCGGCTGCTGCAGGACGTCGCCGAGGGACGCGACGTCGGCGACACCACGACGCTGGCGGACACGAGCGTGATGCAGATCATCACGGACCGGATCCGCTAGAGACCGTTTCGCCCGAAACGGCCCCGCTCTCGGTCGAGAACGGGGCCGTTTCGGGCGAAACGAGGCGCGCTAGGCGAACTCGACGATCAGCTCCACCTCGACGGGCGAGTCCAGCGGCAGCACGGCGACGCCGACGGCGCTGCGCGCGTGCACCCCCGCGTCGCCGAAGATCTCGCCGAGAACCTCGGAGGCGCCGTTGATCACGCCGGGCTGGCCGGTGAACGCGGGATCGGACGCGACGAAGCCGACGACCTTGACGATGCGGGTGATGCGGTCGAGCGATCCGATGACGCTGGCGACCGCCGCGAGGGCGTTGAGGGCGCACTGGCGCGCGAGCTCCTTGCCCCGTTCGGCGGAGACATCCGCTCCCAGCTTGCCGGTCTCGGGCAGCACGCCGTCGATCATGGGCAGCTGTCCCGAGGTGAAGACGTGGTTTCCGGAGACCACGGCCGGGATGTACGCCGCAACGGGCGGAACGACGGTGGGGAGTGTGATTCCGAGCTCTGCGAGGCGCTCGTCGACGGTGCCCACTACGCGTCGTCCCTCTGCTCGCGCTTCAGGTAGGCCACCAGGCCGCCCTCCGGTCCGGTGACGATCTGCACCAGCTCCCAGCCCTCGGAACCCCAGTTATTGAGGATCGCGGCGGTGTTGTGAATCATCAGGGGCGTTGTGAGGTACTCCCACGTGGTCATTTATAGGCTTCCGCTCAGGTAGGTACGCTTATTCGTCGCGTAGCATGCATTCTATGTCTGCCCAAAACTCCCGACCTAAAGGCGTGCTCTCCGGCATTGTCGGAATGCTCGGCTTCAGCGTCATCGCCGGTGTGCTCGTCACCGTCATGGTGACCCCAGCACTCGCGGTCACCGGCGTCACCGCCACGAACACCATCGGAATCTTCGACAGCCTGCCCGAGTTCATCGAACTCGGCAACCAGCCGCAGAAGAACGAGATCTACGCGATCAGGGACGTGAACCCGGACGGCACCAACGCCTACGAGATGATCGCCCAGGTCTACGACCAGAACCGCCAGGAAGTGGCATGGGACGGCGTCTCGCAGTTCCTCAAGGACGCGACGATCGCCGGCGAGGACCGCCGCTTCTACGAGCACGGCGGAGTGGACGTGCAGGGAGTCATCCGTGCGGCGCTCGGCAATGCCGCCGGCGGCGACACGAGCGGCGCCTCGACCCTGTCGATGCAGCTGGTGAAGAACATCTTCATCCAGAACGCGCTGCAGCTGCCCACGGAGGACGAGCAGAAGGCCGGCATCAAGGCCGCCCAGGCGGGCACATTCGACCGAAAGATCAAGGAGATGAAGCTCTCCATCGGTCTGGAGAAGCGCTACACCAAGGACGAGATCCTGCTGGCGTACCTCAACATCGCCGGCTTCGGCGGCAACAACTACGGCATCCAGTCGGCCGCGCAGCACTACTTCGGCGTCAGCGCCGCGGACGTGACCCTCGCCCAGGCCGCTAGCCTCATCGCCATCGTGCAGGAGCCGGGAACGCGCAGCCTCGAGTACCCCGAGAACTACCCGAACAACCAGGAGCGCCGCGACGTGATCCTGAAGAACATGTTCGTGGAGAAGATGATCGACCAGGCGTCGCTCGACGCCGCACTCGCCACCCCGGTCGACACCACCACGGTGACGATCCAGCCGTACACCAACGGCTGCATGGCGGCGAACCCCTACGCCACCTACTTCTGCGACTACGTGACGCTGAAGATCAAAGACCTGGAGACCCTCGGCGCGACCGAGGCGGAGCGCCGCGCCAACTGGAAGATCGGCGGCTACAAGATCTTCACCACGCTCGACATGCGCCTGCAGCAGGTCGCCCAGGACTCGGTGATGGGCCACGCTCCAGCGGATGAGACCCGCTTCGCGCTCGGTGCGTCCGCGGTGTCCGTGCAGCCCGGAACGGGTCGCATCCTCACGATGGCGCAGAACAAGACGTTCAACAACACGGCGGCGGGCGGCGGACCCACCACCACCGCGGTGAACTTCAACACCGACCGGGACTACGGCGGATCGGCCGGCTTCCAGGTGGGATCGACGTACAAGACCTTCACCCTGCTCAACTGGCTCAACAGCGGCCGCGGACTCAACGAGGTCGTGAACGCCAACCCGCGCACCCTGCAGCAGTCGGCGTTCACCAACACCTGCCCGAACATCAGCAACGGCGGCGGACCCGAGGACGGGCCCTTCGGCGGCACCTGGAAGTTCAAGAACTCCTCCGGCGAGACCGGCACCCGCACCGTGATGTCCGCCACCGCGGACTCGGTGAACGGCGCCTTCGCATCCATGGGCCTCGAGCTCGACCAGTGCGAGACCAAGCGCATCGCCATGTCGCTCGGCGTGCACACCGCCCCGGACGTCGACAACCCGTCGACCGAGATCCTCGACGACAAGCTCTACTCGAACCCGTCGGCGATCCTCGGAACCAACAACATCGCCCCCCTGACGATGGCGGCCGCCTACGCCGGCATCGCCAACCACGGCATCTACTGCGAGCCGATCGCGGTGGAGAGCATCACCAACGCACGAGGCGAGGCGCTCCCCGGCGAGGCGCAGAAGTGCAACCAGGCGATCGACCCCGAGGTCGCCGCCACCGCGGTGTTCGCACTGCAGGGCGCGATGAAGAAGTACGGCGGCAACCCCGGCGGACCGACCCCGATCTTCGGCAAGACCGGAACCACCGACGGATCCCAGCAGACCTGGCTGATGAGCTCCACCACCAACGTGACCACCGCGGTCTGGTACGGCAACGTCGTGGGCAACTACTCGATCACCAAGTACAAGGCCGGCATCAACAACCGCCACCAGACGGCGAAGCCGATCAACCAGAAGGCGAACGAGCTGTACGGCGGAGGGGCCTTCGACGCCCCCGCCAACCGGCTGCTCACCGGCACGGGGATCACCCTGCCGAACTTCGTCGGCGGCACCGTCGACAACGCGAAGTCGATCATCGAGAACCTCAAGCTCACCTACGCCGACGGCGGCCAGGAGGACTCCAACCTCCCCGCAGGCACCGTGACCCGCACCGACCCGGGCGCCGACGCCATCATGGCGCGCGGACAGACCGTGACGGTGTTCACGAGCAACGGCGCGCTGCTGAGCATGCCCGACGTGGTGACGCCGAACCAGGACTTCGCCACCGCGCGCAACCAGCTCGCCGCGGCCGGCTTCTCCTCGGTGTCGCAGACCTGCGTCGCGATCGGCCCGAACGACCCGGTGCACATCGACAAGGTGGTGTCGAGCAACCCCGCCCCCGGCGGCGTCGTGCGCGCCACCGACGAGATCAAGCTCGCCGTCGGCAAGGCCCGATGCTGACCCACCCGGCCTCCCGCACGACGGCCGCCGCACTCGGTGCGGCGGCCGTCGTCGGCGCGGGGGCTTTCGCCTACGGCAGCCTCGTCGAGCGCAACGCGTTCACCGTGCGCCGCGAGGTACTCCCGATCCTCGAACCGGGCTCCCGCGACCTCACCGTGCTCCACCTCGCCGACCTGCACCTCGCTCCGTGGCAGCGCGCCAAGCAGGAGTGGGTGCGCTCGCTCGCCGACCTCGAGCCCGACCTGGTGGTCAACACCGGCGACAACCTCGGCCACGAGGACGCCTACGAGGCCCTGGAGTACACGCTGGCGCCCTTCGCCTCCGCCGCGGGCGTCTACGTCAACGGATCGAACGACTACTTCGGACCGACCTTCAAGAGCCCGCTCCGGTACTTCCAGGGCCCGAGCGAGCACAAGAAGAAGTCGGTCCCGCTCGACACCCCGCGCCTGGAGACCTTCTTCCAGGAGAAGCTCGGCTGGCTCAGCCTGAACAACACGGCCCGGGCGATGACCATCCGCGGCTCCCGCGTCGAGTTCTTCGGCGTCAACGACGCGCACCGCGGCTGGGACAAGCTCGGCAGCCTCCCGGGGGCAATCGAGGAGATGCAGGAGAACGTGGAGTGGCCACCCGGCAGGGACGGCCAGGAGTCGATCTCCATCGGCGTCACCCACGCGCCCTACCAGCGAGTGCTGAACTCCTTCGTGACCAACGGGGCCGACGTGATTTTCGCCGGACACACGCACGGAGGACAGGTGCGCATCCCCGGATTGCCCGCTCTGGTGGCCAATTGCGATATTCCCCGAGAAAAAGCTCAGGGACTTTCGGTGTGGCATCACGCCCGTCGTGCCGCCTATTTGAACGTATCCGCGGGCCTCGGAACCAGTATTTACGCCCCGGTTCGCTTCGCCTGCAAGCCCGAAGCGGTGCTTGTGACATTAACCGCCGGAGATTTCAGCTATTCTTGATAGGTTCACTTCGCTAGTCGAAGAGAATGATCGGGGTGTGGCGCAGCTTGGTAGCGCGCTTCGTTCGGGACGAAGAGGTCGTGGGTTCGAATCCCGCTACCCCGACACAGTAAAACGAAACGCCCTCCTTCACGGGAGGGCGTTTCGTCGTTGAGGCGGCTGCGGTGCGCTCAGGCGAAGTCGGCGTCCGGCCCGCCCTGGTAGCTCAGCTCGAGGCGCTCGCGGCGCCCGTTGTTGAGCACGCCGTCGCTCTCCTCGAGGTAGCACTTGCCGCAGAGCGACTGGTAGCTGACGTCCTGCTCAACCAG
>Ga0247729_10001074_pt1 | contig 10301 bp, 10 predicted proteins | sample UWRJL133311R2_FD_180958 | JGI IMG/M metagenome (GOLD analysis project Ga0247729, IMG submission 180958) | Plant litter microbial communities from Arlington Agricultural Research Station in Wisconsin, United States - UWRJ-L133-311R-2 | ecosystem: Environmental > Terrestrial > Plant litter >... | reverse complement strand
TTATCAAAATAATTTAATTCTGGGCCTCGCATTTTTTTTAACGAGCTTGATGCTCGTGTCAGTTATCCACGCCTTCAAAAATCTTCTGGGCTTAACATTCAGACCTGATGCTGCACGACACGCTGCTGTAGGTGAGCCTGCACTTTTTGACATAAGCTTGAGCTCAAGCTATCAAACAAATCATCATGGAATTTTGTTAGCAATTGAAGATGTTGAGCCTATGTTTGTTGATCTTGCCGCAGGCCAAATATTGCAAGTTCAGCTGTCCCATGTGGCTCAGCGCCGGGGGTGGGCGAAATTACCGCGTATTGCAGTTAAAAGTTATTTTCCGTTTGGTCTTATTCGAGCATGGGCCTATGTTGAGTTAGATCATCGCGCGTTAATATTTCCACGCTCAATCGCTTGTGAGAAACCGCCTTTGGGCGCGGGTGAGGGTGCCGATGGTATTTACGTCTCCACTCAACGAGGTGATGAATTTCAGGGCTTTCAAACGTATCAACCGGGGTCGCCTATTTCGCAAATTGCGTGGAAACAATATGCACGTGGTGCGGGCATGCATTTGAAGGATTATCGCGCGTTGCAAAGCGAGCATTATTGGTTGGATTGGCATGTTATGAACGCACAGGATACAGAATTAGCGCTCTCACATTTAAGCTACTGGGTTAATTATTTTGCCGATAATAATATTGAGTTTGGTTTGCGTTTGCCTGCCACTACTATTGAAATCGGCGTGGGGGATGTACATCGCTTGAGTGCCCTGACTGCATTAGCACTGTTTGGTTGGGTGAGGGAAAATGAATGATGTTTAACAAAACTTCTCCCGCTATAACTGGGCAGGGCCAGACAATTTCTCGCACGAGTTTAGCGTGGCTGTTAACAATTCAAATTTTTGTTTTGGTGCCGCACTTTGTCACCGTGCCAGTATGGATTGCGATTGCCTGGATATCTGTTGCCTTTTGGCGCTGGAAAATTTTTCAAGGTGCATGGAATTATCCCGGCAAACTTCAAAAAACAGTTTTAGTTTTAGGTTGTTGTCTCGGGTTATATTTAAGTTTGGGTGCAAGCTTCCGGTTCGAATCCATGATCAGTTTGTTGATAGTGGGTTTTACACTTAAACTTTTGGAGCTAAAAAATCGCACCGATTTTGTACTGCTGATTTTAATTGCGCTGTTTATTCTCGCCACACAATTTATTGAATTTAATCATTTGCTCGCTGCAGTTTATGGATTTTTTTGCCTTGCTCTTTTATGCGCAACGTTAATGCAGCTATATACTAGCACTGAGCAGAATTCAATCTGGCGAGGCGTTCGTCCGAGTGTTTATATATTGCTGCAGGCCATACCATTTATGTTGGTTTTATTTGTAGCCATGCCGCGACTTGGATCTTTTTGGGCTGTACCCACACCGCAGCATGCAAAAACGGGAATGAGTGATTCCATGTCGCCTGGGGATTTCACTGAGTTAATGCAATCAAATGAGCTAGCCTTTAGAGTAAAATTTTCAAGTGATATACCCTCACGTGAAAAATTATATTGGCGGAGCTTAGTGTTTTCTCACTTTGATGGACGAACCTGGTCACAAATTCCTGGAAAAAAACCAGCTAATAATTTTGCTCAGTCGGGCAAAATTTCTCACATAGAATACAAAGGTAATCAAATACAGTATGACGTTATTATTGAGCCTAGTGGTACGCGATGGTTGTATGTACTAGCGGCACCTGTAAGTTGGTCCAGCCATGTTGGATTTGTACGTGATATGCGTTTGCAAGCATTCGGCCCAGTAAATGAACGTATGAATTACCATGTTGAGTCTGCTTTAAGTTACAGGTTAAATGAGCTTGAAATTGATGAGCTCGCTCAAAATAAATTACTTCCTAAAAATGGCAATCCAAAAACGCGTGAACGTGCGCAAGCCTGGTTAGCAGAAGCCGGTAGCAACGAAAAATTTATTGAAAAAGTATTAAGTTATTATCAGCAAAGTTTTTTTTATACGCTTAAACCTCCGCCCTTAGGTGTAAATGTTGTAGATGAGTTTTTATGGGGAACTCGACAAGGTTTTTGCGAACATTTCTCCAGTAGTTTTGTTTTTTTTATGCGTGCAGCCAATATCCCTGCACGTGTTGTTGTTGGCTATCAGGGCGGCGATATTAACTCCGTTGATGATTCTCTCACTGTTCGTCAACGCGATGCTCATGCCTGGGCTGAGGTTTGGTTAGAAGGGCGAGGCTGGGTGATGTTTGATCCAACTGCGGCGGTTGCTCCCCAGCGAATTCAACAAGGAATAGAACAATCATTATCTGAAACAGATCGTCAATTTCTAGCAATGCCGTTTGGCTCATCCATAAAAATGCTCTTGCATATACGCGAGCAATGGGACGCGGTAAATTTGAAATGGACGCAATGGGTTTTAAATTTTGATTCTGATTCGCAATCATCGCTGTTAAAAAAATGGATTGGAGAAAGCTCCGCTGTACGCAATATTGTTTTAATAATAAGTGTAATTGGTGGGCTCGGTATTTTGTTGTTCGGGCTTCTTATGTTACGTAACTCGGAACAAGAATTACCGCAAACATCGCGAATTTACCTAAACATTTGCAAGAAACTAAAACCGCTCGGGTTTAATCCGTTACCCGGTGAAACCCCTCGGCAGTTTACGAGTAGAGTTGTTTTGACTAGACCGGATCTCTCGATTTCTTTAATACAGCTCATAGATATGTACGAGCAGCTGGCATATGGTGGAGATGAGGAAAGCTTTAACCAATTAGATAGTGCCATCACAAAATTTCGGCCTAAAAAGTAATGTATTTCTTCTTTCGATCACAAACGTTTCAAATCTGTGCCTTCACAATACCGACTGAATTAAAATGGTGCATAAATCTGCATTCGGTCTTTATTCATAATCTGTAACATACTGAAATCAAATGATAAAAAATAGTGGCATATTTACTGCTGTCGACTTTTTGCATGCAAAAATATTTTGAATATTGCCCTTTTTTGGGCTTTATTAAATGATAAAGCAAGCAAAATCATTGAAAATTTTAAAAAATATAACCTGAGTTGTAATCTCATGAGTCAATTTGGGGCAGTTCATCACTCTATAAGTCTGCACGCAATAGCAGATAAAAATCGTAAGGTGTGATTATGAAGAAGACCGTTTATTCCGTATTTCTGGCCTCGGCCGCGTTCCTGTTGAGCCCGTTAGCGTTGGCTGATGCCGTAGTATTAAATAATGCCAATACTGCCTGGATGTTAACCGCCAGTGCTCTGGTACTATTTATGACTTTACCGGGGTTATCACTGTTTTACGCAGGTTTGGTGCGCGTAAAAAATGTGCTGTCTGTGCTTATGCAATGTTTTGCCATCGCGGCAATTGCTTCTCTACTATGGGTAATTATTGGTTACAGCTTGGCTTTTGGTCCCGGTAATGAATACATAGGCGATTTCAGCAAAGTGTTTCTAGCGTCTATTAAAAAGGATGATTTATGGGGTGACATACCTGAAACGCTTTTCGCTATGTACCAGATGACTTTTGCTGTAATCACGCCCGCTTTGATAGTAGGTGCTTACGCTGAACGTTTAAAGTTTTCTTCAATGTTAGTTTTTTCGGCACTGTGGTTATTACTTTGTTACGTGCCCGTTTGTCATTGGGTATGGAGCAGTTCAGGTTGGTTGTACAAAATGGGCTTGCTCGACTTTGCAGGCGGCACGGTTGTGCATATAACTGCCGGTGTCGGATCATTGGTTGCTGCGCTTGTGATCGGTAAACGCAATGGTTTTCCCAATGTCGCCATGCCTCCTCACAATATGACTATGGTAGTGACTGGCGCTGGAATTCTATGGGTTGGCTGGTTTGGTTTTAACGCGGGCAGTGTGTTGGCGGCAAATGGAAATGCCGCTATGGCAATGTTGGTGACGCATTTGTCTGCAGCGGCTGGCGCCCTCTCGTGGATGACAATTGAATGGATGAAATTTAGAAAGCCGAGTGTGCTGGGGATTGTAACGGGGATGGTCGCGGGTCTAGGAACCATTACACCAGCATCTGGTTACGTAGGGCCTGGCGGTGCAATTGTCATTGGTTTGGTTGCAGGTGTAGTGTGTTTCTTTATGACGCAGCTCGTAAAACGCGTTTGGAAAGTCGACGACTCGCTCGATGTTTTCCCTGTACATGGCGTAGGCGGAATTATCGGTACTTTTATGGCTGGTATTTTCGCGTCCACACAATTAGGTGCGTTTAGTGGTTTAGGTTTTGCCGCAGGAATTGAATCTATTGGTCAACAATTGCAAGTTCAGTTAATTGGTATTGTTTCGACGTTAGTATTTACAGTTGCGGTTACGTATTTGTTGCTGAAGTTAACCAGCGTTTTGACTGGCGGTTTGCGTGTAAGCAAAGATGAAGAGTCCCTTGGCTTGGATCTTAGTCTGCATGAAGAGGATGGTTATAAACTTTAATTGCTCTAATATTTCCGCAAAAGGGCTGCTATGCAGCCCTTTTTATTTGTGGGTTTCGCGTAGTAACGCAAATGAGTTAGGATAAATCAAATTCAACGACTGCGAGAACGAATCATGCGAATCGATTTCATTTCAGATATCAATTGTCCCTGGTGCGCACTCGGGGTAGTGTCCTTTCAAAAAGCACTGGAACTGATGGGTAAAAACTTTAACTACGAATTACATTTCCAACCTTTTGAATTGAATCCTCATTTATCAAAAGAAGGTAAAATTCTGTTTGAATACCTCTCGGAGAAATATGGAATGGACGCTGACCGCATTGCAGAAACTCAACAGCATTTGCGTGAACGTGGTGATGAAGTAGGATTCGTGTTCGGAAAACGTGACCATATTTGGAATAGTTTTGATGCACACCGGCTACTTTATTGGGCTGAATTGGAGTTGGGTTTAGATGAGCAGTACGACCTCAAAATGGCGCTTTTACGCGCTTATCATTCTGAAGCAAAAGATATTAGCGATCATGACGTACTTATTGAGATTGTCTTGGAGCAAGGGTTAGACAGGCGTCGTGCTGATATTGTTTTAACAACTGATTTATTTGGTATAGAAGTTCGTAAACGGGAGCAAGAGTGGCACGAGCTTGGTATTAATGCAGTACCAAGCATTGTAATTAACCGCGAGCATTTGATTCAAGGTGCGCAGCCAGTGGATATTTTGGTGGGTATGCTAATGCGTCTAAATAAAAAGAAAGTATCTGATTGATCCACTAAAAGCGATGTTCATTACCGAAATGCAATAAGCGCAGCAGTTACCGCAACATTTAAAGATTCCACACCATTATTCATTGGAATACGCACACTTTCATTGCAAAGTTGCGATACTTCTTTCGAAACACCTTCTGTCTCATTCCCCAAGATATAAATACATGCATGTTCAGGCGTGAATTCTTTTAAAGTGGATTTTGCATGAGATGATAGTGAACAAATTACTGCACCCAATGTTTTAAATTCTTTTAAAGCTTCAGCTAGATTTTTGCAGCGTAAAATCGGTGCGCGAAATACGGTTCCTGCACTGGCTTTTATAACCAGCGGATCGATTTGAGCATTGCCTTGTTGTGGCAGTAAAATTCCGTCGATATTTCCTGCGCAAGCAGAACGAATGATCATGCCGAGGTTTTGCGGATTACTAATTCCATCCAATGCTAGAAGCGTAAATTTTTTATCTTTATTGGTTTGTAGAAAATTATCGTAGGTTTGAAAGCCACGACAAATTAAATCCGCTGCGACACCTTGATCTTGGCTGGAATTTTTTGAAATGCGCGAAAGCTCGGCGCGATTGTGATATAGAATTTCCGCACCTTTGGCTTTGGCGATTTTGATAATATCGTCCAAAATTTCCGCCGATTTATTGCTTTCTGCCAAATGCAAACGGTGAATATTCGTTGTTTTGTCTTGCAATGCTTCTAACACCGGCTTGCGACCATAAACTGTCAGCAGGCCGTCAAAAAACTTTTTCTTTTCCAGATAGGCTTGGCTATCGCCACGCTCTTTGTGTGTATCGCGTTCTTTACTCATAAAAGTTTGTATTGCTCTAGGTTACGCAAAGATGTTTATAGGCGCGAACGGCTTTATCCAGCCCTATAGCGATTGCATCTACAGTTAACGCATGCCCAATCGATACTTCAAGCAATTGTGGAACTTTGCGAAAGTGGGCGAGATTATCAAGATTTAAATCGTGTCCAGCATTTAACCCAATACCAATTTTTGCTGCATGTTCAGCTGCGGCAAAATAGCGCTGAAATAATTGTTCAAAATTATCTTGATGCTTAAAAGCTTCAGCATAAGGGCCGGTATACAGCTCAATGCGATCTGCACCTAATGCTTTTGCTAATTCAATTTGTTCAAGGTCTGGATCCATAAACAAGCTAACGCGAACACCGGCATCTTTTAGTTGGGAGAGTATAGGTTTTAACTGCGCGCCGGATTTTTTTAAATCAAATCCGTGATCAGAGGTAAGTTGATCATTGGTGTCCGGAACCAACGTGCACTGCTCAGGTTTTGTATCTAACACTAATTGGATGAAGCCAGGAAAATCGCCAATTTTTTCTGCGAAGGGATTCCCCTCAATATTGAATTCAGCTTGATGATTATCTTTTAATAATTCCGCGAGCTCATAAACATCGTGCGGACGAATATGGCGCTGGTCGGGACGCGGGTGAACAGTTAAACCATCTGCGCCAGCCGCAAGACAAACTTCGCCATGCGAAACAACATTCGGGTAGTTACCTTCGCGAGAATTACGAATTAATGCAATTTTATTAAGATTTACGCTAAGCGCGGTCGTATTATTCACGCGTTTAATTCCACTCAGAGCGGCGTTTACGTTTGCCAAATAGTTGCAACACAAACGATAAAATCACACCGGCCAAAATAAGAGCACCACCGTAAATACGCTGTCTGTAATTGTCGCTGCTTTTTAACTGATCATTTTGAGCTTTTAATAAATCGCGCTCGGTTTGTAGCATCTGGTTTTCACGATGCATATTTTGATTTTCTTGTTCCATATTGATATCAGATGTTGGCGACTTGCGAATCTCTTCAAGCTCTTTGGTTACACTTTGCAGCGAGGCTTGCGCACTTGCCAAATCATTTTTAAGCACAATGTTTTGCTTTTGTAATTCCACCATATCTGAGGGGCCGGACGTTAACGCCGTAAGTTTCATCGCTGCTGTTGGCTCGGCAATTAAGTTTTGGCTACGAATCCAACCCTCGATACCTTCGCTAGTAATTACCTGCGACCATTTGTTTTTATTGGCATCTTCTTCTTCGCGTAATAATTTTAAACGGGTGCCAGTTGGCAAACCATTTTTTATGATTGTTGCCTGATTATCTTTATCTGAGCGCAACGGAATATAGATGACGTCAGTTACATATCTGTCTTCTGCCACGCTGATTGCTGAGAACCCTGCGCCAAGCGTTGAAAAGGCGAAGAGTGCGAGTGTTAATTTCTTCATGCGAAATCCTTGGAAATTTAAGGCAAAACTTTTTTGAAAGGTTTGACGGTAACTTTTGCATAGACTCCGGCAGCAACATAGGGGTCAAGGCTCGCCCAATGTTCTGCATCTGCCAGTGAATTAAATTCAGCAACAATAAGGCTGCCGCTAAAACCTGCATCACCAGGATTTTCACTATCAATTTTGGGATGCGGCCCCGCTAAAATTAAACGGCCTTGATCTGTGAGGGATTGCAAGCGCGCAATATGATCTGGACGTACAGGTTTGCGTTTTTCCAAACTATCAACAACATCTTCACTAATGATGGCGTAAAGCATAAAAAATCTCTTTTGAATTATTTGCTAGTGTCGTGCATGACTTCTTCGAAGGTGAGGCCCGTTAATAAGCGGATACTGCGAAAAATATACATTAAGGTTCCAACCATGATAATCATGGACGGTACTGCAATGACTGGAAAGCTATAGAAGTTCATTTTTCCAACTTCAATATTAAATGCCTCAGTTCCCGCCGGGCTCATAACAATTATTTTCGCGAGAATATAATTTAAAGTAGACGACAAAAAAAATGAACCTGCAATTAAATAGGAACCAAAGCGTAAGCTTTTTTCGAAGAGGTCAGTTTTATTATGTTCGCTCAAGGCAGCAGAAATTTTATCGACATTGAGTATAGTGTCGTTGTAGATGAATGTTTTCACTAAAGGAAAGCGTGTTTTTGTGGAAAATAAAACCATTAGTCCAATCAGGCCCGGAATGGCTGCTTCTTTAATAGCGTAATATTCGGTGGGCAATTTGAGTATTCCAATGCCACCGGTGAGCAATACGCTAACAATACCCAATCCTGAGAAAAAATTTATTTTGCGATTAATAATAAAATCTCTTAAACCATAACCAAGCGGAAATGCGAGAGCTGCTACTAAACCCCATACCGGGCCAAGGTGTTGCGCGCCGCTTAACTTGGTCAATATTAAAGAGGGGATCAAAATATTCATAAGAATATTAATCAACATATTTTCTTTTTTTCGCGGGGCTTTTAGAGCCGGAGGAGCTCCGTTTTCCGGAGTCGTTGCCGATTCTTTGTTAGAATTATCAGCAGAAAGATTATCGGTCATCGTCAGTCTCGGTCATAATGGGCAAACTCGCCCAGTTTAGCAGTTGCTTGGGTAATGATTAAGGCCACATTGGAATGACCTCGTGAAATTTGATCTACATTGCCACAGCCATTTTTCAGACGGCATTTTGAGCCCCGAAATGTTAGTTGCGCGCGCCAAAGAGCGTGAGGTAGATGTGTTGGCGCTAACCGACCACGATACCATAGCGGGTTTATTTTTGGCACAAAAAGCAGCTGACGAATACGGCATTAAATTGATAAATGGAATTGAGTTCTCTAGTCATTGGGGTAAGGGTGGCGTGCATATCGTCGGTTTAGGTTTTAGACGAGAATCCCCCGAATTAATTTCGGCAATTAATGAACAAAATTTAGCGCGTTCTGGTCGTGCAGAACAAATCGCCGCGCGTCTTGCTAAGGCTGGAATTACTGGAAGCCTCGAAGGCGCACAAGCATTGGCGGGTGATGCATTTGTTGGACGACCACATTTTGCCCAATATTTAGTCAGCATCGGTGCCGTCAATAATATCAACGCCGCTTTCAAAAAATATTTAGGAGCGGGTAAATTGGCAGATGTGAAATACCAGTGGCCCGCCATGAAAACAATCATTGATTGGATTCACGCTGCAGGTGGCGTTGCTGTGTTAGCGCACCCGTGTAAATATGAATTAACTCGCACAAAAATGTGTGCGCTTATTAAAGATTTTTCGCTCGCTGGTGGCGATGCTTTAGAAGTTGTCAGCGGAATGCAAGCTCATCCCGTTACTGAAGATTTAGCGCGCATAGCAGCGGCAAATAACTTGGCTGCATCTTGCGGTAGTGATTTTCATTTACCGGGCCAAGCATGGCAAGAATTAGGAAGCTTTCCAAAACTACCTGAGACCTGTCGGCCTGTTTGGGAATTACTTGGGTTTGCTGCATAATTATTTTTTATTTTATGTGGCTATTAATTATTTATTTTTAAAAAAATTTGATGAAGGATAATAGTAGATGGCTCAGTTTTTTCAAATTCATCCGGAAAATCCGCAGCATCGATTAATTGTGCAAGCTACAGACATTATTCGCAAAGGTGGTGTCGTCGTTTATCCAACAGATTCGGCTTATGCATTGGGTTGTCACATAGGTGACAAAGATGCACTTGATCGTATTCGAACATTACGCAAATTAGATAAAGATCATAATTTCACACTTATGTGTCGTGATCTTTCCGAGTTGGCAACCTATGCGCGCGTAGACAATGTTGCTTATCGCCTTATTAAAAATTACACCCCGGGTGCTTACACTTTTATTCTTGAAGCTACCGCTGAAGTTCCGCGCCGTTTATTACATCCCAAACGCAAAACAATTGGGTTGCGCGTACCAGATAATGCAATTGCTTTGGCACTGCTTGAAGAATTGGGCGAACCCATAATGACAAGCAGCTTATTAATGCCGGGCGATGAATATCCGTTATCCGACCCCTACGATATGCGTGACGTTTTAGAAAAACATGTAGACCTAATTATCGACGGCGGCTACTGCGGAATAGATCCAACAACCATTATTGATTTAACTGGTGATGCACCGGAATTAATACGTCAGGGCAGAGGGGATTTTTCGCCGTTTGCCTGATTAAGCAAGAGTTAAAAATTTAGAGCTCACGAGTAATGGATTATGAAAAGGTTTTTTAAGCTTATTTTTCGCATGTTTTTGTTTCTGCTTTTTTTGGCTCTGCTTGTTAGTCTCTTGGTAACCTA